>Ga0070741_10005602_pt1 | contig 27702 bp, 22 predicted proteins | sample Coa_R1_4_FD_66440 | JGI IMG/M metagenome (GOLD analysis project Ga0070741, IMG submission 66440) | Surface soil microbial communities from Centralia Pennsylvania, which are recovering from an underground coalmine fire - Coalmine... | ecosystem: Environmental > Terrestrial > Soil > Unclassified ...
ACGCGTCCGCCGTTGTACGTGAAATACAGCTTACTCTGGCTGTAGGCTACGTAGATGTGATGTGCGAGGAAGAAATCTGCGCCGAGCAGCATGTCGGCATCGTGAAGCTCCATGTCGCCGATCAGGACGTGCGTGTGCTGGATGGTCTCACCGCCGACCTCGAATTTGTCTATGGGCGCGATCCAGACTCTGACGGTGTTCCTGCCGATGCCTCGAGTGAATCCTGCGGTCACCACTCCCGGGCTGTCGGGCGTGACGCCAGCCCGTTTTGCGGCGCGCAGCGACAGAATCGTACGCGACGATCCGGTATCGAAGAGAGCCTCGAGCTCGCGTCCGTTCACCCGGACTTTGCCGATGAGACGCGTCTGCTGCTGCGACGTCCAGTGCAGATCGAGGGTACTGACGGGTTGGGTCGTGGCCCAATAGGCCAGCACTTGTCCGCCGCAATGCTGTGGTTTCACGAAGCGCAGCACGCCGTCCGCGAAGTCGAAGTCCATGTCCGCAATGTGGAACAGGTTCTGCCCCAATACGCCGACCGAATCGCCGCCCAAGTCATTGTTGTCGACGAGGAACTGCGCGTCGTGGAGGGTGAGGCCAGCCACCATGAAGGTATGGGCAGTCGCCAGCTGCGGAATCTCCGAACCACCGACGCCGGTGACAAACAGGCCGAACGGCGCATTGCCCACCGGCAGCTTGAATTCGGCCGCGGCGCCGGGAGAGATGAAGCCGAAGAAGCTGCCGGTGTCCACGACGAATGGCGCGTCGACCCCGTTGATGTTGGCGGTGATGACCGGCTGCATGTCATCCATCCTGACTGGAATCGGCGGAGTCATCATCAGCCTGCAGCGATCGGCTGCGCCGGCCGCATTCCTCGCGAGGCAAATGGCCAGGAGAATCGAAAACCAACCGGGTCTGCGCGCTCGCATGATTCTTCTCAGGGCATCAGAGGGTGGCAACCCACTAGTATCAGCGCCGACAGGAGCTTAGCCTGGACCGGGCCCGCAGGCCAGTGACTGTTGATTCCCGATCGCCCGGGTCACGCCGGTGAGTATGGTCGTTGTACACTGGCCGCATGTCGCGTGTACCAAGCGCCATCAGTGATGCCCAGCTCTATGCTCTGGCCGAGGCGGTTGGGCATGAGTTACGGATCGCGGGCCGGCACGTTGTGACGGCGGAGTCCTGCACGGCAGGCTGGATCGCCAAGGCGCTCACCGATGTGCCCGGAAGCTCCCAGTGGTTTCATGCCGGATACGTTACTTACTCCAACACCGCCAAGATACGTGATGTCGGGGTGTCGGCGCTGACGCTTGCGGAGCATGGAGCGGTCAGCGAGCAGACGGTGCGCGAGATGGCCGAAGGTGCGCTGCGCGTCACCGACGCTCAGGTGGCAATAGCGGTCAGCGGCATCGCGGGCCCGGATGGCGGCACGGCCGAGAAACCGGTGGGCACCGTTTGGTTCGGCATCGCTACCCCGGAGGCACGCGGGTCGGCTGCTATTTGCGAGCTGCAGCACTTCGCCGGCGACAGGGACCAGGTGCGCCGCCAATCGGTCGACTACGCGTTACGGCTCGTCCTGCGGCTGCTGCGGGCCGACCGTGGCCGCTGAGACACCGCCGGCCAAAGCGGCGCCGCGAGAGCCCACCCGGAGGCTCTTTTTCGCTCTCTGGCCGGACGAGGCCATGCGCGGGGCCATGGCCGAGGCGACCGGCAACGCGGCGCGCGCGAGCGGCGGCCGGCCGGTACCGGCCGTCAACCTGCACGTCACGCTGGCTTTTCTGGGCTCGGTCCCGGAGCGGCAGGTGTCGCAGCTCGGCGCGATCGCGCGGCGGGCCGCGACCCTCTGTGGTGAAGCCGCCCCGCCGGCTGACCGGACGACCATCGAGCTGGCCTTCGAGCACCTCGAGTACTGGCGGGCTGCGCACCTCCTGTGCGCCGTGCCGGCCGAGCCGCCAGCGCCCGCGGCAGCTCTCGCCCGCAGGCTGCAGGCGTTGCTGAGCGAGGGCGGATTTGCTCCTGATCTCAAGCCTTTCCGCCCGCATGTGACTGTAGTGCGCAAGGTTTCGCGCGCAGGTCCGGCAGGCATGATGCGTCCGGTCGTCTGGCGATTCGCCGAGCTGGCACTCATCGAGAGTCGCCCGCTTGCCGCGGGTGCGCTGTACAGCGTTGTCGAATCATATTCACTGTGCAGCGGCACAAACGCAGAAAATAACAGCGAAACACCCTGATTGATGGGCTTCTGCCGCCGGCTCTTTGTGGGATAATTCTCGATAGAGAATTCCTCTCGCCGTGCAACCTCCTCAGGTGTCGAAAGATGGAAGAGAACCGCAAGAAGGCGCTTGCCGCCGCATTGGGCCAGATCGAGAAGCAGTTCGGCAAAGGCTCGGTGATGCGCCTCGGCGATGGCGCGGCAAGCTTCGACATCGAATCCGTGTCGACCGGGTCCCTCGGTCTGGACATTGCCCTTGGCATTGGGGGCTTGCCACGCGGCCGCGTCGTCGAGATCTATGGGCCCGAGTCCTCCGGCAAGACCACCCTCACGCTGCAGGTCATAGCGGAGGTGCAGCGCAGCGGCGGCACGGCGGCTTTCGTCGACGCCGAGCACGCCCTCGATCCGAGCTATGCCGAGAAGCTCGGCGTGAACATCGGCGATCTGCTGGTCTCGCAGCCGGATACCGGCGAGCAGGCGCTCGAGATCACCGACATGCTGGTCCGCTCGAACGCCGTGGACATCGTCGTGGTCGACTCCGTCGCGGCGCTCACGCCAAAGGCGGAGATCGAGGGCGAGATGGGTGAGATGCAGGTCGGCCTGCAGGCGCGCCTGATGTCGCAGGCGCTGCGCAAGCTCACGGGCAACATAAAGCGATCCAACACCATCGTCATCTTCATCAACCAGATCCGCATGAAGATCGGCGTGATGTTCGGCAACCCGGAGACGACGACGGGCGGTAACGCGCTGAAGTTCTACTCCTCCGTCCGCCTCGACATCCGCCGTATCGGTGCCATCAAAAACGGCGATGAGGTCGTCGGCAACATGACGCGCGTCAAGGTAGTGAAGAACAAGGTGGCCCCGCCTTTCCGCGAGGCAGAGTTCGAGATCATGTACGGGCAGGGGATCTCCCGCGAGGGCGAGATCATCGAGCTCGGCGCCGCGCAGGGCATCATCGAGAAGTCGGGCTCCTGGTACGCCTACAAGGGCAATCGCATAGGGCAGGGCAAGGACAATACGCGCACCTATCTGCAGGGCAACCGCGAGGTGGCACGCGAGATCGAGGAGCAGATCCGCGCGAAACTCATGCCCGTGAGGCAGCAGCGCAACGGTGGCGGCGAAGCGGCGAATTCGGCCTGAGGGGGCTGCCGACCCGGAAGCGATCCGTACCGCCGCGCTCGCCCTGCTGGCGCGGCGGGACTGGCTCACCGGGGAGCTGAGCACCCAGCTGCAGTCGAGCGGCTGCGACCCGCAGGTCACGGCGACGGTGATCGCTGACTTGGTGCAGGAGCGGCTGCTGAATGATGTCCGCTTTGCGGAGGGTTACGTCACCTCCCGGGCGGAACGCGGCCAGGGGCCGCTACGGATCGCCGCGGACCTCGCCTCCCTCGGAGCGCCGCGGGAGCTGATCGAGGCGGCGGTCCAGTCCGGCCCTGACTGGCGCGCACTGGCCAGTGCCGTCCGGCAGCGTAAATTCGGCGCCGCGCCCCCCGATTCCCCGGCTGAGCAAGCCCGCCAAGCGCGCTTTTTGCAGTACCGGGGGTTTTCAGCGGATCATATCCGAGCGGCCACTGGCGCCGATCTCGAACCGGACTGAAGAACTTGAAGCAGCCTCCTCATATGAGCGCGGCGGATGCGCGCCGCGCCTTCCTGGAATTTTTCCGCGAGCGCGGCCATGCGGTCGTGCCCTCGAGCCCGCTCGTGCCTGGCACCGACCCGACGCTGCTCTTCACCAATGCCGGCATGGTGCAGTTCAAGGACGTCTTCCTCGGCAAGGACCGGCGCGACTATGTGCGCGCCACTTCGAGCCAGCGCTGCGTCCGCGCGGGCGGCAAGCACAACGACCTCGAGAACGTCGGCTATACCGCCCGGCACCATACGTTCTTCGAGATGCTGGGCAATTTCTCTTTCGGCGATTACTTCAAGCGCGAGGCGATCCGCTTCGCCTGGGACTTCCTCACGCGAACCCTGCAGCTCGACCCGGCACGCCTGTGGGTCACCGTCTTTCGCGACGATGATGAGGCGGCGGATATCTGGCTGAAGGAGATCGGTGTCCCCGCGTCGCGTTTCGCGCGCCTGGGCGAGGCGTCGAACTTTTGGGCGATGGGCGACACGGGGCCCTGCGGCCCGTGCAGCGAGATCTTCTACGACCATGGGGCACAGATTCCCGGTGGCCCCCCAGGCTCATCCGACGAGGACGGCGATCGCTTCGTCGAGATCTGGAATCTGGTATTCATGCAGTTCGATCGAGCGGCCGACGGCACGATGACCCGGCTGCCCAAGCCCTCCGTCGATACGGGAATGGGTCTGGAGCGCATCGCCGCCGTGCTGCAGGGCGTGCACTCGAACTACGACATCGATCTCTTCAAGAGCCTCATCCGCGCGGCGGCGGGGCTGGCGGGGACGAAGGATCTGCAGTCGAGCTCCCTGCGGGTCATTGCCGATCACATCCGCGCCTGCACCTTCCTGATCGTCGATGGCGTATTGCCGTCGAACGAGGGACGCGGATACGTTCTGCGGCGCATCATCCGCCGCGCTGTCCGTCACGGCTACAAGCTCGGTATCGGAGAGCCGTTCTTCTACAAACTGGTACCGGTCCTCGAGCGGGAGATGAGCGCGGCCTACCCCGAGCTCACCCGCGGCCGTGAGCTCGCCGAGCGGGTCCTGAAGCAGGAGGAGGAGCGTTTCGCCGAGACGCTGGCGAATGGCATGGACCTTCTCGAGAGTGCGATCGCGAAGATCCAGACGCGCGGTCCACGGGAAGGGGGGAGCGCCGTCATCCCGGGCGAGACTGTTTTCAAGCTCTACGACACCTACGGCTTTCCTGCGGATCTGACTGCTGACATTGCCCGCGAGCGTGGGCTCACCATCGATCAGGCCGGGTTCGATGCAGCGATGGAGGAGCAACGGCGGCGCTCGCAGGAGGCGAGCAAGTTCGGCGTGGACCTGCGTGGCGGCGCCAGTGTCGATGCGCGCACAGCCTTTCAGGGCTATGAAGGACTCGAGTCGGAAGGCAGCGTGGTCACGCTGCTCAAGGGCGGCAGGCCGGTCGCCGAGCTGCGTGCGGGCGAGGACGGCGAGGTAGTGCTCGATCGTACGCCCTTCTATGCGGAGTCGGGCGGTCAGGTTGGCGACACCGGGACTCTGACCGGCATCGGATCAGTCTTTGTCGTGCATGACACCATCAAACGTGGCGCAGCCCACTCACACACAGGTCGAGTCTCCGAGGGGACAGTTCGCGTCGGTGATGTCGTCCGCGCCAAGGTGGACGGCGAGCGTCGCCGCGCCGTCGCGCTGAATCACACCGCAACACACTTGCTGCATGCGGCGCTTCGCAAGACGCTGGGTACACACGTCCAACAGAAGGGCTCGCTGGTCGCGCCCGACCGTCTGCGGTTCGACTTCTCGCATTTCCAACCCGTCACAGCGGGGGAGCTGACCGACATCGAGCGATCAGTGAATGCGCAGATCCGTCTCAACGCGCCAGCGGAGACGCAGCTCATGGGATACGAGAGCGCAGTCGCCGCCGGCGCGATGGCGCTGTTCGGTGAGAAATACGACAAGGACGTTCGCGTGCTGCGCATCGGAGATTTCTCGATGGAGCTCTGCGGCGGCACTCACGTGCGGCGGGCCGGAGACATCGGTCTTTTCAAGATCCTAAGTGAGGGTGGCGTTGCCTCCGGTGTACGCCGCATCGAGGCGATCACGGGCGAGGCCGCGATTGAATACGTGGAGCAGAACGACACGTTGCTGCGCGACCTCGCCCAACTCGTACGTGGCTCGCGCGAGGACGTAAAGGACAAGGTGCAGGATGCGCTCGAGCGCATCCGTCAGATGGAGAAGGAGGTCCGCACTCTCAAGGACCGCCTCGCATCCGGCCAGGGCGCCGACCTCGCTTCGGGCGCGGTCGATATCCAGGGCGTGAAGATCGTCGCGACCAAAGTCGAGGGCGCCGACGCCGGCGCGCTGCGCAATGCCGTGGATCGGCTGAAGGATCGCCTGAAGTCGGCGGTTGTCGTGCTCGCCTCAGTCGAGTCTCCGGAGAAGGTCGTGCTCGTGGCCGGTGTCACGGCGGACCAGACCGCGCGCATCAAGGCAGGGGATCTCGCCGCTGCGATTGCTGCCAAGGTTGGCGGCAAAGGCGGCGGCAGGCCGGATTTCGCGCAGGCGGGCGGCAACAACCCGGCGGCGCTCGATGCCGCGCTGGCCTCCGTTCCGGATCTCGTGCGGGCGCGGCTCGGCGGCTGAGCGCTCCGCGTTCACGCTCGCGTGCTAGACTCCTCGGGCGGTCGCTGCGAGCGAATGCCCCATAGGCGGTCACAGCCATGCTGATCTTGACTCGAAGAGTGGGCGAAGCGTTGATGATCGGAGATGACGTCAGCATCACCGTGCTCGGCGTCAAAGGCAATCAGGTGCGCCTCGGGATCGCGGCTCCGAGAAGCATCGCGGTGCACCGTGAGGAGATCTACCGCCGCATCCAGCGCGAGCAGGCCGGCGGTGGTACCCAGCATGAAGAAGCTCCTCCTGAAGAGCCTCACGAGCACTCCGGCCCTTCTGGACGGTACGGCGCATTCTGAGCCCTCGCAGCGCCCTCGAGGCGCCTGCTCCTCGTTTTTCCAACAACTCGCCCGGAACAGAATCTCGATCCGGACCGTTTGAGCCGGTGAGGCGGGCCCGCAGTTGCCCGGCTTGCACTACGGCAGCTTCGGGCCGGTGAGCTCGAGCCGTTCCAGACGAGGCGGGTGGCTCAACCAGTGTTGCGGATTTGCGTCGGGGTACCTGAAGCTGCAGGTTCCGCTCAGAGAGCGCGTTGCCTGCTCATCCTGTTGGTGGGCGCCGTGCTCTGCATGGATTCGGCGCATGCGGCCAACCCTCAGCCCTACAAAGTAGATTGGGTCTCCTCCGGCGACAAGGCGATCGATTCGACCATGAAGCTGACATCGCAGCTCGAGTCGCTGCGCAAGACCGCACCGGTTGATCCCTTCGGCCTGATCGCGCGCGCCCGTGGTGACGTGACCCGTCTGCAGACCGTCCTTCAGAGCTTCGGCTACTATGACGGTGCGGTCACCATCACGATCAACGGGATGGGGCTCGACAGCGCGGGATTGGCGGACAGCTTGTCCGCCCTGCCCAAGGACAGCGATGCGCACCTCAAAGTCGAGCCCACACTGGGGCCGCTCTTCCACATCGGCCGCATCGACATCAAGGGCAGTCTCCCGCCGGGGATGCGTCAAAAGATGTATCTTTCTTCAGGTGCGCCGGCTGTGGCCAGCGATGTCCTGGCCGCGGGCTCCAATCTGCAGGCTGCGCTGCAGGACGCCGGCTATGCGTTCGCCGCGGTAGCCAAGCCCGTTGCCTACGAAGTGCCGGCGCAGCACGTCCTCAATCTGACTTTCAGCGTGAAGACCGGACCGCGAGTCAGGATCGGCGCGATCGACATCAAGGGCCTGAAGAGCGTGCACGAGTCCCGCCTGCGGCGCCGGCTCCTGGTGCATACGGGAGACCTCTACGACGCAGCGGCCATCGAGAAGGCGCGGCAGGACCTGCTCTCGATAGGGCTCTTTCAGACCGTCAGTGTGAGTCTGGGGAGTGCCGGCAGCGAGCAGCGTGTTCCGCTCACCTTCGTAGTGCGGGAGGCGAAGAAGTTCACGGTCGGTGTCAGCGCCGCCTATTCGAGCGACCTCGGCGGCAGCCTCGGTGTCAACTGGAGCGACCGCAATGTCTTCGGCAACGGAGAGCAGCTCACCGCCTCGGCGACGGCCATCAATCTGGGCGGCTCGGCGACCACCGGGCTGGGCTACGATGCCACGGTGGGTTATCTCATTCCCGATTTCCGTCGCCGCGACCAGACACTCGGCTTTCAGGTCCGCGGCCTGCGGCAGGCGCTGCAAGCCTACACACAGACGGGGGAGACGCTGGGGGCTTCGGTGACCCGGAAGCTATCCTCCGTGTGGAGCCTCACGGCCGGTCTCTCGTACGAGCACGAGGTCATCCATCAGGAGAGCCTCCTGACCTGTCCACTTCTAGTGCCGGGCATGAATCCCAGCAGCCAGTGCACGCGAGTCCGCTACAAATACAACCTGGCGCTGCTGCCGGTCAGCACCTATTACGATTCGACGAATCTCTCCTCACCGCTGATCGACCCGACGCACGGTTACAGGATCTCGATGAACGTGACGCCGACTTTCTCCTACGGAAGCTCGGGCAAGACCTTCATCGTGTTGCAGGGGAGCATCGCGACCTACTACGACCTGCACGAGCTCTTCCCCGGTGCCGCGCCCGGCCGTAGTGTGATAGCCGCGAGGATACTGAGCGGTGCCGCCTTGGGTGCGACGCAGTTCAGCCTGCCGCCCGATCAGCGCTTTTACGCAGGCGGCAGCGGCACCGTGCGCGGCTATCGCTACCAATCGGTAGGCCCGCAGTTCGGCGATGGCAATCCCGTCGGCGGCACCAATATGCAGGCACTGAATCTGGAGCTGCGCCAGCGGCTGGGCACGAATTTTGGTTTCGTAGTCTTCGCCGACAGCGGCGGTGTCTCGAGCTCTTCGGGGAGCGTCTATCGTGTCGGCGTCGGAGCCGGCGTGCGTTACTACACCTCCATCGGTCCAATTCGTTTCGATGTCGCCGTACCGGCCCAGAAGCGGCCGAACGATGACAATTTCGAGATCTATATCGGCCTCGGGCAGGCGTTCTGATGTCCAGAGGAGCCCGCATCGCGGCCTGGAGCGTGGGCGGACTGCTGCTGCTGCTGATCCTGATCGTGATCGCGGCGGTGGTGATCATCGGCAACACCGCGGGCGGGCGCCGGCTCCTCGAGAGCGAGACGGCCAAGCTCACCTCCGGACGCGTGCGCATCGCAGGGCTCGGAGGAACGTTCCCGGCAGAAATCGACATTGCGAGCCTACAGCTGAGCGACCCAAAAGGCGTATGGCTCACCGCGCAGCGCGTTGCGGTGCATTGGTCGCCGCTTGCGCTCCTCGCCTGGAACATGCACATCGAGCGCATCGAGATCGGTGCCGCGGATGTCGCCCGGCGGCCGGTCAGCAGCCCCTCGGCGGCCAGCCGCTCGAGCAGCAGCAGCTCCGGCACGCCGGCCATCAACATCGATAGGATGTCAGTTGACACCCTCGTGCTCGAGCCGGCAGCTGCCGGCATGAGCGCGCGCCTCAACATGGAGGGGAACCTGCATTACCGGTCGCTACAGAACGCGCAGGCGCACCTGGTGGCACGGCGCACGAACGGCATGGGCGACTACGAGGTGGCACTGGCGCTCTCCCGCGCCAGCATGAATGCGCGCCTCGAGTTGCGAGAGCCGGCGGGCGGTCCTCTCGAGCATCTGCTGAATCTTCCAGGCCTCGGCGCCCTCTCGGTCGCCGCCAGTCTGGATGGCCCCCGTCACGCCGAGGAGCTGCGCCTGAACGCGCATGCCGGGCAGTTGAGCGCCAACGCCAATGGAACCGTGGACCTCGTGCAACGCGCGGCCAACCTCACCTACTCCCTCGCCTCGCCCGCAATGACGCCCAAGCCCGGTCTCGCGTGGCGCCGAATAGCGCTCAACGGCCGCTGGGTCGGGCCCGTCGCCGCGCCCCGCGCCACCGGCGTGTTGGATCTCGAGGGTCTGGAGCTATCCGATGGCGCGCGGCTCGATTCGCTCACCGCCAACCTGGCCGCCGACGGCCGGGTCCTGAGGCTGCGCGCCACGGCGTCCGGGATCATTTTGGCCGGATCACAGCCACAGCTCCTTGCCGGCTCTCCGCTAGCGCTGGGCGCGACGCTGCACCTCGATTCGGCGGGCCGGCCGCTGCAACTGACCCTCGATCATCGCCTGGTGAGGCTCAGCGCTCATGCCGTGACATCCGGCGACCGGAGTGTCACGTTCGATCTGACGCTCCCAGACGTCGGCTCTCTCGCGTCCCTCTATCACGAGGACATCAGCGGAACGATGCACCTCTCGGGTAAAGTGGCCGAGCAGCGCGGCTCCACGCTTCTCGACGTGAGCGGCAATGGTGATCTGGCCGGCTCCAGTGTCGCCGCGAAACTGCTGGGCGCTGATACGACATTGCATCTTGCCGGGTCGATGACCACAGCGATGGTCGATGTCGATACGCTGGAGCTCTCAGGGCGGGGACTGACTGCCTCCGCGTGGGGCAGTGCAGAACGCTCCGGGCCCGGCGCCTCTACTCCTGGCGTACAGTCCCTGCGAGTGCATTGGCGTGTCTCCCTGCCGAAGCTCCAGTTGATCTCGCCGTCCGTAGCAGGCTCGCTCGACACCTCTGGCACAGTCGACGGACCCATGCGCTCGCTGACGGCAGACGTGGGTGCGCGATCGAAGCTGACGATTCCCGGAGCGCCGCCCGGTACGGTGGAAGCTACTCTGCGGGCCCGCAATCTACCGTCCGCGCCGAGCGCGGAGGTGCATGCGAATGGCATGTTGGCGGGTGCACCGCTGCGGCTCGATGGCTCCCTGGAGCAGGTGGCAGCCAACACCTTCCGGGTCGTCATTCCGCATTTGACGTGGAAAAGCCTGGCAATCAACGGTGATCTGACCGCGGGCCGAAGCCTCGCGACGGCCCGCGGAACCATGCGCGTGCGCCTCGAGCACTTGGCTGATCTGCAGCCCTTCGTCGGCAAGGGACTCGAGGGCAGTATCGCGGGCAACATTGCGCTGACGCCGGCAGCTTGCGGAGCACGCACACAACTCGACGTCCTCGCGCGCAACATCCGGGCGGGCGGCGTCTCGGGCAATGGCCACCTCACGGCCGCGGGGCCGCTCGATGCGCTGCGCATCCAACTTATCGCCCAGTCACCTGATATTCACGGCTCGCCGGCGAGCCTTGCGACCGAAGCTCGCCTCGATGAGACCCGCCACGTGCTCGACCTGGATCGATTCGAGGCCCGCTATCGCGAGCAGACGGCACACCTCATGTCGCCATCGCGCGTGATGTTCGCCCGCGGGCTCACCGTACGGAATCTCCGGCTCGGCATGCAGAAAGCCGTGGTTGCCGTCGATGGGCAGCTTTCGCCGGCCCTGAATTTTCGCGCGTCCATTGAGCACGTCGATGCCGCGCTGGTCAATGCGTTCGTCCCGCACCTGCTTACGCAAGGCACCTTCAACGCCCACGCTCGTCTCAAGGGTACCCGGTCCGCGCCTGTCGGGCAGGCGTCGCTGCGGATCGCGGGCCTGAAGCTGGCCAACACGGCCACGCAGGGACTTCCCGCGGTTGGCGCTCGTGGCTCCGCTCGATTCCTCGGCAAGACGGCCAATATCTTCGCGGAGCTCGATGCGGGCTCGGACTCGCGGCTGCGAATGAGCGGCCGCGCGCCGCTCGCCAGCACGGGTACGGTCGCGCTCCGCGTGGCCGGCAAGTTGGATGCCGCCCTGATCAACTCGATCCTCGAGGCGCGCGGTGAGCGCGCCGCAGGAAAGATCACGATCGATGCCACGGTGGCCGGTACCGCGCATGAGCCGCAGATCCACGGTGTGATGCAACTGGCGAACGGAGATCTGCGGGATTACGCCCAAGGGATACACCTCGGTGATATCAATGCGCGGCTGGTCGGTGGCCGTGGAATCCTGCGGATTGCGAGCATGACGGCGCGCGCCGGGCCCGGCAAGCTCTCCGCAACGGGCACGGTTGGAGTGCTGCAGCCCGGGATGCCCATCGATGTCACGCTGTCCGCGAAGAACATCCAACCCGTCACCAACGACATCATGACTGCGAACCTCGATACGAACATGCATGTCGCGGGCTCGCTCAAGCAGCGCCTCGACGTCACTGGCCTCATCCATGTCAACCGTGCGTCGATCAGCATTCCCAACGGCTTGCCGCCGAGCGTCGCCACGCTGGACGTGATTCGCCCCGGCGAGGCCCCGCAGCCCACGGCGGCCGCTACCCAGAAACTCGTGATCGGGCTCGGCATTAGTCTCGATGCGCCCGATGCCATCTTCGTGCAGGGGCGGGGGCTCGATGCCCAGCTCGGCGGCAGGCTGCAGATCAAGGGAACCTCCGACAACCCCCAGGTGAGCGGCGGGTTCAGGATGATTCGCGGAACGTTCGCGCTGGCGGGGACGAGCCTCAAGTTCACGAGTGGCAAGGTGAGCTTCAACGGCGAGGGACTCAAGGGCAGGATCGATCCCACACTCGATTTCATCGCGCAATCGAGCGTGATATACAACGGCCCGACGACGGTCACACTACACGTCACCGGCTTCGCGGATTCCCCGAAGATTGCCCTGTCGAGCAACCCATCACTCCCGCAGGACGACCTGCTTGGCCTCCTTCTCTTCGGCAAACCCGCTGCTCAACTGTCTGCCCTGCAGCTCGCGGAGACCGGCGCCGCGCTCGCGAGCCTGAGCGGCATCGGCCCCGGCGGGGGAGGTGGGGGCGGCAGCAAGTGGAATCCGCTCACCTGGATCAAGAAAGGGCTGGGCCTCAATACTCTCTCGGTCGGGAGTGCGGGCTCATCCGGGGGTGGCTCGTCAGGCGGCGGCACTCAGTCGAGGGGGGCGAGCGTCACGGCCGGAAAGTACATCTCGAAGAGGGTCTACCTGGCCGCAACGCAGACCACGAACGGCACGAGCCAGGTGCAGGTCGACATCGATCTGAGCCAGTATTTGAAGCTGCAGACGCGCTTGGGCAACGGCACGGCGACGGCGCAAGGAACTACGCCGGAGAACGACCCCGGCAGCAGCATCGGGCTTGCCTGGCAGATGCCTTACTGAGGTCCCCAGGAAATCGCTGCTCGCTTGCAGTATCATGGCAGCCCTTCTTGGCGGGTAGCAGCGACCCACGCCTAAGCGTCTGGGCCGCAAGCATTTTCCCGAGGTCGGAGAGATGGCCGAGTGGTCGAAGGCGCACCCCTGCTAAGGGTGTAAGGGTCAAAAGCCCTTCGAGGGTTCGAATCCCTCTCTCTCCGCCAGTATTTTCCTTTTCGGGTCCGGCACTTGGTATCCCGGTGCTGGGGCGTACTGCCAAATCCACTGCCAAACGAGGTCGGTCCGACCGCGTCGGGTTTGGACGTGGCGATTCCCGATGCTGTGGCGGCGCTCGTGGCGTCCGCGACACCACCGAGCAGCGTCTCCGCGGTGCTCCTGGCGGACTGCATCGCGCGCTCTATGGCTTTGATGTCCGCCTCGATCGCACCTTCGGTCCATGCGGAGTACACCTGCAACATTGTCGTGATGCTGTGGCCGTGCTGCTTGGCGACCCATAGTGGTTTGTGGCCGATCATGAGATCCCAGCTGACGGACGAATGGCGTGCGCAATATGGCTTTCGATAGCGAATGGTACCCAGTCGGTCCAGCGTGCGACGCCAGCGGACATACGGATACTCGAGATTGCGGATCGGAGCGCCGCTTGCCTTGAAGAACAAGTGGTCGTGGTCAATTCTGCCAGCACGCTCGAGTCGCGAGCGCAGCACCAACTGACGGCGCAGAACGTTCAATGCTCGCGGACAGAGCGCTATGCGTCGATCCTCAGCGGTCTTCGTCGAGTCTTTGTCGATTCCGGCGACGCGCGCCTTGTTGATTGCCAGTGTTCCTGCGGTGGGGTCAAAATCGCCTACCACCAGTGCGATCTGCTCAGAGGGCCGCAGTCCGGTAAAGAACCGAAATTCGTCGTAGTTCCCCTGCACCTCGCCCCAATCACAATGGATGGCTGCGATCAGCGCTTCGGCTTCCTGTATGGTGAACGGATCGATGATGGGGCGATCCTTCTTGCGAATCCGAACGCTCTTGAGTCCCAGGGTCGGGTCGAGTTTCTCAGGGTGGTCACGGTAGCCGAATTTGAATGCGCGCCGAAGGATGCTGATCGCGCTGTTGTAGGATTTCTTGCTCCAGGTTGCATTATCGGCAATCCTGACGAGAGTCGAGTATCGGACATCGAGAAATCTCTGGGCGCCGATCCGCGGACGCCAGAATCCGTCCAGGACCCGTCGGTACGAGGCGAGCGTGATGCTTGCCATGTCATGCATGGTCACCCGCGAGGCACAGTGGGCGAGGAAGGCATCGAAAACCTGGGCGCACGTTTTCGGTGAGCCTTGATCGGGGACTCTCCTCAGATGGCGAAAGTCGGGAAACTCCTCGGCGAACGAGAACGTGCCGTTCACAATGCGACGTTTGATTCCGTCGAGGTGCTGCCGCGCCCAGCGCAGGTTGCTTTCGCTTGGCGTTCTCAGCAAGGTGGGGCGGTACCGCACACCCTCGAATTTGAAGTCGAACTGAATTCGATCGGCGCCTGCCGGGATGATCCCTCCGGTGCTTGATGTTCTGCTCATGATCGTACCCCAGTAGGTCCGGCCCGCAGCCGCCGCAAAAATCTGCGGAACTCGAGCCCCAGCGTATCTTCCAGTTCAGTAGCGCGCTCGTCCAGCATCTGGGGGACTTCCGTGAGGGTCGGTCTCTTGAATGCAAAGAGCAGTACGTTATCTTCCTCTTGCACAGGTACGAGGATCACGGCCCCTTCGAATGCCTCGCACAAGCCCTGGACGTGAATCGGATAGCGAGTCTTCTCGCCCGAGAGATTCACTATCAGCACACCGTCCGGGGTCAGCGACTGACTTGCTTGGCGATAGAAATCGAGCGAGGCCAGCGAGGGGGCGGCGCCGCGTTCATCGAACGCGTCGATCAGGATGACATCGAGCCTTAGCGGTACTCGCGCGAGATACGTGGCCCCGTCATCGTAGATCACCTCAAACCGCTCATCGTCAGGGGGGATTGAGAAATGCTCGCGCAGCGAGATTACACTGGCATTGATCTCCACGACACTGATGCGTGTCCGCGGCAGGTGACGATAACAAAACTTGGCGAGAGAGCCGCCGCCGAGCCCGATCATCAAGATATGTTGGGGTTCGGGCAGGAACAGCAGGAATGCCATCATCTTGCGCGTGTACGCGATCACCAATGCGTAAGGATCGTCAAATCGCATGGAGCTCTGTACGTTGGCGCTGGAAAAGAGGAGGTGTCGCTCGCCGGCACTGTCGACGATGAACGGCCGAGGAAGCGTGCCTGTCACTTGCCAGTCTCCGGTGCCACCATGAGGTGGGCATGCGCGACCTCTTCGTCGCCCACCCGCGCGAGCGCCGAAAAGCGCCAGATACCCTTGAAGGAGCGCTCGACTTGCGAAGTCAGCAACAATTGATCGCCCGGCGCGACCGGTTTGCGGAAGCGCGCCTTATCTATCCCGACGAAATAGAAGCGGGTCTGCTCGTCCGGGATGACGTTCGCGCTCATGAAGCATAGGATGCCTGTTGCCTGCGCCAGAGCCTCGATGATCATGACCCCGGGCATGAGCGGCCAACCCGGAAAGTGCCCCTCGAAGAACGGCTCGTTATAGGTGACATTCTTGAGCGCGCGAATGCTCTTGCCGGCGCGGAGCTCGAGCACGCGATCGACGAGCAGGAATGGAAAGCGATGGGGCAATCGCTGGAGGATCGAATGGATGTCGAGCTGAGTGGAATCAGCCTGCGCTGTCATCTCATTCACCGGTTGCCGCCCCACGGGCGTTCGTAATGGCAGTCAGGATGCCCGCGAGGATTCGTATCGGGCTCGGCGGGCAGCCGGGAACCGTAACGTCCACGGGGATGATATTCGCTATCCTGCCGCGACTCGCCCCACTCTCCCCGAAGATGCCTCCCGTGCATCCGCAGTCACCGATGGCTACGACGAGCTTGGGGTCCGGCGTGGCGTCGTAGACGCGTCGCAATACCGCCTCCATGTTGACGGAAACCGGACCCGTCACGAGCAGTAGGTCTGCGTGTCGTGGGCTCGCGACGAAGCGGATACCGAGCCCCTCGAGGTTGTAGAGGGGATTGTTGACCGCTTGGATTTCGAGCTCGCATCCATTGCAGGAGCCCGCATCGACATGACGGATGCAAAGAGCGCGGCCGAGCACGGCACGGATCCGCTCATCGAGCGCGCTGCGGATGCGCAACAGCGGATCCGCCGGCGGCGCGGGCTCGCTGACCAGGCCGACGGAGGCGATCTTGCGAAGGGTCTTGAGCATACGGTGGCCGCGCCTAGAGATCTGCCCCGCTGTAGGACAGATTGAATGACTTGTTGATGAGCGGGAAGTCGGGAACGATGTTGCCGAGGATGGCATGCTCGATCGCCGGCCAGTTCTGCCAGGATGGATCATGCGGATGACAGCGGCGGATCGATCCGCCGGGGCCTGCCTCCAGCGCGACGAACACCGGGCCGCGCCAACCCTCGATGAATCCCACGCCAAACGCGCCGCTTTCCGGAGTGCGCGTTGCTGCGACGTGGGGGCCGGCCGGCAGTGCGGCCAGTATCGACCGCACGAGGCGGCACGACTCCACGAGCTCGTCGAATCGCACGGCAACCCGTGCGGCAACGTCGCCTTCGGTCCGAACGACTTTGACCGGGGGGAGCTCGTCGTACGGCTTGCACGGCAGATCCACTCGCGCATCGAGTGACTGGCCGCTTGCTCGTGCCGCGAGCCCCAGGGCGCCGAGTCGCGTGGCGAGCGTCGGAGACAATATTCCCGCGCCGGTGAAGCGATCCCGCAGTCCCGAGTGATCGTCGAAAATGCCCCGAAGCTCGGAGACCTCCCCCATGACCCAGGCGACACGTCCGGCGAGAGCGTCTGCAGCCTGTGGAGACACGTCCACTCGAGTGCCCCCCGGAACGATCGCAGCGAGAAGGTAGCGCTGGCCTAGCGCGTTCTCGGTCTCGCGCAGCAGTTCCTCCTTGATCCGCGAGAACTGGGCGAGCGCAAAGGCGAATCCAGCATCGTTTCCGAGCGCGCCAAGGTCCCCCAAATGATTGGCGATGCGCTCGAGCTCGAGGCAGAGCGCGCGCAGCCAGAGGGCACGGTACGGCACGAGGCATCCGGCCATGCCTTCGAGTGCCTGGCAGTAGGCCCACGAGAACGCGACGGCGGAATCGCCCGAGACGCGCGCGGCGAGCCGATTACCTTCGAGAATCGGGAGCTCCGTGAAGCGCTTCTCGATCCCCTTGTGAGCGTAGCCGAATCGTTCCTCGAGCCGCAGCACCTTCTCGCCCACGACGGAGAACCGGAAGTGTCCCGGCTCGATCGTGCCGGCATGCACCGGGCCGACGGCGATCTCGTGGACACCTTCTCCCTCCACACGCACGAAGTCATAGTCGGCGCGCGCGTGATGAAGCCACGGCCGCTGGTCCGGATCCGTCGAGCGCACTCTGTAGAGCTCGAATGCCGCACGCTGCATTCTCGATGCGGACGGAAACAAGGTTTCCAGGCCCGGATAAGGCGCATCCGCTTCTTCAGGCGCCATCGCAAGCTCGGTGAGAAGAAGGCCCGCCTCGATCCAGTAGGCCGCATAGACCGCCGCGCTCGAGGGGTCGTCCGCACCTCGAGCGGTCCACAGCGAGATGAGGCGCCCACCGGCTGCGGCCACATCCTCGGCAGCCTGAGTCCATTCCTCCCGCGTGACAGCGAACCCGCGGGCTCTCGGTGCGCCGGGTACTTCGTGCGTTCGCGCCCACCATTTACTCGCCGGCACGATCAGGGCCCTCCGATGAAGCTCGCGGCTGCCTGATACCAGTGGGCAAGGTACGGCGGCACGTACAGCCCCAGCAGCAATACGATGGCGAGGTGCGCAAATACCGGCAGCAACGCGGGTGGATGCGGCAGTCGCAGCGCGTCGGTCTCGCCGAAGACCATCGGCTGGACACGGCCAAAGATCGCGGCGAACGCAACGCCGAGCGCGATGAGGAGGATCGGCGTCGCCCACGGCTGCTCGCGCATCGCAGTCGTGATGATCAGAAACTCGCTCGCGAACACGCCGAAGGGCGGCAGCCCGAGGATCGCAAGGGCTCCCAGCATGAGCCCCCAGCCGACGGTCGGCGAGAGCGTGATGAGCCCACGGATGTTATCCATAAGCTGGGACCCCGCCTTCTGCGCGGCGTGTCCGACGGTGAAGAAGATCGAGGACTTGGTGAGTGAGTGCACCGTCATGTGCAGGAGCGCGGCAAAGGTCGCGACCGGGCCGCCCATCCCGAACGCAAAAGTGATGATTCCCATGTGCTCGATCGACGAGTAAGCGAAGAGGCGCTTGATGTCGCGTTGCCGGAAGAGAAAGAACGCGCCGAGAACGACGGACAGGAGCCCAAAGCCCATCAGCATCCTCGAGGGAAGCGGGGAGTGGAATGCGCCCTCGACGAGCACCTTGCAGCGCACGACCGCGTAGATCGCGACGTTGAGGAGGAGCCCCGAAAGCACGGCGGAGATCGGCGTCGGACCTTCGGCATGCGCATCCGGCAGCCAGCTGTGGAGCGGCGCGAGTCCGACCTTGGTGCCGTAGCCGACCAGCAAGAAGACGAACGCGAGAGCCAGCACCGCGGGTTCGAGCTGCGATCTCACCGCATCGAGATGCGTCCAAAGGAGCGCTGTGACGCCCTCCGCTCCGAGCACCCGTTCCGCGGCGAAGTAGAGGAGGATCGTGCCAAAGAGCGCCTGGGCGATGCCGACGCCGCACAGGATGAAGTACTTCCAGCCGGCCTCCAGGCTCGCCGGCGTGCGGTACAGCGTCACGAGGAGCACCGTCGAGAGCGTCGCCGCCTCCATTGCGACCCACAAGAGACCCATGTTGTTGGTCGTGAGCGCGAGCAGCATCGTAAACATGAACATCTGGTACATGCTGTGATAGAGGCGCAGGCGCCCCGCCGTGACGCGCCCGTGCGCCATCTCGACGCGCATGTAGGGACGCGAGAAGAGCGAGGTCGTGAGACCGACGAATGCCGTGAGCGTCACGAGGAACACATTGAAGGGATCGACGAAGAACTGCTCGTGCGCGACGAGCTGATTTCCATGGTTGATGACGCGCACCGTGAGGGCACAGGCGGCGAGAAAGGTGCCGAGGCTGAACGCCACATTGATCTCCGCTGCCTCGCGCCGGGCGCCGAGGAAGCCGAATACCATCGCACCGGCGGCCGGCAGGGCAAGTACCAGGAGCAGCTCCACTATTCGAGCTCCTTGAGCGATTCGAGATGGTGCAGGTCGAGGCTGTCGAACTGCTCGCGGATCTGGAAGAAGAAGACTCCGAGCACGAGCATCGCTACGAGCACATCGAGCGCAACGCCGAGCTCGACGACCATCGGCATGCCGTAGGTGGCGCTCATCGCTCCAAAGAAGAGGCCATTTTCCATCGAGAGGAAGCCGATCACTTGTGACATCGCCTTCCGTCGAGTGATCATCATGAGGAAGGCGAGCAGCACCACGGCGATCGCGATGCCAATGGCATCGCGCATGGCGGTATTCGCAAGCTGCGTGATGGGCTGCGCAAGCGCGAACGCAAAGACGACGATCACGAGCCCGAGGAGCATGGTGCCCGAGATGTTGAGGAGCGGCTCGGTGTCCCAGTACACCTGCAACCGCCTGATCAGGCGATGCAGCAGCCAGGGAAGAAAGGCAACTTTCACGGCAACGGTGAGGACCGCCGAGAAGTAGAGATGGCCTTCGCCGGTGCGCCACGCAACGACCAGCGTCGTGGCCGCGAGTACCGCTCCCTGGGTGGCGTACAGGTTCACCAAGCTCACGATGCGTCGCTGCGAGAGCATGGCGAAGGCGAGCAGGAGCATCAGCGCCGCGCAGGCATTGAGAAGCTGTAAGTCGAGGGGTAGGTGGGTCATGGGCGTGCTCAGGCTCCGAGCAGGACGTGCACGAGCAGTCCCAGCACCGCGAAGAGGAACGCCGTTGCCAGGAACTCCGGCGCGCGCATGACGCGAAGCTTCGCCGAGAGGGTCTCGATGAGCGCAAGAGCGCCGCCTGCCACGACGAGCTTCGCCACAAGCACCGGAATCGAGAGCGCGAGGGCAATCGGTCCGATCTGCCCGGTCGCGACACCCCAGGGGACGAACAGCGCGAAGCCGATGCAGGCGTAATTGAAGAGTCGGAGCGCCGAAGCCCACTCCATGAGCGCCAGGTGACGCGCCGAGTACTCGAGGAGCATCGCCTCGTGGATCATCGTGAGCTCGAGGTGGGTCGCCGGGTTATCGACGGGGATGCGGGCATTCTCTGCGAGCAGGACGAGAGTGAAGGCGATCGCCGTGAATGCGAGGCTGGGATATATGCCGAGTGCCTGGGTCGCAAGATGCTCGGAGATCGCGGGCAACGCCGTCGTCGCGGAGATCATGGAGGCGACGAAAATGACCATGAGGAGCGCCGGCTCGGCGAGAAACCCCACCATCATCTCGCGCCGTGCACCGAGCGTGCCGAATGCGGTGCCGACGTCCATGGCTGCTAGCGAGAGGAACACGCGTGCCGTAGCGAAGAGACCGACGAGCGCGATCGCATCCGCCGCGATGACGAGCGGCAGACGGGTACCCATCGAGGGAATGATGCCCGCCGCCACGACCATCGTGCCGAAGACGACGTAGGGCGCGATGCGAAAGAGCGGCGAGGCGTTCTCGGCGAGCACGGCGTCCTTGTCGAAGAGCTTGCGGATGTTGCGATAGGGCAGCCAGATGCTCGGTGCGCGGCGATTCGAGAGCCAGGCGCGGCACTGATTCACCCAGCCGAGGAAGAGTGGCGCCGCCGCAAGCGCCGCAACGACCTCAAGCACCTGGGTCACGATCTCGATGATGCCCGGTGTCATGATGCTCATGAGACGAGCGCCAGCGCGAGGAGGACGATCAGCGTGCCAAAGCTGTAGAGGAGATAGACCGAGATGCGGCCTTGCTGCAGGACGGCGACCACGTCAGCGAGGCGCTGCACGAGACGACCGAGCGGTTGGTAAAGCCCGCGCCAGATACGGTCCGCGATGGCGATACGGTAGTGTGGTGCGCGATCGAACGGCGTGGGGAGCTCGCGCTCGATCGAGAAGAACGACTGAAAGATATTGCGGATCGGCTGGCCGAAGCCTTCCGCGGTGTCCTGCATGCGGGCCGTTCGGCCGCCGAAGCCACAGTCCCACGCGGGACCGCGCCGCACGCGCTGGTGATAAAAAAGTCGCACCGCAAGGACGGTGAGCGCGACAACGAGAGCGGTGGCGAGAAAGAAGACGAGCGGACCGTAGGACGCCTGGCGTGTCGGCACGGGCGCAAGCAGCCACCAGGGGCTGCCTTGCTGCGATAGGGAAATGCCCATGAGCTCACGGGTCACGTGGCTCAGCGCGCGGAGCACTTGCACCGGTGCGAGCCCGAGAGCTACGCACCCGAGCCCAAGCCACACGAGCCCGAAGCGCTCGAGGAGACCGCAGTCGTGCGCGCTCGCGAGTGAATTCTCTCGCGGCTGGCCGAGGAAGATCACCCCGAAGAACTTCACCATGACGTAGCCCGCGAGCGCTGCGGCCAGCGCCACGACCGCCGTGGACATCGGGATCAACAGGTTGACGAATTCATGCGGGATCCGATCGGAGAACATGAAGGACTGCAGCAGCAGCCACTCGGAGACGAAGCCGTTGAGCGGTGGAAGGCCTGCGATCGCAAGGGCGCCCAGGAGCGATGCCCAGGCGACCCACGGCATGCGGTGAATCAGTCCGCCGAGCCTGCCGAGATTGCGCTCACCCGTCGCGTGGAGCACCGAGCCAGTGCCGAGAAAGAGCAAGCTTTTCATGAAAGAGTGGTTCAGGCAGTGATAGAGCGTCGCCGCGAGAGCGAGCGCCGCCGGGATGCGCATTCCGGCCCCGTAGAAGACGACACTCAAACCAAATCCGGTGAACGCGAGCCCGAGGTTCTCGATCGAGGAATATGCGAGCAGACGCTTCATGTCCGTCTGCACGGCGGCAAACACGGCGCCATAGAGCGAGGAGACGAGCCCAACGGTGAGTGGCACGAGGCCCCACCACCAGACTGGCGTCCCGAGGAGATCAAACGTCACGCGAATCATCCCGTAGACGGCCATCTTCAGCATGACCCCGCTCATGAGCGCCGAGACGGGAGAGGGCGCGGCCGGATGCGCCTCGGGCAGCCAGACGTGCATCGGGACGAGCCCCGCTTTTGCGCCGAATCCTAAGAGTGCGAGCAGGAAAGCGGCCGCCGCCCACCCTGGCCCAAGGTGAGCCGCGCGCATGGCATCGAACGTGAAATGCCAGCTGCCACCTTGGAGAACACCGAACATGAGGAGAACCGAGATCGCCCCGACATGCGCCATCAGCAGGTAAATGAAGCCGGCGCGGCGAATCTCGGGAATGCGGTGTTGCGTCGTGACGAGGAAATAGGAGGAGATCGCCATCGTCTCCCAGGCGACCATGAAGGCGTAGGCATCGTCGGCCAGCAGGATGAAGCCCATGCTGACGAGAAAGAGGTGGTACTGCAGGCACATCAGGCCTGGCGGCGTGCCCTCCCCGCGGCGGAAATAGCCGGCGGCAAACACCGAGATGCCTGCCGACGAGGCCCCCAACAGCAAGAGAAAGACGCTGCTCAAGGCGTCGAGGCGCACATGCATCGGCAGATCGGGTAACCCGATCGGCAGGACGGCGTGCTCGGCTGGTACAGCGAGGCTCAGTACTGCGATTACCGAGAGCGCAATGCTGCATAGGGCGCTCAAGGGAAAGAGCGTGCGGCCGACCAGCTTCACGCTCATCGGGCGCACGAGCCCGCCGAGGCCGAGCAGGACCCAGAGGCCCAGGACGCCTAGGCAAGCGCTAAGTGCTGATATGGGCAGAGAAGTCACAGCAGGTGCAACTAGGATGCACCTTGGATTATAATAGAAAGCGTCGCACAGTCGAATGTGCGCAGGATACCTAGCTTGACTCTCGAAGACCGCAGCGCCCGCCTCACGATCCTCATCGACCCGCGTAAGAAGGCCTTATTCGAACGGTTGTGCGCGGAGGAGGATGCGACGCCCTCTCAGGTGGTCCGCAGGATGATTCGGCAGTACATCCTTGAGCGCACCGGCAAGCCCTGGACCCCCTCCTCCGATGAGCCGCCTGGCGATCCACGCAGGCCAGCGCCGAACTCGGGCGCCCGGCGGGGCGGGCGATCATGACGGTGAGCGCGCGGGCGCCACGGACTCTTTTATGCGGGTGCCGCGGTTGGTGCCGCGTCAAGCAAGAAGAACTTCGACCTGATGGGCCGTGACGCCCTCGATCTCGAGCACCTTTCGCCGACTTGTGACGCCGGCGATTAGGCGCACGTTGCGCTGCGACACTCCCAGTCGCTGCGCGACGAACGCGAGCAGAGCCTCGTTGGCTGCGTGGTCAACAGGCGGGGCTGCGATCCGAATCTTGAGATCGGAACCGTGTCGCCCTGCGACCTCGGTGCGTTTGGCACGCGGTTGGATGTACACCGAAACTCGTATGTTCGATGGCATGGCTAGGCCGGCGAAGATTGGCGTTAGTGGGGCACTACACTGCTGGCGGAACGCGCCGTTTTCACCCGATCTGCGGTAATCAGCTTGCCGTGATTTCCCCACGAGGAGCGCTCGTGGTTAATGATGTCTGCGATCTGTGCGTCGTTGAGCAGGCTCGAAAACGGCGGCATCGCACTGGGATATACGGTCCCACCCACGTTCTCGCCGTGCAGCCCTTGCAGGACCACATCGATCTGCTTCGTGGGGTCGGGATCCTGCACGACCGGGTTGTCCTTGAGGGGCGGGAACGCCCCTGGCACGCCCATCCCGGTGGCCTGATGACAGGCCGCGCAGTTGGCGGCGAACAGCGCGGCGCCTTTTGCCGCATCGAAACGGTATGGGCCGGCAGGTACGGGTAGCGGCGCGCTCGCGTGGCTCGGGGCAGCGCCGGTTGGAGTGGGCGGCGTCGCTGGCGTTCCCACCTGCAGAATGCCCTGGGCGCCGAGCATCATATGCGCCATGTCGTGATCCACGAAGGCGTACTTGCCGGAATCCGGGATCACGAGATCGAAGACAGCCCCCGCGCCCGGGCCGACGGTGTAGGTGGAAACACCTCTCAAGGCGTCCGCTGCGGTGCTATCGGGATAAACCTTGTCGAAGATCGCGCCGATTACGTGGAAGGAGGTCCACAGGTTCGGGCCCGCATCCACCAGATAGATGCGCACGCGCTCGCCCGCGGCGGCCTTGAGAGGATGATCGCGATACTGGAACGCGGCTCCATTGAAGACCACCTCATCGGGCCGCTCCTGCATCATCTTTTCGTAATCGGCGCCCATCAAGGTTCCGGAAACCTGTTGCGTGTACCACTCCCCCTGCACGAGCACGTAGCTTGCCGCCGCCGGCGGCAGCGGCGTCGCGGGATCCACGATCAGCGCGCCATACATCCCGTTGGCCATGTGCAGCTCCACCGGCGGCGTGCCGCAGTGGTAGAGGAATGCTCCCGGCACTCGTGCGACGAAAGAAAAATGGATCGTCTGGTCGGGATCAATCTCTATGTAATGCAGGTCCGGCGGCGTCATTGCCGCATGGAAATCAATTGAATGTTGCATCGTGCCGCGATTGGTGACGGTCACGCTGACAGTCTGGCCTTGGCGAACGTGGATGATCGGACCGGGTACACTGCCGTTGAAGGTCCACGCCTGGTATTGCACCCCGCTTGCAATGGTCACGGTGCGATCGGTGGCGATCATGTCGACGTTGACGCTCGGACCAGCCTGAAGCGGCGGCAAGCGCGCATCACGCGCTGCGGCGATCGGGTTGCTGGAGACGAGCGAGAGCGGAGTGACCGCGGCGGCGGCGGATACGGGGGAGGGCGCGCTGACGTGGAATGTGCTGTGCAATCCACCGATCAGGAAGAGCGCCAGAATCCCGATGCCGGCCATGGCGGGAATCTGTACTCCCCAAGGCAGAGCGGTCGGCGCGCGCGCCAGCGTTGCTTCGCTGCTCCACTCGGCAAAGCGACGCCAACGAGGCCAGCGCCGCTCGATCAGGTAATCGAGGCTATACGGACTGTAACCCCCGCGACTGCTGATGCCGATGAGCGCAATGAAAATCAATACGTAGGCGATAGCGGCGCCCATATTGGTTGCGCCGACCGTATAGGGGCCGCCAAAGCCTTCGGCGGTGCTCCAGATCAGCAGGCAGAACAACGCGCCGGCCACATAGAGGACCTTGCGGGCGAATCCCGCGAGCAGGGCGATGGCAATCGCGGTTTCGATGATGCGGGTCAACCAGATGAAAAGCGACGCATGCGGGGTTACCACGGCGATCCACAGGGCGAACCAGCCACTGAGCCAACGTGGTTGCCCATGCGCCGCGTTGTGCAGGTAGCCGACATAGTGAACCGCGAACTGCGACGACCATGTCACTGCGGCATCGACCACCCATATCAGTCCGAAGGCGACGCGCAGCGCGGCGCTGGCCAAGGCCGGCCAGGTCTCGAAGAATTGTCTACGAACATCACCTTCCGGCATGCGGCTCTCCCCGTGGCTGATGGTGCAACGTTGCGCGCAGTAGGAACGGACCATAGCGCACGGCGAAAAGCCCGAATGCGCCGATCCAGAGCGCTGCCGCACCGAGCAGGAGGCCTCCCTGTGCATCGGCGCCCAGCGCTGCGGCGATCCGTACGGCGGCGGCGAGAACAACCAGTGCGTATATCAGAGTGGTCACATCGTCGGCTGACAGCTCACGGCCGGTATGGCCACGGCTCACCCGGGTCATCACTCCAAGTATCATGGTTCCGATCGCCCCGGCGGTGAGTGTATGGATCGCAGCACTCAATGGGAATACGATGTCGAGACTCCAGTGTAGATCGGCTGCCCAATTGCGGGCGGTAAAAACGCGGGGCACTTCTCGCCCCTTCAATGTGTTTCGCCTTTCTTGAGCACCCCGGGTTGAAAGTGCCACCACCGTATCTCTCTCATGCGCTCAAATGTTTCGTCCGTACCCTCAATGATGGACTGCCCCTCCTGCCGCAGCGCGTCAGCGAGCCTGCTCAAACATTCCTGCAGCTGAAGCCCGTCCCATGCCAGCCTTTCACCGAGCGCTTTCTCCAACGCCGGATTCTTGAGACGAAGGAAAAGTGTAAAGGAATACTCCTCCTCCATCGCGAGGCGGCCAAATGAGATGGACACTTCCCCGTCCCGCTCACCACGCTGTATTCCGATATAGACCCTGTCGGACTGATATCGAATTCTATGGGCAGAAGTAAGGGCGCTTTTAAAGCCGTACTTCTCAAGAAACGCAAAGCTCGTCTGCGCTTCGGTCGCGAAATTCAGATTCATGCTCCGCTTCTTTTAGGTCAAGTGCTGCATTTCGACCGTCCGTCTTGACGTCTACCATACGCCAGAACGGAGGATAACGGGGGTGCCGGATAGCGGACCGTGATGGAGACCAGGTTGGGTCGGTATCGCCCGGCCGAAAAATGGACGCTGTCGGCTAATAGCGGTCACCCACTCGCTTGCCGAGGGTTCTGGCGCTGAATCTATTGGATCTCGTTGACGGCTCCAGACTTGGTCTGTATCCGATAGTTGTAGACCTCTGGAGGTGGAGGCGCATTATTGCCGGTCACATCAGGTCCCAGATTCAACTTAATGACTTCCTGTCGGTACAGCTGTTTGAAGGCATCGGAGAAATGCACAGTGATTCGTGTGTTCGTCCACGCCCGCACTGACTGAGCGTCAACTGGAATCCAGCCTGTGTACTTCAGCGGTGGCAGTACGGTCATGTCCACAGTGAGTTCGTGCCGGAAGGCGACGCGGATACTAAGCGTGCCCCGTTCGTTACCGAAGTTCGTGCCTTCGATGATGAACCGCTTGTTGAGCCCAAAGTCGAACGAGAAGATCGACGGACGCCCAGCGATGAGGTTCTGCTGAGTGCTGCGTAGAGTTGCTATCGCCTGATTAGTCTGTTCTGTCGCCTTAACCAGGCGCTCGTTCAGAGTCTGAATTTCCTTGTTTATCTTCGCCGTGTTTGCACTGAGAGCGTCCATCTTGGCGACGGCTGCGTCTACCGTGTCCAATTTTCCCTGAGCCTGATCACTTTGTTTCTTAATCTCAGCTATCGAGATGTCGTTATCGACCATTTCCTTGCGGGCACGATCCGTCAGCGGCGCCAACTCACGGTCGAGGTTTGCCTTTACGTCGTCTTGAACTGACTTGGAAACGCTGGTCTTGATGGAACTGATGCCAACGAATGTCAGCAGGCCAGCAACGACGCCAATGCCTGCGAGCCAGAATGTCACCCGTTTACCGAAGTGCTCCGTGGCTGCCTCTATGACACGGTATCTGGCGAGTTCGATGACCTCATCGGATAGCGGTCTTGCGTCTGGAGTTGCAGTAGGGGTGGGCTGAGCGGGTGGTGTCGACGCTGGAGTATTCATAAGGTTAAGCGTAGCAGGTGGGGCGCTGCGACAAGCGATGTATCTATAATCGAACGTCCGCTTCAGCCACTTTGAGCGACTGGAATGGAGCGGAGCGAGCGTCGCCGAAGGGTCGGGAGTACCCCGTCGCAAATGGCGGTTGTCAGTCAAAACCGATGGGATTGGCCGCAAATGCTCCAGCGCTACTGCCAGCCCTACTGCCAGCTTGTAAGCCCTCCGGCATCCCCGTTCTTTCGGCCGTGATCTGATGGCTCGATGCTCCTGGCAGCGGCAATCGGCCGCATGCCGAGGGCATGATGATGAGCGATGAGACGCGAGGAGAGCTG
>Ga0070741_10005603_pt1 | contig 27699 bp, 26 predicted proteins | sample Coa_R1_4_FD_66440 | JGI IMG/M metagenome (GOLD analysis project Ga0070741, IMG submission 66440) | Surface soil microbial communities from Centralia Pennsylvania, which are recovering from an underground coalmine fire - Coalmine... | ecosystem: Environmental > Terrestrial > Soil > Unclassified ...
TGGGCTTCTTGGGACGCGTCATCCACCGCACCAACCCCGGTGTTTGGATCAAAGAAATGCGACAGCGTCTGGGCGAAAAGGTTAGTCTCGCTTCCGCGGTTGTTGACTGAGCCCGGCAGTACTGCCGGAGTCAGACAAAACGCGATTGGTGAGTCTTCGTTGCGATCAGTCATACAGCATCTGAGCAGCGCGGCCATCAATCTACTGCGCCATGCTCGCTGCCTCGAGCTTACTTTCAGTGGTTAGCGCTCGCATTCATCGGGGGCTGTTACTGGCGCAGTTTTCGACACAGGTTTCCACCCTTTTCTTGTATACGATATTCAATGTCATTGCCTGATCGTTGCCATCGTTTGTGTAGTAAGTCCATCGCGCCTTTGTCTCTCCGTCTTAACCACAGTAGGCGGTATTGTTGTGCGTGCCCGGACCGAACACACACGAAACGCTGACGATCTCTCCGGGCACATCCACGGAGTATTGAAATATCGCGCAATCGCCGCAGTCCGCGGACTCGTTCCAACACATGGAAAGCGGCACTCGGCTCGCCGGTTCGTGCGACCAGCCGGAAGTGCTTCAAATACGCTTCACTCATCGACGCCGCAACCGAGCTATTCCAATAAGGCTCGTCAACGCTGATGAGCATACCTTCAATGACATCTTCGGCTTGCTCGTAAAGTTCGTTGGCCTCAGCAGTGTGTCCGCGCAATGCCCTCAGGTCGGCGAGGATGGTCATATTTCGCGGAACATAGTAACGATCGCCAACGCGCTGACTCGCACAAACCCTCGCTTGCTCTGGCTTCTGCTGTCGCGAGATCCCCGTTGTCGCGATACAGCTTGGCTAATTCAAAAGTGGCGTCGGCGTCCATGCGATAGAAATTGAGACCCGTCGCCAATTGCCTGGCCCGTTCCAGATATTCAATTGCATGTGGATTATCCGCCGACTTTTCGGCAACACTTGCCAACAGGATCAGCAGCTGCGTTTCGTGGCCGTGCTTCTGTTCTGCGCGCGCCTTTGTTAACGCGTCTTGCAGCAGCGCCCTTGCATCGTTTGGCTTTCCAGTCGCCATGAGCACCTGAGCCTTTCCTTCATATGCCATGAATGGCAAGGGCAGGTCTCGGTCAGAATCCGCCAGCTTGAGTGCACGATTGAAGAATCGCATAGCCTCGCCATGACGATTCACTTCTTCAAAACCTCTGCCGATCAATTCCAAAAATCTGATTTGTCCGGCTGTATCGCCCGAAGTCATCGTTGAAAGCAGCGCTCCACCGATGAGCCGTGCTGCTCGGCCAGGACTCCCTTCAAGAAAACCGATCAGTCCTAGCTCGCCAGAAGCACGTGCGGCCCACTGCTTCTCGCCCAGTTCATTTGCGATCTGTTGTGCTTCAAGCCAATCTTGTTTGGATTTCCGGTAGTTGATCTCCAGGTCGGTGTACCCCTTCGCGATCAAGCACCAGAGCCGCAGGTTCTTGTCACCCTTAACCACCGGATTTTGCATGTAACCGTCGAGAATTTGTGAGAGCTCAACAAACGACATGCTTTCGGCTGTTGATCTGAGCCGGCCGATCTTGGCATGAAGCGCATTTTTCTCATCTCCATGTTTCGAGAAGAGCTGTTCAGCTCGGGCGTAAAAGGGAGCGGCGGCGGGGCCATTGAACAGCCAATAATAATGATCGGCAACAGCGATCACGGCCGCTGCATTATTTGACTGAAGTGTGGTGGATTGAGCGCTAAATGTGGAGTGGGCCAAAGCCGCGCTGCGACTGTGGATCGTAAAGGCGCCGTAGGAGGAGACAATCAGAATAGCGAAAGCAAGGGTAGCCAATAGGGTTCTTCTTGAGGCACGGCGGTTCACTTCGGACTCGCTCTAACGCACGGTAAAACCGAGCGGAATATGACTTGGCGGCTACTGAAATATACAACACAACCGATACTGTACGTCGTGTCTTACTTGCGTCCACTATTTGGGAGATTTCAGCCGCCAGGGTCTGATTTGCATTTTTCTGTACCTGAGAATCTGTGCTTTTATCTCGTGCGGCCATCAATCCGAAATCCGATCAGAATCCACAATGGAAGAACCCCAAGAAAATACCGCAAGTCGCGACAGTCCAGTACGTACTGGGCGACCAGAGTAGCTGACCATGCTCTTCTCTCAACAATGTCCAAGCTGGTGCATTGAGGGCGCAATGCACATACCTCGCCTGCGCAGTCTCTAACGGTATGCCTTCAACGGCACCGCCTTGTGCGGCCGCCAACATCTTTCTGGCTTCCGTATCGTCGAGGTGAAACAGCACGAGACCAAGGATGAGACTGGATAGCGGCAAAAGAATGCGAAAGAAATAGGTCACGGCTCTTCTTAATAGCAAAGAGCGAGAGAAAGAAGTGGAGAACTGTCGCACGTGTTCAATAAAACGCCAACGAAAACACCCCACACCCAGCTCGGATCCTCGGTATCACAAATGCTAGTCCAGTTTCAGAAGTCGTATGACCGTTTCGTCCGCGTTCTTTTTGATATCTGGATCGTTACTCTTCTCCCGCACTTCCAATACGAACCGAATGGCAGTATTGACAGTGGTCCAAGCTTCCGCTGGAGCCTCAGAAATCTGCCATACCTGATTGCCGCGGGTCTTTTTTTCAACGGTTTTTCCGTCCGGCGCATACATCACTGAATACGTAGGTGCCAAAACAAGATGGAATATCAGTCCCGTTTTAGCCGTGCCGCTCTTCGGGGCAGAAGTAAAGCGCATTTTTGAGTCAATTTTGCCCTCTTCTGCACAATCAACCGTAACCACTGCGGCGTTCTCCTCAACCGAGCTGTACTCGATTCCCCAATGATTTGACATGACTCGAATTGAGCGATCGCCCGGGAAGGCCGTTGGATGGAGATAGAATCCAGAGGCACGGTGCCAACCATCTGCCTTAAGCATTTCCCCTTCGGTTGCTCTCCTCCACAAGATATCGACAATTTCTTTTGGCGACCTTGTTGGCGCACTGTTGGGAACAGCTTGAGCAGCACCCGACAAAGTGCTGAGGGCTACCGTTAGAATCAAAAAAGACATCCCTTTTCCTGACACGATTTAACCTCACTGTGGAGTGAATGGAATCGCCGAGGGTTTATTCCCCGGCGTACCTTCTGGAATTAAATACATGGGTAAATTAGAAGACACATATCGAGATTTTTTTGGGTTAATTGGATCGCGTCCATCCACGTAAGGATCTTGACTCGCGTCCAAATGGCTAAAGTACATTCCGACCGCATACGCATAAACACCCCTACGCAGTTGATTAGAAAGTATCTGCGCAATTGACGTCTGTTTACCGTGCGAGTAATAGTCGCCGATCGTGTAGCCGGCATCACAGCCATTGATTCTTATGGCGGTATTCGCACTTAGATAATTGTCTATGTTGCAACCCGCTGTGCTGTCACACAACACAGTGATGTTGTAAGCAGCAATGTTCGTGTCGTCACCTGTTGCTTGGCCGACAAACAGAAGACTTGCATACGTCGGTGGTTGCGTACTGAAGCTGCGCAAACCGCTGTGGCCAAAATAGAGCAAGTCTCCGGTGATCAGTCCATTCTGGGTCATTGCAGCATTGAAGTTCTGTATGGACGAGACGCGACATGCGATCACTTTGTTTCCCTGCGTCTGAAGATCATTTGCGGCTTGTTGGGCAGCGAGGTTGAAAAGATTGCCGACATCGTGGCCCTGGAGCCCCCCATCGCCCACGAGAATTAAATACGTAGCTCCCGTGCCAGGGAAAGTAGTGCAACTCGTAGTGTTGGGAGACGGTGGGGGTGAGAGACTGCAAATTATGCAATTTGTCGGAGCCCCTCCGGGTGCAGCGGCTGCCCGAGGTTCATCCGTTGCGTGGGAACCCTCAGCCATCAAGGCTGGGCGTGCCAGTGAGCCGTCTCCGGGATCGTCCGTCTGCAACAGGCAACTGCACAGAGCGGCAGTGGAGTTGCCATGTGAGGGGCTTCCACCAGGAGTTGCCCAGATACCTGCGGCATCTACTCCTGCGATGGGGGATATCAGGGAAGCACCTTGCGCATTTGCAAGGTACCAATTGCCGCCCCAGCCATATTGGGGTGAACCACCGAGCGGCGCGGTTATTTGAGTCGAGTTGCCCGCCGCACCCAATTGGAGCACCCCATTCTGCAAGTCGTTGATTGCTACCCCACCATCAGCATCAGCGGAAAGGATCGAAAGCGTATCCTGCGATGAGGTTTGATAAAGCCAATTTGGTGCGCCGGAACCGATATTGAACGACACGACCTGATTGAGCGCAGTGTTGTTACCGTCGGTGCTTGTGGTCGGGCCGCTGGCAAAAGCGGTGCCATTCTGCCCAAGAACAATGGTTGGAAACTGACCAGGAGATACCGTCTTTGGGCTAAATGGCAAATTATACGGCGCTCCGACGGACCCGCCCGTCACGTCCGCAGCTTGATAAGGATATTGCGGTACGGGAGGGTTGGATGGAGAAATTGTCCAAGTCGCCACAACGCCACCCTGGCCATCGGGAACAATAGGACCTGGCAGCAGAGCTTCATTATCCGTCGTGGAACTCAAAAGAGTGCTGCTCGTCGAGTTATCTGGGTTAATCTGGAACAAATACAAATTGTCCGATGTAATACCAGTATCTCCGATGTTCCGAACCTCATATTCGACATACGCCATCCCGTCCTCGTTTGCCATGGGTGGGCCCATGCAGCATTGAACGGAAATCTGCGAGCCATTCACTGTCGAGGTTGAATCGGGAATCGAAAACAACTCTACTCCTCCGTTCGGCTGCACTAAGGTCAAGCGAGGGAAGCCATTATTCGTTGGTTCAGAAATTATGACAGCACCATCGTTTCGAGTTGCGATCTCTGGAGCATCCCCATTCCCGTAGCAATAGACAATCTGCGCCCCATTCCAAACTCCAGCTGCTTGCACCTGCCACGTCGGTTGCCCGGTGGCTGGATTTAGTTCGGCTACAGTCAAGGGGTTGGCTTGATTGGCTGCACAAGTATCATACTCGGTTACTATTAGCCCTCCGGAAGAATTCGAAATACTATTGTTAGTAATGGGTGCTTGGACCGTTGTCCCGAAAGTTGTGTAAATATTCCGGAACTGGGATCATAGATTTCTTGCGTTGGCACTCCCTCCGAACAGCAGTTTGGAATGTATTGCTCGCCGCCGGTGATCAGAACCTTACCACTCGAAAGTAGAGTTGCTACATGATATTGACGGGGCGTGTTGAGATATCCGGTTCTGGTAAACGACCTCGTAACAGGATCGTAGAGTTCGGCACTTGACAAAGTACAGCAGACATTCCCGCCTCCCACTATCAACACTTTTCCATTCTGCAGAAGAGTTGCGGTATGGCCAAATCGAGGATCATTCAGGTTACCGACGGGCTGAAAACTCGGTCCTCCCACAGTGAGAGTTGTCGAGGCAGAAACAGATCCAAGTGTTGCTTGAATAGTCGTTTGGCCTTGCGCCAAAGTGGTCGCAATCCCGTTAACGTCAAGTGTGGCAATCGAGGTACTCGAAGAACCCCACGTAACATTGTTGCCAGTTAGCGCCTGTGTACTGTTATTGGCATATGTCGCTGTCGCTACGAATCTCTGAACGCTGTTGATGGGAATAGAAAGGTTCGCAGGGGTTAGCGAGATCGAATTTACTGTGGAAACAGTGAAACCAATTCCGTTGGTGTCCACTCCGCTCGTGTGAACCACAACATTGCCGCTGGTTGCCCCTGTCGGCACCGTCACTGTGATTTGGCTTGCGCTCCAGGCGCTAGCGGTGGCCGTGGTGCCATTGAACTTCACTGTGCTCGAACCCTGTGATGAGCCAAAGTTTACGCCATTGATCGTGACGGCCATTCCCACAGCCCCAATTGTCTGCGAAAGGCTAGTAATCGCCGGAGTGGGTTTGACGGTGAAGCTCGACCCATTGCTGGCGAGGCCAAACACGGTAACTACCACGTTCCCGGTCGTTGCTCCCGCGGGCACAGGTGCTTTGATCTGTGTCGAGCTCCAGGTTGTTGGAGTTGCTGTGGCCCCGTTAAAGGTTACAGTGCTGCCGGACTGAGTCGGCTGAAAATTTGTACCGTTAATTGTGACTAGCGCTCCTACAGCGGCGGAAGTTGGCGAGAGCGATGTGATTGTGGGCTGCGCAACAACTGTGAACGCAGCACCAGCACTAGACACCCCTGAGACCGTGACGACGACATTGCCCGTAGTTGCCCCGGTCGGGACGGAGGTCACGATACTTGTATTGCTCCAGGTTGTTGGTGTCGCGGCTGTACCGTTGAACTTTACCGTGCTGGTCCCTTGCGTTGCTCCGAAGTTAGTGCCCGTTATTGTTATGGAGTCGCCGACCATTCCAGAATTCGGGCTCAGGTTCGTGATCGTCGGCGTGGGGAGGACTGTAAAGTTTTTTCCGTTGCTATCGACTCCACTCGCGTGAACGACTACATTTCCGGTCGTCGCACCCGACGGAACCGGTGCTTGGATCTGCGTTGCGCTCCAGCTGGTTGGCGTAACACTCGTTCCATTGAATTTGATCGTGCTGCTGCCTTGTGTCGAGCCAAAGTTTGTACCAGTGACTGTGATCGAGGTGCCTACAGCTCCCGAGGTCGGAGAGAGACTGGTTATACTCGGCGCTGCAACAACTGTGAAGCTCTTACCATTGCTGGCTACTCCTGAAACTGTTACGACCACATTTCCCGTGGTTGCGCTAGATGGCACGACCGCAACGATACTTGTTGCGCTCCAGGTGCTGATCGTTGTGGCAGTCGTGCCGTTGAACTTGACGGTGCTGCTGCCCTGCGTCGAGCCGAAGTTACTTCCAGTGATCGTCACCGAAGCGCCAACCGCACCTGAGGTCGGAGAGAGACTAGTTATGCTTGGCGCGGCAAGGGCGAGGCTTGCAGAAAAGATCAGGGCGGAAATAACAACTGCGGAGATCGAGGTACGCATAAGCGCTCTCCCGCTTGAGGCTGAGATCCCAAACTCAAGCCAGCAAGTACAGCAACCTTGTCAGCGGGAAAGGCAAACAGCGCAAACCAATCCCAACGTTTTCTCGGCGACACCCCTCGATGATGTTCGCCAAGCTTGCGAATCTTTTTACTCTCGAATGAGAGATCAACAGTGAGTTGCATGGGAAGATAGGGTAAGTTGCTGGACGTGTCAAGGGTGAATATTCGACTCAGGAAATCAGTTGTGCACGGCTGATTTTTCAACAAAGCATTGCGCACTGGTCGCGCGCAGGAACGAAGAGAAGGACGAAAGCATCTATCCGTGCTGGTAGTGATATGGTTCAGCGCGTCCTTCGCAATCCGAAACTGCAGCCGCGGTTCATCGCACCGATGGAATGCCAGCGTGTCGCCAAGCTGCCCGAGGGCGATGACTGGCTCTACGAAATTAAGCAGAATGGTTATCGCGTAATTGCGGTTGTGGATGGCAGCACCGTGTTGCTGTATTCAATGTCCGGCCGCGATTACACTCGCGAGTTTCCCCACATCGCCTTTGCGCTGAAGGACCTGAAGAAGAAGCTCGTTTTCGATGGCGAGATTGTGGCTCTCGATGAACAAGGTCGCGCGAATTTCCAGGAACTACAGAATAGGAAAAGCACTCGGCTCCCGATCGTCTATTACGTTTTCGACTTGCTGCATGAGAACGGGAAGGATTTGACCGACCTGCCGCTTTCAGATCGACGACAGCGGCTCGAAGAAATTGGTCAACACTTCGGTGATCCCGTCCGGCTGAATCCGGCATTCCATACGGAACTTGCTCCGCTGGTTGAACAGGTTAAAAAGCTTGGGTTGGAAGGCATCGTTGCGAAGCGGTCCACATCAATCTACATTCCAGGCAAAGAGTCCTATGAGTGGCAGAAGCACCGCTTCAATGAAGAGGATGTTTTCTATATCGGGGGATACATTCCCGGATCGCAAGGAGTCGGCGAACTGCTGATCGGCGAGTTCAGACCACCCGGCAAACAACTTTATTTCATCAAACGGCTCATAGCCGGGCTGAACAAATTCAATCGCAAAGAAATTTACGATGCGATTCAAGATCTGAAAACCAAGACCTGCCCGTTCGTCAATCTGCCCGAAAGGGCAAGCGAACATACGCACGCAATTACGCCAGAAGTAATGGCCGAGTGCATTTGGACCAGACCTGACCAGTCATGCGAGGTGGAATTTATTGAGCGCACCCGGAACAGAAGATTGCGGCACGCGGAATTCAGACGGTTAATCGAACGTCGCTGATCCACGCCTCCAAAGCGCTACTTTGTTGTTCAGGTCGAATGAGGCCATTTTCCGATCAAATCTCATTTACAACGCAGAGGACTCAAACAGTTGGATCGTCACTGCCGCCATAATCTTTTATGATCCTAGTAACGAATTTTTGCTGGTTCTTCGACCATTGAGTAGGATCTTGGTTGCGCGCCATCGCAGCAAGCTCTTTGAGGGGAAATATACCATCAACGGCCTTTTTACCTCCATCACTGTCAAGGCTATGAATTAGCCAACTGATGTGCTTACCTATGCTCCACGGCCGTTTCGTAAATTCGTCTCGCAGATAGCTCTTGACGTCATTCTTCGCTTCATCACCGATGTTGGCCCATGTGAACAACGCCTGCCAGTCTCGAAACGTAGTGGAAGGGGCATAGATAGATTGCTCGCCACCCGGGAAGTAGCGTGACTTCATTCGATGTGCAAATGCACCTTTCAGTTCCTCTATGCCAACAAAATCCCAACGATCAAATATTTTGTTGCTCTCACGATCAATCGAAAACTGAAAGACTCGGATTGCAAGTGAATCGGTACTGCTCTGAACAATTACGTCTTTCAATAATTCCGTTATCCCTGGGCCGTCTTTAAGCCGGTTCGCCAGCACCAGCTCTGCTCGGATAGCCGATCCGTATTCACCAATTTCCAAATCGTCGTGCTGATACGTATCGGATTCGGCCGCGATGGCCAGCGCAAGTGCTCTTGTTATCGCTGGTTCAAGAGGCGCTTCAAACCGAGTCAATTTCGTAAAAAGCCTATAGCGTCTGTTGCCGCTTTGTTTATGAAGATAATTCGCGAAAAATTCTTTTGCCTCCTGCTCAACCTGAATTTGTGAAGCATCGTCGAGTAGGGACTTCAATTCCTGGGTGCTGACGTAACCTTCGGGAACATGGAGGCTATAGTAGGTCCCGAAATGATCTGGGTGGTAGATTCTCTTGTCGCTGTCGGCTTTGGCTTCGCTATCATTCGCCGCGCCAAGACTTCTCGCACCTCGCTCCTCGTCATAAAACTCTTCGACCTTTGGAAACATCACAGCCAGCAACGATAATGTAAATTCTCGTTCTTCACCGTAGAGACTTTGAAAGAGTCTTGTAAAAGAGTCATGCCGTCTCTGCTTGGCCTTACCCTTATCGACTTCAACGGTGCGTTCACCCCATTTAAAAACATCCCACTCGGGGAAATAAAACAACGACCTATGCCTGAAGACCTTGTCATATATATCGGGTTGCGTCTGGCGAAGAAGCTCTATACACATGAAATCGAGCAAATTAACTTCGTCTTTTATTAGGCCATACGACGAGTTAAGGGCATTGAAGTAAGCATTGATCTTTCGAAGATTAGTCAATGCGTACCGAAATATATTGGTCCACAGAGGCCCAAACGCTTTGTCAAACTCAGACGTATCCTCGGGGAGCTGCGGCAGCCCATTAGCTTTGGCAAATTGGTTGAACCGATCGTCAAATTCTTTGCCGGCCTGCACGTCGTCGAGCTTTGGTACAGGAATCTGGACTGGGAAGAACTTTTCAAGATATTCATACCCAGCATGAGTGTCATCGGAAGTCCATTGTCCCCTGATTTGGCCAGATGCTCTGCCCGCAGTGGAATAGTAGTCGAGAGTTACTCCCTGTACTACTTGATGCCGAATCAAAGCATCGACGAGAGCTTTCTTATAAAACGCGCAAACGAAGGAGAGCTTTGGGTACTCGTCAGCAGCACGAATGATTTTCAAAAGTGTCCGCAGTTCAGGCCCCTGCATTCTGTCCATGTCGTCGAGTAGGACAACGACCTTTCGCACCGGAAGATTGTTTAATCTATCGTTGAATTCATTCAAAATATCGTCCTGCGAAGGATCGGCGAGTATCGCCTGTAACCCCGATGGTGCCTTCGGAATCAATCCTGAGAATGTTCTAGCGACCCGACCCAACGTGCGACTCAAAGGCTGCGTGAAGAACCGTTGATGAAGGTGCTTGCCGATGTCATTGAATAACGAGGAGACAAGCGAGGCTTCGTTGCCAGGAAGCGATGACTGGAAATGTACGACCGTGGCGCCCCTTTGGTGGAGCTTCTCGGCTAGAAAATTTAAGACCGTTGTCTTTCCGTCTCCATAAGCACCAATCACCGCAATCACAGGGGCAGAATCGTCCAATACACGTTTTGTGAGCGAGTCTATAAATGCGACTCGACCTAGTCGGTCATCGGCTAAGCGTGCAACGGCACAATCTGCATTGATGACTGTCGGCCGCTCGTCGCGCAGGAAAGAGGTTCTAAGGTAAGCAATCACGCCTGTCAGCAGCAATGTGGCAAGAACTGTGAAAATTCGCAGCCAGATATTTTGGTTAAGCAGGGCTATTGCCGTACAGACAATCCAAACGACCGTACCTTCGTACATGCAATAGTTGAAGCATCGGAACAGGAAATTAGCCAGTTGCTTCGCGCGAATGAGCAATAGGGTGCCCAGAATAAGCGTCGTAAGAAGCCAAAGGTGATGTGGCCTAGAAAAAGCGTGCAGCCATGGCATAACCTCGTTGCCGAAATGCGAATTAGGTAAGCGTGAGAGTGCTCGCTTTACCAGTGCTGCCAATGCAGTGACGCTCGGGTAAATGGCGATGACTAAGGAACCTAGAAGAATTCCATACGCAATAGTTTTCGAGAGGATTTTGAGGCCGGGCCAGATATAATCGGCGAACCACTGTTTCATTTCAAGTTCACACACAAGGAGCGCGTGATCTGAGCGCTCAACGCAGACCGAGACGGTTTAGTGCCGTGCGGCGTAGACTAAAACCGAGCTTGCCAAAATCACTATCGCCAGAACCACGCCAGCCATCAGAAGCTGATCAAAATCGATCAACATTGCCGTTGCTACCGGGCTGTTGGTCACAGGAGCTGGAGCAGCCTGGGCAGTTTCATTTTCTTCGGCTTTATCTTTTTTGTTCCCGAAGTCAAAGTGCGGTTCCAAGTTGAATAAGCTTGTAAGTGCCATGGGAGGATTGTAGCAGCGGGTTCTGGCGCTTTGAAATAGAAACGCTTCGTGTTGTTAGGTCACCATCTGGCTATTGAAATTGCGATGCGTTCGGTGTATGTTCTCCGCCGAAATACGATTTCACTTGGCGCTGTGGAAGAAAATTCTCCTAAGATCTATCGGGGTCGGACTGGGCCTCGCTATTGGCACCGCCCTAATCCTTGCTTGTTATGCGTGGTACTCTTCCCGTCCGCGGCCCCAAAAACCGTGGGATACAAATGCGCTTACGGCAACTTTCGACTATGTCACCACTCATGGAGATGATCATCACCTGCGCTTTTTCTACGTTGTAGAGAATCACACAGATAGCGACTACACTCTACTCACTGCAGCATTGGTTGCGACCGCGACTATGGAGGACGGACATTTGTCTGGCGATAATGCCTCCGTGAATTTCAAAGACAGCAGTCTATTTTTACCCGCCAAACAGGCCGTAGAAACAGCAATCGACCTACCGGATTATCACTATCTTGATCCAAGCGAGCTTGCGAGGAACACTCCGGACGAACGCAAGAAGTACGATGCAGCGGTCGCAAAGTATGTTACGGAGCAGTTGCGGCCTGAATGGCTTTGCAGCGTTCGATGAAGTTGACAGAATTCGAATCAATTTTCCGAGCGGCTGGCGCAAGTAAATCTCCATGTCTGTCAGGATCAGTATTCAATTCAGCCTGTCATCCCTTGGCCGCATTCGAGGCGGCTCGGGGCGGTTTTCGGGCGACAGACGGTCGCCAGGGTGGCGCGGGCGGGATAGAAGAATTGCGGAGCGCCGAAGCGCCCCGCTCCGAGATTTTAGATTAGGCAACTGCTGTTTTTGTTTTCACCTGTTTCTTCTGCTTCTCTGCGAACTTCTGGGCAATCTCTTTCTCTAACTTCTCGATCTCGATTCGATAGTGCTTCGCAGTCGTCAGCAGTACGTCAGTTTCATGTTTGCTCGGCACTCTAGACGCAAGCGCAATCAAACTCAATTCCATCAGCAGACGAGACAACTCGATCTCGTCCAGACGGCTGACGTGTTTCAGCAGAGCCTGTTCCGGTGCACCATTGTTTGTTCCAACTTCTACCTTGCGCCGTTTTGCAATGTGCGCGACTTCTGCAAACTGCAAACGAGAAATAAGGTAATGCGCCACGAGGAACAGGTCAGACTTTTTCAGAGGCGGCGATACCCGCTGCAATATCGCAGCAAGTATCCGGTGACGTACGGTGATCGCAAGCTTTTCCTTTTCGATGCGCTTGCGTTCTTCCGCTCTCTGTCGCGCAACGTCCTGCGGAGATGGACGATTGCTGTGATGAATGCGGCAATCAGGGTCAGCGCAAACTTTTACCGTCTGCCCTCGCCTTCCGCCGTCCATCACAATCGCATCGGTCATCTTTTCGCAGGTTCGTTGTGCCGGATTTGCCTTCGCCGCCTGGTTCGATTGCTTTCCTCTTTTCACATCGAGTTCTACATAGCGATTGCGGCCGAGAGGTGCTCCGTCGCGGCTGCCATAAGCCGATGAAATCTGCACAAGATCGGGCTTCTTCTGCAAGGTTTTTGAGATATGCGCGTCCAACTTTGCGCGGAAGCATTGCGGGTCGGTACAGGAATCATTCCGCACATCTGCGAAAAGCAGCGCATTGAATCCGGTACGTTTCGGACAGTTGGCACAGCTTCCCGCTTCGGGCGTTAGCGGACATCAGCGTAGCCTTCCACACCACCGTGCGCCGGACCGCAGCCTGGTTTGAGCTCCCGAAGTCGATAGCTCAAATATCATTTCTACATTAGATACACTTAGTGTCTTTTTTTTAAAATTGACGGACAGATTAAAAACTCGTACGCTCCCGCCCGTTGGTGCTAAGTCGACCGACTCGAATCGATTGATGAAAACGACTACGCCCTCTTTTGATTGTGCTTCGGTTCGTGAGCGAGGAATATTTTGCCAATGAACAGACGGGAACTGATGCTTGCGGCTATCGCCGCAGGCGGGGTAAGTGGACTTGCCACCGACGCCTTGTCGGCAAGACTACCTGAAAGTACAGATGTTCTGAGTGCGTTGCCGCACGCCTTAATCGGGGCCGCGGCCGAGGCGGGTTACTTCAGCGAACAGCAGCTTCAGGAAACGCTTGGAACCAATAAATTACTGCGCCCGAAAGTAGAAGTCGTGGCGTTCAATTTTCCGAGTTGGCACGTATCGCCCTACATGGAGGCACACTTCGGCAAAGGCTGGACGGAGTTCGATACCCTACGGAATGCGAGGCCGGTATTTGTCGGTCACACCATGCCGCATTACCCGCTGTGGGGTTATTACGACGAGTCAGATCCAAAGTGGGCGGCACGGGAAGTGGAACTGGCCGCGACCTATGGCGTGGACGCATGGATGATCGACTGGTACTGGCACGACGGCGTGCAGTTCTACCAAGAGCAGTTGGAGCGCGGGTTGCTGAAAGCCAACAACAGGGACAAGCTACGCTTCGGTATCATGTGGGCAAACCACGACTGGAAGAACATATACCCGGCGCGCTCGCCACAGGATGCTGCCACGCTTCTGCCGCAGAAGCATTCGCTTACCGATTTCGAGCGTGTGTGCGACTACTGCGCCGAACACTATTTTAGCCAACCGAATTATCTCAAGTTCGACGGAGCCCACGTCTTCGGCATTTTCGATCCGAACAAGGTGATTCAGGAAATGGGAGGGGAGGACGGACTCAAGCGTGCTCTTGATGTGATGCGCGCCCGCGCTCAGAAGCACGGCTTTCGGCTGCACCTTCAGGTATGTTATGGGTGGGATGCGTATCAACAGAAGCTGCGCAGCTTGGGGTTCGACAGCGCGGTTATATATGGCACGATGGGCTGGACGTATGGCTCAAAGCCGCTAGGCTCGCGCCTTCCTTACGGAGTGGGTGCCCGCGAGGCCATTGCGTCATGGAAGAGCAAGCGAGACATCGTGGATGTACCCTTCTTTCCTACGTGCTCTGTGGGCTGGGATGACACTCCCCGTTATGGCGAGAATGCATGCGTGGCGATCAACCGTTCGCCAGACCAGTTTGAACGCCTGTTACGCGCGGCTCGGCATTTTTCGGCGGAGCAGAATGGCCAAAGATTGATCTACATCGGCGCATGGAACGAGTGGACCGAGGATGGCGTGCTGCTGCCGGACACGATCTGGGGCTACAGCTACCTGGAGGCCCTGCGCCGAGCAGTTCGTGATTGACCCCGCCGTTGTTTTCAGGACTGTCCGTCTCTCGGTAAGGACATCATTGTCACTGGCACCTGAATAATCAATAACAGTGGCGCATCAAAATTCCCTTCTCCAGATGCCGATCCAGTTGCTCGCCTTTGCGATCCGGTGAGTAGGCTAACCACACGGCGGGCGCAGCGGTATCGCCTGCGGGACTATCATCGCGAACATAGGGTCCACAAGCGCCCCGTCTTGGTCTTGCCCTGTTCGGGCGCCAGCACCGGCACCGGCATGTCGTCGGCATGCAGCTTGCCGGCGGCCATTACGTAGCGTCGCACGGGAAGCGCGCTCACCGCCATGCGCGGAGTATCGCATGAACGCGCCAGTTTCGATCCACGTACACGCGAAAAAAGTTGTGCAAAGAATCTTGCGTGTTACACCGATAACTGTGGCTCCCACGTTGGCTCCGGCCGCCGCCAATCAATCCCTTCCAAAAGAATCGACAACTGTGCTCGCCTCAGCGCAACCATGCCGCTCGTCGCTTGCGGCCACACAAAGCGCCCGCGCTCCAGCCGCTTCGCGAACAAGCACAATCCGTCGCCATCGAACCAAAGAACTTTGATCAGATCACCGCGCCGTCCGCGAAATACGTCTCTTCCACGATCCGCCGTTTCTCGGCAATGCTCCGCCGCTGCCGCCGTGCCGCAACCGAGGCCTCTTTGTCTTTGGGAATGACTGTAACTTGGTGGGAAGGGTCCATCTCCGCTCCACCTGGACACTTATCGCTGGTGCCACTCGGGAGAATGGCTCTCATCTATGAAGATGTCCAGTCGGCCATCGGCGTAGCTTACAGGCGAATTGTTGGCCGGAAATCTGCGTGGATCGCTGATTTCTGTGACCGGTTTCTGCGGTCGCAAGAAACTTAGAGCAAAATAATGCGTAAATGCTAACAACCCGTCCACGAAACATGGCCACTTTGATGCCTGATTGTGTTGGATCATTTGGGGGACCGGTTGCTTGACACGGAGTTTTGAAGAATGTATAAACTTCACCCGGCTGCAGGCACAGAGGAGCTGACAAATGAAAAGGCGCTCATTCCTAAAGGCCGTCGCGTGTACCGTCACGGCCCATTCGACTCATTGGATCGACAGATCATCAATCCGTTCAATTCAACCCAGCGCGTCAACGGAAGCACTAGCACGCGAGGACTCTTGTGCCGTAGCTCGTGACCTCGGCGCCGCCGGGCGAATCGTGATCGGCGTGTTGAGTGAACCCAACTACGCTGGGCATGAGACCCCTGCCAGTTTGCGAACCCAACATTTTGTTGACAATTGGGGCGCAAACCCAAATGTTACTGTTGTTTTGTTAAACAAGGCTCAGATCCGTTCGTATTCGATTTTGTTCAAAGGTCGCATGGATGTTCTCGTCTACCCGTATGGTGCCATGTACCCAATGGATTCATGGGTTTTTTTCTCCGGGGATGCCCCCGAGCATTTTCTCCGCAGAGGAGGTGCCATTCTCACAACCGGAGGTGTGCCGTTCGGTCTACCTGTTAGCGACGATGCTCAGCCGCCCATTACCCCAGTTCATCCAGCCGCGCAGCAAGGCGACCCGATTAGCATTAATAACGACATCTACGAGCGTTGGATTGCACCTCTCGGGTACAAGTATTACGTGCATCCGCATACACCGCCCCGCACCAATGTGAATCGGGATTTCCTGCCCAACGTGCCCGACCCCCTCGCAGTGCGTGGTTGCCCTCTCGGAATTGTCGCAAACAACAGTTCTCACGAGCCCGTGCCGAAGCCATCTCACGGGAATGTCTTTCCAGAGCGCTATCCTGCCCGCCAAGTCACTCCGTTATTGTGGGGAACTGATCGATATGGGCAGGTCCTTGCGGTGAATGCAGTCCTAATACAAGATTTTGAAAATGGGAGTCGCCGAATTCACTTTGCAAACCAAATCGAGCCACATCCGCTGTCCCCCGCTTCTCCTTATTTTGGAGCGATACTTAAGGATTTGTTGCTTCTCCTCACGAACCGCCTCTTTGTGACGTCTGTGGAAAGTAACTATGCCTGTTATCGGCAACACGAAAAAGTCCGGGTAACTGCAGAATTTTCAAGCTTCGAACGAAGCGATCAAACGGCAGACATTGTCTTGGAAATTCGTGCTGACGGTCGCATTGTCGATACGCACACTGACAATATACGGTTTGCACCACACCAAACGTTCGTGAAAGAGTGGGAGTGGTCTCCTGATGGATTCGACTCAGACGAATACGAAATGGAGGTATCGGTACGAGTAGGTGGTCATACTGTTTCCTCCTGCAACAATGCGTTTGTTATTTGGAATGAGGGTGTCGTGCGCAATGGTCCAGCAGTCGCCATCCGCGGCAAGTACTTTCATATCGCGAATTCTGAATCATTCGTGTCAGGCACTAACTATTATGAGTCAACTCGTGGTGAACTAATGTGGTACAAGCCTAATGTACACTGGATTATTCGTGATCTTAGGCAAATGCGTGAGCACGGCATTAATTACATCCGTCCGCACTATCATCATCTGAAATGGTTTAAGGATTATCTGCTATTTCAACATGGCAGGCTCTTACCCTTCTTCGCCGATCTAGACGCTATTTCGAATCCTCTGCCGACAGAGACCATCTGGCGTATTTGGGATACTTTTATTTACCTTTGTCAGAAATACGGCATCGTCTATGGCGGTGATCTGTTCACGTTGGTACCTGAGGAGATGGGCGACCCTCGTGGATGGTTTCCGCTAGACGAGAGCTTTGTTTGTAATGACAAGCGCTCCGTTGAAGCGGAGTTTCTCCGGCAGATTAATTCACGGTACAAAGAAGCCCCTGGAATTTCGTGGGATCTAATGAACGAGTCTGGAGCACCTCTCGATGTAGTCGTCGAGTGGATCAACACACTTCGCAAGGTTCTGGTTGATACAGGCGTTCCTCGACTGATTACGATGGGTGGCGGTTCAGGCGAGAAGCTACAGGGATCGGTTGACTACCTTGCTCCACATTCTCGCGCTGTGGACATTCGGGAGCGTCGAACTGACCTAAAGGCAATGTCCAGATCGAGGAGTCCGGTACTGATGCAAGAAATGCACCTGGATCATCGCGAAGACCTCGCGAGTGAGCTCATCCAAGCAGAGGACATGCGAGAAGGCATCCTAGCATCAATAAAACTGGGATTTTGCGGAGTTGTCCCCTGGTCGTGGTGCCGCCAGATGCGCCTCTGGCAAGACTCGTATCAGCATTATCCTGAATTTCCGATGGAGAAGTGGGACGACAGGTTGGGTACTCACGTCCACGACGACGGCACCATTAAGCCGGCAGGCCAGGTCTTCCGCAATCTCGCGACGTTTCTTCGAGCAATTCAGTTTCTCAGTTTTGATAGCGTTACCGGTCGCATAAGTACGCGCCATGGTCAGCTGGTCGTCTCATTGAAAGACCCGAAGCGGAACGATGGATACTCTCTGTACGACGTCGATGGCCCACGATGCTTTGCCGCGATGTCGCTTGCCTTGGCTGCTTGGAGCAGCTCGACTCTGCTGTCAGGGCCCGCTGGCAGTTACGTTTATATGTTTACCGGCGATGAGTATGACTTTCGGGGCGCGAGCCGACTTTTCGTCAAGAGCGAAGCGCCTGGTGTGCTGAGGATTAATCGGACTGATGCGCGCCCGCACCGTGTGAGTTTGGTTGATGTCACGCCTTTTTCTAATAGGCACCTAGATGAACCTTCGTGGTCTGCTACGCCAGATGGGATTGTAATCACGATAGAGCCGACGCAGCAGGCTTATTGGGCCTTGATTGAGTTTTGAGCTGTACACAGCTGATTTGGAGGAGCTATGAACAGGCGGACTTCAATAAACTGACGGGGTTCGCATGGGCTGGAACATTCGTACTCGTCTCGCCGCAGAGTAATCAAGAACGCGTCAACACCAGTAGCTCCGGATCACCATCTACAGCAATGTCGGCATCACGGACTTCACGCGACAGCTTATTACTGAACTGACCGATCTTTTGTACCAGTTAGAGTGAGAGTCTATATCACAACTTTAACCCACCGGCCGCTGTGCGAAAGGCCGCCACCAGCGCAGGCGGCCTGTAGCCCAGCGCCGAGTGCGGTCGTTCGGTGTTATAGACTCGCCGCCAATCGTTCGACCAAAATCTGTGCCTCCTTCAATGAGATCAGAGATCGGTTTCGAGAGCTGAAGAAAACGTCTCCTGAAAAGCTTGCGCAACGTTTGAATCTCTCATGGGGTGAGTGGGGTTTTGGTCGAGAAAGTTATCTGACTCGGCGGCGAGGCTCCAGAACGCCGGAGTGCATTCATTGCGTTGCACGGCAATCAGTATGGTCCTGATCTCGGTTATAAGGTGAAGGAGACAATAAACATCCTCTCAGATCATGCTTTGCAAGTTTCTGGTCTCTGCGGGATGTTTTCCGCTGATAATGATCTTTATGCAGAGAAGCGGGGAGGTTGGTCGACGTTCAGTCACGTGGATTAATAAGGCGTGGCTACTCTCGATAATTAGCTGCGTGAGCCTGGCGCAAGTAGTGAAAGTCAAACCGGCAGCGTTCGTGACGATTAAACGGGACGTAATCAAGCTCTCTAAGGACAAACCGGATACCTGGGCGTCCGGAACGCCGTTGCCCGGGTTGCAAACAGGATACCGCGCCGGATTGGGTCCCCGCAGTGGTGCCCCAGTTCCCGGTGCGCTCGATCCAGCTAGCGTGATAGTCAAACGGGGCCATCAGCACTTAGTGGAGGGAAAAGATTATGTGTTTGATCATAAGTGGGGCACGTTCGGAATCGGGCCGCACTCCCGTGTGGCCCTTGGCGATGATGTAACTGTAACCTATCGCTATTCCACACTTCGGCTTGACTCGCTAGTGCGAACCGCAAGCGGACGTATAGTTCTGAAAGAAGGAAAAGCCGATATTTCTACGCCGCATCCTCCGGAGTTGGCTCCCGGGGAAGCACGTATCCTCAATCTTTTTGTTCCCTACTTTAGCGATGGAAACAATGCGGATAGCTTTCCGATCTCGGAATCGGCGAGAGAAGCAATGACAGCAACGTCTGTAGGAAGGGTGCCCAAGACGTTGACGAAGCTCAGGTCCGGCCAGGCGGTCAATATCGTGTGTTGGGGGGACAGCATAACCGATGGAGGCGACGCCAGTGCACCGGACAGGCGCTATCCACATCTCTTCGAAGAAGCTCTGCGAAAGAAGTTTCCTGCCGCAAACGTATCGGTTACGGTAGTGGCCGCTGGTGGCTCAAGCTCGCCTCAGTGGCTGTATCCAGAAAAGTTCCCTTACACGTTTTCGTCGCGGAAGTTGGGCTGGGATCAGGTGATTGCTACTAAGCCCGATTTAGTAACCATAGAGTTCATCAATGACGGTTTCGTTGACGCACAGACTATTTCGACGACTTATAAAGATGTGTTAACCCGATTGCAGGCTATTGGCGCGGAGGTCATCTTAATTACGCCGTCTTTCGCGAATCTCGATTATATGGGCTTCAAGACATTGCGCGACACGGATTCACGGCCTTACGTTGCGTTTCTTCGCAACCTTAGCCAGAAGAATCAACTTGCTATTGCTGACGTAGCGGCACGTTGGCAGCATTTGTATAAGGAAGGCATACCTTACATCACGCTTTTGAATAACGGAACCAATCATCCGGATGACCGTGGACACCAAATGTTCGTGGATGAACTTATGAAATCCATCGAACCATAACCTACCCCACTGGACAATGTAGCATGCAAGTAGGACCGAGTGCGTTTTTCTTCATGATTCCAGAAATGGCTGTAGGATCCATCGTTGCTATGAAGAAGCGTCACACAGCAACAAGAATAGGAACCCGCTGGCTCCTGCTTCTGTCTCTCGTTGTTGCACTGGGCCTTCAACCCTCACTGTGGGTACAGCAAAGGTTTCCCAATCACGAGATCCCTCAGGCGTTGCAGAGAGGTGAACCCTTTCCCTTCATCTACGATGGCAGGCCCGCCCGGTCTTTCCTGAGCGCATGGCAGAAGTCGGAGCGCACGCGCGTACTCTTCCAGACGGAGCATTCAACACGTATCGTCTCCTATCGAGAACCGGTGACTCAACTTGTAGTTACCCAATCGGTGGATCTCGCTCATTACGTTTTTAACGACGCGCAACACGAAAACACTTGGGATCTTCTCTGAGTGCAAATGGTTCGGCATATCCAAGTGACCTTGACCTGTCCCCTGCTTTCGTTCACGTAAGAATACGACAAGTTTCTGCTTGAACCGCTCCCATTTTCTGTCACAAACGAGGTTATAGGTTCGGGGCAGTGTAAGTCCTTTCTCCCGCTGCTGACGCGGTTTTCGCGCACTCCAGAGGCTCGATCAAGAGACTCTGGAGTGCGCGCCCCATCAACGTAGAAAACTTCTGCTCTGGTCGATGCAGCGCCGCGAACGCTGCCGGTGTCCGATCTGCCAGGGCGCTGTGTGGTCGCTGGTGATTGTAATGCTCGCGGAATTTTGCAAGCTTCGCTCGTGCGTCCTCCAGCGACGCGAACCATTCCACGTTCAAGCACTCGTCGCGCAGCCGGCCATTGAAGCTCTCGATGAATCCGTTCTCCACCGGACGCCCTGGCCGGATGAAACACAACTGCACTTCGTTGGTCATGGCCCAGGCTTCCAGCGCACGACTGCAGAACTCACTCCCGTTGTCCACGGTGATGCTCTCCGGCAAGTGGCCCCGTTCATGTCGTGCGTGTTCCAGCGCCTGCGCCACTTTCATCCACCGTCTCGACATTCGTATAGATGATAGGCACTCTCACCAAGTGGACACCGGATAAGTGTCCACTTGGAGCGGAGATGGACACTTCGCAGCAAGTCGCAGTCCTTCCCAGAGACAAACAGGCATCGGTGGGGCCGCTGCGGCAGCGGCGGAGCATTGCCGAGAAGCGCCGGATTGTGGAAGAGACGCTGGTGCCGGGGGCGTCGGTAGCGCGAGTGGCGCGAGCCCACGGGATCAACGCCAATCAGGTGTTTGGCTGGCGGCGTCTCTACCTGGGAGGAAGGCTGGGAGCGCAGAAGGCGGGAATGAAGTTGCTGCCGGTGCGAGTGAGCGACGGTGTGTCGGCGCCGGTTGTGGTCGAGCATCGCTCTGCGGATGTTGGCGTCGCCTCTCCGAGCACGATTCACATCAAGTTTCGCCAGGCACAGGTGCGGATCGAGGGCAACGCCGATCCCGCCTTGGTGCGTGTATTGCTGGAGTGCCTGCGGGCATGATTGCGTTGCCGGCGAAGACGCAGATCTGGATCGCCGCGGGCGTGACGGACTTGCGTCGCGGCTTCACCGGACTGAGCGCACAGGTACAGACGAAGCTGGAGCAGAGTCCGTTCTCCGGACACGTGTTCGTGTTTCGTGGACGGCGCGGCGATCTGATCAAAGTGCTGTGGTTCGACGGCGACGGTTTGTGTTTGTTCGCGAAGCGGCTGGAACGCGGGCGCTTCGTGTGGCCGCAAGCTACCAGTGGCACGGTTTCGCTGAGCCGAGCGCAGTTATCGATGCTGCTAGAAGGCATCGATTGGCGACGACCACAGCGAACGTGGGAGCCGCAGCTGTCGGTGTAACCCATAAGATTCTTTCCACAACTTTTTCGCGTGAACGCACGTGAGGAGGCATGAGTTCATGCGATACTCCGCGCATGGCGGTGACCGCGCTCCCCGATCTGAACGTTCTCCCCGCAGAAGCGCTGCGAACGTTGATCCTGGCACAACATCAAGAACTGATCAGCAAAGACGAACAACTACTCTCCCGTGAGCGCGAGATCGAACATCTGCAGGTGCTGTTGGCCAAGCTGCACCGCATGCAGTTTGGGCGGAAGTCGGAGAAGTTACAACGACAGATCGAGCAGTTGGAGCTGCGGTTGGAGGAACTGGAGTCGGGTCGCAGCGAGAAGGAACCCACGCCGCCGGAACCGGTTTCTCCTCCAGCCTCTACAACTGCGGCGAAACCCACACGCCGTGCTCTGCCGGAGCATCTGCCGCGCGAAACCCGCCAGCACGAGCCGAAAGAAACCGTGTGTCCACAATGCCAAGGCGAGCTGCGAAAGCTGGGAGAGGATGTGGCGGAGGTGTTGGAGTACGTGCCCGCCAGTTTCCGAGTGATTCGGCATGTGCGCCCGAAGCTGAGCTGTACCAAGTGCGACTGCATCGTGCAGATGGAGGCGCCGAGCCGCCCGATCGAGCGCGGCCTGGCGGGGCCAGGACTGTTAGCACATGTGTTGGTCTCGAAATACTGCGATCATCAGCCGTTGTATCGCCAGGCGGAGATCTATGCTCGTCAGGGAGTGGAGTTGGAACGCTCAACGATGGCCGACTGGGTGGGTGCGAGCAGCCGGTTGTTGGAGCCGCTGGTGGAAACGTTGCATCGCTACGTAGTAGCGGCGAGTAAGTTGCACGCGGATGATACGCCGGTGCCGGTGTTGGCACCGGGTCAGGGCAAGACCAAGACGGGGCGCTTGTGGACCTATGTTCGCGATGATCGACCCGCCGGAGATACGGCGACGCCTGCGGTATGGTTCGCTTACTCGCCGGATCGCAAAGGCGAACACCCCGCGCTGCATCTGAAGAAGTTTCGCGGCACGCTGCAGGCCGATGCCTACGCGGGATTCAACCAGCTCTATGACGATGGTCGCATCCAACAAGCTTGCTGCTGGGCGCATGTGCGACGTCACTTCTACGATCTGGAACAGGCCCACAGTTCGCCGGCGGCACGGGAAGCGCTGACGCGGATCGGTGCGCTGTATAGAGTCGAAGAACCGATTCGCGGTCGACCACCGGACGAACGCCGAGCCTTCCGCCAGGAGCAGGCCAAGCCGCTCGTGGAATCCATGCGCCAGTGGTTCGAGACGACCTTGTCGAAGCTGTCGCGCAAGTCGGAGACGACCGTGGCCATTCGATACGCGCTCTCGCGCTGGGACGCGCTGACGCGTTATATAGAAGATGGACACATCGAGATCGATAACAACGCCGCCGAACGCTCTTTGCGTGGTGTGGCCCTGGGCCGGAAGAACTATCTGTTCGCCGGATCGGATGCGGGCGGGGAACGCGCCGCAGCGATCTACAGCCTGATCGGCTCCGCCAAGCTGAACGGCCTCGACCCCGAAGCCTATCTGCGCGAAGTGCTAACTCGTATCGCCGACCATCCCATCAACCGCATCGAGGAGCTCCTGCCGTGGAATCTCGCCGCCAACCTACTGCCCGAACTCGCAGCGTAAAGAAGAAAGCAAAGGCCGACAGTTTCGTCGCGGTCTCCTCGCTCTCGAACATCGCAGAGTTGATCGAGGACGGTGAGATCACCATCGGGATGCTGCGCCCCGTCGGATGCGTTGCCACGGCTGCCGACGAAGACTGCACCTATGCCATGCTCCTGCGCCGGCGTGGAGAGAGCCTGTCGCAGTTGCTTGTGCGCCTTGATCAAGCCATCGACCAGGCGCTTACCCTGGGCATCTTCACCGACGAAATCAACCCTTAATCCTTCGCGGAAGTGTCCACTTCGCCATTGGTGGACACTTACCTGTCCACACTGTCAACACGGTTTCCAGCGGACGCTTACCTTTCATCCCCGTCATGGAACGGATCACGGTGCTTGGAACGAGCCGATGGACGGAAATTCGAGATGGTCGGGTCACGCTCGCTGTTCTCTCCAGTGTTTTGCGCTCCCGTGAGTTGTCGCCTGCGCCGCTAAGTCTTGGAAATTACTCCATCTCACGAGCCTGTTAACCTCATCCGGGGCCAGGAGAGATGTAGATTGCACATGGCTCAGTGATTTAGATCAGCTAGGCTTGCGGGGCGAATCAAAAGTCACATTGAAAAGAGTCAGCTGTAACCTACTGTCATTCGGTATTCGGCCGGATGCGCACGGACCGTATGGTTAGCAACCGGAAGATCTTAGCTGATTTCGCCTGTAGCTTCACCTTCGTACCTGATGGAGCTTAGGGATTCGCTCTCCCCTTCGACTCTTTGTGAACAAGATGCTCCGACCCCTGACATGCAAAGCGATCGAACCAGCGGGGCCCGATGTCACCGCAATGCCCGTTTTACAAGGACATTCGTGCCTTCTGCAGGAAGGATCGTTTTGCTTGACTACTACTCAGCGGTCTCCTTTGAGAGACTCGGATTAAATTGACGGCGGATTCGACAGACTCGCACAAGTCCCCGCCATTCCCAGGGTATGAGCGTGATGCAACATTCTCAACCCTAGCAAATACGCTTCTTCGCGATCGCCTTGACTGAGAATATCTGCGGCCATTCCAAGTCGCTCGGCCAACTTGGCGCAAGTTTCGGCCACTGGGGCTGAACCTGCAATCAGGAGCCGGCCACTTTGTTCGCCCCGCAGGGCCGCGAGATGATCCATTTCCCCTTGGAGAATACAACCGTATAAGAACGAGAGGCGCTGATCGCCAGTACCGAACTTGCGAAGGTCAAGGAGACGTGTGCAGAAAAGCGCGCGACTTAGTCCGGAACGTGCAGCTTCATCGTATCCGAGTTGTACCCATTCTGCATGGAGGACTTCAGGAGGATGTTGCGGGAGCGATGACGCCAATAGAGTGTGTGACTGGATAGCATGAATCGTCTCGCCGGATACGCTCGTGCGACTGCCAGCGATACGTCTTTGCGAGTCGACCCAGATCAGTTTCCAATGGGAACCGAGATTCAACAACAACGTTTGCTCACTCAGCTTCTCCTGTTCGAGTAGACCGACGCAAAGCGTCTCTTCACCACGCATGAGATCGGCGTCAAATGTAGCGGCCAATCCCTCGATGTCGAAGCCCGAGCGCACGCCCGGCACTAGGAATAGCGGCAGCGAATCCCCGCCCGTAAGCAATAGATCTTCGGCGTACAGGTTACGGGCAAGCTCGGCGATGCCCACCGGCGCTTCAAGGTGCGGGACATCGACGAGACCCTGCTTAGACGTAATCATTCCAGCAGCGAGAGCGGCGGCGGGGCGCTTTGAAAGGCCGTGTTTCAACCCCTCAGAAATGAGTGATTTAACTAGCATTCTCAGCTGATCGGAGAGCCATGCGCGCGACCGGCCGGCTGCGACATCTCGTGCACCCACATTGACGGCAGCGCAGCTCCACACAAAGCTGCCCTCGGTGACCCACCCGCGCATCCGCGTGGTGCCCATGTCGATGCAGCAAAGAATTGGCTCTACCTCATTCACGGGCAGTTTCTGCATAGAGGCGCGCTTTCTCTGCCAGAGCTGCCGGGTCGAATTGTTCGAACTCCGATTTCCCGACCAGTTCTGTGCCGATGCCGACCGCGATGGAACCGGCGGCGATATACTGTTTCAAGTTGTGCAGATGAACTCCACCCGTAGGTACTAACTGCAGGTTGGGAAAAGGACCTCGCAGGGCGCGTATGTAGGATGGGCCGAGCGTGGAGGCCGGAAAGATTTTCACCGCATGCGCTCCGCTGCCCACCGCCAGCATCGCCTCGGTCGGCGTGAAGGCTCCGGGCAACGAAGCGAGGCCCTGACGCCGTGTCTCGCGAATGATGTCTGGATCGGTAATCGGCGAGACGACGAAGCATGCCCCAGCATCAGCACCAGCCTGTAACTCCGCGATTGTCATAACTGTACCGATGCCAATTGCGGCGCGACCGGAGAATCGGACGCAGAGATTACGAATAATCTCCGCGTAGCCTTGGGTGACCGTGGAGACTTCCATTGCGGTAATCCCTCCAGATACAAGAGCTTCTGCAACATCGATCTCTTGGCCCAGCAGGGGACCACGAAGAATAGCAATAATGCGGGTCTTTTGAATAAGGCGAAATCCTGCACAGGCATCCATAACGTCCCCATCAGTAACTGAAACGCGCACACTTTTCATTTCAGGAAATCATCCGGAAATAAATATCCTGAAGCAGTTGATCCAACATGGAATTGTGGAGCAACTCCGAACTCCAGCCACTATGTTTGTGTTCCCTATCATTAATAGGTCCGTCATTAGGTCCTAGGAGCGTCTATCACCGAAATGATTTATGTTAACGTTTTCGGTAATTTTGGAGGACCGACCAGGATTACCCGGTTTGGGTTTCCAAACTTACTGGCAGGACATTTAGCCCATACAAGTTATTTGGTCCTTGATTTGTGAAATCACCGGCAGCAAAAATCCAGAACTTGCATCCGTCTTCGCTGATAAATTTACTGGGAATGCTGGGATTGTAGAAACCTTGAGGTTCAAAATCCTGGACATGAAATAGGGTCCACGGTCCCCAGGGTGCTGGAGCGGAGTAAAGTTCCCAGCGTGTCACCTTCCATCTTCGTCTTGGGTCGTCAACAAGATGAGGATAGTGCCATTGCGGCATGATATAGAGGTTTAGACCTTTGAAGTAGTGGACTCCTGTCATGCTTGCGCGGCCGGGGGAACGAAAAATATAGAGAGCACTATCATGGCGCGGCTTCCAGATCGGCTCGCCATTGTCATCGAAGCCGTGTACGAATTCCCAATCTCGCGGATCGAGTTGGCCAATCAGACGTCTGGGTACACGCCCCAAGGCGATCCAATTACCGTTATTCCAAGTCCCGTCATTGGAAACCGCATAGACAAAATCCTTGATTCCGTCTCCGTCCTTACCATACTGGACAAAGAATGGGTTACTAAAGATTCGGCCAGGAAACATGGCCTGGCCCAGTTTCGGCACCGGAGTCCAGGTCCGTCCGTGGTCCGTTGACTTTACAATGCTTGCATCCCAAGTCTCCTGTATCCAAAAATGGCGATCCGCATCGCCGCTGGTATCGCCAACGCCGTCATAACGGTGGCGGCTTACCGCCAGATAGAGCACCCCACCTAAACAAATTAGCCCGGATGCTTTCCACGAGGCTCCGTCTTCTCTAAGTTCAGTAAAGCCTCCGAACTCCTTCATCGGGTTTACAGTCGATCCTAAGAGATTGGGTGGCGGTCCGCCATCAATGAGGTTCACTGCGAGATTGCTTTTGCATGCATTGTCGAATCCGGTGGTATCGTCCGTCACGCTGTAGAGCTTGTCATCGTCTCCCCAGGTTGTCGTCCAGAGATCACCGCTGCAATTGGGAACCCGGACTGAATTTCCGATACGTACATTTACAATCGTGGTCTTTCTCGCGCTTACTTGCAGCGAGGCATTACTGTGGACCGACAGACAACCACCACCTGCGGCTAGACCGCCTACAACCTCTTTCAGAAACTTGCAACGTATGTGGT
>Ga0070741_10005604_pt1 | contig 27698 bp, 33 predicted proteins | sample Coa_R1_4_FD_66440 | JGI IMG/M metagenome (GOLD analysis project Ga0070741, IMG submission 66440) | Surface soil microbial communities from Centralia Pennsylvania, which are recovering from an underground coalmine fire - Coalmine... | ecosystem: Environmental > Terrestrial > Soil > Unclassified ...
GAAGACCTCAACAAGCTGCTCAAGATGCACCGGAACATGGCCGACATGATGAAGGCCATGGGTTCGGGCAAGCGCGGCCCGCTCGCCGGCATCGCGCAGGCGATGGGCTTTGGCGGCGGCATGCCGTCGCCGGAACAGATGAAGGCGATGGCCGAGAAGATGCCGCAAGGCGCGGGCGGCATGCCGTCCTTGCCGAAAGAAATTCCGGCCGGTCTTCGCACCGGCCTGCCGAACTTGCCGGGGCTGACTGGCCTGCCCAACAAGCCGACGCTTCCCGGGCTCGGCGGCCTTCCCGGAAAGAAGAAGTGAGAGTTTTTCGTCATTGCGAGGAGCAAAGCGACGAAGCAATCCAGCTCGTCGACCTTGGCGCACTGGATTGCTTCGCTTCGCTCGCAATGACTGGATTAATACCGTTCAAACACTAAGTTTTGAATTCAAAGGAGAACTCAAATGTCCGTCGTTATCCGCCTTGCTCGCGCAGGCACCAAGAAGCGTCCCGTCTATCACGTCGTCGTCGCCGACTCGCGCTTTCCGCGCGATGGCCGCTTCATCGAGCGTCTCGGCCATTTCAATCCGCTGATGCCGAAGGACAATACCGAGCGGCTTAAGCTCGACATGGACAAGCTGAAGGCCTGGCTCGCCAAGGGCGCGCAGCCGTCGGACCGCGTGATGCGTTTCCTCGACGCCGCCGGCGTCAAGAAGCGCGAAAAGCGCAACAACCCGGAGAAGGCCGTGCCGCGCAAGGAGCGCAAGGCGCAGGCCGAAGCCGCCGCGAAGTCGGCGTAACGTCGGTCATGATCCCGGCCTCGTGCTTCGAGACGCACGGCTTACGGCGCGCTCCTCAGCATGAGGGTCTTTCTCCTCATCCTGAGGAGCGGCGCCACCCGAGCAGGCAGAGCGACAGCGAGGCCGTCGCGAACGGTGCATATAAGAGCCGCGTCTCGAAGGATGAGGCCCGATAATGTCCGCCAAAATCTGCGTCGCCCGGATCGGCGCCGCGCACGGCGTGCGTGGCGCTGTGAAGCTATGGACCTTCACCGAAGATCCGTTCGCGGTGAAGGACTACGGTCCGCTCTCGACCAAGGACGGGCTTAAGCATTTTGAAGTGGCGAGCGCGCGCGAGGCCAAGGACCATCTGGTCGCCACCTTCAAGGGCGTTACGACGCGCGACGAGGCCGAACGCCTCAACGGCATCGAGCTCTATATCCCGCGCGAAAGGCTGCCCGCGACCGAGGACGACGAATATTATCATGCCGATCTGATCGGGCTTGACGCGGTCACGACGGCAGACGAGCCGCTCGGCCGCGTGATCGCCATTCATAATTTTGGCGCGGGCGACATCATCGAGATCGCTCCGCCCGCTGGGGCAACCATGCTGCTGCCGTTTTCCAACGCCGTGGTGCCGACGGTGGACATTGCCGGCGGACGCGTCGTGATCACGCTGCCGGAAGAAATCGAAGGCGACGATCCAAGCTAGTTCCGGGTCGTCCCCGCGAAGGCGGGGACCCATAACCACAGCTTTGTGTTGTTGTGCTGGATGTTGCTCCGCCTTCGCACCAAATTAGCATCTATGGTTATGGGTCCCGGCGCGCGCGCCAAGTGGCGCTTGGCCGGGACGACGACGAAATTGGAATGATCAGCGATGCCCAACACCCACAAAGCCTGGCGGCTGCACGCACACAACGACCTGCGTTTCGAGGATGTCGAAACGCCCAAGCCTGCACCCGACGGCGTGGTGGTTGCGATCGAAGCCGGCATGGTGCTGTCCTACATGGGACGCGTGATGGCGGGCCAGGTGCCCTACAATCTGCCGCCGATGCCGTTCGTGCCCGGCACCAACGCGATCGGCCGCGTGATCGCGACTGGCGAGAACGTCGGGCACGTGCGCAGCGGCGATCGTGTCTTCCTCAGCCCACATCTGCGCGGCGACGTGCCGAGTTCTGAACCGCCGCAAATCCTGATCGGGTTGACCGTCATGGCACCGACGCCGGAAGCCGTCGCCTTGCAGGCGCGTTGGCGCGACGGCGTGTTCGCGGAAATTGCGCATTGGCCGGCCGCCTGCGTCACGCCGCTCGCGTTTCTCGACGACAAGCCTGCGAGCGAATTGATCGCGCTTGCCAAGCTGATCGTGCCGTTCGGCGGACTGCAGCGCACGGGCCTGCGCGGCGGCGAAACCATCATCATCAATGGCGCGACCGGTTATTTCGGTTCCGGTGCGGTGATGCTCGCGGTCTCGATGGGCGCGGGGCGCGTCGTGGCGGTCGGCCGCAAGCAAGAGGTGCTCGAATCCCTGCGCGACAAGTTCGGCGCAAAAGTGATTCCGGCCGTTGTCTCCGGCGATGCCGACAAGGATCTCGCGATCATTCGCCATGCGGCGGGCGGCAGCGCCCGTGTCGGCCTCGACTTGTTGGGCTCTGCCAAGAGCACGTCGACCACCTTGTCCTGCCTGCGCGCGCTGAAGCGCGGCGGCCGGCTGGTGCTGATGGGCAGCGCCGAGGTGCCGCTCGAACTGTCGATGCGCGAGATGCTGGCGAACGACTGGGAAGTGGTCGGGCAGTTCATGTACGAGCGACAGGCGCCGGCGCAGCTCGCTGCTCTCGTCGCTGAAGGCCTGCTGGATCTCAAAAAGGTTCAGGTCACGACGTTCAAACTCGCCGACTTCAAGCGCGCGGTCGACAGCGCCGCTCTGATGCAGGGCCTCGATTTGACGGCCGTGGTGCCCTAACAAAGGGTCATGACCGTTTCCTCACCATGGCGCGCGACCGTCCTGACCCTTTTTCCGGAGATGTTTCCCGGGCCGCTTGGCGTCAGCCTCGCTGGCAGGGCGCTCGGCCTCGGCGTCTGGTCGCTGGAGGCGCGTGACATCCGGGATTCGGCGACCGATCGCCATCGCAGCGTCGACGACACCCCGGCCGGTGGCGGCCCCGGCATGGTGCTGCGCGCAGATGTTCTGGCCGCCGCAATCGATACAGCCCAGATCACACCGGATCGGCCGCGCCTGTTGATGAGCCCGCGCGGCCGGACATTGACGCAGTCGCGCATTCGGGAACTCGCTGCAGGCCCGGGTCCGTTGATCGTCTGCGGCCGTTTTGAAGGGGTGGATCAGCGGGTGATCGAGGCGCGGGCGCTCGAGGAGGTCTCGATCGGGGACTATGTGCTGTCGGGCGGCGAAATCGCCGCCATGGCGCTGATCGATGCCTGCGTCCGGCTGCTGCCGGGGGTGATGGGAAGTGCGGAATCGGCCTCGGAAGAGAGCTTTTCCGATTCCCTACTGGAATACCCCCAATATACCCGCCCGCAGACCTTTGAGGGTCGGCAAATCCCGGAAATCCTGACCTCCGGCGACCATGCCAAGGTCGCGGCCTGGCGGCGGGCAGAGGCAGAAGCGCTGACGCGCCTCCGGCGGCCGGATTTATGGGCCGCCCATGAAAAGGCGCCAAAAAGCACGACAAAGGAGTGACAAAGCTCAGCCTTTGCCTTATACGAGCGCCAATTCCGAGAACTGACGGCAGCAAGGATCGCGAGCCCCCGGCTTGGCAGGGCGCGCGCCGCCGATGGAGATTACCAATGAACCTGATTCAACAGCTCGAAAAAGAGCAATTCGAAAAGATGTCCGCCGGCAAGGACATTCCGGACTTCGCACCCGGCGACACCCTGATCGTCAACGTCAAGGTGGTGGAAGGCGATCGCACCCGCGTGCAGGCCTATGAAGGCGTCTGCATCGGCCGCTCCGGCGGCGGGCTCAACGAGAGCTTCACCGTGCGCAAGATCTCCTACGGCGAAGGCGTCGAGCGCGTCTTCCCGGTGATGTCGCCGATGATCGACTCGATCAAGGTCGTGCGCCGCGGCAAGGTGCGCCGCGCCAAGCTCTATTACCTGCGCAACCTGCGCGGCAAGTCGGCCCGCATCGTCGAGAAGTCCGAGCGCGCGGCCGCCGTCAACGAGTAATCCGAGCCTGTTTGGGCTTGATCAAAAGCGCGGGGCAAAACCCCGCGCTTTTTTTATTGCCCGCGCCAGCATTCGCATGGCGGTCCACCCGTGAAGATGGCTCGCCTTGAGGCGCGCGCGTGCTATATAGTTTTCAAATGGTTCTCAATCGTACCAGCATGACCTGCCGGCGCGTCGTCATCGACGATCACGCCCGCCTGCCCGGCCGCTTCTTCGGACGGTTCGCGACGTCTGCGACCTCGGAACTTACGCGCGCGCTTTGATGCTGCGCGCTCCGCCATGCTGCGGCGCGATTCCGTCTCTCACGATTTTTGATTTCAGGAGCTAACGCTCATGTCCAAACCGACAACCCTGTACGACAAGATCTGGAACGACCATCTGGTGCACGAAGCCGAGGATGGCACCTGCCTGATCTATATCGACCGCCATCTGGTGCACGAAGTGACCTCGCCGCAGGCCTTCGAAGGCCTGCGCGCCACCGGCCGCAAGGTCCGCGCCCCTGAAAAGACGCTCGCCGTCGTCGATCACAACGTGCCGACCACCGATCGCACCAAGCCCAACCCCGATCCGGAAAGCGCCGAGCAGATCAAGGTACTGGCGGAGAACGCCAAGCATTTTGGCATCGAATATTACGACGAGTTCGATCGTCGTCAGGGCATCGTTCACGTCATCGGCCCCGAGCAGGGCTTTACGCTGCCGGGCACCACGATCGTCTGTGGCGACAGCCACACCTCGACCCACGGCGCGTTCGGCGCGCTGGCGCACGGCATCGGCACGTCCGAGGTCGAGCATGTGCTGGCAACGCAAACGCTGATCCAGAAGAAAGCAAAGAACATGCGCGCGGTCGTCGACGGCAAATTGCCCGACGGCGTCACCGGCAAGGACATCATTCTGTCGATCATCGGCGAGATCGGCACCGCCGGGGGCACCGGCTACGTGCTGGAATATGCCGGCGAGGCGATCCGTTCGCTCACGATGGAAGGCCGCATGACCGTCTGCAACATGTCGATCGAAGGCGGCGCGCGCGCCGGCCTGATCGCGCCGGACGAGAAAGCGTTCGAATTTCTGAAAGGCCGTCCGAAATCGCCGCAGGGCGCAGCCTGGGATGCCGCGCTTCGCTATTGGGAAAGTCTGCGCAGCGACGAGGCTGCGCATTTCGATCACGAGATCCGGCTCGACGCCGCGAAACTCCCGCCGGTCGTGACCTGGGGCACCTCGCCGGAAGACGTCGCCTCGATCATGGGCGTCGTGCCTGACCCCGACAAGATCGAGGACGAGGCGAAGCGGATCTCAAAGCACCGCGCGCTGAGCTATATGGGGCTGACGGCCGGTACCAGGATCACCGACATCAAGCTCGACCGCGTCTTCATCGGCTCCTGCACCAACGGCCGGATCGAGGACCTTCGCGCAGCAGCCAAGATCGCGGCGGGCAAGACGGTCAACGCCAATGTCAACGCCATGATCGTGCCGGGCTCGGGCATTGTGAAGGAGCAGGCGGAAGCCGAAGGCCTCGACAAGATCTTCATCAAGGCCGGTTTCGAATGGCGCGAACCGGGCTGTTCGATGTGCCTTGCCATGAATCCGGACAAGCTCCAGCCCGAGGAACGCTGCGCCTCGACCTCGAATCGCAATTTCGAGGGACGTCAGGGCTTTAAGGGCCGCACCCACCTGGTCTCCCCGGCCATGGCGGCCGCGGCCGCCATTGCCGGGCACTTCGTCGATATCCGGGATTGGCACTAAATCCGCCCCTTACTTCAAAACGGCGTCCTCAAAGAAGGACGTCGTTAACCGGACGGGCGCAAACTTACCGGCAGTGAACATCCATTCGCGTGCGCGCGGGGAGCCGGTATGGCTGACAAAGCCGACAAGCCCGAATTCGTCGATACGATCGGCGAATTGACGAAGCAGCGCTATCGGCGCGCGATGCCGCGCGTCAAGGAGCCCGTCGCGAAGGAAAAGCCGCGTGTCGGCCACTGGCCACCCGATCGCCTTGAGCAATGGCGGCTCGAAAATCTGACGCCCTGGAAGATCAGGCCCTGGAAGCTGAAAGACTGGATCTGACGCGCAGCGCCGGCGCTCAGCCCCGGATCCCGTCTCCGCCGGGGCTTTCGCCGGGCCACGAGCTCACTCGGCCGCCGAAGCCTTAGCGAAGGCGGCAAGTCCGAGGGCATGTTTCGCTCCAAAGCATCGTTAAAGAGATCAGGCGCCCCAGCGGGGCGCCTGACTCACCTCACCTCACGTGTCTCGAACCTCAACGTTAGGCGTGATGATGTCTGCGGTGATAGTGGCGCCGGTGGACACGGTGATGACGCGCGGCGCGGTGATGGCAGAGGACGCGCGGGCCATGAACCGTCAGAACTCTGCGGCAGCCTCCTCCACCGACAAAAGCGGGAACGGAATAGGCAGGCTCGGGATAGACGGTGGGTTCGTCGTAATAATCGGGATAGTCATACGGATAATCGTCGTAATAGACGCCGCCGATAAAGGCGCCGCGGAAGTGACGATGATGGAAGAAGTGGTGGCCGGCAAAGCGAGGGCCTCCCGCAACGCCTGCCGGTGCTGCGACAACCGCCGGTCCAGCGCCGATGGCGCCGCCGCGAACGACCGCGCCGCTGAAATGACCGGGAGCGAAACTATGTCCGCCGCTGAAACCGCCGCTGCTGCGACCACCGCCGCCTCCACCACCACCTCCTCCTCCGCCATGTCCGCCACGAACTTCAATCGTCCGTTCATTGGCAGCGGCCGCTCCTAGGTGCGACACGCCCGGATTCATCGGCGACAGAGCTTCGGCGCGCTGGCCGGCGAAGGTCGATCCCATCAGCAATGCTGCGACTACGCCCTGCACGTTGAGCGGACGTCGCGCAAAAACTGAAAAAGCAAACATGACAATCGTCCTTGTTGCCAACGATGCGAACGAAGTCACCAGCACCTCGCCGCTTTCAACGCGTCGTCTTCGGCGTCTGACGTTTTCGCTGAGTGGGTTTTCGCCGTGAAATCTAGAGGTCGCAATCTGAACGCGCCATGAATGTTCAGGCCATAGATTCGAACAAAAGCGTCAGTGAAAAAGACGCATGATCGTCATCATATGCTGATCACGGGAATAGAACGGCGGCGCCAACAAAAAACGAGCCCGCGAAAACGCGGGCTCGTTGAACTCACTCGCCCCAACTTACCGGTGGTGGTGGTGATGATGATGGTGATGCCAGTGCCAACGCACCTCGATCATCGATGCCTTCGAGCTTTCCTGGACCGCGGCGACGCCGGCGGGGTTCGCCAACGACAACGCCTGCGCCTGCTGCACTGGGGCAGCAAGAACCAACATCGCACCGATGGCCGCGAGGCCCAGAACTCTCGTTATCTTCATTGATAGCTCCCCTTTGTGATCGGATGCCGTGCCAGCGCCACGCGGCCGATCTCATCAGCCGCTCACCGCGGCGCAGACCGCAGAGCTGGAGGGAGCGACGTCTATTGGAAGGGATTACCTGCGCCGGCCACATCAATGCATGGCCGGCCAACGAGTTCCATCGCCCCGCGCAGATTGGCCGGCGACTTCAAACGTGACGTCTAGCCGCCGCGCCAGACGCAGGTCATGTGCGGCACGATCACGGTGCCGCTCGGCCGGTACTCCTGGGCATAGGAGGCGCTGCAAACCCGAATGGCGTTCGAACCCGGGAAGTAGCGAGGATAAACATCGTCCGGCGCCGCCTGATAGCGCGGGTAGATGCGAACCCGACGCGGCGGACGGGCCGGGCGTTCAGCCTGGCCCGGGCGTGCAGCCAGATCGTCTGATGTCAAGCCTTGCGCGACACGCGTACCCTGCGGCGCGGTCTGCGCTTCGGCGCCGGCCGTCAGCAGCGCGAAAGCGGCCGCCAGAACCCCTGCGACCGCCAGTTTAACGACACTCATCGTCACGCCCGCCCTGTTTTGATCATTTGCCTCACGGTCTCCGATTGGCGGAGCAAGGTCAATCATCAAGACGAATCTTTTCCGCCCTTTGCTGGTCCAGATTCGACTGCCAATCTGTAACAATCTGGAAACATGAGGCAGACCCACCATGACGGTATATGTCATTGCGCAGCTCAAGATGACCGATCGCGCGGCCTACGACCGCTATCAGGCGCGCTTCTTTGACGTGTTCCGGAAGTTCAGCGGGCGACTTCTGTCGGCCGATGAAAGTCCGACCGTGCTGGAAGGCGCATGGGATCGCGACAAGCTCGTCTTGATATCGTTTCCGGACGAAGCCGCCTATCGCGCGTGGGGCAACTCGGCCGAATATCTGGAAATCTCGAAGGATCGCAAAGCCGGCGCACAGGCTGTGGTACTTCTGGCGAAAGGATTTGGCTGACGGCCGATCCGCTGGGAGCAAAGTAATGTGGACATCGGCCAAGGCCCCCTCGCTTACCGAACTGGAGACGATGGCGCACGAGATCCTGGCGCGGCTGCCGAAAACCTTCCTCGATCTGTGCCAGGGCGTCGTCGTCCGGGTCGAGGATTTCCCGACGGACGAAATCCTCGACGAAATGGACGCAGAAAGCGAATTCGACCTGCTCGGCCTGTTTCAGGGCACCGGCCTGCCGCATCAAAGCTCCGGCGATATCGCGCGGCTGCCCAACCTGATCTGGCTATACCGGCGGCCGATCCTGGACTACTGGGCCGAGCACGACGAGACGCTGGGGCGGATCGTCCAGCACGTGCTGATCCACGAGATCGGGCATCATTTCGGCCTCTCCGACGACGACATGGCAGCTATCGAGGCGGAGGCCGGTTGAGGCGGTTTTTTGCCCTTTTATGCGGGGCGCATTCGCGATAAACCACGGTTGCAGATCGTTTTTCGTCCATTCCAACCAAGAAGTGTGACCGATGGAAAAGTTCACCACGCTGGAAGGCGTCGCGGCGCCGCTGAAGATGGTCAATATCGATACCGACATGATCATCCCCAAGCAGTATCTGAAGACCATCAAGCGCACCGGCCTTGGCAAGGGACTTTTCTCGGAACGGCGCTACAACGACGACGGCAGCGAGAACCCCGATTTTATTCTCAACAAGCCGGCCTATCGCAACGCCAAGGTGCTTGTCGCCGGCGACAACTTCGGCTGCGGCTCGAGCCGCGAGCATGCGCCGTGGGCCTTGCTCGACTTCGGCATCCGCTGCGTGATCTCGACCTCGTTCGGCGACATCTTCTATAACAACTGCTTCAAGAACGGCATTCTGCCGATCCGCGTTTCCCAGGAAGATCTCGACAAGCTGTTCGACGACGCTGATCGCGGATCGAATGCGACGCTCACCATCGATCTCGCCAACCAGGAAATCCGCGGTCCTGACGGCGGCACGGTGAAATTCGAGATCGATCCGTTCCGCAAGCATTGCCTGATGAACGGGCTCGACGACATCGGCCTCACCATGGAAAAGAAGTCGTCGATCGATGCCTATGAGGCCAGGCTGAAAGAGCGCGAGTGGGCTTGACGCTTTTTTTCTGACGCGTTTTCTTCACGCGAACCAGTCTCGCCCTCGGGTCAAGTCCGAGGGCATGCTTCGCGTAGAAGGCCATAGTCTTGCGTCCTGATATTCTCACCTTCTGGCACGGCCCGCTCGATGCCTTGCGCAGGCTATGCCTTCGCTCGCAAGTCGCGGCCGGGCACAAGGTCACGATCTACAGCTTCGACCCGATCGCGCAGTTGCCCGACGGCGTCGGCAATGCCGAAGCCGAGGCGATCCTGCCGCATTCGTTTGCTAAACGGCTGCGCCCGATCACGGATGGCGTGTGGATCGACCGCACCATGTTGCAATTTTCGGATTTTTTCCGAATGCGGCTGATGGCCAAAAACACCGCGGGGAACACAGGCTTGTGGCTCGATGCCGACGTTCTCTTGCTCAAGGCGATCGAGATCGATCCCGCCAAACCCTATTTCGCCTGGGAAGGACCGCAACAGCTCGGCAATTCGGTGTTGTATCTGCCGCCGAGCGATCCGATCGTCGCCGCGTTTGAAGCGTTGATGGCGCAGGACGATCTGACGCCGGACTGGCTGTCGCTGCGGCACCGCCTCACCTTCATGCTGTACAGATTGCGCGGGACGACGCGCATCTCGGAGGTGCGGCTTGCGATCTACGGTCCCGCGGCGCTCACCGCGCTTGCCCGCCGCGCCGGCGAATTGCAATACGCGTTGCCGAAGAAGTCATTCTATTCCGTGCACGCCGAACCAAAGCTGTTCTTCGACCCAAGGGATTTTTCTGCGCTGGTGCACGATCCCGACATCGTCGGATTTCACATCTCGCCAAAGGGCCGCGGCAACCAGCAGCCGGTGCCCGGCAGCTTGCACGCCTGGGCGGTGGAGAGATTTGGCGTCGCCTGAAGCTCGAATTTATCTGCGCTGTTGCGACGTAATTTGACCTAGCGCAATGACCGTTCCGAAACGTCGATCCATGATGGCGCATTCTTTTCTGGCGCCGGAGCGTCGTTATGACCGTCCAGGACCATTCAACTTCCATCTTTGCGCGGTTGGCTCAAAGGTTCAATGATTGGCTCAATCATCGGCGGGAGCTCAACGAAATGCGGCAGCTCAGCTCGGTGGAATTCGACCGTGTCGCGGCGGATTTGCAGCTTTCGCCCGCTGACCTGAACGAACTGGTCAACCAGGGGCCGCACGCGGCCGACGAATTGCCGAAATTGCTGGCAGCCCTCGGCATCAAGGGCGACGACCTCGCCCGCATCGAGCCGGCCGTACTGCATGACATGGAACGTGTCTGCGCGATGTGCAATCACAAACGCGAATGCGACCACGATCTTGCTGCCGGCACCTCAGCCGACAATTACAAGGAATATTGCCTGAACGCGCCGGCGATCGCGGACTTGAACAAGCCGGTTCGCAACTAGCGCACGCCCACCGGTTGCGACGGCGGTTGCTTATTTGCTCATGGCGGCGATGGAATCCGCGATCGCGACCGTGCGCCGCGCCATGTCCGCGTGCAGCCGCTCCACCATCTGGCCGTCGAGCGAGATCGCGCCGCGTGCGGCGTTCTCCGGCAACTCGAACGCGGCGATGATCTTGCGCGCGCGCGCGACTTCTTCCACAGGCGGCGTGAAGATGACGTTGCAGGCCTCGATCTGCCCGGGATGGATCAGCGTCTTGCCATCGAAGCCGAGATCGCGCGCCTGGGTGCATTCCTGATTGAAGCCGTCGACATTGGAGAAATCGCTGTAGGGACCGTCGAGGATTTCGAGGCCATAGGCGCGGGTCGCCAGAATGCAGTGGGTGATCATCGGCAGCATGATCGCGCGGCCCGGCTGCATGCGGATGCGCGTCTCGCGCGAAATGTCATTCGGCCCGAATACAAAGCCTGCAAGCCGCGGCTCGACGTCGCGCGATGCCGCCGCAAGCTCTTCAGCGTGCAGCACCGCGCGCGCGGTTTCGATCATGGCCCAGACGCGGATCGAGGGCGCAGCGTTCGATTCACGCAAAGCCTGCGCGATCGTGCGCAGATCGTCGACGCTGGAGACTTTCGGAACAAGGATGGCATCGGGCTTGGCCTTGGCGGCCATCTTCACGTCATCGGCCCAGAACGGCGTATCGAGCGCGTTGGTGCGAATCCAGACCTCGCGCTTGCCGAAGCCGCCTGCGGCGATCGTCGCGGCAATCTGGTCCCGCGCCAGTCCCTTGGCGTCCGGCGCCACCGAATCCTCGATGTCCAGGATGATGGCGTCGGCGGCAAGGATGCGCGCCTTTTCCAGCGCCCGCGAATTCGAGCCGGGCATGAACAGAAGGCTGCGGCGCGGGTGGGTCATGATTTCATCCCTTTCGATTACATGGCCTTATGAGTCCGCCGGAACGCGGGCACATCGCGCGCGTTGGTAGCACCGGCAGCCCATTGTTTGGGCATGGTCTTTTCGAGCCTCGGCTTAACATCTCAATGTCAGCTTCGAAAGGCTTGTTCCTGCCGCTCTCATATGATTATCACGAGCTATGCAGACCTTCCCGAAACAGCTCCTTGACGGCTACCGGACATTCCGCACGCAGCGCCTGCCGACCGAGCAGTCGCGCTATCGCGAATTGTCCGAACGCGGCCAGTCGCCGGAGGTGATGGTGATCGGCTGCTGCGACTCGCGTGTCTCGCCCGAGGTGATCTTCGACGCCGGCCCCGGCGAGTTGTTCGTGATGCGCAACATCGCCAATCTCGTGCCGACCTATCAACCCGACGAGAACGCCCACGGCGTCTCGGCGGCGCTCGAATATGCCGTCAACGTGCTGCGCGTGAAGCATATCGTGGTGCTCGGCCACGCCCAGTGTGGCGGCATCCGCGCCTTTGTCGACAAGATCGCGCCGCTGTCGCCGGGCGACTTCATCGGCAAATGGATGGCGATGTTCATCAAGCCCGGAGAAGTCGTCGAGCAACGCGATCAGGAGACGATGCAGCAATTCGTCACCAGGATCGAGAAGGCCGCGGTGTTCCGCAGCCTGGAAAACCTGATGACATTTCCCTTTGTGCGCAAGGCCGTCGAGCGTGGCGACATGCAACTGCACGGCGCCTACTTTGGCGTGGCCGAGGGATCTCTGTTCGTGCTCGACAAGACGAGCAAGGAATTCGAGAGCGCGAGGTAGCGCTACTCCTCGCCGTGAGCGCTGCCCCAGCGGTCTGACAGGGCCAGGATCAGCGTCGAGATCACGAACACCAGGTGCACGCCGACCAGCCATGCGATCTTTTGCGCGTCGAAAACGGCGTCGATGTTCATGAACGCTTTCAGGACCTGAATGGCGGAAATCGCGACGATGGAGGCGAGCAGCTTCTGCTTGAGGCCGGCAAAGTTGACCTTGGTCATCCAGTCCGGCCAATCCGGATGGCCGGCGGGATCGATCCGCGACACGAAATTCTCATAGCCGGAAAACACGACGATCAGGATCAGGTTGCCGGTCAGCGAGACATCGATCAGGCTGAGCACGCCCAGGATGATGTCGGACTCCTTGGCCCCCGGCGCGTGAACAATGAACTCCCACAGCATCATGCAGAACTTGAGCAACAGCACCGCGAGGCTGATGACGAGCCCGAGATAAAACGGCGCCATCAGCCAGCGGCTGTTGAACAATACGCGCTCGAAACCGTGCTCGACGCTTTTGAGGACTGGATTCGGCCGATAGGGAGCCGGTTGTTCGGTCACTGCGATCCGGCTCCGCTGTCGTCGTCTATGCCGCCCGTTTCTTGGCGCTGATCAGTTTGCGATTGATAAGGATTTCGGCGATCTGGATCGCATTCAGCGCCGCGCCCTTGCGCAGGTTGTCGGACACGCACCACAGCACAAGGCCGTTCTCCACCGTCGCATCCTCGCGGATGCGGCTGATATAGGTGGCATCCTCGCCGGCCGCCTCATAGGGCGTGACATAACCGCCGGGCTCCTGCTTGTCGATGACAAGACATCCGGGCGAACGTCGCAGGATGTCGCGCGCCTCGTCCGGCGTGATCGGGTTTTCGAACTCGATGTTGACGGCTTCCGAATGACCGACGAACACCGGCACGCGCACACAAGTGGCGGACAGCTTGATCTTGGGATCAAGAATCTTCTTGGTCTCCGCCATCATCTTCCACTCTTCCTTGGTGTAGCCATCCTCCATGAAGACGTCGATCTCGGGGATGACGTTGAAGGCGATACGCTTGGGGAATTTCTTGTTGATGAGTTCGCTGTTGGTGTAGATCGCCTTGGTCTGCGAAAACAGTTCGTCCATCGCATCCTTGCCGGCGCCGGACACCGACTGATAGGTCGAAACCACGACGCGCTTGATCACGGCCTTGTCGTGCAGCGGCTTCAGCGCCACGACGAGCTGCGCGGTCGAGCAGTTCGGATTGGCGATGATGTTCTTCTTGGTGAAGGTAGCGGTCGCGTCCGCATTGACCTCGGGCACGATCAGCGGCACGTCCGGATCCATGCGCCAGGCGGACGAGTTGTCGATCACGACGGCGCCGGCCGCGCCAATCTTGGGCGACCATTCCTTCGAGACCGAGCCGCCCGCCGACATCAGGCAGATGTCGATGTCGGAGAAGTCGTAATGCTCGAGCGCTTTGACCTTCAGGGTGCGGTCGCCATAGGAGACGTCGACGCCGACGCTGCGACGTGACGCCAGCGCCACGACCTCGTCGGCAGGGAATTTGCGCTCGTCGAGAATGCCAAGCATTTCCCGCCCGACATTGCCGGTCGCGCCGACCACTGCGACTTTGTAACCCATCGTTCACTCTCCGACGAAAAAAGGCCGCTCCTCACAACCAGCGGAAACGGAAGAAGTGGCGCTTCTATGCGAGAAACGCCGTTAAGACAACGTTAGACCGGCCCGCGCGGCGGCGCCTCAACCTCAATGCAATCCAACCGAAACCACGCAATTCACCCGGCGCTGACCAGCTTTGGCGACGAATGCTGCGCCACGCTGGCACGCCTCGTTGCCTATGTGGGCGCGCTTGCGCTTTTTGCCATTGCCGGCCTCCATGCCTGGGACCGATTGCAACGTGACATGGCGGCCGATCCGGCTGACCAGCCGGGCTTTGCCCTGGCCACCCGCTCGCGCCCGGCCTTCGCCGTCAGCTCGCTCGATCCGGCAGAAAAATCAGAGAGTTACGAGATATTCCGACACCCCGAAGGGGGCCGCAAGGATGTCTTCCACTGGGGCGCTGCGGGACAAAAGCCGATCGCCGCGCTCGAAATCTACCGTCCCGGCGGCGAATTCGACCCGTCGCGGCCGCGAACGGCGGATCTCGTGGCGCGTATTGCAGGCGAGGACGCCGGCGAACTGGAGGCCGCCGGCGTCGTCAGCAGCAAATTCGGTACCGTGGCGCTTGTTCGCCACGCCGGCCGTTTTGACCCTGCAAAATCCTGTCTCGGCTTTTTCAAGCAGTTTGACGATCCGCCGCTGGAGATCTCCGGATGGTCCTGTCAGGGCGCGACGCTGCCGGCGCGGCGGGCCGCGATCTCCTGCATGCTCGACCGGCTGACACTGTTGGCGTCCGGAAACGAGCCGAGACTGGCCGGACTGTTTGCCCATGCCGAATTGAAGCGCAGCGGTTGCGCGGCCCCCACGGCGATCCAGGCGGACTGGGTGACGGGCGTCGAAAACCCGAGGTTGCGCGGCGCCCTGTGATTGTGGCCCTGCCAAGGCACTGGTTTTCAAGTGACTTTTTTGGGGTCGGATCGGTGTTATTCCCGCCGACTGTGGCCCATTTGACCTTGTGACGCCGGACCCCGCGCCGGTACAATGGCTGGTGAACAGCATGATGGCGGCTACTCGCCTAAAGAGGATCTGATGACCCCAAGAATTTCAGCCGCGAACAAGGTTGCGGCGCTGGTTGCCGCTGTCGCCATCGGCGCCGTCGCCTTTACGGCCTCGTCCGCCAGCGCGCAGACGACCCAGTCGCAGAGGGAAGCCAAGCGTCAATACGACAGCCGCGGCCATCTCGATTACGGAAGAGGCGGACCGAACGTGTCCTATCAGCAGGGACCGCATACCCGCGTCTTCGTCACCAAGCGCTCCTGGCTTGACGCCGGCACCGAGGTGCTGCCCGGCGACCGCAAGTTCCTCGACTACGCGTTCCCGTCGCCCTACGGCTATCCGGACTTCGCGCGCGAGAACAACAACCGTCCGATCGACCGGCAACCGATGAACCCGCCGTCCGACATGGGCGGCTATCCGTCGCGGATTCCGCTTCCGCCGTATTGAGCTTCTAAATCGCCGACCCGGTTGGCATCGCGCCCGCGAAAGCGGGCGCGATTTGCATTTTAGTGCAGCGCTTGCAGCTCTTTCAGAATCGCCTCACCCATCTGCGCGGTCGAGACCAAAGTCGCGCCTTGAGACTTGATGTCGGCAGTGCGCAGGCCGCTGGCGAGCGCCGCGGCGATGGCGGCGTCGATCTTGTCGGCGAGCGCGCCCATGTCGAAGGAATAACGCAGCCCCATCCCGAACGAGGCGATCATCGCGATCGGATTGGCAAGCCCCTTGCCGGCGATATCGGGCGCCGAGCCATGGACCGGTTCATAGAGGGCCTTGCGCTGCTTCGTTTTCGCATCGACCTGGCCGAGCGAAGCCGACGGCAGCAGGCCGAGCGAACCTGTCAGCATCGCCGCGATATCCGACAGCATGTCGCCGAACAGGTTGTCGGTGACGATCACGTCGAACTGTTTCGGTGACTTCACCAGGTTCATGCCGCCCGAATCCGCCAATTGGTGCTCGAGCTGGACATCCTTGTATTCGCGCGCGTGAACCTGCGTGACGACCTCGTTCCAGAGCACGCCCGTCTTCATGACGTTGCGCTTCTCCATCGAGGTCACCTTGTTGCGCCGCTTGCGCGCGAGATCGAATGCGACGCGGGCGATGCGTTCGATCTCGTAGGTGTCGTAGACTTGCGTATCGATCGCGCGCTTCTGGCCGTTGCCGATATCGGTGATGGTCTTCGGCTCGCCGAAATAGACGCCGCCGGTGAGCTCGCGTAAGATCATGATGTCGAGACCTTCGACCACCTCGCGCTTCAGGCTGGAAGCTTCCGCGAGCGCCGGATAGCACACCGCAGGACGCAGGTTGGCGAACAAAGCAAGATCCTTGCGCAGCCTGAGCAGCCCGGCCTCGGGCCGCACGTCGTAAGGCACGCTGTCCCATTTCGGCCCACCAACGGCGCCGAAGATCACGGCATCCGCGGCCTTCGCTTTCGCCATGTCGCCTTCAGAGATCGACACCTTGTGCACGTCATAGGCGGCGCCGCCGACCAGCCCCTCCTCGGTTTCGAAGTGCGCGATCCCCTGCGCATTGATCCAGCCGATCAGGCGCTTCACCTCGCCCATCACTTCGGGGCCGATGCCATCGCCAGGAAGAAGCAGCAGTTTGTGGGTCGCCATGATCGAGTACCTTGCGCTGTTGTCATGCCCGGGCATAGCCGTTCGAAGAACGGCGTCGCTTCCGCTCGCCTATGACCCGGGCATCCATCTGTTTCAAGAATGCTGGATTGCCGGGTCTAGCCCGGCAATGACGAATAAGGAAAGTCTGCGCGGAGTGCTAATGCGGTGTTGCGCAGATGGCAAGACACCATTGCCGCCGCGCGCCTGTGCAACGCCGGTCGGGATTGCCACATTCGCGGCTAGCGCCCACTTTCCGAAGCTCGTGCTCCATCGCAGCAAACACTTTCACGAACTTCGGAAAGTCATGGGCACTAGCAAACTAATTGATTCTAGTGCCGCCTTATCGATCTGTAGTCCCTGATCGAATTCGCCGCTTGCGGTGCAGGAACTTCAGATCGGCGGTACTAGCCGGAGATTCCCGTGAAACGTCCCGATACCTCGCCTCAGCCGGACCGTCCGGCACTTCTGATCCTCATCCTGTCGCTGGCGCCGACCATCGGGCTCGGCATCGGACGTTTTGCCTATTCGCTGGTGCTGCCGGACATGCGCGACACGCTGGGCTGGTCGTATTCGGTGGCAGGCTTCATGAACACCGTCAACGCGGCCGGTTACCTCGCCGGCGCGCTGGCCGCCGCACCGCTGATCCGGCGATTCGGCCTGCCCGCTGCCGTGCGCTGGAGCACGCTGGCCTGCCTGCTGTCGCTGGCGCTGAGCGCACTCTCCGGCAATTTCTTCGTGCTGAGTTTTGCGCGGCTGCTCGTCGGCGTTGCGGCTGCGGTCGCCTTCGTTGCCGGTGCCGCGCTGGCGGCCCGGATTGCCCAAACCCATCCCGCACGCGCCGATTTCCTGCTGAGCCTGTTTTATGCGGGCCCCGGGGTTGGCATCGTGACATCGGGACTGGTCGCGCCGTTCGTGTTGCAAGCATTCGGCCCGGGATCGTGGTGGATCGTGTGGTGGGCGATGACGCTGCTCTCGACCATCTTGATCATCCCGCTGCTGATGGCGCCGCTCGACGCCGGCAACGGCCCTGCCACGACGAAACCGGCGCGCTTTTCGATCCGGCCGATCCTGATCTATCTCGCCGGGTACTTCCTGTTTGGCGCGGGCTATATCGCCTACATGACCTTCATGATCGCCTATGTCCGCGATGCCGGCGGCGGCGCGGTCGCGCAGAGCGCATTCTGGTGCCTGATTGGCGCCAGCGCGTTCGTCACGCCCTGGGTATGGAAGCGCGTGCTGGCATGGAACAGCGGCGGCCTCTCCACCACCATCATCCTCGGCGTCAACGCCATCGGTGCATCAGTGCCGCTGTTCGGACATTCCCCGCTGATGCTGACGATATCGGCGCTGGTGTTCGGCGTTTCGTTCTTCGCAATCGTGGGATCGACCACCGCCTTCGTGCGGTTCAATTCGCCGCAGGATGCCTGGGCGAAGGGCATCGCGGCCATGACCATCGCCTTCGGCATCGGCCAGACCTTGGGGCCAACGGTGGTCGGCGCCATCACCGACCACTTCGGCAATCTGTCCTATGCCTTGAACGCTTCGGCAGCGCTGCTGGTACTGGGCGCGATCGCGGCGGCGTTTCAGCGGCGGCTGGCGAAGTCCTGATCCGCGTCAGCTTCCGCTGAACGAGTTATAGCCCTGATCTTCCCAGTAGCCGCCCTTGTAGTCGTTGGTGACTTCCATCGAGATCACATATTTCGGATTCTTGAAGCCGAGTTTGGTCGGAACACGGATCTTCATCGGGAAGCCGTAGGCGCGCGGCAGGATCTCGTCGGCGAACTTGAAGGCCATGATCGTCTGCGGATGCAGCGCGCTTTCCATATCGAGCGGCGAGTTGTAGCCGTCCTTGTCGGCGCACTGGAACCAGCAATATTTGGCGCGCGTATCGGCCCCGATCAGCTTCAGGAAATGACTGAGCGGCGTGCCGGTCCAACTGCCGATCGCGCTCCACCCTTCCACGCAGATGTGGCGCGTGACCTGCTTCTCCTGCGGCAGCTTGTAGAGTTCATCCAGCGTCCAGGACTTCTTGTTCTCGACGAGCCCGCGCACCTCGAGCTTCCAGTCCTTGGCATCGATCTCGGGCGCGTCGTCGACCTCATAATAGGCGTTGAACGGGAACGGCTTGGTGATCGCGCTCTCGGGGAACGTCGGCGCCAGCGCGTAAGGGTTGAAGATAAGGGCCTGCACCGCGTCGTTGAATTTCGAGACCTTCTTGAGCATCTCCTCGGCGGAGTCGGAGCTGACGACATCACAGCCGGTCAGAAGCGTCAGCGCACCAAAGCTTGCACCGCCCGAGATGAAGCGCCGGCGCACCAGATCCGGCATCATTTTGGTCGCATCCTTGACCAGCAATTTCTTGTCGACGCCGGGGATCAGAAGTTTGCGAAGTCGGCCCATGGCAAATCTCCCTTAGCGTCCGATGATCATGGCGCGCAGGCTCTTCGGCACCAGCACCGCCAGAAGAATGTGGATGGCAAGAAACGCGACAATCGCCGACATGCAGATGAAGTGCACATAGCGCGCAATGTCGTATCCGCCGAACAGCGCCGTCAGGTACTGAAACTGCACCGGCTTCCAGATCGACAGACCCGAAAGCACGATGACGACGCCGACGACGATAATGCCGGCATAAAGCAACCTCTGCACCTGATTGTATTTGCTGAGGTCGTCGTGCGAGAGCTTGAAGGTCAGCGCCGCCATCGCATCCGATATCACGCCGCGCGGCGAGATCGGGAACAGCTTGTTCTTGAAGCGCCCCGTTGCAAAACCCGTAATGAGATAGGCGAGGCCATTGATCATCAGCAGCCACATGGCCGCGAAGTGCCACAAGAGCGCGCCGGCAAGCCAGCCGCCCAGCGTGATGGTTTTGGAAAATGTCAGCGACTGGAACAGCGGCGAAGCGTTGTAGATCTGCAGTCCCGACATGATCATCATGATGATCGCGACCGCATTGATCCAGTGCATCACCCGCACCCAGGCCGGCTGAATGACCTTTGAGGTGGTTTTGCTGTCCTGCTCGGTGGCTGCAAGGCTGGTCATGATGTTCCCGTCGCTGAAAGTCGGTTAACTCAGTATACGCCGAAAGCTCGAATTTCGTTACTGTCTGAATCTTTCCCCCGCCAAGGAATTCGCGACCCGCACCGATGGTCCGCGGTCACAAAAAAGCGAGCCGGGTTTCCCCAGCTCGCTTCCTTTGCTTCCTGTATCCGAGGGGAATGGGGTACGGGATCGACTTAAGACGCCGGCAACAGCACGGTGTCGATCACGTGGATCACGCCGTTCGACTGGTGGACGTTGGTGATCGTGATCGCCGCGGTGTCGCCCTTGGCGTCGACGATCCAGGTCTTGCCGCCATCCTTTTTGACGGTGAGTTGTTCGCCTTCGACGGTCTTGAGCATTTTGCCGTCGGTCAGATCCGACGCATCGAGCTTGCCGGCGACGACATGGTAGGTGAGGATCTTGGTCAGGGTCGCCTTGTTCTCGGGCTTCACGAGGTTGTCGACCGTGCCGGCCGGCAGCTTGCCGAAGGCGGCGTTGGTCGGCGCGAACACCGTGAACGGGCCCTTGCCTTCCAGCGTCTCGACCAGGCCGGCGGCCTTCACCGCGGCAACCAGCGTCGTGTGGTCCTTCGAATTCACCGCGTTCTGGATGATGTTCTTGGAGGGGAACATCGCAGCGCCGCCGACCATGACGGTTTTTTCCTGCGCGCTGACCGGCGCTGTGATCGTCGCCGTCAGGGCAAGAGCGCCGAAGGCAATTGCGGAAAGCAAAGCAATACGCTTGGACATGGAAACGTCTCCCGAATAAGTGCTGTGGCGCGCGGACATCCGCGGGCCCGTGAGGGGTTAACGGCAACGAACCGTGGGGTTGACTTCGTCGTCGTTGGCCCGAGCTACGGGAGGTTTTTGGAATGCGTTTCAGAGAAAATGTTTTGAAAAATCTGAAACCTTTTTCGGCCGCGAACGTGCGCTAAATCGTCACCCGACGCTCACGCAGGCCCGCATTTTCCGTCATCTGGCTTGCAAACCGCCGGTTGCGTGGCAAAGCGCCTGTTTGCTAGTGAAACCGCTACAAATATGTGATGATGACGGCCGCTAGTGCAGTGGATTTGACATTCGCTACCTACCTGGCCGCAAACGCAGAAGGCGAATGTCAAATCCCAACTCCACTGAAAACTAATATTTGCTAGTGGTCCTTTGATTCTAACATTCGCAAAGTGCCCACCGAGAAGGGATGCGAATGTTAGAATCGGACCACTAGAGCCCCGACCCGGAATGATGCATGAACGCGCAGCAAACGACCCACAAGAATGCCAATCTGTTTTCCCGCCTGTTCGACGGGCTCGATGACCCCAAACGCCTCGCGATCGAAACGCTTGACGGCAAGCACATCAGCTACGGCGATCTGATCGCGCGCGCCGGACAGCTCGCCAATGTGCTGGTCGATCGTGGCGTGAAGGTTGGCGACCGCGTCGCTGCGCAAACCGAGAAGTCAGTGACGGGGCTCGTGCTCTATCTCGCGACAGTGCGAGCTGGTGCGGTCTACCTGCCGCTCAACACGGCGTACACGCTGAACGAACTCGAATATTTCATCACCGATGCCGAACCGTCGCTTGTGGTGTGCGATCCCTCGAAAACAGACGGGATCCGCGCCATCGCGGCGAAGGTTGGCGCGAAGGTCGAAACGCTGGACGCTGGCGGCAACGGTTCCCTGACGGACGCCGCCGACAAGGCGCCGTCCGCCTTTATCACCGTGCCGCGCCAGAACGACGATCTCGCCGCCATCCTCTACACGTCGGGAACGACGGGACGATCCAAGGGCGCGATGTTGACGCACGATAACCTTGCGTCGAATTCGCTGACCCTGGTCGATTATTGGGGCTTCTCCGACAAGGACGTCCTGATCCACGCGCTGCCGATCTACCATACCCACGGCCTGTTCGTGGCGAGCAACGTTACGCTGTTTGCCCGGGCTGCGATGATCTTCCTGCCGAAGTTCGATCCGGACCTGATCGTCAAGCTGATGGCGCGCTCGACCGTGATGATGGGCGTGCCGACCTTCTACACGCGACTGTTGCAGAACCCCGCGCTGAACAAGGAAAGCACGAAGCACATGCGGCTGTTCGTGTCGGGCTCGGCGCCGCTGCTCGCCGACACCCACCGCGAATGGTCCGCCCGCACCGGTCACGCCGTGCTGGAGCGCTACGGCATGACCGAAACCAACATGAACACGTCCAATCCCTACGACGGCGAACGCGTCGCCGGCGCCGTCGGCCATGCGTTGCCCGGCGTTTCCGTTCGCGTCACCGATCCCGAAACCGGCAAGATTCTGGGGACGGAAGACATCGGCATGATCGAGGTCAAGGGCCCCAACGTGTTCAAGGGCTATTGGCGGATGCCGGAAAAGACCAAGGCGGAATTTCGCGACGACGGCTTCTTCATCACCGGCGATATCGGCAAGATCGACGCCAAGGACTACGTCCACATTCTCGGCCGCGGCAAGGATCTCGTAATCTCCGGCGGCTTCAACGTCTACCCCAAGGAAATCGAGAGCGAGATCGACGCCATGCCGGGCGTGGTCGAATCCGCTGTGATCGGCGTGCCGCATGCCGATTTTGGCGAGGGTGTCACCGCGGTCGTGGTCTGCGACAAGGCCGCTGCGGTCAGCGAGGCGTCGGTGTTGAAAGCGCTCGACGGCCGACTGGCCAAATTCAAGATGCCGAAACGCGTGTTCGTCGTTGATGAGTTGCCGCGCAACGCCATGGGCAAGGTGCAGAAGAACATCCTGCGCGAGACCTACAAGGACATCTACGCGAGCAAATAGTTGCGAGCAGATGCTGCGGACCGGACGATCGTACGTCTCGCATCCGGCAATCCAAGGCTCCGACTGATGCTGCCATAAATTGGCAGCAGGACGTGCTAACCTCCCCCTGAGAGGAAGAGCATGTCGCGCGCCCAACGTCTCCTCGACCTGATCCAGATTCTGCGCCGTCACCGCTTTCCGGTGGCGGGGACGTCGCTCGCCGATGAACTCGGCATCTCGCTGCGCACGCTCTACCGCGACATCGATACGCTGAAGAGCCAGGGTGCGCATATCGATGGCGAGCCGGGTGTCGGCTACATCCTGCGGCCGGGCTTCATGCTGCCGCCTCTGATGTTCTCGGAGGAGGAGATCGAGGCCTTGGTGCTGGGCGGCCGCTGGGTCGCGGCGCAAACCGATGAACCGCTCGGCAAGGCCGCGCGCAACGCGCTGTCGAAGATTGCGGCTGTATTGCCCTCCGACCTGCAACGGAGCCTCGAAACCTCGAGCCTGCTGGTGCCGTCCCAGCGCGCGCCGGCCGGTGTCACTGACCTGCCGGTCATCCGCGAGGCCATCCGCACCGAACGCAAGCTGCGCATTACCTACAGCGACGAGCAGGACATCAGCACCAGCCGCACGATCTGGCCGTTCGCACTCGGATTCTTCGAGCGCCTGCGCATGGTTGCCGCATGGTGCGAGCTGCGGCGGGACTATCGCCATTTTCGCACCGACCGGATCCGCTCGGTCAAGATCACTGACGTCAGCTATCCCCGCCGCCGTCTGGTTTTGCTTCGGGAATGGCGAGCCCGGGAAGGCCTGCAAAAGCCTTCGGACTCATGCTGACAGAAATTGGCAGGATGGCCTTGTATGGCTTGATCGAGGGCGCCGCTCGTCCCTCGAACCAGCCGAAAGGAAAATCCCATGACCGATTTCAATCTTGTCGTGCTCTACGTCAAAGATTCCGCCGCGAGCTCGTCCTTTTACAAGGACCTGCTGGACCGACCCATTGCGCAGTCTTCGCCCAAATTCGCGATGCTGCCGCTTGGCAAGGACGCCATGCTCGGGCTCTGGCAGCGCGACGCCGTCGAACCACGGATCGGCAACGAAACCGGCGGCACTGAGGTCGTCTTCACCGCCGCCAATGCGGACGCGGTGCGCGCAACCCATGACGCGTGGAAAGCACGCGGATTGAAAATTGCGCAAGAACCCACAGCGATGAATTTTGGGCACACCTTCGTCGCGCTCGATCCGGATGGCCATCGTTTACGCGTTCTCGCTCCGGCTGCGTAAAACTAGTGTGGCGACTCTGACGCTCCTTTCAGTTTCGCGGCGACCTCTTCAAAGGAGCGTCAGGGTCAAAGCCACACTAGAATTGATATCTGGTAGCGTCCCTTTGGTTCTGACATTCGTAAAAGTGCCGCGGCGATATGATACGAATGTCAGAACCGGGACACTACCCGCCATTCCACAGACTGATCGCAAAACGCGTGCCTACGATGAGGAGATACGCCCCATAGGCACGCTCGAGCGTTTTCTTCGATAGCGCATGCGCGACTTTCACGCCGAGCGGCGCCGTCAGCAAACTCGTTGGCATCACCAGCACCGCGCCGATCAACGAGACATAGCCGAGCGTCAGCGGCGACTGCAGCGCCGCTACGTCGGGATAATGCGCGGCCACCGGCCAGCCGGCATAGATGTAGCCGAGCGCGCCGGGAATGGAGACGAGCACGGCAATGGCGGATGAGGTGGCAACGCCCTGATGGATGGGCCGGCCGTAGAAGGTCATCAGCAGGTTGGCGAATAATCCGCCGCCAACCCCCATTAGCGTCGACAGCAGCCCGACGAAGAAACCGAACACGCGCATCAACGGCCCCTTCGGCAGGTCTTCGCCGATTTTCCAGTTCTCGTTGGCCGACAACAGCCGCACGGCGGCGAAATAGGCCACCATCACGAAGACGATCTTGAACAGCCGCTCCGGCGCGTAGCGCGCGATCACGCTGCCGCTGGCCACACCGACCAGTATCGCAATCCACCAGGCCCGCAGGATGTCAGGATCGACCGCGCCGCGCGCGCGATGGGCGCGGTAGGAACTGATGGAGGTCGGAATGATGACCGCGAGCGAGGTGCCGACGCAGAGCGGCATCCGCACCTCGATCGGAACGCCGGCTAGACGGAAGCATTCGTAAAACACCGGCACCAGAATGGCGCCGCCGCCGATCCCGAACACGCCGGCGAGAAATCCGGACAGCATCCCGACCGCCACCAGCAGCACTGCCAGTTCGATCATTTCCGAGGTGGCAGGGAGAGACACAACGATGGCCCGCAAATCAAGGAAGGCATCGTAGACTGTTGCGGCTTCCGGGAGTATTGGTAATATTGGATATATCTCTTGCTAAAACCGGAAGGATAGATTGGGTGGACCAGCTTGCAGCGCTCGCGACATTCGTGCGGGTCGTCGATGAAGGCAGCCTGTCCGGTGCCGCGCGATCGCTGCCGAGTTCGCTGACCTCGGTGAGCCGCCAGCTCTCCGCGCTGGAGCGGCATTTCGGGACGCAGTTCGTGCGGCGCACGACGCGCCGTCTGGCGCTCACCGACGAGGGGCGGATGCTCTACGATCGCGCCAAGGCCATCCTTGCCGAGATCAAGCAGGTCGAGACGGCGTTGTCGGCGAGCCGCGAGGTGCCGGCGGGACGTTTGCGCATCAGCGCGCCCACGCTGATCGGCCGCATGCTGGTCGCGCCGATATTGGCCGAGTTCCTGAAGCGCTATCCTTCGCTGTCGGTCGACTTGCAAATCGTTGACCGCACGGTGGACATGCTGGAGGAGGATATTCACGTCGCGCTTCGCATCGGTCACCTTCCGGATTCCGGGCTGGTCGCACGCAGGCTCGCCGATATCAGGATGATCGTCTGCGCGGCGCCATCCTATCTTGAGCGGCGCGGCACACCGGCCACGCCCGCTGAATTGACCGGACACGATTGTCTCGCCTTCTCCGACACGCCGGGCTCAGGCGAATGGCGCTTTGGCAAGGAAACAGGCGCCCGGTCGCGGGTCGCGATCTCGCCGAGGCTCTGGATCAATAGTCTCGATGCGCTCTTCCGCGCGGCTGAGCAGGGCGCTGGCGTCGTCCGGCTGCCGTCATGGCTGGTCAAGCGCGAACTCGCAGCCGGACGCCTGGTGCGGATCCTGAAAGACCATGAGCCCGCGCCCTCGCCGCTCCATCTGTTGTTTCAATCGGCGAGACTGGCCTCGCCCAAGACGCGCGTGTTCGCCGATTATCTCATCGAGCGATGGCGGCGGGCCGACCCGTTCGGATCGCAGCCAGCAGGTTCTTCACCTGACACCGCTGTTTCCTCCCAACGAACGCTACGTTCTTGAATCGTGCTTCAGGTATACCAGTCGCCAGCGCGTCGAGACGCAAAAATCCCCTCATAATGCAAGGACTATATGAAAGTATGAACCGGCATTCCGAAACGGCAGTCTTGGCCATTGCACTGACTGTTTCGACTTCGTAAATAGCAGTTTGTCGAACGCGATCCCAAAGAAGGGCTCCTCGCGAAGCCCGCCAAACCCTCAAAAGCGCACCGATGACCGACAGGATCGAAAGACCGCTTTCACCCTTCCTGACCTATCGCTGGACCCTGACGATGGCGCTCTCCATCGTCCACCGCGGCACCGGTGTCGCGCTTTATTTCGGTACGTTGCTGCTCGCCTGGTGGCTGATCGCCGCCGCCTCCGGCCCGTCCGCTTACGCTCATGTGCACACCTTCGTCAGCAGCATTTTCGGCCGACTGATCGTGTTCGGCTACACCTGGGCGCTGCTGCATCATTTGTTCAGCGGCATCCGGCATTTCGTCTGGGACCTCGGCTACGGCTTCCAGCCCAACGAACGCGAGGCCCTGACCTGGGGCGCGCTGGTGGCCGGCATTTCGGCGACGGTGCTGCTCTGGATCGTGGCCTATATGATCGGAGGAGGCCGATGAGCGCGGATGAAACCGTCAAATCGATGCGCACGCCGCTCGGCCGCGTCCGCAATCTCGGCTCCTCGCACTCCGGGACCACCGACTTCTGGCGCCAGCGCATCACAGCGGTCGCCATGGTGCTGCTGATTCTGCCCGTCATCGTGGTCGTGATGATGATGCTCGGCAGCAACCAGGCCGGCGCGAGGGAGACACTGGGTACGCCGCTGGTTGCGATCATCCTGCTGTTGTTCATCGTCGCCAGCACCTGGCACATGAAGATCGGCATGCAGGTGGTGATCGAGGACTATCTTCACCAAGAGCAACTGAAGCTGGCGGCGATCATGGCCAACAACTTCTTCTGCTTTGCGGTCGCGCTGGCGTCGATCTACGCGATCCTCAAACTGGCATCCGGAGTGTAACGATGGCCGCAGGCGGCAACGGCTCGGCGAACGGCAAGAGTGGCCCGGCCACCAACGGTAAGGCCTATCCGATCGAAGACCATACCTACGATGTCGTGGTGGTCGGGGCCGGCGGTGCGGGCCTTCGCGCGGTGGTCGGCTGTAGCGAAGCTGGACTTCGCACCGCCTGCATCACCAAGGTGTTTCCGACCCGCTCCCACACGGTCGCTGCGCAAGGCGGCATCTCGGCCTCGCTCGGCAACATGCATCCCGACGACTGGCGCTGGCACATGTACGACACCGTCAAAGGGTCGGACTGGCTCGGCGACCAGGATTCGATCGAATACATGGTGCGCCAGGCGCCGGAAGCCGTCTACGAACTCGAGCACTGGGGCGTGCCGTTCTCGCGCACCGAGGACGGCAAGATCTATCAGCGGCCATTCGGCGGCATGACAGTCGACTACGGCAAGGGCCAGGCGCAACGCACCTGCGCCGCCGCCGACCGCACCGGCCACGCCATGCTGCACACGATGTACGGCCAGGCGCTGCGACATTCGGCCGAGTTCTACATCGAGTTCTTCGCCATCGACCTGATCATGGACGACCAGGGCGCTTGCCGCGGCGTGATCGCGCTCAAGCTCGACGACGGCACGCTGCATCGTTTCCGTGCCCAGACCACGATTCTCGCCACCGGTGGCTACGGCCGCATTTACTATTCCTGCACCGGTGCCC
>Ga0070741_10005606_pt1 | contig 27696 bp, 19 predicted proteins | sample Coa_R1_4_FD_66440 | JGI IMG/M metagenome (GOLD analysis project Ga0070741, IMG submission 66440) | Surface soil microbial communities from Centralia Pennsylvania, which are recovering from an underground coalmine fire - Coalmine... | ecosystem: Environmental > Terrestrial > Soil > Unclassified ...
GGTATTCTCCCGATCCTGGCAAGGATTGTGGAATGCGATTAGGCTGAAACTGTTGTGGCACAATTTGCGTCACGTAAACATCATTTCCGCCTAATCAACTCAAGACTGGGGTTAAGTTAAATTCATGGAAAACAGATTTATTTTAGCGTTAGTGCTTTCGGCTTTGATCCTGATCGTTTATTCGTATTTCTTTGCGCCGAAACCAGTTGTTCCGGACCAGAATCAGCAAGCACAACAAACGCAACAAACACCCCAGCAGCAGCCAAATCAGCCAAATCAAACGTCCCCAGCGAATGCGGCCGTCACAACTCCATTGCCGCAGACAGACACGACACCGGGCAGAGATATCACCGTAAAAAACGATGTATGGACCGGCAGTTTCACGACTAAGGGTGCGTTAGTAAAAGAGTGGGTGCTGGAGAAAATGCCTAACCCGAACGATAAGGTCCTGAAAGCCGAGAATTACAGCGAGTTGAAACTTCTTAATGCTGGCGACAATCCCGTCAAATATTCATTCAAACTGGAATTTCCAGATAACCCGCAATTAACGGCGCTGATCAATTCGGCCAATTTTCAAACTGATGCGCAAAGTGACATCATCAATATAACCGACGGGCAGCATCAACTTAGTTTCACTTATCAAGACGACAGCGGCTTATTCGTTAAAAAGACCTTTACGTTCTTTCGTGATAAGTTCGATATGCGGATTGGGTTGGAAGCCCGAAACGGCAGCACCAGTTTGCCTGTGCGGTTGCAGATTGGTCCTGGTTTCGGCGATGCGACCGCGAAAGCCAAAAACAGCTATACCGGTACTCCACCGCAGGCAATGGTCGCCATCGACAACAAGATTACTCGCGAGACAGCCCCGAAAGACAAAAGCGGAATCGACAACCTGAAAGGACCCATCAATTGGGCCGCCGTCAGCGATCATTATTTCGCTTTTATGGTCGTTCCCGATACTGCGCAACCCGACGCCACATTATTAGACGGCAGCAAGACAGGTATTCTGGACAAGGATGCATTTCACCCGTTGATAGCCAGCGTCCCAATTGGCCAGTCGGCGACGGTCTATATCGGACCGAAAGAGCGGTATACGCTAACGGCTTTGAGCGAGCAGTTACACAAAGACAGGAACCTGAACGTCGATCTGGAAGACGTAATTGATTACGGAATGTTTTCAATCATCGTAAAACCGATTGTTCCGCTCATTTCGCTCTTCCTTACAAAGCTTTATGTAGTCATTCCGAATTACGGCTGGGCGATCATCGTGATGACGATTTGTATCAACCTGATCTTCTTCCCGTTGAAGTGGAAGAGCTCCATCGCGATGAAAAAGATGAAAGACCTGCAGCCGCGGAACAAAGAGATACAGGATCGGATGAAGACCTTGAAAAAGGATGATCCGCGGTATCTGGAGCTTCAAAAAGAGCAATTGTCGCTGATGAAAGAGGGCAATCCCCTGAGCGGCTGTCTGCCAATGTTGATTCAGATGCCGATTTTTTGGGCCATTTTCATCTATTTGAGCGTCTCTATATATGTACGGCAATCCCCGTGGCTGGGATGGATTCACGATTTATCCAGTCCTGACCCTTATTACATTCTGCCAATAATAATGTGTGTGAGTATGGTGGCACAATCGGCTCTGACACCAACACCGGCAAGCGATCCCCAGCAAAAGATGCAGAAGTATATGATGTCGTACGGCATGCCAATCCTGCTGACCGTGCTGTTTTTCAGGGTTGCGCCAAGCGGTCTGGTAATTTACTGGATGTTTAGTAATCTTGTCGGTGTAGGGCAACAGATGTTGATTAACAAGCTTAGCTAATATTGGGAGACGTTCATGGCAGGCGGGAAGACAGACGAGATCAAAGATTATCTTGAATCGATTTTTGACGCGGCTCATCTTGACCTGGAGGCTACCGTCGACAGTGTCGATTACGACTATCGCGTTCAACTGCAGGGACGCGATGCGGGAGCGCTGCTGGCGCGCGATGCTGAACTGATGAATGCCTTTGAATACATTGCTAATCGGGCATTCGGACGGACGCTTGACAAAGACACGCGGATAATCTTTGACTTCAACAACTATCGCGGGCAGCGCGAAGCCGAGTTGCGATTGATGGCGAAAAAAGCCGCGGAAAAAGTTAAACATTCACGGTCTCCTTTTGTGTTCGAGCCGATGGGTCCGAACGAGCGACGTGTCATCCATTTGGCCCTTGCCGAGGACAAATCGGTAAAGACCGAAAGCCTGGGCGACCGCGACGACCGCAAAGTCATCGTTCGCCCCGCTTAAAACGTGTTTGAAGAAACAATAGTCGCAATCGCCACTCCGCCGGGAAGATCAGGCATCGGAGTTATTCGGCTGAGTGGACCTCAGGCGCTCGGCATCGCCGCTCGACTTACGCGCCAGTCGGAAGATTCATTCACTCCTAACCATGCGCGACATCTTGAGTTATTTTCGGTTACCGACAAGGTTGTGGACGATGCTGTTGTTCTTTTCTTCAAAGCCCCAAAATCCTTCACCGGTGAAGACGTCGTCGAAATCAGCGCCCACGGGAATCCTCTGGTCCTCGCGGACATTATTGGAGAGACAGTCGCCGCCGGAGCAATCGGTGCGGGTCCTGGCGAATTTTCGATGCGAGCCTTCCTCAACGGCAAGATCGACCTGAGCCAGGCCGAAGCTATCGGCGATCTGATCGGCGCGCGGACCAGTTTTCAGGTAAAGCTTGCGCGGATGCAGATGCACGGAGCGCTTGCCGAACGATTAAAACCTTTGAAAGAAGAGTTGCTGAACCTGATCGTGCAACTGGAATCCGCAGTCGAATTTGTTGAAGACGATATCTCGACCGATCGCATCGACTCGATTAAACAGAGAATAGCCAAACTGGTTCATCAGTTCGACTTGTTACTCGGTTCGTTCGATTTTGGAAAAATTGTCCGTGAGGGTTTGAAGATCGGCATAGTCGGCCGCCCAAACGTCGGCAAGTCGAGCGTCTTTAACCGCCTGCTGAAAGCTGACCGCGCGATCGTCACAGACATTCCGGGAACTACCCGCGATATCTTGACAGAAGGCATCGAGATCGGCGGCATTCCTGTGACGTTTATCGACACCGCCGGAATCAGGGAATCACAAGACGTTGTTGAGTCGCTTGGTATTGAGCGCTCTCGATCGGTCATAGGAGACGCAGATCTCCTCCTGCTGATTTTAGACACTTCAGAGCCTTTAGCGCGCGAAGACATGGAGCTCATAGAATCCTGCAAAGGATTAAAGCACCTGTTGATCCTAAACAAATCCGACATTCAATCAGCTTGGGGATTGGCGGATGTGGGGATCACCAACGGCCATTCCTACACGATCTCGGCAAAGACAGGCGAAGGCATTGATGAGCTGATGCGTTCGCTTGAGAGTCGAATCAAACTGGCCTTTCACGCGGACGGAAGCGACCCCATCGTGACGAACGCTCGCCATCATGCATCGATAAGCGTTGCGAGAAACGGACTCGTCGAAGCAACCGAAGCTATGGATGCCGGCCTTTCAGAAGAAGTGGCATTGGTGGGTCTTCATCTGGCTCTTCGCAGTCTAGGCGAAATCACCGGCGAGACGATTATTGATGATATTCTCAACAAGATCTTCGGGACGTTTTGTATCGGAAAATAACAGGTTATGAATCGAACTTTGGTTTACGCGAGCTTGTTTTATTATAAGTTCCTTCGGCAGTAACGTTGAAACCGAAACCGCAAATGCCGACCTGGTTTACTTCGAGTTTGCCGCCAGTAAATTTCATCGTGATCATACATTCATCTTCAGCGCCGCGAGGTTTGAATTTAGCAGTGTCGCCATCGATGATGGCAATGCCATCTCCGTCACCCGTATTGGCTGACGGTCCTTGCGCGGTTTGATGCTTGTAAACACCAGAGAATGAGACATGTAATTCATTCTTGCCAAGAGCCCAAATCTTAAAGACATTATCGCGATATTTCCAGGTACCGTTAACTTGTGCGGCCGTTACAACTTTAGGCTTTGAGTTATCGCCTTGCGCAAGAGAATGTTGTGACGAAAGCAGAACAAAAGAGGATAGCAACGTAATGAGAGCTATTTTCTTCATAAATTCCAAGCCCAGAAATGTTAATCCTCGCTGATCAGGAACAGCAGACATGAAGATGCGGAGCGGCTATATTATAATCCATCGCGCGCGATCCGGCATTGATAATCGTCGCACGAAACAAAAGCAGAATACCTCGAGCTGCACTCGAACGTTCCCGGTTTGCTAAACTTGTAAAAGATGTCCTCACAATGGTTATCTCTCTCGCATAATCAAGAAACCGTCGATTTCCACTTGTTTGAAAATGGAAGCCTTGATAGCATGCAGACCTGCATTTTCCAAGGTGTCAGGCCTTCTGGTTAGAGTTACAGGCAAGTAAAAAGTGAGGAATCCCCATATTTGAGGTGATTCCCGAAATACGGTTTCTGACAGAGCGTGAAGATCGCCTGTCAGTCTATTGGTTCAGTATGGCATTCCACAGCACCGATCTCCTTCGGTGCTTTTGCTCTTTGTTTGTACGGCAACAGGAGTTCATCGATGAACGAAAAAGAAAAAGACAACGAGCAGCAAAACGGCGGTATCAGTCGCCGATCTTTGCTGAAAGGCATGGGTGGTGGCGTACTTGCTACTGGCATTCTGCCGCTGGTTCATGCTGAAGGATTACTGAGAGGACCGTCAGGAGCAACCGTTGACGCAAAGGTTATCAGTCCGGATGCTGCGCCAATTACTCTGACGATCAACGGGCGTGACCGACGAGTTATGGCCGAGCCGCGATCTTTGCTGGTCGATGTATTGCGCGGACCAGAGCTTGATCTTACCGGTACGAAGCTAGTCTGTGACCGCGGAGCTTGCGGCGGTTGCACAGTGCTGGTCAACGATACGCCTGTGCTTTCGTGCATGACACTGGCTCTGGATGCGCAGGGCAAAAAGATTGAAACAATCGAAGGCCTGGCCCATGGCGATCAGTTGCACCCGATTCAGGCAGAGTTTGTGCACTTTGACGCGCTGCAGTGCGGGTATTGCACTTCGGGAATGATCATGTCGTGCAAGGCGCTGCTGGATCACAACCCGAATCCTAGTCTGCACGATATTAAGCAGGCGACGTCGGGTAATCTCTGCCGCTGCGGTACATACCCGAATGTGTTTAAGGCCGTTCAGGCTGCTGCAAAGCAGACCCATCACGCGACTGCGAAAACGCAGCAGAAAGCTTAAGGAGGTGCGCTAATGGCAGACACAAAAACCGTAAAAGTCACCTTCGGAATTAAAGGCAAAGAACGAACCGACGAGATTCAGATTCCCGTCACTGATCCGCAGCCGTGGGATCTGAATACTAAGACTAAAATCGTGGGGACGAGAGTTCCACGCATTGATGGCGTCGCCAAAGTCACCGGTCGCGCTAAATACACGTATGACATGAATCTGCCGGGAATGCTTTACGGCAAGGTTCTTCGCAGCACTGTACCAGCAGGTGTCGTCAAGCGAATCGATACTTCGAAAGCGGAAGCTCTTCCTGGCGTCAAGGTGGTTCTCAAGTTCGAAGACATGCCGAACTATCCAAAGGACCAGAAGGTCATCTATGCCGGCCAGGAGATTGCCGCCGTCGCCGCTATCAATCGATACGTTGCGGAAGACGCCATCAAACTGATCGAAGTCGAATACGAGAAGATGCCCTTTGTCGTCAGCGAAGAGAGGGCGATGGATCCGAAAGCTCCTCTGGTTCACGACGCTCCCGTGCAGGAACGCAGGAGCGAGGGCGATGTTCCTCAGCGTGGCGGCAATAGCGTGCAGACAAAAGGCAACGTTGTCGGACCAAGAGTCAATAATCGAGGGGACGTTGAGAAAGGCTTTGCCGAAGCCGATGTCATCTTTGAAGGAACGTATCGAACTCAGGTGCAGACACATTCGCCGCTTGAGACTCACGGCCTGGTCTGCAAGTGGGATGCTCCAGATAAGTTGACAGCGTGGGCTTCCACTCAAGGCACTTTCAGCGTCAAGAATGAACTACAGCAATACTTCAAACTGCCGGCCAACAATGTCAGAGTCATCACTGAATATATGGGCGGCGGTTTCGGTGCGAAGTTCGGCGCTGGCGTGCACGGCATCGTTTGCGCCAAACTGGCAAAGATGTCGAATTCTCCGGTTAAGCTTATGCTCGACCGTCGCGAACAGCATTTGGCTGTGGGCAATCGTCCAAGCTCAGTACAGAAACTGAAGATTGGCGCGAAGAAGGACGGCACCCTCACCGCAATGCAACTGATTGCCTACGGCACTGGCGGCATTGCAGGTGGCGCGGGATGCGCAGGTCCGATGCAGACTATCTACAAATGCCCGAACCTTCACACCGAAGAGAGCGACGTATTCACCAATGCCGGTCCTGCGGCAGCGTTTCGCGCTCCGGGGCATCCGCAGGGATCGTTCGCGCTGGATTCGGCGCTGGACGAAGTTGCGGAAAAGCTGGGAATGGATCCGCTCGAATTCAGGCGAAAGAACATCGACAACCCTGTTCGTCTGGAAGAGTACCGAATTGGCGCTGAGCGCATCGCCTGGGAAAGACGCAATGCGAAAGCTGGTAAGGCGACAGGAGTCAAGCGTCGCGGAATCGGAATGGCCAGTTCGGTCTGGCGTAACTTTGCCGGTCCGCCATCGACGGTGATCGTCGAAGTCCACAACGACGGCAAAGTCGACGTGATGAATGGCGCGCAGGATATCGGCACCGGGATGCGCACAGTGATCGCGCAGATCGCAGCGGAAGAGCTGGGTCTTCAACTTAATGACATCAGAGTTCATTACGGCGATACGCAGTGGCCGATTGGTCCGGGCAGCGGCGGCAGTACTACGACTACCGCTCTGGGTCCGGCCGTGAGAACCGCGGCATATGCAGCGAAGTTGAAGATGTTCGATGTGGCGGCGCCGATTCTCAAGGCAAAGGCTGACGAACTCGAAGCCAGCGATGGCAAGATCTTCGTCAAGTCCGAGCCGACGCGCAGCCTCACCTGGGCTAAAGTCGCGCAGAGAATGGAAGGCGACAAGATCTCCGTCACAGGTGATCGCGCGCCGAACTATTTCGACGGCAGAGCTTTTGGCCAGGATCAAGCGAAGAAGTTCGCTAATCAAACTCAACAGCAAAACGCTGGCGCTCAATTTATCGAAGTCGAAGTCGATACCGAAACTGGTCAGGTTCACGTGCTGAAAGTCGTCGCAGTGCATGACCTCGGGCACGTGATGAACCGCCTGACGACTGAAAGCCAGATCAACGGCGGCGTTATTCAGGGGGTAGCGTACGCTCTTCTGGAAAATCGAATTCTGGACAAGAACACCGGAATAATGGTCAATCCGAATCTTGAGCAGTACAAGATTCCTGGCTCGAAGGATATGCCAGAAATCGAGGCTATCATCGTCGAGAATTCCAGCGTGACAAACAACATCAGCTCGATGGGGATCGGCGAGCCGGCAACTGTGCCGACGGCCGCAGCCATATCGAATGCGATCTACAATGCGATCGGCGTTCACATCAATGAATTGCCGATTACACCGGACAAGGTGCTGGCTGCCCTGAATCCGGAGAAGAAGGAGGCGCGATGAACCGCTTTGAATATGTAAACGTCGCATCGCTTAACGATGCTGCCGCCCTAATCGACGGCAACGCTGCCAGACTGAAAGCAGGTGGCGTCGATCTGCTGGACCAGATGAAGGGCCAGGTTATAGCGCCGGACCGCCTTGTAAATATTCTCAATGTCCCGAATGCGAATCATATAACGCTTGATCCAAAGGGGCTGCGCATTGGGCCGTTGGCGACGCTTGCCAAGGTTTCGTCGCACGCCGGGATCAAGGCGAGCTTTGCGGCTCTTGCCGATTCTGTCGGTCAGGCCGCGAATCCGCAGATTCGCAATATGGCGACAATTGCCGGCAATATTTGCCAGCGCCCGCGATGCTGGTATTTCCGCGGCGCCGATTTCCATTGTTTGCGGAAAGGTGGCGATCATTGTTTTGCTCAGGAAGGCGAGAACCGTTATCACGCTATATTCGATAATGACCGCTGCGCTATCGTGCATCCGTCATCGGCTGCAACACCGCTGATGGCTTTTCACGCCAGCGTCAAGGTTCTGGGCGGCGATAAAACTCGCGAGATCAAACTGGAAGACTTCTTCGTCCTGCCGGATAAAGACGTCCACCACGAGAATATCCTGCAGCCAAACGAAGTCATCACCGAGATCATGGTCCCGCATCCTAAACCGGGCACGCACAGCGTCTACCTCAAGCAAGCCGAAAAAGAAACTTTCGACTGGCCAATTGCAGATGTTGTGGCTGTATTAACGATGCAGGGCGGCATATGCAAAGAGGCCAGCATAGTTATGGGTGCCGCATCGCCGGTGCCGCATCGCGCGAAAGAGGCCGAAGAGATGCTGAAAGGCAAGCGCGTCACTGAAAGCCTTGCTCGCGCTGCCGCCAAGGCGAGTCTTGAGAAGGCCACTCCGCTGGCTGACAACGGCTACAAGGTGCTGATTTTCGACGCGATCATTCGCCGAGCGATCTTGCAGGCGGCAAAGACTGCATAAGGAGGCATTATGGCAAGCGAAACAATTCAAAACGAAGATATGTTACCGTGCAGTCATCTGCGGACAAAGATGTTCTATATCTCCGGTGGAAGGACACTGGAAGAGACCACAGAATCCGGTCCGACTTCTCAGTACTGGTGTTTGAAGACTATGATGGTCGTCGGCCCCGAAGGCAAACTGGCGACGCCTGAAAATTGCGTCTCGGGTTGCGGCTGCTATAACTGCTAACAAGATCCAGAAAATAACCAGAGCGGCGGATCCTCAGCGGAGGGTTGGTTTCTCTGGTTATTTTTTGCCTTCGCTATCTTTTGGTTCTCTTTTCGACTCTAGCATATAATCAGATTCCGTTTAACGTGACGCAGATGAAATCGGCCAAAAGGACAAAGATTATAGGGGCAGGGCTCGTCCCTGCCCGGATTGCTGAATGGCAATCAAATGTTCATCAACAAGCGCTTCATCGTGCTTCGCACGATCCGGGCAGGGACGAGCCCTGCCCCTACATCCCTCCCGTGAAATAGGTGATTGAGAATGGAAACGGTGATATCCGTTAAAGACCTGCGAAAGGTCTACAAACCCCAAAGCGATCGCAAGGGCAAAAAACCTGAAATAAAAGCAGTCGACGGTATTTCTTTCGAAGTCGGCCGTGGTGAGTTCTTCGGGTTGCTTGGCCCTAATGGCGCAGGCAAGACAACAACGATAGGCGTGCTGACAACCCGGGTTCGGCCAAGCGGCGGATTAGCGCTCGTCGATGGAACTGATGTCGCAAAGGATCCGGTGACCGTAAAGCGATTGATCGGCGTTGTTCCTCAAGTGAACAACCTGGATCGCAGCCTCACCGGCCGCGAGAATCTGTTGTTTCACGCAGAGTATTTCGGTATTCCAAAACATGAACGCGAGAAACGCGCTAATGACTTACTTGAACGCTTTCAACTCGCCAACCGTGCCGATGAAAAGACGATGGGCTTCTCTGGCGGTATGGCGCAACGCCTGAAGATTGCTCGCGCATTGATGCACAATCCATCGATTCTGTTTCTGGATGAACCGACAACCGGTCTCGATCCGCAATCGCGACGAGCAATGTGGGATTTGCTGACAGAGCTTCACACTCGCGGATTAACGATTTTTCTGACGACGCATTATATGGAAGAGGCTGATGAGCTATGTCAGCGCATCGCGGTCGTTGATCACGGCAAATTGCTGGCGATGGATACGCCAGTAAAACTCAAATCGAGCGTTCCTGGCGGCTATCTGGTCGAGTTGCAAACAAGCGCTCAGGATGGAGCAGCTTCGAATCTGCAGACTGCACTTAAAGCTATTCCTGGCGTTGTGGAAGTTCTCAACGTTGACGGCCGAATCAGAATGTATGCCGACAAAGCTGAAGGCATGCTGGCTCAGGCAATGAAAGTAGCAGGCGATCAGGGCGTTTCGGTCACGGATGCCCATGTTGCTGAACCAAGCTTAGAGAACTTCTTCCTGCACCTGACTGGAAGAAGCTTGAGAGAATAGAGGCAGGAGAACTATGTCAACACTTGCGGCGTTGCTGCATCGCGATCTACGCGTGGCGCAACGGGAATTGAAATTCTCAATATTGCGCGTGGCTTTGCAGCCGCTATTGTTTACGTTCATCTTTGGTTACGTGATGCCGAAGATGGGAACGATCCAAAAGGGCTACACTACGATGTTGCTGCCGGGCATTCTCGCGCTGAGCATGACATTGTCCGGTATGCAATCGGTAGCTCTTCCATTGGTAATTGATTTTGGCTGGACCAAAGAGATCGAAGACCGACTGCTCGCGCCAATCAGCATCAGTGGTGTTGCTTTTGAAAAGATTCTGATGGGAATCATTCAGGCCGTCGTTGCGGGAATTATCGTTCTGCCGCTCGCGGTATTGATAATGGGTTCAGGATTAAATCTGGACTTCTCGCATCCCTTTCTGCTGATTGTGGTCGCGATACTGGCTAGCTGGTTGTTCTCTGCGTTCGGACTGGCGCTGGGAACGGTAGTTTCTCCACAGCAGATTGGACTGGTATTCAACGTTCTGCTCGGGCCAATGATCTTCTTTGGCTGCACCTATTATCCATGGGGAAGCCTGAACGTTGTTCCGTGGTTCCAAAAATTGGTCTTAATCAATCCTCTGGTTTATGCCAGCGAAGGATTCCGCTCCACGCTGACACCGCAACTTCCGCACATGCCTTTATGGGGAATAATGGCCGGATTGGTTGGGTTTTCAATTCTGTTCACATATCAGGGTATGAAGCAGTTCGAACGGCGTGCAGTCGATTGAGACGAATACCACGGTCAGGACAAAATCAAATGAGCCGAATACCGAAAAGAATCTTTTTGCTGCTTATTGTCGTTGTTGGTTTTGCTTTTCAGACTTCAGTGCCGGTTATAAAAGAGGCGCATCATCACATGAAGTTTGAAAACAAATACGTTCGTGTCTTCGATGTTGTAGTCCCTGCGGGAGATGAAACCCTATATCACGTTCATTCGAATGATTACGTATTCGTCAGCTTGGGACCTGCAACTTTGAAGGCGCAGTTGCTTGGCCAGCCCGAGACCGATCTTATTCTAAAGGACGGCGAGGTTCGGTTTTCAAAGGCCACGATTACTCATCGCGTGATTAATCACAGCTCAACTCCATTTCACAACATAACGGTTGAGATCCTCGCTTCGCCTGGAATCAAAGAAGACAAGGATCCGATGATCAACGTGCCCGGTTACTCTGTTGTGCTTGAGAACGACCGCGTCCGCGTCGACCGATTAGTTCTCGATCCCGGTCAATCGACAGGAATGCACACTCATAATCTAATGAGTCTGGGAATTGCGTTAACCGCCTCCAAGGTAGCCTATGATTCACCCGGACAACCTCAGCAGATTGGTGAGTTTCAACCCGGAGTCTTTAACTGGCACGGAGAGAAGCGAACGCATTCGCTGACGAACATCGGCAACACGCGCTTTGAGGCAATTGAGATAGAGTGGAAATGATCTATTTAAGATCCATTATCCAGACATTTCCTGTGGTTTCTCCGTGTTCGTAGACTACCTGATTTCCCACCGGCGACCAGACAGGATAACGGACGTATTCGCTCAGCAGCTTATAATCTGTCAGCCTTTTTTTCTCTCCTGTCGAAGGCGATACCCACCAGATATTCCATAAACCATCCCGTTGGCCAGAAAATAAGATCTTGCTGCTATCGGGAGACCAGCCTCCTGACCAGCTCTGACCATGATCTGCAACCACCGTGGTCATCGTCCCGCCATCTGCATCGATTGTGGAAAGCAGTGAATCCTCTCCTCTGACGATTTCAACGACCATATGTTTTGCATCTGGTGACCAATACACCCATCCAGCACCTTCTTTATCAAAGGTAATCTGCTTTGTCTGTCCATCGACTAGAGAGCTCAGCCATACGTTAACAATGCCTTGTTTTCTGGTATGGAAGGCCACAGTTTTTCCGTCGGGAGAAAGGTCAGCGTGCACAACAAACGGTGCCTTTGGCGTGAGCAAAAGGTGGGCTTTCTCGCCATCAAGAGTAACCGAATAGAAGCTGTCCTTTCCTGATTTCTTTGAAAAGAACAGCAGCGTTTTACCATCTGGAAACCAGCTGGGATTATGATTGCTCGTGTCGGCGGTCACCTGCCGGGCATTATTACCATCTGAATCGATAACCCAAATACTATCGTTATTGCCGACGCTCCACTGTTCAAATGCAATCTTCTTGCCGTCCGGTGAGAACGCAGGGAAAAAATTGCGCAACGCAGTGCCGTGGGTTAGCTGAACAGGAGACCCGGTCGCTTCAGATGTTGTTGCCGAAACGGGGACTGAAACCAGGTTGCTGAGTGTCCTGAGCACACTATACGCTACTCTTTTCCCGTCTGGCGAAATAGACAACCCGTTACTGCTACTGGTTAACCTTGTGACCAGGACAGGCTCGCCTTTGGCTTCACCGGTAACTGAATTGATCAATAATTTCCATAACCCGAACCCGCGGTCGGCGTCGCTCGCCACATAATAAATGCCTTCTTCTTTTGGCGAATATACCAGGCTGTGGATCTCCTGATGCGAAGCAAGGTGTATAGGGTTGTGTCCGTCTATTGCGATCGACCTGATATCGCTGTAAGAACAAAAGATGATCCGCTTACCGTCCGTGGACCATACTGGCGCGCCGTGTTCACCGGGCGGTTGCGCTGGATGAGTTATTTGTGTGGTTTCTCCGCTCTTCACTGCCACGGTCCATACCTCTGAAGAAGGAGACGCCGCGGGTGCAGTTTCACCAAAATCGTGAGGATCGACTGAGGCGAACGCTATCGTTGAACCATCTGGCGACCAGGATGGATGCGAACCGAAATTGACTATCTGCCTGGCTACACCGCCAAGCGCAGGCATTACCCAGATACCGTGATTCGCAGAACGGTACGCAATCTGTTTTCCATCCGGAGACCAGGCCGGCTCCAAATTTTGCGATCCGCCTGAAGTGAGCTGAATTTCGCGTCCGCCAGGAGTTAATGCTTTTATATAAATTTCGAAGTTCCCTGTTCGATCAGAACTGTAAGCGATGAAATTTCCATCCGGCGAAAACGTCGGGCCAATGTCGAGTCCAGACGAAGTCGTAATCTGGGTATTCCGGGAGATTGTCGGTGTTTCAGTCAATGCAGGTTTCTCGAAGCGATGCCATATTGCAAGTGCTCCGGCCAGAAGGAGCACGGCGGCCGGAATAATAAGCTTCAATTGAACAGAACGCTTCTTTCGTGAGGCCTCTTTCAAGAGTGCGGATGATTGCGAGTTTACGGCTGACGAACCTGAGTTCGTTACCGCCGCGGCCAAACTGTCTTCGTGTCCGGCCGCTTGGTCGGTTCTGATCGCGGGTAAATCGATAACTGAAACATCCGCGGCGAAGCGGTAACCCATGGTAGGTATTGTCTCTATGTATTTTGATCCTTTGGCATCGTCTCCGATGGCCTTGCGAAGCTGCGCGATCACGCGAGTCAACGCATTTTCCGTAACGAAGGTATCGTTCCAGATCGCATCCAGAAGTTCACTTTTTTCGACTACGCGGTCACGATTCTCAAGAAGATACAGGAGAACCTTGAGCGTCTTCGGCTCAACACGTACAACAATTCCGTTTTTCGAGAGTTTGAGAGTGCGAGGTTCAACCTGCACGTCATCAAATTGATAAATGCTCGATTTGCCTTCCATCACAGCTTAGGGGTTCTGTATAGCTAGACCAGATTACATGTCCGCAATGACTCTATTGTAAGTGAAAATGTCGTGAATTATTTTCCTTCAATCGGTTTGTTACCGGTAGCTCAAATTAATCTGACGCGCGGTCATTTCAAATCCATTATCCAAATATTTCCCGTAGTTTCGGCATATTCATAAACGATCTGATCACCCCGTGGCGACCAGTCTGGATAACGAACGTACTCCCGCAGCAGGTCATAGTTTGTCAATCGTTTCTTCTCTTTTGTTATCGGAGATACCCACCAGAGATTCCATACACCGTCGCGCTGGCCGGCAAAAGCTATCTTTTTTCCATCAGGAGACCAACCGCCCGACCAACTTTGACCGCGATCAGAAACCAGCGGCGTCAGCGGCCCACCGTCCGACGGCGTTGTGTAGAGGACAGAATCTTCTCCTCTGACTGCTTCAACGACCAGTTGATTTCCATCAGGGGACCAATATGGCCATCCAACCACTTCTTTGTCGAATGTGATCTGGGTTGTTTGACCACTGTCTAATGAACTCAACCAAACGTTGATAGCGCCCTTATCATCTCTGGATTGAAATGCCACGCGTTTTCCATCTGGCGATAAATGTTCATACACTGCAAACGGAAGCTCCAGCGTTAATAGAAGGCTTTCTTGAGCTCCCGTAAGAGAGGAAGCGAAAAAACAATCCTTGCCATTTCTTCTCGACACGAAAAAGATCTCTTCTCCGTCCGGAAACCAGTTCGGATTGTGATCACTGGCGTCTGCCGTTACCTGACGAGAGTTTGTGCCGTCGGCATCAATTACCCAAATATTGCTGTTTGAACCGACGCTCCATACTTCGAATAGTATCTTCTTCCCATCGGGCGAGAACATCGGGCTGAATTTCCGCAGGGACGTATCATGTGTCAGCAATGTCGGCGGACCGACGGCCTCACCTGTATTCGGAGAAATTGAAAGAGATGCGAGATTGCTGGTAGTCCGGACCTCGCTACAAGCTATCCGCTTTTCATCGGCGGAAATCGCCAGCCCCTTGCTTGCAGTTGTCGTCGTCGCAATTTTTTGCGGTGGCCCCAGTGCATCACCAGTGATCGGATCGAGCAAAATCTTCCATAATCCAAATCCATGATCAATGTCACTGGCTATATAGAAAACACCGTCCCCTTTCGGAGAGTATGTAAGGCTGTGAATAATTTGATGAGAAGCCAGACGTTTCGGATCATCGCCGTTCGGCTTAATCGACCAGAGCTGAGCGTACGAACAGAAAACAATATGCTTTCCATCGGGCGACCAGGACGGCGAGCCGTTCCAGTCTCTGCCAACTGCAGGATCGGTGATTCTCTTTGATTGTTGTGTTTGAAGATTGACTGTCCATATCTCCGATGATGGAGAAGCGCCTGACGCGGTTGCGCCAAGATCATGTTCATCTATGGATTGAAAGGCGATCGTTGTTCCGTCTGGCGACCAAGCCGGATGAGCGCCAAAATTGATGATCTGTTTTGCGGTTCCACCCAGAGCCGGCATTATCCAAATACCGCGGTCTTTTGAACGGTAGGCGATCTGTTTTCCATCAGGCGACCAGGCGGGCTCCATGTTCTGCTGCGCGTCTGAAGTAAGTTGGATTTCTCGACCGCCAGGTGTGAGCGGCTTAACGTAAATCTCAAAACTGCCTGTACGGTCAGAACTGTATGCGACGAAATTGCCGTCAGGAGAAAAACCTGGATAGATGTCCAGCCCGGCTGACGAGGTGATCTGCGTTGTCTTTGCAACTGCGATCTCTCTGTTCAACGCAGGTTTTCGGAAATATTCCCACATTCCGATTGTTGCCAAGATTACCACTACAGCGGCAGCAACCGCGACGAGAGTTTCAGGATTTACCGAGCGCCGAACGCGCGGGACATCAGCAGAAATATCAGAGCGATCGAGTGTGCTCGCTCTGCCGATATCGTTTCCGTTAGTTACAACACCTATCGGATTGTCGGTTATTTGGGCGGTTGACCCATTTAATTCAGTAGCGATTATGTCAGCAGAAAATCGATAACCCAGAGTTGGCACAGTCTCGATGTACTTCGAACCTTTAGCGTCATCCCCAATAGCCTTTCGAAGCTGTGCGATCACGCGAGTCAACGCATTTTCTGTAACAAAGGCGTCATTCCAGATCGCATCCAGAAGCTCTTTTTTCTCGACGACTCGATTGCGGTTTTCAAGAAGGAACAGAAGAACTTTAAACGTCTTAGGCTCAATTCGAACAACGTTTCCGTTTTTGAACAGCTTGAGGGTATGCGGTTCGACCCGCACATCATCGAATTGATAGATGAAGGGCTTGTTTTCCATCTCGCCTCAAGAGATTAACTGTTGTGCCGGGCCGTATTCTCCGCAATGATTGTATACGCCACCAAAGCGGGTTTTGGATTAATACCGCAGACGTTTTTTATTGCCAGGGCTTTGCAGAAACGGGAACTATTGGGAGTTCTTCGCCATTTCATCCATCTTTTTCCTCAAGCTCAACGGCCGCATGTCGGTCCAGACTTCCTTGATATAATCCAGGCATTCCCGTTTGGTGCCGGATTTACCGACATCGTTCCACCCCAGGGGGTTCTCTCGATCGGCAGGCCAAATCGAATATTGCTCTTCGTGATTCATGACGACTTTATAGATTGTTGTGTCTTCTTGTTCGTTCCAACCCATGATCCTTTTCTCCTTTTTGTTGCGGGCACATCTTACTATCAACGTACAACAGGCTGCCAGCCTGTTGCTGTTTCGGAAATCGCCAGATTTGTGTTTAGGTGACTTATTCAACAAGCTGGCAGCCTGTTGTACGTTCTGGGTCAATCTTTTGGCTTCACCTCTTCCGAAGATGGGTGTATTTTGTGAGCATAAATTCTATGGGTGCCCGTCTGGCGGACTAAAGTTTTTGACCGCCTTATTATGCAATAAGGGATTTAAGGATGTTAGCGAAAAGAATCATCAGTATTTCGTTGGTATCGATAATGCTCTGCTTAGTCGCAGTTTTTGCGAACCCACAGAAAACTCCCACTACTGGAATTCCGCAGAAATTCAATAAAGTCTTCGTCGGCAAGATCGGTGACAAGTATGCGATTCATATGGATCTGAATCGCTCGGATCAGAATTTTAACGGTAGTTATTATTACGACAATGTCGGCAGCGGCATCGATGTGGAAGGGACAATCGATGCACGCGGCAAATTTAAACTGACCGAGACAGATCAATCTGGCAACGAAAGCGCTAGTTTCGTCGGAACTCTTACAGTTTCAGGAACAGGAGAGCTTCAGGTTATCAAGCTCGAAGGTACCTGGCAAAGGAAAGGCGCTGCCAGCCCGCTCTCTTTCGTTGCTACCGAGTTGAAATTCGATCTGGGAATGGGCGCAAAGATAGAATCAAAAAAGATCAACCGTGAGGTTAAAAAGCCCAAATACACAATCGATATAGAGTATCCACAGGTGACAGGACTAGTCGATCCGGGACAGGACGCATTCAACAAATATGTCGATACCCTGATAAACAAAGAAATCACCGATTTTAAGAAATCAATCGATGAAACGATGGAGGTGCCGCCAGATTCGACCGGAAGCTCGCTGGACATAAACTATAGCGTCGAGTATGCCACAAACAAATTAATCTGTATCTCGATCCTGGAGGGCACTTACGAAGCCGGTGCGGCGCATCCGAACGAAGGTTACATTACGGTGAACTACGACACGGAAAAGCACAAGGACATTAAGCTTTCCACTCTCTTTAAGCCAAATACGAAATACCTGACCGCCATTTCACGGTACTGCATCACGCAGTTAAGGAAAACGCTTGGCAATGACGGTTCTGACTGGATAAACACTGGCGCGGCGCCACAGGCGGACAACTATAGAGCATGGTGCATAACCGATAGCGGACTCTTGATCCTCTTCAGTCCTTATCAAGTAGCGTCTTACGCAGAAGGCGCTCAGCAGGTGCTGGTGCCTTATAGCAAGATTGCCGATTTGATCGATCCGCTTGGTCCTGTCGGGGGACTTGTTAAATAGCCGATACTCAGCTCGATTACATCTTTTTACACGATTCCGACAAAGCTTAGCTATCGCTCTCCCGGAATCGGTATATATTATTCCACACGTCGCAATGCTGGTGTTCGCCCGGAGGCATATATGTCTTCAATCACGCTCAATATAAACAACAAGTCCTACGCTGTTGATTTGGATGCCGAAACACCGCTCCTTTGGGTTTTGCGGGACACGATTGGACTGACAGGAACAAAGTTCGGCTGCGGTGCTGGCCTGTGCGGAGCTTGTACTGTTGTCATTGACGGAACTGCTACGCGCTCGTGTCAAGCGCCGGTTTCATCGGTCGCCGGTAAACCGATCATGACGATTGAAGGACTTTCACCTGATTGGAGCCATCCGCTACAGCAAGCGTGGATTGAAGAAGACGTTCCGCAGTGCGGCTATTGTCAGTCTGGACAAATCATGTCTGCGGCTGCACTGCTGGCTAAAACTTCTAAACCGACCGACGCCGACATAGATCGAGCAATGGGCGGCAATATTTGTCGTTGTGGAACGTATCAGCGGATAAGAAGGGCTATTCACCGCGCCGCTTCACCTCCGTCCAAATCGGCCGAACTGGTTCTTATCAATCAATTCCGAGGAGGTACGAAATGAAAGAGATCGTACCTGAAAACGGAATCAGTCGTCGATCGTTCCTGAAGACGAGCTCGGTAAGCACCGCAGCGCTAATAATCGGCATCGCCTCACCGTGGGATTTAAAAGCATCTATTCAGCAAGACCGAACACCGAAAAGCGTCAACCCGTTTCCTGCTTGGATCAGGATTGAAGAAAACGGCCATGTCACGTTGATGGCCCCACGTCCTGATATGGGCGAAGGAACGCTGACCTCTCTGCCAATGATCGTCGCAGAAGAATTGGAAGTGGAGTGGTCCACCGTTACGGTTGAGCCCGCGCCCGTTAACCAGAGTGTCTATGGTAAACAGTCTCTTGGCGGCAGCGGCAGTATTACTGGTTCGTGGCAGCTTCTGCGTCAAGTCGGAGCGTCCGCGCGGGTAATGCTCATCGCAGGAGCGGCGGCGCAATGGAATGTTGATAAAGATTCGTGTTATGCGGAAAAGGCTAATGTGATTCACCGGCCGACCGGACGAAAGATCGCCTATGGAGAATTGATCAAGAAGGATCTGTCGTCGTATGTGCCTTTGCTTGCATCAGTGCCTCTAAAGAAATCCGAGGATTTCAAGATCATTGGCAAACCTACTCACAAAGTGGAACTGCCCGCGAAAGTCACCGGCAAAGCTGCCTTCGGAATTGACGTCACTGTTCCAGGGATGCTCTACGCTGTAGTGGCACGCTGCCCAGCATTCGGCGGCAAACTGGTTACGTTCGATGCGACGAAGGCAAAAGCTATCCCTGGTGTTCGCGAGGTCTTTGCCATCGATCCCGTTCCTCCACACACTGTAGGCGGGATTGCAGTCGTCGCTGACAGCACGTGGCAGGCGATCAAAGGTCGCGAAGCGCTTTCGATTGAATGGGACAGCGGTCCAAATGGTAAAGACTCCAGTGAGAGTATTCACGCTCAATTCGTATCGCTTGCGCAAAAGGAAGGAAAAGTGCTGCGCAATGATGGCAATGCTCCGTCGGTTATCGATAGTGCCGCGAAAAAGATCGAGGCAACTTACGAATTGCCGTTTCAAGCGCACGCCACGATGGAGCCGCTTAACTGCACGGCACACGTTCAACCTGACAAAGTCGAGATATGGGCAGCAACGCAAGCTCCCGATTATGGAGCAGGGCAGGTAGCCAGAATCGCGGGTGTGCCGTTCAACCCGCAGTCGATAGTGTTTCATCCGCAACTGATCGGTGGAGGTTTTGGTCGTCGCTATCAAATGGATTTTGTAATCGAGGCCACCCAAGTTTCCAAAGCGGTCGGAAAGCCGGTCAAGCTGACATGGACCCGCGAAGATGACATGCAGCATGATTTTTACCGGCCCGCTTCTTATCACCACATGTCTGCATCCATCGATGGGAGTGGAAGGGTAAACGCATGGAGACATCGCGTGCTTTCCACATCAATCCGCCAGTACTTTAATCAGTCGATTCCGACGCCTGAAGCTCAGGAAATGGATGGCGCGATAAATGTGCCTTACACAATCGACAACATTCGCGTCGAATATGCGTGCCCTCAAACAGGAGTTCCAAGGGCGTGGTGGCGATCTGTTGCAGATTCCTTCAATGGTTTTGCGGTTGAAAGCTTTATTGATGAGCTCGCTGCCGCGGCAGGCAAAGATCCATTGGAGTTTAGATTTAGTTTGCTGGATAAGAGCAAGTTCAAAGGCAAGAAGCGCGACGATATTGCAGACTATGACCGATTGAAGAACGTGTTGAAACTCGCGGCAGAAAAAGGCAATTGGGGCAAGCAAATGCCCAAAGGACAAGGTCGTGGGATCGCTGCGCATTTTTCGTTTGATACCTATGTTGCTTATGTCGCGGAAGTAACGGTGAGTTCAAATGGCAACCTTAAAGTTGATCGCGTAACCGCTGCCGTCGATTGTGGTCAAATCGTCAATCCCGATGGGGTGAAAGCAATGGTCGAAGGGGCAATTGTTTATGGGCTTTCCGCGGCTTCGAAAGACAAAATTACAATCGCCGAAGGCCGTGTGCAGCAGAACAATTTTGACGATTATCGAGTACTTCGCATCAACGAAATGCCCGTTGTTGACGTCAATCTGGTTGCCAGCACAGAGAATCCGACGGGAATGGGCGAACCAGGTGTTCCACCCATAGCGCCTGCGGTTACGAATGCAATATTCGCTGCGACTGGCAAACGCATCCGCACTTTGCCGATCACTTCTCAGTACCTGAAGAGCGCCTGAAGTGTTGCGAATAGAGGGATAACAAACAAATAGATCGCGTTCAGATGAGTGATTCTGAATGACGAAGAGTAACCCTATCTTTTGGCTTGCGCTTCATCCAATCATTGCATAAGCTTTCTGCTCTACAAATCTGAGCATTTCAACTCAAATACTTGGAGTTCAACATGATTAGACGAAGCCTTGCTGTTCTCGCTTTGCTTTGCGCCGTCACGATCAGTGGTTTCACCGTCGGCGCGCAAGCTCCGAAACCTGAAGACGTCCATCAAGACGTTATCGATAAACTTAAAGACGCAGAGTTGAACCATTCTCAAGTGATGGACATTCTCAGTTATCTGACCGACGTTTATGGTCCGCGCCTGACCGGTTCGCCAAATGCACTTGCTGCCGGGAACTGGGCCAAAGAAAAACTGGCTGAATGGGGCGGTCAAAATGTGCATATGGAAAAATGGGGTCCCTTTGGCAGAGGTTGGGCATTGCAGAAATTCGAAGCCAGTGCCGTCGAGCCACAGGCATTTCCATTAATCGCCTATCCTAAGGCCTGGAGTCCCAGCACAAAAGGTGCAGTTACTGGCGAAGTCGTCTACATGGATGCAAATACTCCGGAGGATCTGGACAAGTACAAAGGCAAACTAAAGGGCGCCATCGTTATGATCAGTCCGCTGCGTGAGGTGCCCGCCCACTTTAAAGCCGATGGCCACCGACTTACGGATGAAGAGTTGCTTGCTTTAGCCGATGCCGAACCTCCGGTCGCCGGTGGCGGTCGCGGTGGCGGAAGACCTGGTGGACCTGGCGGAGGTCCAAGCCTGCAGCAACAGATAGCCCAAAAGAAAATGGAGATGGTGTATGACGAAGGCGCTGCGGTCATCTTAGATGCGGGTCGCGGGGACGGTGGCACGATGTTCGTTCAGTCAGCGGCAGTGAAGCCATACCCGCAAGATGTTCCAAGAGATCAGCGAAAGAGCGCCTATTCACTGGATGCCCCTGCAATAATTCCGCAGGTAACGGTTTCTGTCGAGCAGTACAACAGAATGGTTCGCATGATCCAGAGAGGCGTCCATGTTCAAGTAGAAGTGAATTTGGTTGCGCGCTACTACGACAATGATCCGAACAGTTTCAACATCATTGCCGAAATCCCCGGCACTGACCTGAAAGACGAAGTGGTAATGCTGGGCGCGCATTTCGATTCGTGGCATTCCGGAACAGGCGCGACAGACAACGCGGCAGGCTCGGCGGTATGTATGGAGGCTTTCCGCCTTATTCAGTCTCTCGGACTGAAACCGCGTCGTACTATCCGCATAGGATTGTGGACCGGTGAAGAAGAAGGGCTGCTGGGGTCGCGCGCCTATGTAGCGCAGCATTTCGGTGACCGCGAAATGGTCAACGGCCAGCCCGGAGAATTAAAGCTGAAGCCTGAGCAGGAGAAAGTTGCTGGTTACTTCAACCTCGACAATGGCACCGGAAAGATTCGCGGCATTTACCTCCAGGGCAACGAAGCTGTACGCCCGATATTTCGGGCCTGGCTCGCCCCGTTCAAGGATTTAGGCGCTTCTACGATCACTCCGTCGAATACTGGCGGCACAGATCACTTGTCATTCGATGGCGTTGGCATCCCTGGATTCCAGTTTATTCAGGACGAGATTGAATACAGCTCTCGCACACACCACTCGAACCAGGATGTCTACGATCGCATCCAGGCTGACGATATGAAACAGTCCTCGCTGATTATGGCGTCGTTTGTTTATAACACTGCTATGCGAGATGAGAAGCTCCCGCGCAAGCCGTTACAGACCGGCGGAGGCCAGAGAAGAGGCCAGTAGCCTTTCGTTCAGTTGTACTCCAGGATTTTACTCGGCCATCTATCGAGGCTGAAACAGCCTCGATAGATGGCTTTTGCTATCGTAGAGTCTTGATTTGGCTGCCAGCCGGTAACGCTTGAACTCCACAGTGATTTCGGTTATTTTTCAAATGGTTGCAATCCTGCTTTGCCTGTTTATACCGGTCAGAATGTAAGAAAAGCGTGTGGTGATTATCTTCGGATTCTCTTATCCTAACCTTATAACTAATCTGCACGCCATATATATGCATTTGCCTTTGCTGACCACTGCTTTAGTCGCCCTGGGGTTCACTATTGTAGTTGGCGCTACAGTCGCAGGGTCGATTACCAGCTCCAAACCGAGCGGCAACGGCGGCATTGCACTATTGGCAATTCTGATTATTGCTGGGGTTCTCGGTATAGCATTTCTGGATTCATCGCTGACGCGGCTGGGGTTGTCGATCGTGTTATCTTTGCTGGTCACCGCGCTGGCCGTGACTGTTTCCAGACGGGCCAATCGACTTCAAAGAGAACAGCCCATCCCGGAGATCGCAATATCCAAAGTTGAGGTTCCCTCGGTTGCCGTTAAAACATCCCGACCCGATATCGATAAAAATTTGCTTGCGGCTATGCGGTCCGCGGTAACTGTGCTGGAATTGTCATCGGCAGCAGTGTTACCGACAGGACCGGAAGGATCCGTTTTATCGCTGAAGCCGCTGGCAATCTGGCCGGAATCAGCGTCTGTAGATTTGACGGATAACCGGCTCGCCAGCGAGGCGCAAACTAAGCGCCAATCGCTGCGAGCGCAACGCGGCAATAAAACAGCGATAGCGATACCACTGCAGGATGAACGCAACCAGCCGCTGGCCAATATGCTGATAACGATCGAGCGTGGACTTAATAGCGCCGAAGAGTTGATCCTTAATGAATTGGCCAGTTATCTGGCGCGATTGCTTGCCGACTCATCCGGCTACATAAGGTCGTCGAATCTTCAGGAACAGTCTTCCCTGTCATCTAAGGTATCTGCGAGCGAACTGTCCGAACAGAGAGAGTTTTTCCAATCGGTTTTCCAGAGCATGTCCGAAGGCGTCGTAATCGCCGGACTGGACGGTTTGATCCAGTTCGCGAACAGCGGCGCCGTTGCGCTTCTTCATTCGACTGAGCGAAAACTGATCGGCAAACACCTGCTCGATTTGATCAATCCCAAAAAGAATTGGAGTCTGGTCGACTTGCGGGATGATCTGCTTGCGTTGCTGGCATCCGGTCAACCAATGATGCGCGAAACTACAATAAGAATGCCGCTCCCGAGGCATTATCAAATGAGAGTCGCTCCTATTCGCGACGCAGCAAAGCGTGTCAACGGATTGATTATTGTCTTTGCCGACATCACTCGTCTCAAAGAGCTCGACCAGGCAAAGAACGAGGTAATGTCTCTGGTCTCTCACGAATTACGAACACCGTTAACGGCGATTCGCGGCTACAGCGAGCTTCTAAAAGAAACGCCCGATTTGCCGGAAGGCGCGGAAGAATGCGTAACGACCATTCACGAAGCGGCGGAGAGGCTGGCACGTATCCTCACTACGTTTCTGGATGTATCAAGGCTGGAATCGGGCAAGCAGCAGATCAGGACCGATCCTGTCCGGTTGAACGAAATTGCGCGAGAGGCGGTAATGCTGATGCGGCCTGTAGCCGAAGCGAAATCTATTCGCCTTATAGAGGACCTGCCGCAAAGCGCGCCTGTCGTCGCAGCCGATCGCGACTTGCTGGCACAGGTGATCACCAACTTGATTTCAAACGCAATCAAATATAGCCCTGAAAATACGACGGTGACAGTTTCTCTGGATGTAGATGTGCACGAACAGCGGCTAAGTGTTACAGATCAAGGTTACGGCATTCCACCCGAAGCTCGCGAGATGATCTGGGAGAAATTCTACCGCATCGAACGCGAAAGCGACCGCGACACAGTCGGCACCGGACTCGGTTTATCGTTCGTTCGAGAGATCGTTCGCAAGCACGGCGGCGACGTCTCCCTCAACAGCGAAGTCGGTCGCGGCTCGACCTTTAGCTTTGTTTTGCCCAGGTTATGAATCATTCACCTGCATTGGATCAAACTCTCTCCTTTAATTTTCTTGTTTATTCATGAGAAAGTGATTGACGACGGAGTCGTATTTAATCGTAGAATATTGCGATTCCAAACGGCCCGAAGAATCAGGAACATCAGGTCAAGTCGGTCTTAAGCTATGCGTTCGTCTCCCCGATTAAAATCGCCGCTATTGCCGTTCAGTTTCATTAAGGTAGTTGTAACCCTGATTCTATCTTCCGTCATTTTTCTCGGCGTCGGATCAATACTAGAGGTAAGCTCTGCAAGCCATGAATCAACCAGCAATGGCGACGGCGAGAGCAAAATCCAATACCGCATCGACTCCTGGAACACAGACGACGGTATACCGCAGACGGCAATAAATAAAGTCTTACAAACTCGTGACGGATTTATATGGCTGGCCACTTTTGGGGGACCGGTTCGTTACGACGGTGAGAGTTTCCGTGTCTTTAATCCAGGCAACACCCCTGGTCTCAGTACCAGCCGGATCGTGCGAATGTTCGAAGATCCAACAGGTAATCTGTGGTTAACCACTGAGGATCAGGGCATAATAAGAGAAAAAGACGGGCTTTTCTACTCTTACACCACGTCAGATGGTTTGCCGTCCAACCAGGTCCTTATGACCTACAGCTCTGCGGATGGAAATGCCGTAATCGTCACGGAAAAAGGATCTGTCGAGTGGCGACAAGGGCGATTCGTTACTTACCTTACGGATTCGTCATTCCCGACGCAGAATGTCTTTAATCTAAAGGAGAACTCGAGCGTAGTCTGGTTCAGAGACAATACCGGGAGTCACAAGTATGAAAACGGCCAAATCATAGCGGATTTGCCAATAACAATATCTGCACTGCGAATCCAGGAAGGCCCGAAGGATTGTTTTTGGATTGAAACAACTAATCACACGCTTCTGAGATATCAATCAGGCCACGTGACCGACTTCTCATCCACTTTCGGGTTTAAACAAATTTTCCTGATTTCGCTGCTGGAAGATAACCAGGGAACCGTGTGGCTGGGAATATCCGGTGATTCCGGCGGCCTATACCGAGTAGCTGGCGACAAGCTATTGCGATATGGGGTCGCAGACGGGCTGGCCAGCAATGACGTTCACGACATAATTCAGGATCGAGAAGGTGCTATCTGGGTTGCAACTGCGCAGGGGCTCAGCCGTGTTACCCGAAAGATCGTTACCGCATATTCAACGCGAGACGGACTGGCCGGAGACAATGTATATCCGATTTGCCAGACAAAAAATGGCGACGTCTGGATCGGCTCCTGGTTTGGTTTGACGAGATACCGCAACGGAAAATTAGAAAATGTCGGCGTCGAATACAAAATGACGACCGAGCGGGTGTTCTCTCTGTATGAAGATCGAGAAGGTGGGCTGTGGATTGGCGGCTGGGGAGGCGGCGTACGTCGGTTCAAAGACGGGCAAATGACTTTGCTTTCGCAAATAGATGCTCCGGGAAATGTCGTGCGAGTCATTTACCAGGATCGCAGCGGCGAGATGTGGTTTGGTGGACCGATGGGTTTGACAAAGCTCAGTAATGGAGTGACTACTCTTTATACTCGTCAGGACGGACTGGCCGGGCAGGAGGTGTTGGTTATAACCGAGGATCACAATGGAGACCTTTTGATCGGCACTGTCAATGGTCTTACCCGATATCATGGTGGTGTTTTCACCAGCTATGGCGAAAAAGAGGGACTACCACAGAGTATTGTCCGGGCCATTTATGAAGACGGTGATGGGGTTCTTTGGCTTGGTACGTACGACAGCGGTCTCTATCGCTACAAGGATGGAAAGGCTACTCGATACACTACACAACAAGGGCTGTTCGATAACGGAGTGTTTCGGATATTGGAAGACCGTCATGGCGCTTTATGGATGACCTGCAACCTGGGTATCTATCGTGTTTCCAAGAACGCTCTTAACGATGTAGCCTCAGGACGTTCCAATACCGTTACATCGATCTCATACGGTAAACGCGATGGGATGCTAAATGCTGAGTGCAACGGAGGCGGACAGCCGGCTGGCATCATAGCCCTGGATGGACGACTCTGGTTTCCCACTCAGCATGGTGTTGCGACGATCGATCCGGATGCTGTTCCCAGGAACGATCAACCTCCGCCCGTTGTCATTGAAGAATTGCTGATCGACAATAAGTCGGCCTCATTTAATCAGCCGGTTAGAGTCCTGCCGGGCCAGGACGCCATAGAGATCCATTATGCTGGATTGAGTCTGTCCCGACCAGAACTTGTCAGATTTAAATACAAACTTGCAGGCATCGATGATGATTGGGTCGAAGCTGGCAGTCGAAGAACGGCATATTACACGCACCTGCCACCCGGCACTTATCCGTTCACAGTTCTGGCTGCCAATCGCGATGGCGTCTGGAGCGCGCAAGGCGCCACCATCCAAATAACCATTGTCCCGCCGTTCTGGCGAACCTGGTGGTTTTTGTCTCTGTGTGTCGGCACTCTTATCGCTCTTGGTTTCTTTCTCTACAAAATTCGAATCAGAGCACTCAAAAGAGAGCATGCTATCCGTGAAGAATATTCTCGACGACTGATCGATTCCCAGGAATTAGATCGAAAAAGGATCGCGGCCGAACTTCACGATAGCTTGAGCCAGAGTTTGATTGTTATGAAGAACTGGGCATTGCTTGGGATTAGCTCGGTGCCGGACAACGAAGTTGCTAAGAAGAGATTGGCCGAGATATCCACTACCGCTTCTCAGGCGCTGGGCGAGGTTAGAGAAATAGCCTACAATTTGAGTCCTTATCAGATCGACAGGCTCGGTTTGAGGCAGACTATTCTTGAGATGATCAACAAAGTATCAGATTCCGCGGCAATTAAGTTCGGTTCCGACATCGAGACAATCGACGGTTTGCTTTCCAAGGAGGCCGAAATCGGGTTGTACAGAATAGTTCAGGAATCAATTAACAATATAGTCAAGCATTCCGGCGCCAGCGAAGCAAACATATCCATCAAACCGGACACGCACTGGCTGGTTTCGCAAATCTCTGATAACGGTCGTGGGTTCAATCGCGAGCTGATGACGGTTTCAACGCCACAGGGTCAGGGATTCG
>Ga0070741_10005607_pt1 | contig 27695 bp, 24 predicted proteins | sample Coa_R1_4_FD_66440 | JGI IMG/M metagenome (GOLD analysis project Ga0070741, IMG submission 66440) | Surface soil microbial communities from Centralia Pennsylvania, which are recovering from an underground coalmine fire - Coalmine... | ecosystem: Environmental > Terrestrial > Soil > Unclassified ...
GAGCTCGGCCTCGACTTCTTCCGCCACGACAAGGAAGGCGTCGACATGACCTGGGACGAGGGCACGCCGGCGATCGGGCGGCTCTTCTCCGACCGGATGGAGGAGACGTTCGGGCCCGCGCGCGAGCCCGGGAGCGAGCTGACCGCCCAGCACGAGGACGTCGCCGCGTCGCTCCAGGCGATGCTCGAGGAGGCGTACCTCCAGCTCGTGCGCGCGCTGTGGGAGCGGACGAGGATCCCGCGCATCTGCCTCGCCGGCGGCGTCGCCCTGAATGCGGTCGCGAACGGCCGCATCCGTCCGGAGACGCCGTTCGAGGACGTCTTCGTCCAGCCCGCCGCGGGTGACAGCGGAATCGCGGTCGGCGCCGCCTACCACGTGTGGCACCAGCACCTCGGCCGTCCGCGCGGGTTCGTGATGGACCACGCCTACTTCGGGCCCGCATACGCCGACGACGACTGCGCAGCCGCCCTCGCGGCCGCCGGGCTCGACGGCGACCGGCTCGACGACGACGAGCTCTTCACCGCCGTCGCCGAGCGGATCGCCGCCGGCGACGTCGTCGGCTGGTTCCAGGGCCGGATGGAGTTCGGCCCGCGGGCGCTCGGAAACCGCTCGATCGTCGCCGACCCGCGCCGGCCGGACATGAAGGACGTCCTCAACGCGAGGATCAAGCACCGCGAGCCGTTCCGCCCGTTCGCGCCCTCGATCCTCGCCGAGGCGGCCGGCGACTGGTTCGAGCAGGACTACACCTCGCCGTTCATGGTGCTCGTCTACAAGACCCGCGCCGAGAAGCGGGAGCTGGTGCCCGCGGTCAACCACGTCGACGACACCGGCCGGGTGCAGACGGTCACGCGCGAGGCGAACGAGCGCTACTACCGGCTGATCGAGGCGTTCGAGCGCCGGACCGGCGTCCCGATCCTGCTCAACACCTCGTTCAACGAGAACGAGCCGATCGTGATGACGCCGGCGCAGGCGGTCGAGACGTTCCAGAAGACGCGCATGGACCTGCTCGTCCTGGGCAACCTGGTCGTGCGGCGCTCAGGCGGGGGTGCCGAACAGGCCGCGGAGGCGGCGGCGCTCGGCGGGCAGGTAGAAGCCCAGGGCTAGCAGCGCCAGCGGGTACGCGAGCACGAGCAGGACGGACGGGGCGAGCGGCAGATGGGCCGCGCGGGCCGCGACGGTCAGCCCGACCGCCGCGCCGACGCAGGTGAGCACGCGCCGCCACTGGTACTGGACCGGGTAGACCGACTGCGCGTACAGGGTCATCGCCAGGAAGATCACCACGTAGCCGGCGAGCATCGAGATCGACGCGCCGACCATGCCGTAGCTCGGGACGAGCCAGAAGTTCAGCCCGACGTTGAGCGCCGCGCCGCTGCCGGTGACGACCCAGTTCAGCTGGGTGCGCCGCGCCCGGCCGCTGCCGATCGCCAGCACGGTGTAGCCGGCGTAGACCGCGACGGCGAAGGCGAGCAGCGGGACGCCCTTCTCGGCGCGCTGGAAGCCGGAATCGGTGAGCAGCGCGACCCACCAGGGGGAGAGCGCACCCAGCGCGAGGGCGATCCAGGAGGCGAAGGTGAGCAGGTACGTGAGCACGAAGGAGTACGTCCGCTTCGCGTCGCGGTCGTCCTCGATCGAGTACGCGAACGCGGGCCAGGCCGTGCGGAACGCGACCATCACGAACGTGACCACCCCGGCGATCTTCACCGCCGCCGAGTAGACGCCGGCTTCCGCCAGGCCCTTGTACCAGACGACGAACTCCCGGTCGACGAAGCTGATCGTCCAGAGGGCGACGGCGGACGGGACGAGCGGCATGCCGAACCGCTGCATCTCGCGGAAGAGGCCGCGGTCGAACTCGAGCCCGAGCTGCTCGCGTCGATAGGCGAGGAGCGCGAGGTAGACGGCCAGCGTGCCGGTGAAGTTGCCGACCACCAGCCCGATCGCGCCCCAGTGGAACGCGGCGACGAACAGCACCATCGCGGCAACGGTGATCAGCACGTTCGCCACGCTGGCGAGCGCGTACGAGGTCGACCGCTCCTCGACCCGGAAGAGCGCCGTCAGCTGCTGGTAGTTCGTCTGCGCCCAGAGGCCGACCGCGCCCGCGCGGACGAGCGACGGGTCGTGGCCGAGGCCGATCCAGTGCCCGATCGGCGCAGCGAAGGCGAGCCCGAGCACCAGCCCGACCGTCGAGGAGGCCATCGTGAACCAGAACGACGTGCGGACGACGGTCAGGCGGGCGGCGGGGTCCTTCGTGTCGAAGTAGAAGCGGAAGAAGGCGCTCGAGATCCCGAGCTGGAGGACGATCGCGAGCACGGCGGTGGTCGCGGTGACGATCTCGACGCGTCCGTACGAGCCCGGCGGCAGGTAGTGCGTGTACAGCGGCAGCAGCAGCGTCGCGAGGATCCGCGAGACGAGCCCGCCGAGGCCGTAGATCGCGGAGTGGCGGCCCAGCCGCTTCAGCTCCTGACCGAGCTTCACGTCAGCTCAGCGTAGAGCGCGAGCAGGCGGGCGGCGGCCTCGTCTGCGTCGTGGACCCGCTCGACGTAGGCGCGGCTCTCGGCGCCGACCCGGCGCCGCTCCTCGGCCGACTCGACCAGCGGGCGGAGGCGGGCGGCGAGCGTGTCGGCGGTGGCCGAGACGACCGGCACGCTCGTGCCGAAGGCCTCCTCCGTGCGCGCGACCGCCTCGTCGTGGAGGAAGGTCACGACCGGCTTACCGAGCGCCATCGCCTCGATCGCGAACAGTCCGTACCAGCCTGCATTCAGCTGGTCGACGACGATGTCGGCGTGCTCGTACCGCCGTCTGGCCTCGTCGTGGTGCAGGCCCTCGACGATCTCGAGCTCCACGGGAAGCCGGGCGCAGGCGGCGACGACGTGCTCGGTCCCCTTGCGGCGGCGGCTGGACGGCGCGTGGACGACGACCGGCCGCTCGCGGTCGCTCGGCGGGCGCGGCACGTACTCGCGGAGGTCGATCCCCGGGGGAATGACGACCGCGTCCGGCACCCAGCGGATCGCGTCGTACGAGCCGACGACGCGCGCTCCGGCCTTCCGGGCCCACGCCAGCTCCGCCGGCGGCTTGCCGCGGATGTCCGAGCCGAGGAAGTGCATCACGGAGCGTTTGCCGAGCGCGCGCAGGATCGGGAACTGGAGCGACTTCGGGACCAGCGTCAGACCGAAGTAGAAGTGGAAGACGTCCGTCTGCGGAAGGAGCCGGGCGAGCGCCCGCCACTGCGTCAGCTGCCGGCGCAGGAAGCCGCCGCGGCGGTCGAGGTCGACGTCCGCCTCGGGGTGGAGCCGGTAGCGCTCGAAGACGACGAGCCGGGCGTCGACGCCCCGGCGCCTGAGCGCCAGGACGTTCTGCCACGGCACGCCCGCGGTGTTCACGGGACAGTGCGTGACCCTCATCGGACGATCACCGGCTCGCCGCTCCGTCACTCGGTCCGCCGCCGCGACCGGCAAAGCGGCGCGGCTCACAACGGCGACAGAGGTGCGAGCAGGGTCAGGGAGGGGGGTTCATGGGGGGAACCGGCCGTTCCCCCCATGCGAGCGAGCCGGAGGCGAGCGTCTACTCGTCCCATTCGACCTGGTCGAAGTAGCGCAGCGCGCGGCGGGTGGGGCGAACCCGGCCGGCCAGCGCGCCGAGCTCCTGCTCGGAGATCTCGCCGAGGGCGTGCTTGACGCCCAGGTAGGGCAGGTTCAGGTCCTCCTGGTAGACGATCGTCGAGATCCGGGGGTTGATCTCGATCACGTGGTCGCCGACGAGCTGGATGTTGAAGAAGTGGTCGAGCCGGAGCTCGGCGACGATCCTGGCGGCGGTGTCCATCAATCCGGGGTCGTCGAGCGTCTCGAAGTACATCGCCAGGCCGGCGCGCATCGCCTCCCGCGTCTTCGGGTGGCCGAGCGCGATCCGCCCCTCGACTGCGATGCCGTCGATCGTCCGCTCCTTCCCGGTCGCGAGCTCCATCACGAGCAGCTCCGTCTGGTCGTCCCCGAGCAGGTCGAGCAGGTCCTCGAGCCGGAGCGCCTCGGCCACGCCCGGCCGGTTCGTGAGCAGCTGCTCGTGGCGGTCGGCGGAGGCGGACAGGATCCGGAAGCCGCGCGAGCCCGACGAGAACACCGGCTTCAGGCAGACGTCGACGTCCGGATACCCGAGCTCCCGGGCCGCGGCGGCGACCGCCTCGCCGCCGCGCACGCGCCGCCACGCCGGACCGCGGACGCCGATCGAGTCGAGCAGGGCGTACGTCTCCGCCTTGTCGTTCGACCGCCGGATCGCCTCCGGGGACGAGACGAGCACGGCGACGCCCTCGAAGCGCGCCTTCGCCTCGGCGAGCCCGAGCAGGTCGAACGACGACTGCGGCAGGATCGCGTCCACGCCTTCCGCGCTGCAGACGTCCAGCATCGCGTCGGCGAACCCGGGGTCGGATCCCGCGGGGACGCGGTGAAACGCGTCGCAGAGGTGGCGCCCGATCGCGAGCTCGGACATGTCCGTGCCGACGAGCCGGACCGGGCGCTCGCCGTTCTCGCGCAGCGCGCGGAGGAGCGCGGCCGTCCCGGGCGCGCCGCAGGCGGTGACGAGGATCGTCAGCGCCTTCACGAGCGACCGCCGACGCCGGCAGCGAAGGATCTCGTCGCCGCGACCGACACGGCGGGCGCGGCCCCACGGCGGGAACCGGCCCTTACCGTGAGAGCGAGCGTCGGGGCGAGCGGCCTCACGACAGGTCGATTCTGTCCGCGGCCAGCTGCTCGAGCCGGCGCTCGCGCTCGGCGCCCAGCATCGCGAGCATCGTCTCGCGCATCGACGCGCCCGGGTAGACCCAGATCTCCGGGTGCGTCAGCAGCTGCAGGCGCTCGAAGGCGCCGGCGCGGAGCTCGCCGTGCGGGCAGCCCTGCCGCCAGTGCTGGTTCGAGTCGGAGCGGTAGACGTCTGCCCACGGAGGCTCCATCACGTTGACGAGCCCGCTGACCGGCTCGCGCATGTACTGCGGATCGGGGTTGTGCCACGCGACCACGGAGTCGAAGCGCTCGTCGTGGTCGACGTGCGGCCAGACCGCGTGCAGGCCGACCCGGTGGCCGAGCGCGCGCAGCCGCTCGAGGGCGCCGGTCCCCGACGGCGAGTCGAGGTTGTAGAACTCGCTGCGCGTCATCAGGAAGTAGGTCGCCGCCGCGCCGGCGTCCGCCTCCAGCTCGGCCATCCGCAGCGCCGCTTCCAGCGACAGGTCGACGTCGTGGCGGAGCAGCAGGTCGCCCGGCTGGGGCGGCCGGTCGAAGAAGGCGAAGCGGTAGCCGCCGGCTCGGGCGGCCTCGAGCAGCTCGCGGTAGTGGGCGAGGTCGAAGGCGCAGCTCATGCCTCGTGCCTGGCACCGGTCGAACGGCTCGAACTGGCAGAAACCGAGGGTTCGAGAACCCGTGCCTGGCACCGGTCGGCCGTCATTCGGTCTCCACGTGGAGGAGGCGGGCGGCTGTCTCGGCCCGCTCGAGAGCCTGGACGTTCGTGTCGCCGGTCGCGATCACGTAACCGCGGCGGTCGCCGTCGAGGCGCACCGGGCGGATCGTCTCGCCTTCCTGGATGAACACGTCCGCCTGGACGACGCCCGGCGCGGCCCGGACCCGGTCGAGCCCGTCGACGCGCGTGACCGTTCCGAGGGGCAGCGGCCCCGGACGGCCGGTGAGGAAGCGGATCGCCGTCGGCCGGGACCGGCGCGGCACGACGAGCTCGTCCGGGACTGGCTCGCCCAGCGCCTGGCGCAGGGCGACCTCGACCAGGTCGACGCCCAGCGCGTGGTAGGCGAGGTCCGCCATCTGCCCGCCCGGGATCCGCGCCGCGACCTCGACGACCAGGGCACGCCCCTGCGACACGATCAGCTGCGGAAAGGCGATCCCGTCCTCGAGCCCGAGGACGCGCACCGACCGGACCGCGACCCGCTCGGCCTCCTCGAGGGCGTCGCCGAAGAGCTGCGAGGGGTACTGGTGGATCCAGCCCACGCCGAACCCGACCCCGTCCGGCCGCAGCCGGTCGGAGAGGAGCAGCGGGTACGGCGCGCCGGCGCGGGCGACGACGAGGCCGTTCAGCTCCAGGCCGTCGACGTACTCCTCGACGATCACCTCGCCGGTCGGAGACTCGGCGAGGGCGGCGTGCAGGTGGCGATCGAGGTCGTCGAACGACTCGAGCCGGAACAGCCCGCGCTGGCCGCCCGAGTCTGCGGGCTTGAGCACGGCCGGGAACCCGACCGTCTCCGCCGCCGGCCGCGCCTCCCGCCGGGCCCGCACGGCCGCGAACCGCGGCTGCGGCACGCCCCCCTCGGCCAGGCAAAGCCGCATCGCCACCTTGTGCGTCATCAGGTGAGCAGTCTCGGTTCCGATCCCCGGGAGCCCGAGCCGCTCGGCGACCGCCGCGACGACCGGCACCGCCCGGTCCGCGGAGACCGTGAGCACGCCGTCGACCGAGTGCCGGCGGGCGGTGTCGACGACTCCGTCCACGTCCGCGAAATCGACCACCTCGCCGACGTCAGCCTCGGCGAGGCCGAGCGCATCGGGATTCCGGTCGACCGCGACCACGCGCAGGCCCAGCTCCTTCGCGCGCAGGATCGCGCGGCGCTGGTGGCGCCCGGCGCCGACGAAGAGGACGGTCTTCACCGGACGCGATCGTATGTGGGCGGGACTACACTCGGAGCCCGTATGGCGCTCAGCGGCAAGAGGATCCTGATCACCGGCGGCGCCGGCTTCATCGGCACGACGCTCGCCCGCCGCCTCGTCGACGCCAACGAGATCGTCGCGCTCGACAACCTGCACCGCGACGCGCTCGGCGGCACCGAGCTGGGCGACCACCCGAACTTCCGCTTCGTCCAGGGCGACGTGCTCGACGCGGAGCTGGTCGCAGCCGAGGCGAAGGGCGCGACCCATGTCGTGCACGCGGCGGCGATCGCGGGCGTCGACACGGTGCTGGAGAGCCCGGTGCGGACGATGCGCGTGAACCTGATCGGGACCTACAACGTGCTCGAGGCGGCGGTGGCGACGAAGGACACGCTCGAGCGGGTGATCGAGTTCTCGACCAGTGAGGTCTTCGGCACCTATGCGTTCCGTGTCGACGAGCAGAGCGCCACGACACAGGGCTCGGTCGGCGAGGCGCGCTGGACGTACGCGGTCTCGAAGCTGGCAGGCGAGCACATGGCGCACGCCTACCACCAGGAGCTCGGGCTGCCGACCGTGTCGGTGCGCCCGTTCAACGTCTACGGGCCGGGACAGATCGGGGGCGGGGCGATCCGCGCGTTCATCGAGGCGGCGCTCGCGGGCCGCGACCTGACCATCCACGGCGACGGCTCCCAGATCCGGGCCTGGTGCTACGTGGACGACATGGTCGACGGCCTCCTGCTCGCCCTCGAGCACCCGAACGCGGTCGGCGAGAGCTTCAACATCGGCAACGCACGGTCGGCGGTGACGATCTTCGACCTCGCCCGCCGGATCAAGACGCTGAGCGGCTGCCCGGGCGAGATCGTCTTCCAGCCGCTCCACTACCTCGACGTCGAGTTGCGGATCCCGAACGTGGACAAGGCGCGGGCGTTGCTCGGCTTCGAGGCGAAGGTCGAGCTCGACGAGGGCCTCGAGCGGACGATCGCGTGGTATCGAGAGAAGCTGGCGACGCCGGCGGCGTGATCCGGCTGGCGTGGCCGGACGTGGGCGCCGAGGAGGCGGCCGCCGTCGTCGAGGTCCTCGAGACCGGGATGCTGACGATGGGGCCGAAGGTGGCCGAGCTCGAGGCCGAGCTCGCACGTGCCTGCGGCGTGGAGCACGCGATCGCCGTCTCCTCCGGCACGGCGGCGCTCCACCTCGCGGTGCTGGCGCTCGGGATCGGCCCCGGCGACGAGGTGCTCGTGCCCGCGTACACGTTCCCGGCGACGGCGAACGTGGTCGCCCTCGCCGGCGCGCGGCCGGTGCTCGTCGACGTCGACCCGGAGACGTTCAACCTCGACCCGGGTGGCCTGAAGGTCGGGCGGCGAACGAAGGCGATCGTCGCGGTCCACCTCTTCGGCCGTCCCGCGCGGCTCGAGGAGCTGCCCGAGGTGACCGTGCTCGAGGACGCCGCCGGCGCGCTCGGAGCCGAGCGCCGGGGGCGTCCGTGCGGCGGGCTCGGCGCCGCGGGCTGCCTCTCGTTCCACCCGCGGAAGATCGTCACCACCGGCGAGGGCGGCGCCGTGACGACCGACGACGCGGAGCTGGCCGAGCGCGTCCGCTCGCTCCGCCACCACGGCTGGAGCCCGTCCGGCAGCTACGACGACATGCCGGGCGGTGCGTTCAACTACCGCCTCTCCGACGTGCTCTGCGCGCTCGGCATCCCGCAGGTCAGGCGCCTGGAGGAGCTGCTGGCGGCGCGGGAGCGCATCGCCGCCGGGTACGCCGAGCGGCTCGCCGACCTGCCGGTCGGGCTGCCGACGGCCGACGAGGGCGACCGGCACGGGTGGCAGGCGTACGTGATCCGGCTGGAGCAGCGCGACCGGGTGATGGCGGCCCTGCGCGAGCGCGGCATCCAGTGCCAGATCGGCACCTATGCGCTGCACCGGCTGTCCGCCTACCGCGACCAGGGTGCCTTCCCGGGCGCCGACGCCTGCTTCGAGCGGGCGCTCGCGCTGCCGTTCCACTCGCGCCTCACGGACTCGGACCTCGATCGGGTGGTCGAGACGCTGGCCGCCGCCGTCGAGGCCCGATCGAGGGGTTGGTAGACTCGCCGCCGATCGGGGCGGAGGTCTGAGCGAGGAATGTTTTCGCGGCGTAGGATCGCGCCTGCAGAGGTCCCGGGGGATCTCTACTACAAGGAGAGCCGGGGCCGGAGCTGGAAGGCGCGCCTGGACGAGGTCCGCCGGATGGCCGACCTCCGGCCGGGCGACTCGGTGATCGACGTCGGCTGCGCGGAAGGGCTGATCACGCTCGAGCTCGCGAAGCTCGTCGACCGGATCCACGGGATCGACGTCCACGACGTGAGGATCGCCGAGGCGAAGCGGCTGGCTGCCGAGCGCGGTGTCCAGAACGCCACGTTCGAGCTCGCCTCCGTGATCGACTATCCGTTCGAGCCGCTCTCGTACGACGTGAGCCTGTTCATGGCCGTCTGGGGGAAGCCCGCGGAAGGAATCGCGGATCGCTCCGTCGGCGCCGGCGAGCTGCGGGCGATTCTCGGCGCGACCCGCCGCCAGCACGTGATGAGGGTCACGGTGCAGTACCGGCGGAAGACGGAGCCGCTGCTCGAGCAGCTGCTCCGGATCTGCGACGAGTCGGGATTCGACGCGCTCTGCTTCAGCCGGCCGATGGCGAAGAAGGGCAAGCCCGGGAGCTCGAGCGCGAACATGCTGATCGCCAACCGCCGCGGCACCGACGCACGCATCGGCGAGGTGCCGCCGCTCGCGCTCGTTCCCACCGCCTTGCTCGCCGACCACCCGGTCGTGCAGAGCGCGAGGGCGGCGCCGGCAGGAGGCGAGAGCGCCGTCACACGGGCTTGACGCTGTTGTGAGTGAGTGATAACTTACCTCCGTGTCGACGGCGGGTAGGCGGAGAACGGCGGCGGAGCGGAGAGAGCAGGTGCTCGACGCCGCCTTCGAGCTCTTCGCCGAGCACGGGCTGTCGGCGTCGACGGACGAGATCGCCCGTGCTGCCGGCATCTCGCAGCCGTACCTCTTCAGGCTGTTCCGGACGAAGAAGGAGCTCTTCATCGCCGCGACCGAGCGGTGCTTCCAGGACACGCTCGAGGCGTTCCAGGCCGCTGCGGAAGGAAAGACGGGCGACGCGGCCCTGGAGGCGATGGGTGAGGCGTACGGCGAGCTGATCCGCACGAATCCGAGCTGTCTGCGCGGCCAGCTGCAGTCGTACGCGGCCTGCGACGACCCGGACGTGCGCGAGGCAGTCCGGCGCCGGTGGGGCGAGCTGGTCGAGTACGTGGAGCAGGTCTCGGGCGTCGATCCGGACCGGCTGTCGATGTTCTTCTCCCGCGGGATGCTGATCAACGTCGTCATGGCGATGGACTTGCTCACCGCGGACGAGCCATGGGTCCGAAAGCTCCTGTCGTTCTCGGCGAAGTGACCTGTGTTTTTTTGCTCGGCGAAGTGAGTTAGCAATCACTACTCAAGGAGGAACGATGATCGAAGGAACGGGCAGGAGGCGGACGCTCTGGACGTTCGTGGTCACGTCGCTCGCGCTCGTGATCGTCACGCTCGACAACCTGGTCGTCACGACGGCACTGCCCGTCATCCGCACCGACCTGGGCGCGGGCATCGAGGGGCTCGAGTGGACGGTCAACGCCTACACGCTCACCTTCGCCGTCCTGCTCCTGACCGGCGCCGCGCTCGGCGACCGGTTCGGCCGGCGGCGGATGTTCGCGATCGGGCTCGCGCTCTTCACCGCCGCCTCCGCGGCGGCCGCCCTGGCGCCGTCGATCGGCGCGCTCGTCGCCGCCCGGGCCGCGCAGGGCGTCGGCGGCGCGATCGTCACGCCGCTGACGCTGACGATCCTGTCTGCCGCCGTCCCGGCCGAGAAGCGCGGGGTCGCGCTCGGAGCCTGGGGCGGGATCGGAGGCCTCGCGGTCGCGCTCGGCCCGCTCGTCGGCGGCGCGGTCGTCTCCGGGCTGTCGTGGCAGTGGATCTTCTGGATCAACGTCCCCCTCGGACTGGTGCTGATCCCGCTGGCCCTGCGGCGGCTGGAGGAGACGCACGGTCCGTCGGAGCGGCTCGACCTGCGCGGGTTGGGCCTGGCAAGCGCCGGCCTCTTCGGGATCGTCTGGGGCCTCGTCCGCGGCAACGGCCAGGGCTGGGCGAGCGGCGAGATCGTCCTCTCGCTCGCGGCCGGCGCGCTCCTCGTCGCCGCGTTCGTCGCCTGGGAGTTGCGCGCGCCCAACCCGATGCTGCCGATGCGCTTCTTCCGCAACCGCACCTTCGCGCTGACGAACGTCGCCTCGCTGCTGATGTTCTTCGGGATGTTCGGCTCGATCTTCCTGCTGGCGCAGTTCTTCCAGACGATCCAGGGGTATTCGCCCTTCCAGGCCGGGCTGCGCATCCTGCCCTGGACGGCGATGCCGATCTTCGTCGCCCCGGTCGCGGGCGCCCTCTCCGACCGGATCGGCGGGCAGCGGATCATGGCTGTCGGTCTGAGCCTGCAGGCGGCGGGGCTCGCCTGGCTGGCGACGATCGGCTCGGCGTCCACCGCCTACGACGAGTTCGTCGCTCCCTTCGTCGTCTCCGGCGTCGGGATGGCGCTGTTCTTCGCGCCGGTCGCGAACGTCGTGCTGTCGACGGTGCGCCGCGAGGAAGAGGGGCAGGCCTCGGGCGCCAACAACGCGATCCGCGAGCTCGGCGGCGTGTTCGGCGTCGCGGTGCTGGCGTCGGTCTTCGCCCACTACGGCGGCTACCGGACGCCCGGGACGTTCGTGGACGGGTTGAACGCGGCCGTGTACGTCGGCGCCGCGGTCGTCGCGCTCGGTGCGCTCGCGGCCTTCCTGATCCCGCGCCGCCGCCGGCCGGCGGAGGTCGAGGTGCTCGAGCCGGTGCTCGACGAAGCCGCGTAGGTCCGCGCGCCGGCAGGGACGGGCCCTCCGCGCCGGGGGCCCCTCCCTGCGTCGAGCGCTAGACTCGCCCGGTCGTGGCGGAGGTGAAGGCCGAGCGGATCGCGTGGCTCGAGGTGCCGGCCGAGGACGACGTGTCCGCCGAGGTGAAGGAGCTCTGGGCGAAGCCGCTCGAGCGGCTCGGCTTCGTCCCGAACGTGCTCCGGACCTTCGCCCTTCGGCTGGAGCATCTCCTGCGCTGGTGGCACTACTACGACGAGCTGCTCCGCGGCGACTCCGGGCTGACGAAGGCCCAGCGCGAGATGATCGCCGTGGTCGTCTCGGCGACGAACCGCTGCCACTACTGCGTCGTCTCGCACAGCGCCGCGCTCCGGAAGCTGACCGACGATCCGGTGCTCGCCGACCGCCTGGCGACCGGCTACAAGTACGCGGCGCTCGACGACCGAGAACTGGCGATGCTCGACTTCGCCGTCAAGCTCACCGAGGAGTCGCACCGGATGACAGAGGACGACGTGGAGGCCCTTCGCGCCGTCGGCTGGAGCGACGAGGAGATCATGGACATCGCGGAGGTGGCGGCGATGTTCAACTTCACGAACCGCCTGGCCAGCGGGCTCGGCTGGGTGCCGAACCCCGAGTACTTCTCGCTCGGCCGGTAGTCACTCGTCGACTCGAATCGACCTGACGGCCGAGATAGGGTCCCGGCCGCATGGCCAAGCCCATCGCCGTCGACACCGCCCCACCAGCGCCCGAGGTGTCGGTCGTCGTCACCGTCTTCGACGAGGCCGGCTCGCTGGAGGAGCTGCACCGGCGGACGGCCGAGGCGCTCGCGGGGCGCGACTTCGAGCTGATCGTCGTCGACGACGGCTCCTCGGACGGCTCGTTCGCGGTGGTCGAGCGCCTGCACGCCGCCGACGCCCGGGTGCGTGGCGTGAGGCTGAAGCGGAACTTCGGCCAGCATCCCGCGATGCACGCCGGCCTCAGCCGGGCCCGCGGCCGGATCGTCGTGACGATGGACGGCGACCTCCAGAACCCGCCCGAAGACCTGCCGAAGCTCGTCGCCGCGGTCGAGGCGGGCTCCGACGTGGCCAGCGGCCGGCGGGCGGCGCGACGCGACTCGTGGGGCCGGACGCTGCCCTCGCGGCTGATCAACGGGATGCTGCGCAGGTTCACGGGCGTAGCGATCTCGGACTTCGGCTGCGCCTTCAACGCCTACCGGCGCGAGGCGGTCGAGCCCGTCCTCGACGCGATCGGGAAGCAGAAGTTCACGAAGGCGCTCGTCCTGTCGACCGGGGCGAGCGTGGTCGAGGTCGACGTCGGGCACGCCGCCCGGGAGGGCTCGTCCCGGTACTCGCCGCTCCGGCTCGTCCGCACCGCGCTCCATGTCCTGGCCGGGTTCTGGCCCCAGCCGATCCAGTGGATCGGCCTCGCGCTCGGCGCGACCTGCACGCTCGGGGCGCTCGCGCTCGGCTGCTGGGGGATCGTGTACTGGGTCGACCGATCGAACTTCCCGGGCCCGCTGTTCGGCGGCGTCGCGATCCTGTTCGTCCTCGGCGTGCAGGGATTCATCCTGGCGCTCGTCGGCGAGTACCTGGGCCGGATCCAGCGGGACGTCTCGGGCCGGCCGCTGTACACGGTCGAGCGCGAGCTCTGACCGCCCGGAGCCTCCGGGAACGCGAAGCCGACCCCCGGACCGGCGGCGCGGATCGGACGCCGAGCAGCCGACGGCGTGACCCCGTTAGGGTTCGCGCATGCGCAAGCGCGTGCTCGTCACCGGCGGGGCCGGGTTCATCTCCTCAGCCTACGTCCACCACCTGCTGACGGAGACGCCCTACGAGGTCGTCTCGCTCGACGCGCTCACCTACGCCGGGAACCTCGAGAACCTCGCGGACGTGATGGCGCACCCGCGGCTGTCGTTCGTCCACGGGGACATCCGCGACCGCGACCTCGTCCGCGACCTCGTCGCGGAGGTGGACGTGATCGTCAACGCCGCCGCCGAGTCACACGTCGAGAAGTCGATCGAGGAGGGCGCTTCCGAGTTCGTGACCACGAACGTCGAGGGCACGCAGATCCTGCTCGACGCGATCCGGGAGCGGCCGGTCGACCGCTTCATCCTGATCTCGTCGAGCGAGGTCTACGGCACGGCCCGCTACGCGCCGATGGACGAGGAGCACCCGATCGAGCCGCGCAGCCCCTACGCAGCGACGAAGGCGGGAGCGGACCGGCTGGCGTACAGCTACTACGTCACCTATGGGCTGCCGATCGTGATCGTGCGGCTCTTCAACAACTACGGCCCGCGCCAGCACCCGGAGAAGGTGATCCCGCGGTTCATCATCCAGGCGCTCCGCGACGAGCCGCTGACCGTCCACGGCGACGGCCACGCGAGCCGCGACTGGCTCTACGTCGACGACGACGCCGAGGCGATCGAGGCGATCATCGCGGCCGACCTGGGCGCAGTCGCGGGCGAGGTCGTCAACGTCGCGACCGGCGTCGACATCTCGGTCTCCGAGATCGCCGACGCGGTGCTCGACGTGCTCGGCAAGCCTGCGTCGCTGAAGACGTTCGTGGACGAGCGACCCGGCCAGGTCGACCGCCACATCGGCTCGACGGACAAGGCGGAGCGGCTGCTCGGCTGGCGCGCGAGAACGTCCTTCGAGCAGGGCCTCGCCCGCACCGTCGAGTGGTATCGCGACAATGCCGGGTGGTGGCGGGGAATCCAGCAGCGGGAGGCAAGCGTCTTCTCGTCCTAGGCGCGGGCCCGGGACAGCTCGGGCTGCTCGAGGCCGCACGTGCGCGCGGCCTGTACGTGATCGCCGCCGACCGCAACCCGTCGGCGCCCGGGTTCCGGTTCGCCGACCGCCGCGCGATCATCTCGGTCGAGGACGAGCCGCAGCTCGACCGCCTCGCGGGTGCCGAGCACGTCGACGGCGTGATCGCCCCCGGGATCGACTGGCCGGTCGCGATCGCGGCCCGCATCGCAGAGCGCTGGGGGCTCCCGCATCCGATCGATCCCCCGACCGCGGTGCTGGCGACGTCGAAGCTGCGCCAGCGGGACCGGTTCGCCGAGGCCGGCGTTCCGCATCCGCGGCACGTCGTCTGCGCGACGCTCGACGAGGCGGCCGCAGCCGCGGACGACTTCGGCTACCCCTGCGTCGTCAAGGCCCCCGACCGGCAGGGCCAGAAGGGCCTCGTGCTCGTCCGCGACGAGTCGATGCTGGCCGACGCGTTCGCGCTCGCCCTCGGCGCCTCGCGCAGCAACGTCGTGCTGATGGAGGAGCTCGTCACCGGTCGCGAGGTGACCGTGAGCGGATTCTCCCTGGACGGGACGTTCGTCCCCTTGACCGTCACCGACCGTCTCGTCGCGGAGCCGCCGGCGTTCGGCGTCGCGCTCGCGCACGTCTGGCCCAGCTCGCTGTCGCCGGCCGAGGCCGAGGTGGCGGTCGACGCGGCCCGGGCGGCGGCGGAGGCGGTCGGCGTGCGCCGGGGGCCCACGTACATCCAGGTCGTCGTCGGCGAGCGGGGAGCGCACGTCGTCGAGCTCGCCGCGCGGCTCGGCGGAGGCCACGACGCCGAGCTCTGCACGGTCGCGCTCGGCGTGGACGCCAACCAGCTCGCCCTCGACGCCGCCCTGGGCGCGCCGGTCGACGCGGAGCGGCTGCGCCCGACCGGTCCCGCGGGCGGCGCCTGCGTACGGTTCCTCGTCCCCGAGCCCGGCGTGCTCGAGGACGTGCTCGGCGTCGCCGAGGCCGAGGCGCTTCCCGGAATCGGCTGGGTGCGGGTCTACCCGGAGCCGGGGGCCGTGCTGACGACGCTCCGGCGCGGGGCCGACCGGGCCGGAGCCGTGCTCGCCGTCGGCGAGTCCCGCGAGCAGGCGCTCGAACGTGCCGGTCGTGCGGCCGACTGCGTACGCTTGGTCGTTGCCGATGCCGCCGAAGCTCTCGTCTGAGTGGCCCGAGCAGCCACGTCCTGCGGCCTCCGGCGGCTGCAGCCCTTCGCCGGCCGTCGTCCCCGGTCGCCCTCGTACCGGTCGACGCGAGGACTCCCTGCGTCCTAGCCCGGCGCGCCTCTCGCATCCCGGAGCGCCTCAGGCGTGACAGCGCGGGCGACACGCGAGACCTTCCTCGGCTTCCAGCCGCCGGCCGTCGGCGACGAGGAGGTCGCCGCCGCGGCGGAGGCGATCCGGTCGGGCTGGCTGACCACCGGCCCGCGCGCCGAGGAGCTCGAGCGGCGTTTCGCCGAGTACGTGGGCGCGAGGCACGCGCTCGCCGTCTCGTCCGGGACCGCTGCGATGCACCTCTCCCTGGTCGCGCTCGGGGTCGGGCCCGGGGACGAGGTGATCACGACGCCGCTCACCTGGCCTGCGACCGCGAACGTGATCGTCCACGCCGGAGCGACGCCCGTCTTCGCCGACGTCCGCGAGGCCGATCTGAACATCGACCCGGAGCGGGTCGCCGGGCTCGTCTCGCCGCGGACGAAGGCGATCCTGCCCGTGCACCTGTACGGGCAGCCGGCCGACCTCGACCCGATCTGGGCGCTCGGGCTGCCCGTGGTCGAGGACGCCGCGCACGCGGCCGAGAGCTCCTACCGCGGCCGGAAGATCGGCGGCCTCTCCGACGCGACCTGCTTCTCGCTCTACGCGACCAAGTCGATCGCCGCGGGCGAGGGCGGGATCGTGACGACGAACCGCGACGACCTCGCCGAGGCGGTCCGCGCCCTGACGATCATGCGGCGCGGTCACGGCTCGCTCTACGACATCGCCGTCCCCGGCTACAAGGCCAACCTCTCCGACGTGCTCGCCTCGATCGCGCTCTGCCAGCTCGACAAGGTCGACCGGCACCGCGCGCTGCGAATGCGTCAGGTTGAGCTCTACGACGAGGCGGTGGCGGAGCTCGACGGCATCGAGCCGGTCGGCCGCGACCCGCGCGACACCCACGCCCACCACCTCTACCCGGTCAGGGTCGATCCCGAGCGGGCAGGGGCGACGCGCGACGAGTACCGCGAGGCGCTCGCGGCGGAGAACATCGGCACGAGCGTCCACTTCCTGCCCGTGCACCGGCTGAGCGCCTATCGCGAGCGGTTCCGCGACCAGCCGCCGCTGCCGGTGGCCGAGCGTGCGGGAGCCGAGCTCCTCTCGCTCCCCCTCTCCCCGGCGCACTCGGAGCAGGACATCCGGGACGCGGTCGACGCGCTCGTACGGGTGCACGCGTCCTTCGCGCGATGAGGCGGCGTGCGATCCGCGTTGCCGCGACGCTCGCCGTCACCGGCCTCTGCACCGCGTACATCCTCTGGAAGATCGACGTCGGCAAGACCGTCGACGTCCTCCGCGACGCCCGCGTCGGGTACTTCCTCGGCGCGATCGCGATCATGGTCGCGACCGTGCTCCCGATGGCGTGGCGCTGGCAGCAGCTGCTCGCGGGGCGCGGCATCCACGACCACCTGGGCTGGCTGACGCGCGCGTACTTCACCGCCTACACGGCCGGGCAGGTGCTGCCGACGTCGATCGGCGGCGACGCGATGCGGATCTTCGAGACGACGCGCCGCCACCCCGGGCGGGGCGGCCCGATCGCCGGGTCGGTGCTGCTCGAGCGTGCGCTCGGCGGCGCGGCGACGCTCGCCCTGGCCGGGATCGGCTTCGTGCTCGCGATCGGCAGGTACGACGTCGGCGCCTACCTCTGGGTCGAGCTCGGCTTCGTCGTGGCAACCGTGGTGCTCGGCGTCGTGCTGTTCTCGCGCCGGGTGCGCGGCCCGCTCAGCAGGACGGTGCCGCTCCTCCGCCGAGCGCGGGTGGAGCGCCCCCTCCGCGCCGTCTACGAGGGCATCCACGCCTACCGGAGCCATCCGTGGCTCCTGCTCGGCGTGTGCGTGCTCACGCTCGCGATCCAGGCGGTGCGCGTCCTCGCGATCTGGCTGGCCGCGAAAGCGGTCGGCGTCGACCTCTCGCCCCGCGTCTACTACGTGATGGGCCCGCTGCTCTTCCTCGTCATGCTCGTCCCGTTCACGATCAACGGGCTCGCGGTGCGCGAGGCCTTCTTCGTCAGCTTCCTCGGCAAGCTCCACGTGGGCGCCGACCCGGCCTTCGCGACCGGGTTCCTCTTCTTCGTGGTGACGATCGCGCTCTCCCTGCCGGGCGCGGTGATCCTCGCCTGGGAGGGCCTGAGGGGGACGGCGCGGCCGCGACTCGACCACGGTGGATGACGTCACTGCGGTCACGGTCAGCCTGAACGGGCTGCCGTGGCTCGAGCGCTGCCTCGAGAGCCTCCGCGGCGTGGAGACGATCGTCGTCGACCACGGGTCGAAGGACGGCAGCCTGGAGCTCGTCCGCGAGCGCTTTCCCGACGTCCGCGTCGTCGAGCAGCTGAACAGGGGCTACGGCGCTGGCCTGAACGCCGGCATCCGGCTCGCGACCGGGCGGTACGTGCTGGTCGTCAACTCCGACGCCTGGGTCGTCGGCGACGCGCTGCGGGCGCTCGTCGCCTTCGCCGACGAGCGTCCGGACGCGGCGGCCGTCGCCCCGCGCCTGTCCAACCCGGACGGGACCCTGCAGCGCTCCGTCCGCGGGTTCCCCACGCTCTGGCGCCTGGCGACCGAGTACTTCTTCCTGCGCAAGCTCGCTCCCCGCTCGCGCGCGCTGAACGCGTTCTACGCGGGCGGGTTCGAGCACGACGCGACCCGCGAGGTCGAATGGGCGATGGGCGCGTGCCTCCTTCTCCGGCGGGCCGCGCTCGACGAGGTCGGCCTCTTCGACGAGGACTTCTTCATGTTCAGCGAGGAGACCGACCTGCTCTACCGCTTCCGCCAGGCGGGCTGGACGGTCTGGTTCCTGCCCGACGCCGAGGTCGTCCACGTCGGCGGCGCGACGCACGGAGGCGGCCTGTTCCCGGAGAACGTCCAGGGCCACCTCCGGTTCTTCGCGAAGCACCGCGGGCGGCGCGCAGCCGCGCGGGCCCGGCGGCTGCTGCTCGTCGCCCTCCGGCTGCGCGGGCTCCTGTTTCGCGGCGAGCGGGGCCGGATGTACCGCGACGCCGCCCGCAGCCTGCGATGAGACGCGTTCCCTGGGAGCTGACCGCCCTGCCGGCGATCGGAATCGCACGCCTGCTCCCCGAGACGGGCTGGGGCCTCTGGGCGCGTCTCCTCGCCGCGACCGCCTGCCTGCTCCTCCCGGGCGCCCTCGTGGTGCGCGCGCTGACCGGCGGGGACAGGCCCGCGCCGGTCCCGGCGCTTCCGCCGTTCTCGGCCGCGCTCGCGTGGTCGCTGGGAGCGGTCTTCGTCGCGACCGCGGTGATGTTCGCCGTCCACTCCTCGCTCTGGCTCGTGCTTATCCTGGTCGCAGCGATCGCCGTCGCTGCGCTCGTCCCAGCGCTCCGTCGTCCAAGTAACAGTCTGTTACGAGGAGAAAAAAGCGCTGGAAATGGCGCGGGCTTGTCGTATCTTCCGGCCACCGTTGGGGTGGCTCTTTCGGGCCTGGCTTTCGGGGTTGCGCTCTGGTTTCTGATGCGGCACCTGACCGGTGGGGACGACCTCTTCCACCTCGCCCGCGTGCGCAAGCTGGACGAGCTCGGGTCGCTCTCGTTGCGGAGCGTGGACGAGTTCCGGGACGGCGGCCTGCACCCGGGGTACGCCTTCCCGCTCTGGCACTCGTTCCTCGCGCTGGTCGCCCGCCTCGCGGGCGTCGACCCGACCGGCGTCGTCCAGCACGAGGCGAGCATCCTCGTCCCGGCCGCGTTCCTCGTCGCCTGGGAAGCGGGCGCGCAGGTCTTCCGCTCGGCCTGGGGAGGGCTCGCCGTCGCCGCCGCGCAGGTCGCGGCGTTCGCGCTCGCGGCCGGGCGCGGCGGGTCGTACACGGCGCTCGCCCTGCCGGCGACGGCCGGCCGCCAGGTGCTCGTCCCCGCGCTGATCGCGCTCTTCTTCGCGTTCGTCGCCCGGCCGTCGCCGCCGGCGCTGGCCACGGTCGCCGTGTCCTCCGGGACGGTGGCCCTCGTGCACCCGACCTACGCCCTCTTCCTGCTGCTGCCGCTCGTCGGCTACGCGCTCGCGCGGGCGATCCTGGCACGGCGCGAGGTCGTGGAGGGGCTCGCGGGGCTCGCGGCCGTGGCGGTGCCGGCCGGTGCGGTGGCGCTCTGGCTGCGGCCGCTGGCCGAGGAGACGGTGTCGGTCGATCCCTCCGCGACCGAGCTTCGCCGGGCGATCGTGCACTACGGCGCGCAGCTCGACGTCTTCTCGGACGGCAGCTACCGCCTTGCGCCCGAGGTCGTCGGCCGCAGCGGGGCGATCGCCGTGGCGGCGCTCTTCGCCGTGCCGCTGGCGGCGTTCGCCGCCCGCAGGCGCTGGGCGGCCTTCGTGCTCGGGGGCTTCGGGGCCGTGCTGCTCCTGATGCTGGTCCCGGACCTGTTCACGCGCTTCGCCGACGCGGTCTCGATCTCGCAGGCCCGCCGGGCGGCCGGCTTCGTCCCGTTCGCCTTCGCCGTCGCGGGAGGAGCGGCCGTGCTCGCCCGGGTGCTGTCGGTCGGCGCGCTGCCGGTCGGGCTCGGAGCGGGGATCGCGTTCCAGCTCGCCTATCCCGGCGACTTCGGCTACTCGCTCGACCAGGGCGGCCCGGCGCTCGCCACGTGGGTGGCGCTCGTCGGCGCCGGGGCGGCGCTCGTCGCCGGGATCGTCCTGCCGCGCCGGTTCGCCGAGCTCGACCGGGCGGGGCCGGTCGCCGGGCTGACCGTCCTCCTCGCCGTGCTGCCGGTCGCGCTGCACGGCTTCACCCACTGGGACGAGCGGCCGCGCACCGGCCGGACGCTCACGCCGGGCCTGATCGCGGCGCTGCGCTCGGAGGTCCCGAAACGGGCGGTGGTGTTCTCGGACGACTCGACCAGCTACCGGATCGCGGCGTTCGCTCCGGTGTACGTGGCGAACGCGCTCCCCGGGCACGTCGCGGACACGAAGGCGAACCGCCCCTACGAGCGGCGCGCCGACGCCCGCGCCTTCTTCCGGACGGGAGACCTGGCGATCCCGCACCGGTACGGCGCGACGTGGCTCGTCCTCAACCGGGCGCGCTCGAAGCTGCCGCTCGACCTCCCGGTCGCGTACACAGACGCCGAGTACGTTCTCTACCGTCTGCCGCGATGAAGGTGCTGCTCGTCTCGCTCTACTTTCCGCCGGCCGGCGGCGGGGGCGTGCAGCGGACGCTGAAGACGGCGACGCACCTGCCGGCGCTCGGGATCGAGACGCACGTCCTCGCCCCGGACGACCCGAAGTGGGTGCACCGCGACGACGAGCTCGAGCCGCCGACGCAGGCCTGGATCCATCGTGCGCGGTACGTCGGCCCCCGCGGCCGCCGGCCCGCCGACGAGCTCCACGGCACGTCCGGGCTCACCCGCCTCGGCACGCAGGCCAGGCTCTTCGGTCGCCGCCTGCTGCTCCCGGACGAGAACGTGCCCTGGAACCTGACGGCGATCCCGGCGGCGATCCGGATCGCCCGGCACGAGGCGATCGACGTCGTGCTGACGACCTCTCCGCCGAGCTCCGTGCACCTCGTCGGCGCCGCGGTCAAGCGGGCGACCGGCGCCCGCTGGGTCGCCGACCTGCGCGACTCGCTCGTCGCCCACCCGCACCGGCGCGCCGAGCGGCTCCTCGTCCGGATCAAGGAGCAGGGCGAGCACGGGGTCGCGTCGCTCGTCGGCCGGTACGCGGACGCGATCGTCGCCGCCGCGGACGCGATCGCGGACGAGGCGCGGGCGCTCGAGCCGCAGGGGCGCGTGGTGACGATCGCGAACGGCTGCGACTTCGACGACTTCGCCGGGCTCGAGCACCGGCCGTCCGACCGCTTCAGGATCACGCACGCGGGCAGCTTCTTCGGCCGTCGCGACCCGCGCCCGTTTCTGACCGCGCTCGCCGAGTCGGGTCTCGACCTCGTCGCGCGCTTCGCCGGCGACTTCCGCCCCGCAGACCGCGAGTGGGCGGAGGGGCTCGGTCTCGGCGACCGGCTCGAGCTGATCCCCTACCTGCCGAGGCGCCGCTCGCTCGAGCTCCAGCGCGACTCGGAGGCCCTGCTGCTGCTGATCCCCGACGCGTCCGGTCGCGGTCGCGGCGTCCTCTCGGGGAAGGTGTTCGAGTACCTCGCAGCCGAGCGGCCGATCCTGGCTGCCGTCCCGCCGGACGGCGCCGCGGCCGAGCTGATCCGCGCGACCGGCGCAGGCGAGGTCGTCGCGCCCGACGACGTCCCGGGGATCCGGCGGGCGCTGGAAGGGCTCCACGAGCGCTGGCGGGCGGGCACGCTGGAGGCGACGCCGCTCGATCCGAAGACGCGCCGGAGCCTGGCACGGGAGACCCGGGTGGAGGAGCTCGCCGAGCTGCTCCGCGAGCTCGCATGAAGATCACCCGCTTCCTGTTCCTGGCCGGCGTCTTCTCGGTCACCTTCGAGAAGGTGCACTGGAACATCGCCGGAACCGTCAGCCTCGCCGACGTCCTCGCGATCGCCTTCCTGGTCATGTGGACGCTGGAGCGGCTGGCGCTCCGCGACCGCAGGCTCGCGCGAACGTCCCTGGTCGTGCTTTGCTTCGGCCTCGCGTTCCTGCTCGTCTACCTGATCGGCTACTTCGCGATCGACACCGCCGGCGGCGTCGCCCAGTTCGGCAAGGGGATCTTCAAGTGGGCGATCCACATCCTGTTCCTGTTCGCGGCGGTCTCGTACCTCACGCGGCGGGGTGAGCGCTTCTACTGGCGGACGATCGGGATGTTCACGGCCGGGATCGTGTTCAACGCCGTCTACGGCGTGCTCCAGCTCGTCGCCGCCCAGGGCGGCCGGAACCTGGACAACGCCGTCCTCTCGCCGCTGACGGGCGGGGCGAGCTCGATCAACATCTACGGCGCCGTCGGGGGGCAGAGCGTCTACCGCCCGAACGCGCTCACGGGCGACCCGAACCATCTGGGCATCATGCTGATCGTCCCGCTGCTCGTCCTCCTGCCGGTCTACCTCCGGCTCGAGCGCGGCCACCGGCTGCGCACCCAGCTTCCCGTCGTGCTCGGCTTCCTCCTGATCGTCGAGCTGGCGACCCTCTCGCGGAGCGGCCTGCTCGGGCTCGGACTGGGCATCCTGGTGCTGGCGCTCCCCTACCGTCGCAAGCTGCTCTCCCGCGAGCTGCTCGTTCCGCTCGCCGCCGCCCTCGGCCTGGTGGGCATCGTCGTCCTCTCGCGGTTGAGCTTCTTCGAGACGGTGATCCGGTCGCGCTTCAAGACCGGCGGAAGCTCGACCTCCGCCCATTTCGGCGTCTACGACTTCATCCCGAACGTCCTGTCCGCCCACCCGCTCTTCGGGCTCGGCTTCAACAACTTCTCCGTCTACTACGAGCTCGTCACCGGGAAGACGAACTGGGGGCCGCACTCGTTCTACGTCGCGCTCCTCGTCGAGACCGGGCTCGTCGGGGCCGGCGTCTTCGTCGTGTTCCTCTGGTACCTGTTCCGCCGGCTGCACGCCGCACGGGCGATCGGCCGCTCGCTCGCCGCGCTCGGCGATCCCGTGTCCGCCCGGCTCAGGCCGCTCGCGTGGGGCCTGACAGCGGCGCTGGTCGGCACGCTCGCAGCGAACGCGTTCTACCTGACGATGACCTTCTACTACTTCTACGTGTTCGCCGCGCTCGTCCTCGCCGCGCCGCTCGTCTGCGCGCAGAGAAGGGCCACGGCGGACGGCACGACTCGCTAGGCTGCCCCTGTGCCGCTGAGGCTTCGCAGGCGACCGCGGTTCGACGCGCCCCAGCTCGACGAGGTGCAGCAGCGCGCCCTCGAGTCGCTGCAGCAGGACGGCGTCGCCGTCGTCTCCTTCTCCGAGCTCTTCGACGACGGGGCGTTCTGGGCGCAGCTCGAGGCGGACATGCGCTCGTTCGTCGACGCCGCCGAGGCGGAGATCGCCGGGCTGAGCAGCGAGGAGCGCAAGGCGCGGTACGGGAACAAGTCGTTCCTCGTCCGTCGCTTCCGCAGGAAGCAGAAGGGCGACCCCCAGCCCTTGCTCGGGCCGTCCACTCCCTGGGTGCGGCTGGGCATCGCCGACCGGCTGCTCGACATCGTCAACGCGTACCGCGGCCAGACGATGCGGCTCCACGACGTCGACAACTGGTACACGGTGCCGGAGGGCGACAAGGCCGAGCGGATCCTCTCCCAGAAGTGGCACCGCGACGGATGGGAGAACCACATCGTGAAGGTCTTCACCTACTTCGCCGACGTCGACGAGGAGGCAGGCCCGTTCGAGTACGTGCGCGGCAGCACGTCGGGCGGGAAGTACGGCTCGCTCTGGCCCTGGGAGGACGAGGAGGTCTATCCCGATCCGGAGGAGTTCGCCGCCGCGATCGACCCCGACGACTACCTGACCCTCACGGGGCCGCCCGGGACGATCGTCGTCTGCGACACCAGCGGCTTCCACCGGGGCGGCTTCGCCCGCTCGAAGCCCCGGATCCTCTCCTATCTGACGTACCTGTCCGACGAGGGCAACTCGCTCCATCGGCGGAAGTTCGACGTGGACTGGGCGGGGGGCGAGGAGCTGTCCCCGGCGGCCCGATACGCGCTCTCGTAGGCTGGCGGCGATCGACGTCGTCGTCCTGACGACCTCGTTTCCGCGCTCACGCGAGGACGTCGCCGGCCGGTTCGTCGCCGACGCGGTCGTGCGGCTTCGGCGCTCCGGCCTCCGCGTCGAGGTCGTCTCGCCCCTCGACTTTCGGCATTTCGGGATCGCCTACGGCGACGGCGTCCTCGGCAACCTGCGGCGCCGTCCCTGGCTGATCCTGCTCGTGCCGGCGATGCTCGTCTCGTTCGCCCGCGCGGCCCGCCGCGCCGCGAGGGGAGCGGACCTCGTCCACGCCCACTGGCTCCCCGCCGGCGCCGTCGCCGCGCTCACCCGCAGGCCGTTCGTCGTCCAGCTGTGGGGAACGGACGTGGAGCTCGCGCGCCGAGCGCCGTGGCTCGCCCGCCGGATCCTCCGCCGCGCCCGCCTGGCGATCTGCGCCTCCCACGAGCTCGCCTCCGCGGCGCGAGAGCTCGGCGCACGGTCGGTGCGGGTGATCCCGAGCGGGGTCGACGTCCCGGCGCGGGTCGGCGAGCCGGACGAGCCTCCGCACGTCCTCTATGCCGGCAGGCTGTCGGAGGAGAAGGGGGTGCTGGAGCTGGTCGAGGCGGCCAGAGGCCTGCCGCTCGTCGTCGCCGGAGACGGGCCGCTGCGCGCGCGGGTGCCCGGGGCGCTCGGCTTCGTGCCCCACGACCGGCTCCTGCGCCTGTACGAGCGGGCTGCGATCGTCGTCTGCCCCTCCCGGCGCGAGGGCTTCGGCGTCGTCTGCGCCGAGGCGATGGCGCACGGCCGGCCGGTGGTCGCGACGGCCGTGGGCGGGCTGCGCGACCTGGTCGTCGACGGCGAGACGGGGCTGCTGGTCCAGCCTCGCGACCCCGCCGCGCTGCGAGCAGCCCTCGAGCGGCTCCTGGCCGACCCGGCGCTTCGCCGGCGGCTGGGGGCGGCGGGGCGCGACCGCGCCCGCACGGAGCTGTCCTGGGAACGGTCGACCGCTCTCACCCTGCGGGCGTACGAGGACGCCTGCCGGAGCCTCGGCTAGGCTTAGAAGCCGTGAGGTCGAGGGAACTGACGATCGACGGCGTCCGGATCGCCGACGACACGGACGCATGGGTGATCGCGGAGATCGGCCACAATCACCAGGGCTCGCTCGAGCACGCGAAGGAGCTCTTCGCCGAGGCCGCCCGCTGCGGGGCCAGCGCGGTGAAGCTGCAGAAGCGCGACAACCGATCGCTGTACACGCGCGAGTTCTTCAACAAGCCGTACGAGAACGAGAACAGCTACGGCCCCACGTACGGGCTCCACCGGGAGGCGCTGGAGTTCGGCCGCGGCGAGTACGAGGAGCTGAAGGCCTACGCCGCCGAGCTCGGGGTCACCTTCTTCGCCACCGCGTTCGACTTCCAGAGCGTCGAGCTGCTCGCCGACCTCGACCTCCCCGCGTACAAGATCGCGTCGGGCGACCTGACCAACACGCCGCTCCTCCGGTTCGTGGCCGAGATCGGGAAGCCGATGATCGTCTCCACCGGCGGCGGCACGCTCGACGACGTGCGGCGCGCCTACGAAAGCGTCGCCGAGATCAACCCGCAGGTCGCCCTGCTCCAGTGCACGGCCGGCTACCCGGCCGAGTGGGAGGAGCTCGACCTGCGCGTGATCGAGACCTACCGCCAGCTCTTCCCCGAGGCGGTCGTCGGCTACTCGGGCCACGACAACGGCATCGCCATGCCGATCGCCGCCTACGTGCTCGGCGGCAGGATCGTCGAGAAGCACTTCACGCTCAACCGGGCGATGAAGGGCACCGACCACCGGTTCTCGCTCGAGCCGGTCGGCCTGCGCAAGCTCGTCCGCGACCTGAAGCGGACACGGGTGGCGCTCGGCGACGGGTCGAAGCTCCCGTACCCGAGCGAGACCGACCCGATCAAGAAGATGGGCAAGAAGATCGTCGCCGCTCGCACGCTTCCCGCCGGGCACGTCCTTCGCCGCGAGGACCTGGCGCTGAAATCGCCTGCCGACGGCGGCCTGCCGCCGTACGAGCTCGACGCCGTGATCGGCCGGACGCTGCGGCATCCGCTGTCCGAGGACGACGCCTTCACCTTCGACGACCTCGAGGAGCTGCTGCCGGGAGCCGCTGGCGACACCGGCGAACCGGGGGTCGCCCAGGCGGACCGTTCGGATGCGCTCGAGCCGGCGGGCGCGCCGCGGCGCGCCGACGATGAGCTCTGAGCCGGGTCTCGCCGGCCGCGTCGCAGTCGTCACCGGAGCGCTCGGAACTCTCGGCCCCGTCTGGGCCGACGCCCTCGCGGCCGCCGGTGCGGCCGTCGTCGGCCTCGACGTGCGCGAGGGCGCGGACGTGATCGCCGCCGACGTCACCGACCGGGACTCCCTCCAGCGCGCGCTCGCGCAGATCGTGCGGGAGCACGGCCCGCCGGCCGTGCTCGTCAACAACGCGGGCATCGACGTCCCGCCCGGCGCCTCCGACGACGCCTCGTTCGTCCGGACGCTCGAGGTCAACGTCGCCGGCGTCCACAACGCGACCGAGGTCTTCGGCCGGGCGATGTGCGACGCCGGCCGCGGCTCGATCGTCAACATCGGCTCGCTGTACGCGTCGATCGCGCCGATCCCGGCCCTCTACGACCACATCGAGCCGCCGTTCACCAAGCCGGCCGCGTACGGCGCCTCGAAGGCGGCGGTCGTCAACCTGACGCGCTACTACGCGCGGCTCTGGGGGCCGCGCGGGGTGCGGGTGAACGCGCTCTCGCCCGGCGGCGTGCGCGGCGGCCAGGATGCCGAGTTCGTGCGCAAGTACGCCGAGCGCGTGCCGCTCGGGCGCATGGCCGAGCCCGCCGACCTCGTCGGTCCCCTGCTCTTCCTGGCCTCGGACGCCTCTGCGTACGTGACCGGGATCGAGCTCCAGGTGAACGGCGGCTTCACCGCCTAGCGTGCGGATCCCGCCGGTCCTCCATCAGATCTGGCTCGGGCCGAACCCCCTGCCGTCCGAGTTCGAGCGCTACCGGCGAACGTGGGCCCGCCACAACCCTCGCTGGGAGCTGCGCCTCTGGACCGAGGACGACCTTCCCCGCGACCTCCGGCGGCCCGAGGCCGCCGAGCGGCTCCGAGCGCCCGCCGAGCGCTCCGACATCCTGCGACTCGAGCTGCTCTGGCGGTTCGGCGGCGTCTACGCGGACACCGACTTCGAGTGCCTGCGCCCGATCGAGCCTCTGCTCGAGGGCGCCGACTTCGTCGTCGGGCTCGCGAAGCCGGGCCGCGCGAACAACGCCTTCCTCGCCTCGGTTGCGGGGCATCCGCTGCTCGAGCGCGCGCTGGAGCAGCTCCGGCCGCGCGAGTACCACGGCTACGACAAGGCCGCTGCCGGGCCGCAGTTCATCGACGAGCTGATCTCCTCCGCTCCCGACGCGGTCACGCTCCTGGAGCCGGACCTCCTCTACCCGCGAACTCCCGCCGCGACCGAGTACGCCTACGCCGTCCATCACGAGCGGCGAAGCTGGAAGGAGCCTGCCGAGCTGCTGATCGACGCGCAGCGCGCCGAGCAGCGGCTCGCGGTCGTCCAGGACGAGCTGGCCACCCTGACGCGGAAGTACGAGCTCGCCCGGGGCGAGCTGGAGGCCCTTCGCGAGGG
>Ga0070741_10005608_pt1 | contig 27694 bp, 31 predicted proteins | sample Coa_R1_4_FD_66440 | JGI IMG/M metagenome (GOLD analysis project Ga0070741, IMG submission 66440) | Surface soil microbial communities from Centralia Pennsylvania, which are recovering from an underground coalmine fire - Coalmine... | ecosystem: Environmental > Terrestrial > Soil > Unclassified ...
GATGTGGAACGACTCCTCCCAGCAGATCTTCTTCATGATCCGCGCGTACGGCGCGTACGAGCACTTGAGGAGCGCCTTCTGGCTGATGATCGCCGCGGCGTCGACGAGCCACGCGATCACCCCGACGTCGCCCCAGGACTCCGTCGGGTAGTGGAAGACGTTGTGGAACTTGCTCTTGCCGGAGAGCAAGTCGGCGAACATCCGCTCGCGCGGCTTCCCGAGGTCCTCGGCGACGCGGTAGATGAGCTGCGCGTGGCCGACCTCGTCCTGCACCTTCGCGGTCAGCGCGAGCTTCCGCTGCAGGGTCGGCGCCTTGAGGATCCACTCCCGCTCGGGGAGGACGCCCATCAGCTCCGAGTTCGCGTGCATCTCGACGAACTTCACGAGCTTCTGCCGGTAGTCGTCCGGCAGCCAGTCCGTCGCCTCCACCTGGCCTCCGGCCTGCACGTAGGCGACGAATTCCTCGGTCCGCTTGTCCATCCCCACGTCAGCCTCCCTACCGATCGTTAGGCTCGGAGTGTAGATGCCCGGAAGGCGCGAGGAGCTCACCCGGATCGCCGCCCGCCTCTTCGCCGAGCGCGGCTACCAGGGGACGTCGCTCGCCGACCTCGCCGAGGAGCTCGGCGTCCAGAAGCCGTCGCTCTACCACCACATCGCCTCGAAGGAGGACCTGCTCTGGGAGGTCGCGTGGGAAGGCGCGGAGGCGTTCCACGCCGCCCTCGACGCGGTACCGGCGGAGCTGCCGGCGGCCGAGCGGATCCGCCTCGCGCTGCGCTCGCACCTCGCCGTGGTCGGCACGCAGCTCGACGTCGCCACCGTCTTCGTGCGCGAATGGCGGCACCTCGAGGGAGAGCGGCGCGAGCGGTTCGTCGCGGAGCGCCGGCGCTACGAGGAGCGCGTCCGCGACCTCTTCCGCGACGGGGTCGAGGGCAGCGAGCTCCGCACCGACCTCGACGTGCAGACGGCCACGCTGCTCTTCCTGTCGGCGGCGAACTGGGCGTACACGTGGCTGCGGCCGGGCGCCGACACCGACGAGCTCGCCGACCGGCTGTACGCGGTGCTGCTCGACGGGATGCGCGGCTACGCGACGCCCTGAAGCGGGAAGGACCGGCGCGGCGCCCAGCGCCGGCTCGCCTCGTCCTCCTCGATCAGCAGGATCTCGCGCGCCTGCGCCGCGATCGGCAGCGGCACGTCGGGGACCGTGATCGTGAGGTGCGGGATCGGCTCGTCGAACGCGCCCTCGTACGGCGGATGACTCGGCCAGCGCTGCCACACGGCGGCGGTGAGATCGACGAACGGCGCCGAGGGCTCCGGGTGGAGCCAGCGGGTGCCGTCCTCGAACTGCTCGATCCGGTCGAGGACGAAGGCGAACGCGCGGAACGGCGCGAGCAGCGCCGCCACGGCCTCCTCGTCGACCTCGCCGCCGTCGAGAAACGGAAAGAGCACGGTCACGTGCGCGGGCACCCCGTTGCCGGGGTCGTAGTACGCCGCCGCCTCGGGCACGGGAACGATGAGCGCCGTCCGTGGCATGCTCGCGGAGCGTGCAGCGGGCGCTCCTCATCGTCAACCCCTACTCGACGCAGGTGACCGGCCGCCGCATCACCGAGGTCGAGGGCGTGCTGCGCGAGCGGCTCGAGGTGCGGACGGAGTTCACGCAGCGGCCGGGCCACGCGACGGAGCTGGCCGCGGCCGCGGCGGGCGACGTCGACGGCATCGTCGTCTTCTCCGGCGACGGCACCTACAACGAGGCGCTGAACGGCGCCGACGGCGTGACGCCGTTCGGGTTCCTGCCGGGGGGCGGGACGAGCGTGCTCCCGCGCGCGCTCGGGCTGCCCCGCGACCCGGTGGAAGCCGCACGCGCCGTCGCGCACGCGCTCGCCGAACGGCGGCTGCGGCGGATCGGCCTCGGTGCGGTCAACGGCCGCCGCTTCTGCTTCTCCGCCGGGCTCGGCTTCGACGGCGAGGCGGTGCGGCGGCTCGACGCGCTCGGTCGCGACCCCGGCGGCGCACGGCCGGGCGACCTCGCGTTCGCGCGCATGGTCGGGAAGATGCTGCTCGAGCGCCGGGCGCGGTGGGACGCGCAGCTCGAGATCGAGGGCTTCGGCCGCGCCGCATTCGTGCTCGTCGCGAACTGCGACCCGTACACCTACGCAGGCTCGGTGCCGCTGCACGTGGCGCGTGACGCACGGTTCGAGGACGGGATCGACCTCGTCGCGCCCGAGCGCGTTCGCGCCCGTGACATACCGCGCTTCCTGCGTGCGATCGTCCGGGGCTCCGGCTACGACGGGGGCGTGATCGTCGGGCACGACCTCGATCGCGTCGTCGTCCGCTGCGATACGCCGCTGCCGCTCCAGGCCGACGGCGAGGACCTCGGGGACGTCCGGGAGGCCGTCTTCGAGGCGCGCCGCGATGCCGTCTCCGTGCTCGTGTAGCTCGTATAGCCTGCGCCCCGCGATGGCGTCGACGAAGGAGCTGCGCGGGCTCGTGCCCGACGGCTTGAGCGACAGCGACCTGCTCGAGCTGTACCGCCGGATGGTGCTGCTGCGCACCTACGACGAGCGCTCGGTCGTCTACCACCGCCAGGGCCGCATCGGCACGTACGCGATCTTCTGGAACCACGAGGCCATCCAGGCCGGCGCGACGTTCGCGCTCGCCGACGACGACTGGATCTTCCCCTCGTACCGCGAGTCGGCGATCGGGCTCGTGCGCGGCATGCCGGTGCAGACGATCCTCCAGTGGTGGCGCGGGCACCCGTCGGGATGGTGGAGCCCGGCCGACTGGAACGTCGCCTCGATCTGCGTCCCGATCGCGAGCCACGTGCCGCACGCGACCGGGCTCGCGTGGGGCAAGAAGCTGCGCGGCGAGCGGGCGGTCGCGATGGCGTTCTTCGGCGACGGCGCGACGAGCGAGGGCGAGTTCCACGAGGGAATGAACTACGCCGCCGTGATGAACGCGCCGGCGGTCTTCGTCTGCAACAACAACCACTGGGCGATCTCGACGCCCCTCGAGGCGCAGACGCGCGCGCGCACGCTCGCCGACAAGGCCGTCGGCTACGGCATGCCCGGCGTCACCGTCGACGGCCTCGACGTCCTCGCCGTCTACGCGGCGGCGCGGGAGGCGGTCGAGCGGGCGCGGTCGGGCGGCGGCCCCTCCTTCATCGAGTGCGTCCACTACCGCGCCGCACCGCACGCGACCGCGGACGACCCGCGTGCGTACGTCGACCTCGCGCGCGTCGAGGAGGAGCGCGCGCGCGAATGCGTCGGACGGTTCGAGGTGCTTCTGCGCGAGCTCGGCCTGCTCGACGACGAGGCCGTACAGGAGACGCGGCGGACGGCGGAGGACCTGCTGCGCGCCGGGATCGCCGCCGCGGAGGCGGAGGGCCCGCCCGACCCGGAGCTGGTCTTCTCGCACGCGTACGTCGACCCGCCGTCGACACTTCGTCATGGCTGAGCTGACGCTCGTCGAGGCGGTGAACGCCGCGCTTCACACGGAGCTCGAGCGTGACCCGGATGTGCTCGTGCTGGGCGAGGACGTCGGCCGCGCGGGCGGCGTCTTCCGCGCCACCGCGGGGCTGCGAGACCGCTTCGGCGCCGACCGCTGCGTCGACACGCCCCTCGCGGAGGCGGGCATGCTCGGCGCGGCGGTCGGGCTCTGCATGGCCGGCTTCCGGCCGGTCGTCGAGATGCAGTACGACGCGTTCTCGTACCCGTCGCTCAACCAGCTGATCACGCACGTCGGCCGCTACCGCTGGCGGAGCGGCGGGCGCATGCAGTTCCCGATCACCATCCGCATGCCGTACGGCGGTGGGGTGCGCGCGCCCGAGCTCCACGACGAGTCGCCGGAGACGTACTACGTGCACACGCCCGGCATCAAGGTGGCGATTCCGTCCACGCCCGCCGACGCGAAGGGGTTGCTCGCCGCGGCGATCCGCGACCCCGACCCCGTCGTCGTGCTCGAGCCCAAGCTCGTCTACCGCACCGCCCGCGGCGACGTGCCGGACGGCGACCACGTCGTGCCGCTCGGGCACGCGCGCATCGCGTGCGAGGGAACGGACGTCACGCTGCTCGCGTACGGCGCGATGGTGCCCGTGTGCCTCGCCGCCGCGGGCTTCGCCGACGCGTCCTGCGAGGTGGTGGACGTGCGCTCGCTGCGCCCGCTCGACGAGGAGACGATCCTCGCCTCCGTGGCGAAGACGGGGCGCGCGGTGATCGTGCACGAGGCGCCCCGGACGGTCGGCTTCGGCGCGGAGCTCGCCGCGCTGCTCGCGGAGAAGGCGATCTTCGACCTGCAGGGGCCGGTGCTCCGAGTCACCGGCTACGACGTCCCGTACCCGTACTGGACGCTCGAGGACGCGTACGTCCCGTCGGCCGAGCGTGTCGCCGCCGCAGTGCGTTCGCTGCTGTGATCCACGAGCTGCCGCTCGAGCGCCGCACGCTGCACGGGCACTTCTCGCGCGACCTGCCGCCCGTCCTGACGGTCGACCCCGGCGACTCGGTCCGCATCGCGACGCCGAACGCCGGCTGGCTGCTCGACGACGGCACCCGGTTCGAGCCTCGCAGCTCGCCGGAGGACGACGGCCATGCGCTCGCGGGGCCGATCGAGGTGCGCGGCGCACGCGAGGGCGGGACGCTCGCCGTGCGCATCGACGCGGTCGTCCCCGGCCCGTGGGGCGAGACGTTCACCGAGTGGCCGCACCGGATCACGTGGGAGCTCGACGGTGCCACCGGCCGCGCGTCGACGGGGCAGACCGTCGTGCTCCGTCCATTTCTCGGCGTGCTCGGCATGCCGCCGGTCGGACACGGCGTGCACTCGACGTCGCCGCCGCGCCCGCAGGGTGGGAACATCGACTGCAAGGAGCTCGTCGCCGGCACGACGCTCTACCTGCCGGTCCCCGTCGAGGGCGCGCTCTTCTCCGCCGGCGACGGTCACGCCGCGCAGGGCGACGGCGAGGTCTCCGGCACCGCGATCGAGTGCCCGTCGCGCGCACAGCTGACGCTCGACCTCGTCGACCTGCCGCTCGAACGGCCCTGCGCGCGGATCGACGGCGCGTGGCTCACGTTCGGCTTCCACGAGCACCTCGGGCTCGCGGCCCGCCAGGCCGTGGACGGGATGGTCGCGCTCATGGGCCGCGAGCACGGCCTCGCCTCGGCCGACGCGCTCGCGCTCGCGAGCGTCGTCGTCGACCTGCGGGTGACGCAGGTGGTGAACGGGATCCTCGGCGTCCACGCCGTGCTCGAAGACGACGCGTGGACGTGAGCCGGCGGCTCCGCCTCTGGCTCGAGCGCGACCGCCGCGGCGCCGGCTACCACCTCCGCGATGCGGCCACAGGCGAGCGCGTGACGTGGGAGGACCCGCGCGTGCGCGTGATCGCCGTCGCGGGCGTCTCCTTTCGCCCGGAGGCGGTCGCAGACCCGACGTTCGACCCCGGGTGTCGGCTCACCCTCGTCGCCGAGCCGGACAACGAGCACGACCCGAACGCCGTCGGCGTCTGGAACGAGGCGCGGACGCTGCAGGCGGGGTACGTACCGCGCGAGGTCGCGTCCGAGCTCGCCGGGACCGAGGTCGCCGTGTCGCTCTGGCGCGCGGGCGAGGGGCTGCGCGTCCTGCTCGCTCCGGCCGGCTCGTGGGTCGGCAGGCCGCGCCACTAGGCGACCCAGGCGTAGAGCACCCAGCGCACGATGTCGATCCCGAGGTACAACGAGAGGACCGAGGTGATCGCGACGTCCACCGAGCGGCGCCGACCGAGCGTCGCGAGCGACATGAAGATCGGGAACGTGCCGAGCGAGAAGCGCGGCGACGAGAGCAGCGGGTAGTCGGCCGTCGGCGTCGACAGCGGCAGCAGCATGCTGCCGAGCACGAAGACACCGTAGGCGGCGCCGAGCCGCCGCCACGCGAGCACGCCGAGCCCGACGACGAGCGAGGCGAACAGCAGCTGCTCGAGGTTCAGCGCGGCCGTGTACGTCGGGGAGTGGTCGGTGGCCTCCGGGAAGTAGTTCGCCCCGCTCGAGGCGAGCTGCCGGACGCCGTTCCAGCCGTACTCGAGCCCATACCACACGCCGCCGGCAGGGCCCCCGCGCGACAGGTGCCGGCCGAAGTGCTCGTGCTGCGCTTTGGCGAAGAGCAGCGGGTCGGAGAAGCGCACCCACAGGTACGCGGGCCAGACCGCGGCGATCGGCAGTGCGACCGCCGCTTGCGCGACGGCGCGCACACGGTCTGCCGCCTGCCATGCGAGCACGGCGAGCGCCGGCAGCAGCATCACGCCCGCGCTGCGTGTGAGGATCGCGAGGCCGCACACGAGTCCCGCCGGGAGCCACTGCCGCCGCGTCGCGAGCAGGAACGTCGCAACGGCGAGCAGCAGGTACAGCGACTCGCTGTACACGGCGCCGAGGAAGATCGTCGTCGGGAAGACGAGCAGGTAGACGACGGCACGGCGCGCGTCGTCCTCCCCGAGCACGCTGCGCGTGAGCTCGTGCAGCAGCACGACGGCGACGGCGCACGCGACGAGCGAGACGAGCACGCCCGCGAGCGCGTCGCGGCCGCCGAGCGGCAGCGCGACGATCCGGACGAACGCCGGGTAGAGCGGGAAGAACGCCGTCGTGAAATGCGGGCTCTCGTAGCCGTGCTCGGCGATGCGCGCGAACCAGCCGCCGTCCCAGCGGCCCCAGAGGTCGATCGCCCAGCCCGAGCCCGCGCCGATGCGTGCCGGCGGCGGTCCGCCGTTCGGGCCGTAGCGGCCCGCGTCGAGGACGATGTACGCGAGGGCCGCACCGAGGAAGATCACGATGCGGGTCCAGGCGAACGTCACGAGCGGGAACGACAGGCGGCGGCGCACCGCCTTCTGCGATTCCCGTTCCGGCGAGCGGTAGTCTCCGCCGCCGATGGCCTACCAGTTCAAGCTGCCCGACCTCGGCGAGGGGCTGACCGAGGGCGAGATCGCCCGCTGGCTCGTCGTCGAGGGGGACGAGGTGGCGGAGGACCAGCCGCTCGTCGAGATCCAGACGGACAAGACCACCGTCGAGATCCCGTCGCCGGCGGGCGGCACCGTCGCCCGGATCCTCGTCGCAGAGGGCGAGGTCGTCCCGGTGGGGACCGTGCTCGTCGTGATCGGCGACGAGGACGCCGAACCCGGTCCGCCGCCGGCGAGCCGGGTTCAGGTCCCGGGCGCGACGCAGGATCGTGAGTCCCCGGGGCGCATCCAGGCGACGCCGCTCGTGCGGCGGGTCGCGGCCGAGCTCGGGGTCGACCTCGCGACGGTCGTCCCGACGGGCCCCGCCGGGCGGATCACCGAGGACGACGTCCGGGCCGCAGCGCCGGCGGCCGCGGCCGCAGCGTCCGACGAGCGCCGCGAGAAGGTGCGGGGCGTGCGGCGACAGATCGTCGAGCACCTGACGCGGGCGCACCGCGAGGTGCCGGCGGTCACCTACGTCGAGGAGTGCGACTTCTCGAACGTCGACCTGAAGCTGCTCCTCCCGACCGTCCTGCGCGCGACGGCCCTGTCGCTGCGGGAGTTCCCGGAGCTGAACGCGCGCCTCGAGGGCGACGAGATCGTCTACCTCGACCGCTACGACCTCGGCATCGCCGTCCAGACCGACCAGGGGCTCGTCGTGCCGGTCGTCCGCTCGTGCGACACGCGCACCGTCGAGGAGCTGCGCGCGGACGTCGACGAGCTCGCGGCGAGGGCGCGCGAAGGGAGGCTCGCGCAGGAGGAGCTGCGCGGCTCGACCTTCACCGTCACGAGCGCCGGCAAGCTCGCCGGCCTCTTCGTGACGCCGCTCGTCAACCACCCGGAGGTCGCCATCCTCGGCGTCCACCGCATCGGCCCGCGGCCGGTCGTGCGGGACGGCGAGGTCGTCGTCCGGCCGGTCGGCAACGTCAGCGTGACGTTCGACCACCGCGTCGTCGACGGCGCTCGCGCCGCCGCCTTCGCGCTCGCCGTGATCGCGCGGCTCGAGAGCGTCTAGGCGGCCGCGGCGGCGCCGAGGTGCGCGTCGAGCATCGCGTCGATCTTCGGCGCGCTCGCGCGCCCGTCGAGCCGCGCCACCGCCTTCCGGCCGACGACGAGCACCAGCGCCGGCACGCTCTCGACCGAGAGCCGCTCGACGAGGTCGGCGCGCCGGTCGACGTCGACCTGGACGACCCGTAGGCGAGCCCGTTCCTTCCGCGCGATGTGCGCGACGAGGCTCTCCATCCGGCGGGACGGGCCGGAACGCTGCGACGAGAAGAAGAGCAGGAGGGGACGGGCGTCGGCTGACAAGGCGGCTCCTTCGTGACGGGGGACGAGTGTTGTCGAAGGAATGCCCAACTTCGGCCGATCGGTAACCTCGACAGCGTTGGGGGACTGGTACTCGATCGGGATCCTCGTCGGCCTCGGCGCCGCGATCGGCGTCGCCGCGACGGGCGCCCTCCGTCGCCCGCTCGCGTCGGTCGTCGTCGCGGTGGGCTGTGCCGTCGTGCTCGGGTTCGCGTTCGGCCAGGCGGACGAGGCGGCGGGCGGCGCGGTCGGCGGCCTCTTCGGCGCGATCGGCTCGGCACCGCTCGTCGCAGGCACGCTGCGCCGCGGCGGCACGCGCGGCGGCACGGCGACACTGCTCGCGCTCGCGGCGCTCGCCGGCGCCGGCCTCGCGTTCGTCCCGGCCCTCGGCTACCTCGAGGCGCTCGCCGTACCCGCGCTCGGCCTGCGCCTGCGCCGCCGCTCGCCCGACCGGCACGCCGGGCTGCGCTCGCTTGCACGCGACTAGAGCAGCCAAGCCCGTCGTCCTCGTGCTGATCGACGGGCTGACGCCGTCGATGTTCGAGGCCGCTGACACGCCCGCGCTCCGGTTCCTCGCCGAGCACGGGACGTACCGCCGCGCAGCCTCGACGTTCCCGTCGCTGACGCCCGTCTGCCTCGCGTCCGTCGCGACGGGCGGCCACCCCGACGTCCACCACATCCCGCACCTCGTCTGGTGGCATCGCGGCGAGCGGCGGCTCGTCGAGTACGGCTCCTCCTTCGGCGCGATCCGCGCCGCCGGCCTCGCCCGGTCCCTGCGCGACACGATCGTCGACCTGAACGCGCGCCACCTCGCCCGCTCCGCCGAGACCGTCTACGAGCGGCTCGAGGACGCCGGGCTTACGACGGCCGCGATCAACATCACGTGCTACCGCGGCCGCAACCGGCACTTGCCGACGATCCCGGGCGCGCCTGCGGTCAACGGGCCGAAGCGGTTCTTCTTCTACTCGCTCTACGAGAGCGACCGGACCGGCGCGCCGATGGCCGTGCGCAGCCGCGCCCTCGGCTCCATCGACGCGTACGCCGCGGCGGTCGGACGGTGGCTCGTGACGCGCGACGGCTTCGACCTGCTCGTCCACTACCTCCCCGACTACGACTACGCGTCGCACGCGCAGGGACCCGACGCCGCGCACGAGGCGCTCGCGCGCAGCGACGCGTCGGTCGCCGCGCTGATGGACGCGGCCGGCGGCCCCGACGAGTTCCTCGAGCGGTACGCCGTCGTCGTCTGCTCCGACCACGGCCAGTCGAAGGTCGAGCGGGTCGCGCGGCTCGACGCCGGCGGCGACCGCGTCACCGCCTCGAACCGGGCCGCGATGGTCTACACCGATTCGCCGCGCTCCGTCGCCGAGCGGCTGGACGCGGAGCCCGCGGCGGGAACCGTCGTCTTCCTCGAGGACGGACGCGTCGTCGCGCGCCGCGACGGCGACGAGGATCCCGCGCTCCTCGACGAGGTGCCGGACGGACGTGCGCGCGCGGCGGCGGCCCTCGCCAATCCGAACGCGGGCGAGGTGCTCGTCTCGGCGGCATCCGGGTGGGAGTTCGTCGACCTGGCGGGCCGGCACCACCTGGGCGGCGGCTCGCACGGCTCGCTGGAGCGCGACGACTCGGAGGTGCCGATGCTGACGATCGGCCTCGGCGCCCCGCCGGCGTCGATCACCGGCGTGAAGGGCCTGATCGCGGCCCATTTCGATGTCTGACTGGATCGACCGGCAGGTGCGGCGCCGCGGCATCCGCGACGAGCGCGTGCTCGACGCGATGCGCCGCGTGCCGCGCGAGCTCTTCGTCCCCGACGACCTGCGAGACCATGCGCACGACGACGCCGCGCTGCCTCTCGGCCACGGCCAGACGATCTCGCAGCCGTTCATCGTCGCGCTCATCTGCGACGCACTCGACCTGCGGGGCACCGAGACGGTGCTCGACGTCGGCACCGGGTCGGGCTATCAGGCGGCGGTTCTCGCGGAGCTCGCGGCGCACGTCGTCTCGATCGAACGCGTGCCCGCGCTCGCCGAGCACGCGCGCCGCGCGCTCGCCGAGGGCGGGTTCGACGTCGAGGTGCGCGTCGGCGACGGCTCACTCGGCGTGCCCGAGCGGGCGCCGTTCGACGGCATCGCGGTCGGCGCGGCAGCCGACGAGCTGCCGGAGGCGCTCTACGCCCAGCTCGTCTCCGGCGGCCGGCTCGTGCTCCCCCTCGGCGAAACGCTCGTCGTCGTCACCCGCACCGAGTGGGGGCCCGGGACCCGCGTGCTCGCGCCCGCGAGGTTCGTGCCGCTCGTCACCGGTTTCCGCGAAACCGAAGCGGGGATGTAGCCGCACGTGACGCGCGGCCACGCCGCCTCGCAGGTGCTGCAGCTGCCGGTTCGGCTGCACGGCATCCAGCTCGGGAGGCCCGTCGACGCGCTCCTCGACGCCGCCGTCGACCGGCTGCTCGGGTTCGAGATCCTCTGCGGCGACGGCGCGCACCGCTTCCTGCCCTTCGCGGTCGCGCGGATCCGGCCGAACGAGATCGCGGTCGACTCGGCGCTGACGCTGATCGACGAGGGCGACCTCGACTTCTACCGGCGCCACTCGCGCCGGCTCGCCGACGGCGGCTTCGCCGATCCCTGGATCGACGACGACGGGCACGTGCGGGAGGCCCGGTCCGCAGCATAGGCCGTCGCTCGCGCTAGGCTCGGCGCGTGTCTGCAGCCACCCGTACGGTCCAGGCGTTGCGCCGGCCGCACAACTGGATCCAGCTCTTCAAGTTCGGGATCGTCGGCGCGACCGGTTTCGTCATCAACCTCGCCGTCTACAAGGCGGCGCTCGGCCTGGGCGCGCACACGGCGGCCGCGATCTCGTTCGTCGTCGCCGCGGCGTCGAACTACTGGTGGAACCGGCACTGGACGTTCGCCGGGCAGAAGGGCAGCTTCGCCCTCCAGGGGATGCGCTTCTACGTCGTCTCGATCGTCGCGTTCCTCGTCAACCAGCTCTGGCTCGCCGTCTTCCTCGACTGGCTCGGTCTGGGCAAGATCGTCTCGCAGGCGCTGGCGATCATCCTCGTCACGCCCCTGAACTTCCTCGGCAACAAGCTCTGGAGCTTCCGGACGCCCCACGCCGTCCACTTACGCCCGGCGAAGCCGGGCTCCGCCGACGGCTCACGCCGCTGACGCCGCGATGGCTGCCGGGGCCGTGTTCACGACACTGTCCCCGCTGCCCTCGTGCCGGCGGCGGCGCGCATGGTACGTCCGGGGACTCGCGCTGCTCGCGACGGCGGCCGCGGCGCTCGCGCTCGCGCCGGCCGCGCTCGCCGACAACCCGCTCGCGCCGCACACCGGGCCGCGCTCGACGAAGCAGCAGGTCCTCTCGGTCTTCCTCGACTACCCGAAGGTCCGCCACTGGCTGACGCGGTATCCGCCGCGGCCGACCACCGATGCGACCTACGACAATGGTGTCTGGACCGTGAGCGTCTGGTCGGGGCGTGCCGGCGAGATCGCGACCGGCAAGGTCGACGACGGCACCACCGGCGTGCTCGAGGCGTGGACCGGGCCGCAGGTCGCGTGGAAGATGGCGCGCGGGTACAAGGGCGCGTTCGGCGGCGACAAGATCAACAGCTACCCGGTCTGGCTCGGGCTCTGCGCCGTCTTCCTGCTCGGGCTCGTCGACTGGCGGCGGCTGCTCTCGGTCCGCAACGCGGACCTCGTCGTCTTGCTCTCGTTCTCGGCGTCGCTCTGGTTCTTCAACCGCGGCGACGTGTTCACGGCGATGCCGCTCGCCTACCCGCCGCTCCTCTGGCTGCTCGTGCGCTGCGTGTGGGTCGCGCGCCGCGACCGCGCGTCCCCGGGCGGGCCCGTGTGGCCCGTGTGGCTGCTCGCGGCCGCGACGGTGTTCGTCGCCGGCTTCCGCGTCGGGCTGAACGTGCGCGCCTCGAACGTGATCGATGTCGGCTACTCCGGCGTGATCGGCGCCGACCGGATCGCGCACGGCCAGAGCCCGTACGGCCACTTCCCCGTCGAGGACCCGCGGCCGAAGTGCGGCAGCGCCGACAGCGAGGGAGAGGTGCGGGACCGCATCCAGACGAACGGACGGTGCGAGACGGCGAACCCGCTCGGCGACACGTACGGACCCGTCTCGTACCTCGCGTACCTGCCGGGCTACTGGATCTTCGGCTGGAGCGGCAAGTGGGACACGCTTCCCTCGGTGCACCTGACGTCGATCCTCTTCGACGCGCTCGCCCTGATCGGGCTCGCGCTCGTCGGGCGGCGGTTCGGGGGGCCTCGACTCGGCGCCGCCCTCGCGTTCGCGTGGGCGGCCTGGCCGTTCACGCAGTACGTCTCGAGCTCGAACACGAACGACGCGATCGCTCCCGCGCTCCTCGTCTGGGGGTTCCTCGCCCTCACGAGCCCCGCCGGCCGCGGCGTCGCCGTCGCCCTCTCCGGCTGGACGAAGTTCGCCTCGCTGCTCCTCGTGCCGCTGTGGGCCGGCTACCCGCGGCCGCGGCGCGGGGTCGTCGCCTACGCCGTCGCGTTTCTCGTCGCGACAGCGGCCGTCTTCTTCGTGCTGCTGCTCGAGCCCTCGCCCTTCCACGCCGCCGTCGTCTTCTACCGCCGGACGGTCGAGTACCAGGTCGGCCGCCACTCGCCGTTCTCGCTCTGGGACTGGGGCCAGTACCACGCGAAGGGCATCCCCGACCTGCACCTCGTGCAGCGTGCCCTCCAGGTGGTGCTCGTCGCCGGCGCCCTGGCGCTCGCGTTCGTGCCGCGACGCCGCTCCCCGTTGCGGCTCGCCGCGCTCACCGCCGCCGTGCTGATCGGCTTCGAGGCGGTGCTGACCCACTGGTTCTACCTCTACCTGCCGTGGTTCTTCCCGTTCGTCGCCCTCGCCCTGGTGGCGCCGCTCCCGGGGACGCCCGATGAGGCACCGGCCCCCGCCTGAGGCTCTGGGCGCCGCCGGCGTCTTCCTCGCGTGCTGGGCCCTCGTGCACACGTGGTTCTGGTCGCGCGGCGAGCTCGTCGACTGGCCGACGTACGCGCACTACGGTCGCGCGATCGCCGGCGGCCTCGTCCCCTACCGGGACTTCGCGGTTGAGTACCCGCCCGGCGCGCTCCCCGTCTTCGTCCTGCCGACGGCGTTCGCCGACTACGCGTCCGCGTTCGCATGGGTGATGGCGGTGTGCGGCGTCATGCTCGTCGGCGTCGTGGCGCTCGTGCGCGTGCGCGCGGCCTGGTACGTCGCGCTCGCGCCGGTGCTCGCCGGCTCGCTGATCCTCTCGCGCTTCGACCTCTGGCCCGCGCTGCTCGCGACCGCCGCACTGGCGGCGCTCGTCGCCGACCGTCACGCGCTCGGCTGGGGCTTCCTCGGCGCCGCCGTCGCGGCGAAGCTGTGGCCGCTCGTGCTCGTCCCTCTGGCGCTCGTGTGGAGCCTCCGCCGCGGCCGGAGGCTCGAACCGCTCGCGGGTCTCGTCGTCGCGGTCGCCGTGTTCCTGCCGTTCGTCGTCCTCGCGCCGTCGGGCGTCTGGCACAGCGTGAGCGGTCAGGCGTCGCGGCCGCTCCAGATCGAGAGCCTGGGCGCGGCGCTCCTTGCCGTCCTCGGCGATCCGGGCGTCGTTTCCGGACACGGCTCGCAGAACGTCGCCGGCCACGGCGGCCTCGCCGCCTGTTTCGCCGCGGCGCAGGCGGCCGCGGTCGCCGCAGTCTGGCTCTGGTTCGCGCGCGGCCCGGCGACCACGGAGCGCCTGCTCCGTCACGCCGCCGCTGCGGTGTGCGCGTTCGTCGCCTTCGGCAAGGTGCTCTCGCCGCAGTTCCTGCTCTGGCTCGTGCCGCTCGTCCCGCTCGTGCGCGGCCGGCGCGGCGCCGCGGCGACGGCGCTCCTCACGGCCGCGCTCGTGCTCACGCAGGTGTGGTTCCCGCAGCGCTACTGGGACTACGCGAACCGGCTCGAGCTCGCGTGGGTCGTCCTCGCCCGCGACCTCGTGCTCGTCGCGCTGCTCGCCGTGCTCCTCGTCCCGCTCCGGGTTGCAGGGTCGCGCCCGATCCCCGAGAGTCGGTGAGCCACCGACAGAAAGGGGACACGACTTGGCACGGACTCCGCTCGCCCAGGCAGTCGAGAAGGCGGCGGCCTCGCTCGCACGCGAGGACCGCCGCGTCGACCGGCGCGGTCTCCTGAAGGGCATGGGCGCGGCGCTGGCCGGCGCGTCGCTCCTCGGCCGGTTCGCTCCGGCGGCGCGGGCAGGTGGGAGCCTGCCGCCCGGGACGCGCATCGTCGTCGTCGGAGCCGGGCTCGCCGGCCTGACGTGCGCGTACCGGCTCAAGCAGGCCGGGTACGCCGCCCAGGTGTACGAGGCCTCGGGGCGGGTCGGCGGACGGTGCTGGAGCGGTCGCGGCGACTTTGCCGACGGCCAGCTGTACGAGCACGGCGGCGAGCTGATCGACGACAACCACACGCAGATGAAGCAGCTCACGCAAGAGCTCGGATTCGACCTCGACAACCTCACGCAGGCGGAGGCGAACGCCACCGACCAGCTCGGCTACTTCTTCGGCAGGCCGTACACGTACGGCCAGATGACCGACGACCTGAAGACGATCTGGCAGCAGCTGCACTCGGACGTCAGCGCCGCGAGCTACCCGACGCTGTACAGCTCGTACACGCAGCGAGGGTGGGAGCTCGATCACATGTCGCTCTACGACTGGATCGAGCGCTACGTGCCGGGCGGCCACTCGTCGCCTCTCGGCGCGCTGCTCGATGTGGCCTACAACATCGAGTACGGCGGCGAGTCGACCGTGCAGAGCTCGCTCAACATGCTCTACCTCCTCGGGTACGTCGGCCCCGGCCAGTTCCGCACGTTCGGCAAGTCGAACGAGAAGTACCACGTCCGCGGCGGCAACGACCAGATTCCGGCGGCGCTCGCCGCGCAGCTCGCATCGCACATCACGTTGAACGCGCCGCTGACCGCCATCAGCCTTGCGAGCGACGGCCGCACCTACGCGCTCACCCTCGGCGGGAAGAGCGTCGTCGCGGACCACGTCGTGCTCGCGCTGCCGTTCTCGATCCTCCGCGGCGTCGACTTCTCGAAAGCCGGCTTCGGGCAGGTGAAGACGTGGGCGATCGACGAGCTCGGCATGGGTACCAACTCGAAGGTGCACGTGCAGTTCAGGTCGCGCTTCTGGCGCGGCCAGGGCTGCAACGGCGAGACCTACGCCGACACCGGCTACCAGAACACGTGGGAGGTCTCGCGCGCGCAGGCCGGTGCCAGCGGGCTGCTCGTCTGGTACACCGGCGGCGACCCGGGCGCGGCGGTCGGCAGCGGCACCGTCGCCTCACAGGTGCAGAAGCGCTTCCTGCCGGCGATCGAGCCGGTCCTCCCGGGCGCGACGGCGCAGTGGAACGGCAGGGCGACCCGCGACTACTGGACCGGCTACCAGTGGACGAAGGGCTCGTACTCGTACTGGAAGGTGGGGCAGTACACGCGCTTCTCCGGCGCCGAGAAGGAGCGGAGCGGCAACTGTCACTTCTGCGGCGAGCACACGTCGCAGGACTTCCAGGGATACCTGCAGGGCGCGGTCGAGACCGGCGAGCGCGCGGCGGCGGAGGTGCTGGCCGGCTAAGGCTCCACGGCGACGCGGACGGCCGTGCACGAGCCGGCGCGGCCGTCGGCGTCGCAGGAGACGAGCACCCCCTCGATGCGGACGTCGCCGGTCGCCGGCTCGAGCCGCGCCGGCATGCCCGTCACGAACCGTTTGATCGCATTGTGGTCGTCGCTGCCGATCACGGAGTCGTGCGGGCCCGTCATGCCCGCGTCGGTGATCGCGGCCGTCCCGCCGGCGAGCACGCGCGCGTCGTTCGTCTGCACGTGCGTGTGCGTGCCGAGCACCGCGGTGACGCGCCCGTCGAGGTAGCGCGCGAGCCCGACCTTCTCGCTCGTCGCCTCGGCGTGGAAGTCGACGATCACGACCGGCGTCTCGCGGCGGGCCTCCTCCACGAGGCGGTCTGCCGCGAGGAACGGGCTCTCGAAGGGGTCGAGCGAGAACACGCCGAGGAGGTTGAGCACCGCGACGCCGTCGCGAACGACGAGCCCGCGGCCGGGCGTCTGCGGCGACATGTTCGCCGGGCGCAGCACCCGGTCGGTGCCCGAGAGGTACGGCGCGAATCCGGGCTGGCCCCACGTCCAGTTGCCCAGCGTGACCACGTCCGCGCCGCTCGCGAGCAGCCGGTCGGCGATCTTCGCGGTGATGCCGCGTCCGGCGGCCGCGTTCTCGCCGTTGACGACGCAGAAGTCGGCGCCGAGCTCCGCGCGGAGCGAGGGCAGCCGCTGCTCCACCGCCCGCCGGCCGGGCGCGCCGAACACGTCGGCGACGAAGAGGATGTTGACGGTCGGTCCCTTCTAGCCGAGCGTCGCCGTCGCCGCCGGATGCACCTCGACGACGACGTGATTCCCGGAGTCGTTCGTGTACCGCGCGAGCGCCTGCCGCTCGGCGGAGCTGAAGTCGACGACGGAGCCGAGCTTCGACCCGGCCGCCGTGACCGCCGCGCCGACGACGAGCGACGGGTCGACGCGGACGTGCGAGACGGAGACGACGAGCGACGGCGCGCCCGACGGCTGGATGTCGATGCGCGAGCCGAACGTACGGTCGTTCAGCACCACGTCACCGATCGCCACGATCGTGCCGTCGACCGGCGAGTAGACGTCGGTGCCGGCGGGTGCGCCGACGTCGATCGACGAGGTGCCGGGGCCCTGCCCGCCGGGCAGCTGGTACCAGCGCGGCTCGCCGCTCGAGCCGCCGAAGACGGTGTGCACGAGCCGCTTGAGGATCCCCTCGTTCACCTGCGTCCCGAGCGGCGTCAGCGCCAGCGCGCCCTCGGCGCCGCCCTGGTAGCCGATCGCCGTCACGCGGCTCTTGCTGACGGGCAGCTGGAGGTGGAGCGCCCCGATCCGCGCCACGATCTCCGGCTGCGGCGGGCCGGCCGGCAGGAGCCGGGAGGCGCTCGCGGGCGTCGGCGCCACGACGCGTGCCCCCGAGCCGCCGAACGCGGACATGAGCACGGTCACGAGCCCGACGACGAGGAGCGCGACGAGCACTGCGAGCCGGCGAAGGCGCCGCTCGCGCTCCAACCTGCGGCGATGCGTCGCGCGCGCGCGCCGGTTTGTCACCGGGGGCGACATCCGGGGCACCGTAGCGGACGCCCCGAGGGCTTTCAACCGAGGACTTCGTGACACCGCGATCCGGGATTCCGCCGATGGTTCCTCCCGGACTTCGTGACGGTCGAGCGCCAGCGCCCCGTCCGTCGCCCACGACCACTCCCAGTCGGGCGGACGAATCCCCTGCAGGCGGGAGATAGCATCGCCCGCGTGACGTCGGTCGGGCGGCCGCCCCGGATGGTGATCCCGCGCTGGATCCAGCTCGTCGGGCTGCCGCTGCTGCTGCTGCTCCTCTGGGTGCTCGCGACGACCGCGGCTCACGTCGTCTTCCTCTTCCTCGTGGCGTCGCTCCTCGCGCTGCTCCTGAATCCGGTCGTCCGGGCGCTGCAGGTGGTGCGGCTCCCGCGCGGCCTGTCGGTCGCCCTCGTGTACCTGAGCTTCGCGGCGGCGTTGGCGCTCGTGATCTTCGGCATCGTGACCGCGGTCGCCGGCGAGACGACGACGGCAGCGAACAGGTTCAACGACTACTTCACGAATCGTCACGGTGCGGCCGGACAGACTTCCGCCGACCGCGACGTCGACCGCCTCCAGCGGTGGCTGAACACGCACCACCTGAAGTCGGTGAAGGTCCGCGATCGCGGGCACAGGCTCGTGCGGCAGATCCGCCAGCGCGACGTCGGCAAGTACACGCACAAGATCGTTACCTTCGTCGAAGGTGCCGCCATCTCCATCGGCAAGACGCTGTTCTCGGTCGTGCTGCTGATCGTCGTCTCGGTCTACATGCTCCTCGACATGCCGCGTCTCGCGCGACGCATCGACCAGCGGTTCCCGCCGCGACCGGGCGAGGAGCCGCTCGTGCGCAGCATGGAGCGCTCGCTCGTCTCGTACGTCCGCGGCCAGGCGCTCCTGTCGCTGATCATCGGGACGAGCGCCGGGGTCGGGTTGTGGGCGCTCGCCGCGCTCGGTGCGCTGCCGCACGCACAGCAGTACGCGCTGCTGTTCGGCGCGTGGGTCGCGGTCACGGAGGTGATCCCGTACCTCGGGCCGTGGCTCGGCGCCATCCCGCCGTTCCTGTACGCGCTCGTCGTCCACCCCGTCTCGGCCCTCTGGGTCGCGATCCTCTTCCTCGGCATCCACCAGATCGAGGGCCACGTCGTCGTGCCGAACGTGATGGGGAACGCCCTGCGGCTCCACCCGCTCCTCGTGATCTTCGGTCTCACCGCCGGCGCCGAGGTGTACGGGCTCGCGGGCGCACTGACGGCGCTCCCGCTCCTCGCGGTCACGCGCGCGATCTGGGAGTTCTTCGCGGACCGGGTCACACTCGAGCCGTGGTCGGGGTCGACGGTGCCGGTCGAGGTCGAGCTCGTCGAGCCGCCGACGGCTGCGCGCAAGTGACGCTGCTCGCGGCGCGCGGCGTCGCGCGCTCCTACGACGGGCACGTCGCGCTCCACCCGGTCGATGTCGCCCTCGACGAGGCCGAGGTCGTGGCGCTCGTCGGCCCGAACGGCGCCGGCAAGTCGACGCTGCTCGCGATCCTCGCCGGCGCGCTCGAGCCGAGCGCGGGCGAGGTCACGCGGTCGGCGCGGGTCGGCTGGGTGCCGCAGCGGCCGGCGCACTACGGCCGGCTGACCGCCCTCGAGAACCTGCGCCTCTTCGCGTCGCTCGAACGTGTGCCCGCCGCGCGGGCCGACCGGCTCCTGCACGACTTCGACCTGCCTGCGGACACCCGCGCCGGCGACCTCTCCGTCGGCAACCGGCAGCGGCTCGACGTCGCGCTCGCCCTCCTGCCGGCGCCGCGTGTCCTGCTGCTCGACGAGCCGACCGCGTCGCTCGACCCGCAGCAGCGGCAGCGTGTCTGGGAGATCGCCTCGAGCCTGCGCGCCGGGGGCGGCGCCGTGCTCGTCGCGACCCACCACTGGGAGGAGCTCGCCGGGCGCGTCGACCGGACGCTCGAGCTCGTCGAGGGCCGCCTGACATGACGCCGGTCGCGCTCGTCCTGCGCAAGGACCTGCGGACGCTGCTGCGCACGCCCGCGCTGCTCGGCGTCCTCCTCGCCTACCCGCTCGTGATCGCGGCGCTCCTGGGCCTCGTCGCCGGCTACGCGAGCTCAAAGCCGCGCGTCGCGCTCGTCGACCGGGACAGCCTGCCCGCGCACATCGTCGTCGGCACCCGGACGTTCGACGTGCGGCGGACGATCGACGAGGTCGCGCGCAACGTGACGCTCGTCCGGCTCGACGCGGAGGAGGCGCAGCGCCAGCTCGACGACGGCAAGGTCGTCGCCGTCGTGACGGTGCCGCCCGGCTTCGTCGCGACGCTGAAGCAGATGGTGCAGAGCCCGCGGCTCGAGCTCGCCGTCACGCGCGGCGGGACGGCGCCGCGCGTCCGCCAGCAGGTGCAGGCGCTCGTCTACGAGCTGAACCGGAAGCTCCAGCGCGCCTACATCGACGCGAACCTCGAGTACGTCCGGCTGCTCCTGCACGGCGGCGCGGGCCATTTCCTCGGGCGCGAGTTCGACGTCCTCGGCCTCGACGGGACCGCCCGCGAGCTGCGGGGCCTGCCGCAGAGCGAACGCGTCCGTGCGATCGCGCGGTTCGTCCGCGACGCGAGGCTCGCGCTCGCGCAGACCGACGAAGCGCTGCGCGCCACGGCGGCACCGATCAGGCTCGACGAGACGCCGTCGAGGGGACGCTCCGCCGCGCTCTCGGCCCAGGTGGAGAGCTACGCGCTCGGCCTCACGATCACGTTCCTCGCGCTCGTGCTCGCCGCGGGCGCGCTCGCATCCGAGCGGGACGAGAACGTCCTCGGCAGGCTCGTGCGCGGGCTCGCGACGCCCACCCAGATCGTGTCGGCCAAGGTGCTGCTCGCGGCGATCTGCTCGCTCGTGCTCGGCTTCGCGGTCGCGCTCGCGTTCGCGATCGTGATCGTCGCCGGCCACGCGACCGGCGGCGAGCCCTGGAGCCGGCTGCCGCTCCTCGCGGGCGGACTCGTCCTCGCCGGCGCGGCGCTCGGTGCGGTCGGCGCGCTCGTCGGCGCGCTCGCGCGCGAGGCGCGGACGGCGTCGCTCGTCGCCGTGCTCGTCGTGCTCCCGGTCGTCTTCCTCGGCCTGATCCCGAGCGAGGTGTTCGCGGCGGCGGGGTGGGCGAGCGACGCGCTGCCGTTCGCCCACGGCGTCCGCTTCTTCTCGGCGGCGCTGTACGACCGAGACCCGTGGCGCACGGTCGCTCGCGAGACCGCGTGGCTCGCCGGCCTCGGCGTGCTGTTCACGGCCGCCGCCCGCGCCGCTGTGCGACCATTGCAGCCATGAATCCCGCTCCGGCGCCGGCAAAGCCGGCACCTGCGCTCCTCGTTCGCCTCCGTCGGGCCCACGGCGGATGAGCTTCCCCGTCACCCGCCTGCGCCGCCTGCGCCGGACCGGGCAGCTGCGCGACCTCGTGCGGGAGACGTCGCTCACGCTCGACGACCTCGTGATGCCCCTCTTCGTCGCGCCGGAAGCGCTCCCGAACGAGCGTCTGCCGGGACTCGCGCGGCACACCGTCGAGTCCGTCGTGCGCGAGTCCGAGGAGCTCGTGCGGCTCGGCGTCAGGTCGGTTCTCCTGTTCGGGCTTCCCGACGAGAAGGACGACGAGGGCTCGGGCGCCTGGATCGAGGACGGCGTCGTCCAGCAGGCGCTGCGTGCGTTGCGGCCGCGGTTCCCCGAGCTCGTGCTCCTCACGGACGTCTGCCTCTGCGAGTACACCGCGCACGGCCACTGCGGCGTTCTGCGGGCCGACGGCGAGGTCGACAACGACGCGTCGCTCGAGCTGATCGCGCGCACCGCCGTGTCGCACGTCGAGGCGGGCGCAGACGCGGTCTGCCCGAGCGACATGATGGACGGCCGCGTCGGCGCGATCCGCGAGCAGCTGCCGGAGACGCCGATCGTCGCGTACTCGGCGAAGTACGCCTCGGCGTTCTACGGGCCGTTCCGCGACGTCGCCGACTCGGCGCCGGCGTTCGGTGACCGCCGCGGGTACCAGATGGATCCCGGCAACGTGCGCGAGGCGCTGCGCGAATGCGAGCTCGACGTGGCCGAGGGCGCCGACATGCTGATGGTGAAGCCGGCGCTCCCGTACCTCGACGTCCTGCGCGCGGTGCGCGACCGCTTCGACCTGCCGCTCGCGGCCTACAACGTGAGCGGCGAGTACGCGATGGTGAAGGCCGCCGCCGCGGCCGGCGACCTCGACGAGCGCGCGGCGGCGGTCGAGTCGCTGACGGCGATCAGGCGCGCAGGCGCCGACGTCGTGATCACGTACTGGGCGAAGGAATTCGCCTCATGGGTGTAGGTTCGACGGAGCCCAGGAAGAGCGGAGGCGGCCCGGCCGCCGCGGGAGCGGACCGCTGGCGCTCGTAAGGAGCGACCTCTGGAACCGCGCGCTGCGCGTGATCCCGGGCGGCGTGAACTCGCCGGTGCGCGCGATGCGCGGCGTCGGGCTCGAGGAGCCGTTCTTCGTCGCGCGCGGCGACGGGGCGCGCATCCACACCACCGACGGCCGCGAGCTCGTCGACTGGGTGCAGTCGTGGGGGCCGCTCCTCTTCGGCCACGCGGACGAGGAGACGGTGGAGGCGGTGCGCGAGGCGGCACTCGCGGGCACGAGCTTCGGTGCGCCGACGGAGCGCGAGGTCGAGCTCGCCGCAGAGATCGCCGATGCGGTCCCGTCGGTCGAGCGCGTGCGGCTCGTCTCGTCGGGCACCGAGGCCGCGATGTCGGCGGTACGGCTCGCGCGCGGCTTCACGAAGCGCGACCGCGTGATCAAGTTCGCCGGCTGCTACCACGGCCACGCCGACGGGTTCCTCGCGAACGCAGGCTCGGGTCTCGCGACGCTCGGCCTCCCGGCGTCGCCCGGCGTCCCGAGCGGCGTCACCGCCGACACGATCGTCTGCGAGTACAACGACGTCGACGGCGTCGCGGCGGCGGTCGAACGGTACGGCGAGGGGCTCGCGGCGATCGTCGTCGAGCCCGTCGCGGGGAACATGGGCTGCGTCCCGCCGTTGACGGGCTTCCTCGAGGCACTGCGGATGCTCTGCGACGTCGCGGGTGCGCTGCTCGTGTTCGACGAGGTGATCACCGGCTTCCGCGTCGCCCGCGGCGGCGCCCAGGAGCTCTACGGGGTGACGCCCGATCTGACCGTGCTCGGGAAGATCGTGGGCGGCGGTCTGCCGCTGGCGGCGTTCGGGGGCCGCGCCGAGGTGATGGAGCAGCTCGCGCCGTCCGGGAGCGTCTACCAGGCGGGCACGCTCAGCGGCAACCCGCTCGCGACGGCCGCCGGTCTGTCCGTCCTGCGCAGGCTGCGCGACGGCGCCGTCTACGACGAGCTCGAACGCCGCTCCGCCCGGCTCGCGGACGGGCTCGCGCCGTTCGGACGCGTGCAGCGGGTCGGCGCGATGCTGACGCTCTTCGCCGGCCGATCGGAGCCGGTCGAGCGTTTCACCGAGCTCGACACGGACCGCTACGCCGTCCTTTTCCGGGGCCTGCTGGAGCGGGGCGTCTACGTCGCGCCGAGCCAGTACGAGTGCCTGTTCCCGTCGCTCGCGCACGGCGACGAGGAGATCGAGCAGACCGTCGAGGCGGCGGGTGATGTCCTCGGCGGCTGACGAGATCCTCGCCGGCGCGAGGCGCGAGAGCGAGGTGTGGACGCGGCACCTGCGCGAGCCGCCCGAGTGGGAGCCGGTCTTCTCGCCGCTCGTCCCGCCCGCGCTCGCACCCGGGCTCGAGACGGTGTACGAGGCGTACCTCGTCCACTACGGGACTCCGCGCCTGTTCGACCCACCCGACGCCGACGAGGCGGTCCTGCTCGGCGACTACCTCTACGCGCACGGCCTCGTCCGCGTCGCGGAGGCGGGCGGCGTCGGGGCGGTGCGCGTGCTCGCCGACCTCATCTCGCGCTGCGCGGCGCTGCGCGCCGACGGAGTGGACGGCGACGGCGCCGCGTGGCTCGACGCCGCGCGCGCGCTCGGCGGCGACTTCGGCGACGCCGACGCGGCCGGCGCCCTCGAACGGCACTCGTATAGAGTCGCGGCATGATCTTCGACGCCGCCAGCGAGGGCACGCACGTCATCCTCGGGATGCTCGTGGTGGGGCTGATCTTCCTCACCGTGATCGTCCTCGGCGAGCTGACGAACTGGGCCGGGCACCGGCGCGCCGAGCGCCGCCGCGCGCGCCGCCAGATCTACTAGCCGTCGTTGCTGCGCGACCTCCGAGACTGGATCGCCCTGCTCGAGCGCGAGGGCGAGCTTGTCCGCGTCGGCGCCGAGGTCGACCCGCGCCTCGAGGTGACGGAGATCGTCGCCCGGACCGTGAAGGCCGGCGGGCCGGCGCTCCTCTTCGAGCGGCCGAAGGGGTCGCGCCACCCGCTCCTCGTCAACCAGTTCGGCACCGAGCGGCGGATGTGCCTCGGCTTCGGCGTCGAGTCGCTCGACGAGGTCGCAGCGCGCCTCGGCGACATCCTCGAGCTGCAGCCGCCCGAGGGTCTCGCCGCCAAGGTCCGCGGCCTGCGCACGCTGAAGTCGATTGCCGACTCGCGCCCGAAGTCGGTCCGGCGGGGCGCGTGCCAGGAGATCGTCCTCCGCGGCGACGAGGTCGATCTCGGGCTCCTGCCGGTGCAGACCGCCTGGCCGGGCGATGCCGGGCCGTTCATCACGCTGCCCGCGGTGATCACGCACGACCCGCGGACGGGGCAGCGCAACGTCGGCATGTACCGCCTGCAGGTGCTCGGGCCGCGGCAGACGGCGATGCACTGGCAGCTTCACAAGGACGGCCGCGCGGACTATCTCTTCACGGAAGGCCGCATGGAGGTCGCGGTCGCCCTCGGCCTCGACCCGATCACCGCGTACTCCGCGAGCGCGCCGCTCCCGAAGCACATCGACGAGCTCATGGTCGCCGGCTTCCTCCGCGGCGAGCCGGTCGAGCTCGTGCGCGGGGTCACGGTGGACGTCGAGGTGCCCGCCGATGCGGAGATCGTCCTCGAGGGCTACATCGACAAGGGCGACCTGACGACGGAGGGGCCGTTCGGCGACCACACGGGCTTCTACACGCCGGCGGAGCAGTTCCCCGTCTTCAACGTGACCGCGATCACGATGCGGCGCGACGCGATCTACCCGTCGATCGTCGTCGGGAAGCCGCCGCAGGAGGACGCGTGGCTCGGCAAGGCGACCGAGCGCATCTTCCTGCCCGCCCTGAAGATGACCGTCCCCGAGATCGTCGACTACGACCTGCCGGTCGCGGGCGCGTTCCACAACCTCTGCATCGTCTCGATCAGGAAGGCGTTCCCCGGCCACGCCCGCAAGGTGATGAACGCGATCTGGGGGCTCGGGATGCTGAGCCTCACGAAGGGGATCGTCGTCGTCGACGAGCACGTGGACGTGCACGACTACGCCGAGGTGATGTTCTACGTCGGGGCGAACGTCGACCCGAAGCGGGACGTCGTCCTCACCGAGGGGCCGCTCGACCACCTCGACCACGCGCCGACGCTGCAGTTCTTCGGCGGCAAGATCGGGATCGACGCGACCGCGAAGGGGCCGCTCGAGGGCGCGCGCGAGTGGCCGCCCGAGATCGCGATGTCGGACGAGGTGAAGGCGCTCGTCGACCGGCGCTGGGCCGAGTACGGGATCGAAACGGTTCCCCTGGCGCAGGACCGCGGAATCCGTCAGAGTTCGCGCCGCCTGTTACGACGTTGACCCCCCTCTTTCCCGCAGATTGAATCCCGAGGTCCTTTGAGCCAGCGCGACGACGACCACCCGCACGTCCCGGGCCCGAGCCTCTGGCCCGTCGGCTTCGCCGTCGGCGTGGTCGTCCTGCTCGTCGGCCTGATCATCTCCTGGTACATCGCGGGCATCGGGGCGCTGATCGCGCTCGCCTTCGCGTTCCTCTGGGTGCGCGACCTCACCGTGGGCACGTCGCTCGCGCACGCGCCGGACGTGCCGCCGGAGAGCCCGACGGGACCCGCGCTGCCCGCCCAGGAGGGCGGCGCCGCCATGCCGCCCGCGACGGCGGACGAGCGCTACCCGCGCTCGAAGTTCCTCGAGCTCTCGACGCTCGGACTCGGCGGCGTGATCGGCGGCCTCGTCACCGTCCCGGCCCTCGGCTTCATGGTCGCGCCTGCGTTCCTCAAGCAGGGGCAGAAGGACCACGACATCGGCGCGATCTCCGATTTCCCGGAGGGGACGTTCGTCGTCGCGACGTACATGGCGGACCAGAGCCAGGGCGAGGTGTCCCGCCGCACCGTCTTCGTGCGCAACAACGGCCAGCTGAACGGCCAGCCGAGCTTCACGCTCATCTCGAACCACTGCGCGCACCTCGGCTGCCCGGTGCAGCCGAACGGGCCGCTCGACGAGAAGGCGAAGAAGCAGAACAAGGACGTGACGCTGATCCCGACGATCTCGATCGCGGGCTTCGGCTGCCCGTGCCACGGCGGGCAGTACGACACCGAGGGGAACCGCACCTCGGGCCCGCCGGTGCGCGCGCTCGACCGCTACTCGTTCTCGATCCGCAACGGCCACCTCTATCTCGGCAAGCCGTTTTCGGTCTCCCACGTCGACGGCGCCGGCGCGAGCGCGAAGATCCACAAGTGGGCCTTCGCGTTCCCCGGTGAGCACGTGAACGGGATCGAGTCGTGGCTCTACCCGATCCAGCCTCCGCACTGAGCTCCAGAGACGCCATGGCGACCCGCAGACTAACCCGCACCCAGCAGCTCCAGCAGACGATCCTGTACCCGATCGACTGGCTCGAGGAGCGCTCCGGCCTGATCGGCGGCGTCCGCTACTTCCTCTTCCGGAAGGTGCCGGGCGACATCAACTGGTTCCAGACGCTCGGGTCGGCGACGCTGACCGCGTTCATCGTCCAGGCGCTGACCGGGACGATCCTCGCGATGTACTACAAACCGGACCCGAACTCGGCGTACCAGTCGATCCAGCACATCACGAACGACATCTTCGCCGGCTGGCTCGTGCGCGGCATGCACCGCTGGGGCGCCTCGGTCTTCATCATCCTCATGTTCATGCACATGGGGCGCGTGTTCCTCTTCGGCGCCTACAAGTACCCGCGCGAGCTGAACTGGATCATCGGCGTGCTGCTCCTCGCGATGGGCCTCGGCGAGGGGTTCACGGGCTACCTGCTCCCGTGGGACCAGACCTCGTACTGGGCGACGGTCGTCGGCATCAACATCAACGGGACGGCGCCGTTCCTCGGGCCGTTTCTCGCGCAGTTCCTGCAGGGCGGGACGTACATCAACGGCGACACGCTCTCGCGCTTCTACGCGATCCACATGCTGATGATCCCGGGCGCGATCTTCGCGCTGATCGGGCTGCACCTGTACCTCGTCGTCCGCCTCGGCGTCACGTCGCCGCCGTGGTCGAAGGAGGCGGCGGGCACGGGGCCGCTCGGCGACGGCAAGGTCTCGACCGGCCGCCGCGGCCTCACCCGCTTCGTGCAGCGGAGGTCGAGGGGCTAGTGGCGACCGACCGCATCGTCGAACGCCGCCGCGTCTTCCAGCAGTACAAGGAGGACGTCAAGGAGCGCGGGAAGCCGTTCTACCCGTACGCGATGTTCCACGACACGATCATGTCGCTGGTCGTCGTCGCGGTGATCGTCGGGCTCGCGATCGTCTGGAAGTACTCGACGCCCGGCGACCACACGAGCACGGAGGCGGGCTGGCTGGGCAAGCTCTACGACGCTCCCGCCGACCCGGGGACGATCAACTTCGTCCCGCGACCCGACTGGTACTTCTACTTCCTCTTCTACCTGCTCCGCATCTTCAAGTGGCCGGAGTCGGTGATCCTCGGCACGATCGGCATCCCGACGATCGGGCTCGTGCTGCTGCTCGCGATCCCGTTCATCGACCTGCGCGGCGAGCGGAGGCTGCTGCGGCGCCCGGTTGCGGTCGTCGCGGCGGCGCTCGTGATCGTGTCGATGGGCGTCCTCACGTACAAGGGCGCGACGGCGAAGGAGGCGCTCGGCTCGGAGCTCGTCGGGCACGTGCCGACATGGGCGAAGGAGCAGGGCTTCGCCGGGAACGCGCAGGCGGTCGCCGGCGCGAAGCTGTTCGCGGTCGCCGGCTGCCTCAACTGCCACACGTACCTCGGCGACGGCGGCAAGAACCTCGGCGCGCCCGAGCTCACGTCGGAAGGTGCGAAGAACAAGGGCATCAAGTTCCAGATCGACCACCTCAAGTGCCCGGCGTGCGTCAACAAGGGATCGCCCATGCCGTCGTTCGCGGGGCTCGGCGACAACCGGCTCCAGCAGCTCGCGACATTCCTGGAAGCGTCCAAGGGCAAGAAGTAGCCGC
>Ga0070741_10005609_pt1 | contig 27692 bp, 22 predicted proteins | sample Coa_R1_4_FD_66440 | JGI IMG/M metagenome (GOLD analysis project Ga0070741, IMG submission 66440) | Surface soil microbial communities from Centralia Pennsylvania, which are recovering from an underground coalmine fire - Coalmine... | ecosystem: Environmental > Terrestrial > Soil > Unclassified ...
AATGAGGATTCGTCTGGACCGGGCCCGCGAACAGGGGCGGGAGCCCGACACCGGTTTCGATCTGCAGGCACTGCTCCACCCGGCAGGAGCTTTCTCGCACCCGACCGATGTGATCCGGGATCCCGACCTGACGTTGAACGAGAAGCGGGCGATCCTTGCCTCCTGGGCCTCGGACGCCTGCGCCGTCGAGTCGGCTCCGGCACTCCGCGTCGCCCCGGCGGGCGGCAAGCCGGTCACCTTCGACGATGTCATGGACGCCCTTCGCGCACTGGACGAGCAGTCCACGGATTATGGCCGGCCGAAGCCGCACTACCGGCGCGTACTCGCCGAACGCCTCCCCGGCGTCTTCGGCCGCAAATCGGCGCCGAGAAACAGCGGTCAGAGCCGGCAGGCCGGCGCCTGACAGAATGGGGGCGTCGATGGATGGGTCATCACCGGGAAGCGATGCGCCGGCCGGTCGGCCTGGCCTCGCGCCCGCCCGCGAGGACGGCGGCAACGTCATCTCGCTCTCCGACTATCGGCAGAGACGGCTCGGGCACCCGGATGACGATCCGCCCCGCCCGACGCCACAGGCAGCGCGCGCGGTTCGCTACGCCGACCGATACGGCTACAGCGCCGTCGCGGCCCGGCCCGACGAACTCGCGATCATTTGAAGCTGCTGCCGGAGGCCGGGTGGCCTGCCGGGTCGCTCCGGGACATTCACGACAAGGGAGCGCGGAGCAAAGTCAGCAGCCCTTTGAGGAGCGCGATGGGGCTGGGGGGACAGCCGCGAATGTGCAGGTCGACCGGCACCACCGCGCCGACGCCGCCGATGATTGCGGGACTCCCGGCGAAGCAGCCGCCGTCCAGCGCGCAATCGCCGACCGCGACCACCCACTTCGGCTCGGGGGTCGCGGCGTAGGTTCTTTCCAGCGCCTCCTGCATGTTCTTCGTCACCGGGCCGGTGACCATGAGAACGTCGGCGTGGCGAGGGGAGGCAACGAAGCGGAGGCCGAAGCGCTCGAGGTCGTAGAACGCATTGGCAAGGGCGTGGATCTCGAGTTCGCAGCCGTTGCACGACCCGGCATCCACCTGGCGGATGGAGAGGCTTCGCCCGAGGCGGCGGCGGGCGGCCGTGTCGAGGTTGGCAGCGAGCGCCGCGAGATCGGAATCCTCAAGATGCGGCGCCTTCTCGGTCAGCGGCGAGTGAATGAGCCCGTCAAGAAGAAGTCTGCGCATCAGCCGTCGTGCCCCGAATAGGAGCAGTTGAAGGATTTGTTCAACAGCGGGAAGTCGGCGACGATGTTGCCTTCGATCGCCGCTTCCAGGAGCGGCCACTGGAACCAGGACGGGTCGCGCAGGTGGCAGGCGCCGACCGTTCCGTCGCCGGCGATCCGCACCCAGGCGAAGATATCGCCGCGGAAGCCCTCGACCAGCGCCGCGCCTTCGCCGCTCCGCGCGGGAATCTCGACGCGCACCGGCCCGGCCGGCAGACGGATCAGCGCCGTGAGCAGGGCGAGGCTCTGCTCGACCTCGCGAATGCGAACCCAGACCCGGGCGTTGACATCGCCGGCCGTCAGCGTCGGCACGGTGAAGGCCAGTCCGTCGTAGGGCGGGAAGGGCATCGCCTTGCGGGCGTCGAAGGAACCTCCGGAAGCGCGGCCGATGGGGCCGCCGGCGCCGTATCGCCGGGCGAGGTCCGCCGAGAGGATGCCGGTGCCGACGGTCCTGTCCTGCAGCGACGCGGTGTTGTCATAGAGGTCGATGAGGCGCGGGAACGCGCCGCCGATCTCGACAAGCAGCGCCGAGAGCGCCGCGGCAGCCTCGCGGCTGAGGTCGACCGCGACGCCGCCCGGAATCACCCTGTCCATCATCAGCCGGTGGCCGAAGGCGGCGCCGCAGAAGCGCAGGGTCCGTTCGCGCAGCACGCCGGTATGGGCGTGCATCAGCGCAAAGGCGGCGTCGTTGCAGATCGCGCCGATGTCGCCGAGGTGGTTGGCGAGGCGTTCCAGTTCCGCCATCACGGCGCGCAGCCACGCGGCGCGCGGCGGAATTGCGACGCCGGCCGCAGCTTCGACCGCACGGGCAAACGCGATGGAATAGGCCACGGTCGAGTCGCCCGACATGCGCCCGGCGAGCTTTGCCGCGCGGGCGAGGTCGGCACCTGCCATCAGTCCCGCATTGCCCTTGTGGACGTAGCCGAGCCGCTCCTCCAGACGGACGACCGTTTCGCCGCTGGCGGTGAAGCGGAAGTGGCCGGGCTCGATAATGCCGGCATGCACCGGCCCGACCGGAATCTGGTGCAGACTCTCCCCCTCGGCGCCGAGGAACGCGTAGGGCGCCGCGGTGCCGTCGCCGGTCCAGCGGCCATGATCGAGCCAGGGGCGGGTGTCGGGCAGGCCGTCCGCGACCAACCCGGTCAAATCGTGGATGGCGCGCTCCAGCCGGATCGCCGGCGGATGCGCCTCGCCGATGGACGGGAAATGCCCGTCCGGGCAGGCGAGGCTCAGGATCGCGGCGGCCTCGCCGGTCTCGTCGCGGAGCGCGACGTGTGCCGTCGCGACCTCGGCCCAGAGCGCGGTCAGCGTGCACTGGCGGGCGGCGAGCAGTTCGATCGCGTCGCGCCAGGTCTCGGCGTCGACCTCGGCGCGCGGCCAGCCGGCGGCCGCCGCAACCGGCCGGCCTTTCGCGAGGAGGGCGTCGAGGATGGTCATCCCGCCGCCCTATCCGAGCATCTGCGCGACATGCTGCAGCCACGCCACCAGCGTCGGCGGGAGGTAGATCCCGGCCGCGAAGACCAGCGCGAAGTGCACATACATGGGGACGTACGAAGCTTTCACCGGTTCGAGGCTGCCGGCCGGCTCGCCGAAGGCGAGCGTGTTGAGGCGCATCAACAGCGCGCCGAAGGCGACCAGCATCCCGCAGACCAGCGGCAGCGCCAGCCAGCGCTCGCGGGCGAACGCCGACGAGACGACCAGGAACTCGCTCATGAACACGCCCATCGGCGGCATGCCGGCAATGGCGACCACGCCCATGACCAGCCCCCAGCCGAGCAGCGGATGGCTGACGGTGAGGCCGCGGATGTCGGCGATCTTCTGGGTGCCCTTCACCTGCGCGATATGTCCGACGGTGAAGAAGATGCCGGATTTGGTCAGGCTGTGCATGACCATGTGCAGGAGGCCGGCGAAGTTGGCGAGCGGGCCGCCGATGCCGAAGGCAAACGCGATGATGCCCATGTGCTCGATGGAGGAATAGGCGAAGAAGCGTTTGATGTCGCGCCGGCGGTACAGCATGAACGCGGCGAAGCTCACCGAGCCGAGGCCCATCGTGATCATCAGCGGGCCGGGGGCGAGCGCACCAGGGTTGACGGCGAGCAGCAGCTTGAAGCGCAGGATGGCGTAGAGCGCGACGTTGAGGAGGAGCCCCGACAGCACCGCCGAGATCGGCGTCGGGCCTTCGGCGTGCGCGTCGGGCAGCCAGGCGTGTAGCGGCGCCAGGCCCACCTTGGTGCCGTAGCCGAGCAGCAGGAAGACGAACGCCACGTTGAGCAGCGCCGGGTCGAACTCCGCCACCCGCGCCATCAGCCTGGTCCACACCATCGCGTCGACGCCTTCGCCGATGACCGGTTGCGCGGCCATGTAGACGAGGATTGTGCCGAACAGCGCCAGAGCGATGCCGACGCTGCCGAGAATGAAGTATTTCCAGGCCGCCTCGAGGGCCTCCGCCGAGCGGTAGATGCCGACCATCAGCACGGTGGTCAGCGTCGACAGTTCGATCGCCACCCACATCAGCCCGATATTGTTGGCCACCAGCGCGAGATTCATGGCGAACATCAGCAGCTGGTACATCGCGTGATAGAAGCGGAGGTATCTCGGCGTCAGTTTTCCGGTCTCCAGCTCGTGCGCGATGTAGGTGGCGCTGAAGACGCTGGTCGTGAACGACACGAAGGCGGTGAGCACGACGAAGACGATGTTGAGGTCGTCGATCTGCAGATACTGGCCGGGCGGCGGACGCGGCAGGAAATAGAGCGAGGCGGCGGCGACCAGCGTCACCAGTGCGGCGAGGATGTTGAGGCGCGCGGTCTGCCGGTAGCCGGGCAGCACCGCCAGTATCGCCGCCGCGGTCAGCGGCACCCCGAGAATGGCCGCTACGGCGAAATCGGCCGGCGCGTTCAACCGACTTCTCCGCGGAAGCGGTCGAGCGCCTGGATGTCGACCGTGTCGAAGCGCTCGCGGATGCGGAACAGGAAGATGCCGATGACGATGAAGGCGATGAGCACCGAGAACGCGACGCTGATCTCGACCACCAGCGGCATGCCGCGCGCGCCGGTTGCCGCGAGGATGAGGCCGTTTTCCAGGGACATGAAGCCGATCACCTGGCTGACGGCATTGCGCCGGGTGACCATGATGAGCAGTCCGAGGAGGACCACCGCGAGCGCGAAGGCGAGGTCCTCGCGCGCCAGAGGATCGGCTTCGGCGGTGACGCGCAGCATGACCACCATCGACAGCGACACCAGCGCCATGCCGGCCAGCATCGTCGGCCCGATCCCGACCACGGTCTCGATCTGGCGGTGGATGCCAAGGCGCTGCACGATGCGGTGGAGGGCTACCGGGATGACGATGCCCTTGAGGACCACCGCGATTCCGGCAGTGAGGAAGAGGTGCGGGGCGTCCTGAACATATGCCTGCCAGGCAACCGCCGCCGCCAGCACGAAGGCGTGCAGGGCAAAGACGTTGAGGAGAGCGTACAGGCGGTCCTGGTAGATCAGCATGAACGAGACCAGCACCAGTCCGCCGGCGAAAAGGTGAGAAACGTCGAAGACGAGATGGTGGCCCATCAGAAGCTCTTGGTGACGAAGAGGAGAAGCGTTCCGAGGAGGCCGAGCATCAGGCTGGCGCCGAGAAATACGGGAACGCGGAAGACGCGCATCTTGGCGATCGAGGTCTCGAAGACGGCGAGGAGGGCGGCGCTTGCCGCGAGCTTGCCGAGCCAGCCGGCCATACCGAACGCGAACGCCCCGGCGCCGGCGTCGGCCGACGCCATCGTCCAGGGTGCGAAGACGCAGGCGATGAGCGAGACGTAGAGCAGAAGCTGCAGCGAGGAGGCGAGTTCGATCAGGGCGAGGTGGCGCCCGGAGTATTCCAGGATCATCGACTCGTGGACCATCGTCAGTTCAAGATGCGTCGCCGGGTTGTCGATCGGGACGCGGCCGTTCTCGGCGATCGCCACCATCACCAGTGCGATCAGCGCCAGACCGAGCGAGACGCGCAGCCCAACGCCGGAATCGAAGACCGCGGCGACGGTGGAAAGCTGGGTCGAGCCGGCCACCAGCGCCAGCGTGAAGACGATCATGATCATCGCCGGCTCGGCGAGCGAAGCGATCATCACTTCGCGGCTCGTGCCGATGCCGCCGAAGGCGGTGCCGACATCCATGCCGGCGAGCGCCAGGAAGAAGCGCGCGCCGCCGAGCAGCGCGATGATGGCGATGAGATCGGCCGACCACGAGAAGGTGAGCCCCGTGGCGAAGGTCGGAACCAGCGCCGCCGCCACCCAGGTGAACGCGAAGATCAGGTAGGGCGCGGCGCGAAAGAGGGGCGAGGCGTTCTCGGCCAAAACGACGTCCTTGCGGAGCAGGCGGAGGAGGTCGCGGTAGGGCTGGATGACCGATGCGCCGCGCCGGCGCATCAGCCTCGCCTTCAGCTTGCGCACCAGGCCGGTGAGCAGCGGCGCCATCGCCAGGACCAGCAGCATCTGCACGCCCTGGACGGCGAGATCGCGGATCAGGACCATATCGCCAGCACCAGAAGCAGGGTCACCAGCGCCGCGAAAACGAGGCTCAGGTAGCGGCGGATGGTGAGGAACTGGAAGTGGTTGAGCCGCATGGCGGCGAAATCGACCGCGCTTGCCAGCGGCCGGTAGAGCGTCTCCCAGGCCACGTCGCTGAGATGCACGTTGAAGCGCGCAAGCGAGAGGTCGCCCGGCGGCGGCATGGCGACCTCTTCCCGCGCCCGGAAGATGGGTGTGGCGAAGACGCGCCGGATCGGCTGCGAAAAGCTGCCGGCCGAATATTGCGTCGCAGGATCGGCAACCGGAAAGCCGCAGTCCCAGGCCGGCGCGGTGCGGACCGCGCGCGAGGCGAACCGGTGGATGCCGTAGACGGCGGCGAGCGCGGAGATACCGATGAAGATGAATACGAGAAGGCCGTTGTACGAACTGCGGCTCTCGCCGACGGGAACGATCGACAGCCACGGGATCGCGCTCTGCGTCGGCATGTGGGCGCCGATCATGTCGTGAACGACCGGGGCGAGAGCGTCGATGACGAGGCCGGGCAGGATGCCGGCGGCGAGGCAGAGGCCGGCGAGGATGAACATGGCGGCGCGCGAGAAGCGGTCCGTCTCGCGGGCGTTGCCGGCCGCCGGCGAACGGGGGCGGCCGAGAAACACGATGCCGTAGGCCTTGATGAAAGCGGCGGCGACCAGCGCCGCCGACAGCGCCAGCAGCGCGCCGACCGCCGGGACCATGATCTTCAGCCCCCATTGCGGCAGGTCGGGGCTGAGGAGGATGGCTTGGAAGGTCAGCCACTCGGAGGCGAAGCCGTTGAGGGGAGGCAGCGCCGAAATCGCGACCACACCGACGAGCACGGCCATTGCGGTATGCGGCATGCGGTGAATCAGTCCGCCGAGCTTGTCGAGTTCGCGGGCGCCGGTGGCGGCAAGCACCGAGCCGGCTCCAAAGAAGAGCAGGCTCTTGAACAGCGAATGGTTTAGGGCGTGAAACAGCCCCGCGGTCATTGCCAGCGCCGCGACCGCCGGCATGCCGCTCGTCTTGAAGGCGAGCGCCAGTCCGAGACCGATGAAGACCACGCCGACATTCTCGACCGTCGAGTAGGCGAGCAGCCGCTTCAGATCGCTCTGCAGCGTGGCGTAGAGGATGCCCATCGTCGCCGTCACGGCGCCGAGCGCCAGCACCGGCAGGCTCCACCACCATTCTGGCGCGGCGCCGGCGAGATCGAAGACGACACGGATGAATCCGTAGATCGCAACCTTCGTCATGACGCCGCTCATCAGCGCAGAGACATGGCTGGGCGCCGCCGGATGGGCGAGAGGCAGCCACGCGTGCAGGGGATAGAGACCGGCTTTGGAGCCGGCGCCGATAAGAACGAGGAAGAGAACCCCGGCGGCAATCGCGGGAGAAATGGCTGCGCCGCGGATCGCGCCGAATGCGTAGTGGCCGTCCGGCCCGGCGAGGAGGCCGAAGGCAAGGAGCAGCGCCAGCGTCCCCGCGCTCGCCATCACCAGATAGACGTAGCCGGCGTGCGCGTTTTCGGCGACCCGGTGATGGGCCATCACCAGGGCCCACGAGGCCAGCGACATCGACTCCCAGCTGAGAAGAAAAGTGAAGGCGTCGTCGGCGAGAACGACGAGATTCATCGCCGCCAGGAATGCCGGGTAGAAGGGCAGCACCCGCGCCGGCTCGGTTTCATGGCGGCCGTAGCCGAGCGCATAGAGGCACGCTGCCGCCGCGCCGAGATTGACGATGACGAGAAAGAGGGCGGAGAGCGCGTCCAGCCGAAAGTTCGCGCCGATCCACGGCAGGCCAAGCGGCAGGACGAGGGTCTCTGCGCTGCCCGCACTGAGAAGCCGGACGGCCCCGGCGGCGAGAAGCGCCGTCGTGGCGGCGAGGCAGACACCGTAGACGAAGCCAGTCAGCCGCGCCCCGGCGCGCGCCATGACAACCGCAATTCCCGAGGTCGCGAAGAGGATCGCGATTGCGGCAAGGGAAAGAACGGTCGCCATCTGCCCGGTGAACCTATGCCCTCAGACGAACTCCGCGCCCGCCGGAGACGCTCTGTGTCCCTTCGCCGATCAGCTCGATGCCGGCTGTGGTGAGTGCGGTGACGAGCTTGGTCAGCGAATCGACGTTACCGCGGATGACCCCTTCGCTCGCTTCCATCCGCTGGATCGTCGGCACCGACAGTCCGGCCAGTTCGGCGAGGCGCTTCTGGTCGATGCCGAGCAACGCGCGCGCGGCGCGCAACTGGCCGGCGGAGATCATGGCTGGGATGGCAATAGTGAAATCAGGAAAGGCACTATTGATGTTTAGAAAATCTGAATCGGGCGGGCAAGTACTCCCATTCCTTCTCGGGAAATTGCCCGGGGCGAGGTTCGGTCGGGACCCTATCCGGTCCTGCAGGCCCGAGCGGCCCGAACGGCCTCAGCGCCTCGCACACCGAGCCACTGGCCGATCGCGCGAGGTCGGCGCACCGGACCGCCTCCTTCAGGAACCACCAATCGCGCTTCTTCTCGATCTGGTCCGTGAGCGTCAGCTGAACCACGGTCCGATCGCCCCCGAATGCCTCCGGTTTGGCGCCGCGCTCAATCGCCCAAAGCAGCAGACCGAGATGCGCCGAGGCGAGATTCATGGCGGCCTCGGCAGCGAACCGCTTCGCGCCAGCGTGAGTATTTGGTCGACGAATTCGCGAAGCGGCTGGCCGACCTTGCCGCCGAGCCCGAGGGCGGTCTGGTTGAGATGGGAGATGATGCCTTCATTGTAGCTGGCGCGGGCATCGCCGATAGGCGCGCTGTCTGCGGAAACGGTGCCGGCGGCCACGTTGCGCCGGTCGAGGGTCGGCAGGCGGTTGATGCCGGCGCCGTCAAGGCCGACCCCGGCATCGTTGAAGAACACCGCGAGCAGGGCCGGGCCGATGACGTTGTCGGGCTGGCCGCGGAAGAGGGCTGCGTGCGAGCCGGTGATGACGATTGCACCCGCATCTTCCGGCGCCAGCATCGGTGCGGCGTCAAGCGCCAGGACCCTGGGTTCGCCGGGCACCTCGCGAAGCACGTAACGCTTGCCGCCGGCGATTTCCGGCGGCGGCGTTTCGATCACCGGCCCTCTGGTCATCAGCCCGGCGCACTCCGCCACGGTCTGGCCGACGCGGCATCCGAGCTTCGCCGCCGAGGCGTTGATGTGGCTGATCCTGCCATGCGCGAGCATGTGTTCGCCGTCGGCGACGTGGCAGGTCCAGACGTCCGCCGTCGCGGCCGCGAGCCCGATCCGGTCGAGGTACGGCAGACCCTTGATCCCCGCCTCGCGACAGCCAACCCCGCAATCGTTGAGGACGACGCCGCGAATCTTCCACTTGGCGGCGTGCCAGGCGTTGTATTCGCCTCCGTAGGAGCCCGACACGATGACGTTGCCGGCGCTCTCCGGCGTCGCGGAGGCGCTGCTCGGGAACGTCAGAATCTGGACCATCGCTCCGTATTCCCGGGTTTCCGCCTGCCGTTTACCGTCCGGCGGTTTCGAATCGGCTCTTCAGTGCAGCAGCCTCCGTCAGTTCGGCGTAGCCGAGATAGCGCACCAGCCAACCTTCATTGCCGAGATCAGACAGCGATAGGCGAACGACCTGCCCGATAAAGAGGAGCAGGAAAGGCGCGATATACAAGCATCTTTGCCGCTCCAGAGGCGCCGTGATCGGGCCCGCCCCGCGCCGAAGGCGAGGCGCCGCAGCGCCTCGCCCGGCCTGTCAGAATGCGTATCCGTTGAGCAGCGATCGCCCGCGCGCCTGGATGTAGAGACGCTCCTCGCCGAGATAGCGCCCCGCGTATTCCCGTTCGACCGGCCGGTCGCAATCGTGGACGAAGACCGAGCCGCCCGGCCCCACCAGCTTTGCGGCCGTATAGATGCTCCGCATCCGCCCGGGCTGGGTGTCGTCGTGTCCCGGCGGGCCGTCGACGAGGATCACGTCCCACCGCCGCCCCGATACTTCCTCGGGCAGGTCCAGCCGCAATCTGTCCGCCGCGTTGAGGAGGGCGGCCCACTGCGAGACTCTCGTCTCGTATCGGACGAGGTGGACCTGCGCCCTGTCGAGCATCGCCTGGGCGCGCGCCCGCCAGGCGGGGTCGCTTTCGACGAAGGCGGTGACCCCGTCCGGGTTGACCCGCTCCCAGAACGCCGCATCGTTGCCCGCGCCGAAGACGAGGAGCGCGCATTTCGGCCGCGCCACGATCGCCCGGACGACGGGACGAATCTCGGCCGGCTGAAGCTGGACGCCTTGAAGCTCGGACATCCAGGCCTCGGCCCGATCGAAACGGGTCTGGTCGAAGATCCGGCCCTCGAAATCGGACAGATGATCCTGGAATTCGGCCCATCCGACGATGCCGCTGACGGCAGCGAACGGCCACGGCCCCTGGAAGGCGGGCGCGCCGCCGAGCTGCACCGCCATGTCGTCGATCAGCTTGAGGAAGCGCCGCCGCTCCGGTTCGATCCTGGCGAGCGTCTTCTGCCGGATGTGTCCGGGCGGAATATCGCGCGCCTTCAGTTCGGCGACCGCGGCGCGAACGGCTTTGGCCGTGGGCTCGCAGACGATGCAGTAGTCGGGATCGAAGAAGACGTCGCGGCCGCCTTTCGACGGCGTGCTGACGACCGCTAGGCCGGCGAGCATGTATTCCATCGACGCCCAGTTCGACCCCTCCTCGGCGGACAGACAGAGCCCGACCGCCGCGCGGTTGAGCGCCGCATTGGTCTCCTCCGGCGACAGGCGCACCGGCTGCCCGTCGGACATCGGGTTGAGGACGGCGTGTCGCGGGTTCCCGGCAAGCGCCGCCGCCATGCGCTCTCGCTGGTCCGCCACCTCGGCAGGCGATCCGTCGAAGAAGGTCAGGTAGCCCACCCGCTCGATGTCGGCGGCAAGCTCGTGCCGCTTGTTGCGGACGAATCGGGCGTTGTAGACCGCGTCGAATTCTCTGGCCGTTCCAGGAAGCGGCCGGAAGATCGCCTCCGAGACCGTGCAGTTCTTGTTGAGGAAGGTCGCCGGCTGGCCCGCCGCACCGATGAGTTCGGCTTCCCGCGCGGTGTTGGTGATGAACCGCAGGCGGTGGTTGGGGAATCGCCGGCGGTAGTCGCTGGCGGCCGCGGCGATCGTCGCGATCCGCTGCTCGTTCTCGATCGTCCAGGTCGGATAGATGAGAAAGCCGGCCGGAATGTTGCCGTACCGGCGCCCGAACGCCGGCGCGATCCCGAGAAGCTCGTCAAAGGCGATGCCCGTCATGAGGACGGGCGGCGAGCGCGACAGGATCGCGGCCGGTCCGAATCCGGTGCGATTGCCGTCGAGCAGCCGGGCAGGGGATTCGACCGGCCGCAGGATGTCCCGCACCGGCGCCGCGGTACGCGCCCGTTCGCCGTTTCGCCGTCGCTTCAGCCGCCGCCGCGCCGAGGCGGCAAGCAGCGCCCATGACAGGCGGAGCGGCACGCGGCCGTCATGGGCTTTCCGCATCAGCGCCCTGAACGGCCGCGAGCGATAGCGGCGGAGAAGCTCGGCATAGGTGGCCTTCTCGCCGAATACCTCGATGAGCTGCGGGAGATTCCTGGCGAAAGCCGCCTGGATCTCGGGATGCGCGAAGTAGGCCGGGGTGGGGTTGCTGGTCAGCTGGTCGAGGAGCGACCAGAAGCGGGGCCGCCCGACGACGCCGGCGAAATGCTCCGCCCGGTCGAGGACGAACTCGATCGTCTCCCGCCGCTCCCTTGCGATCCGCGCCTCGGAATCCGCTCGCCCGGTCCGCAGGCCCGCCACGCTCTCATGCGCCGCGAAGTAGTTGGACCCGTGCAGCCGGTAGGCGGAGAGGGGCAGGTCGATCAGGGTCGAGCCGCCAAGGGCGTGGCAAAGCGGGTTCAGGTGGCTGTCGACCGCCCGCATGTAATGCGGGTCGCTGCGCTTCTGGCGCACGTGGTCGAGAACGCTCCGCCGGTACATGTTGGAGGTGCCGGGCCCCCAGAACCAGCCATATCGCGTAGCCGGCACGGTGCTCGCTGCCGCCGACAGCCGCCCGTAATCCGGGTCCGAAACCCCGGCGATGCGCGGCGCCTCCTCCACCGGCAAGAGGCCGCGCGGCAGATCGTCCTGTCCGTTGCCGAAATTGGCGTAGCCGCGCGCAATCACGCGTCCCTCCGCGTCGATCTCGACCACGTTGCTCGAAGTGAAGGCGACCGTCTGGGGCACCGCCAGATGGACCTGGACATGCGCCGAGACATAGTTCGCCGCCAGAGAATCGTCGGCGTCGACGATGGTGACGAAGGTCGAATCGAGCGTCTCGAGGACCTGCAGGAAAGCGCCGAGCTGACCGAAATTTTCCGGGAGCGCCATCGTCCGGAAACGGGCGTCTCCTCCGATGCTGCGGGCGGCTACTGCGAGGCTGTCATCGGTCGAGCCATTGTCGAGGAAGATGCAGTCGAACGCCGGGTAGTCCTGCGCCTTGATCGCCGCGATCGCGGCGTCGAGGTAGCGCGCATAGTTGTAGTTGATGAGGACAAGGGAAACACGAGGCGGGACGATGCTTCCTGCCGACAGCCAGCCTGACACCCCTATCCTCCCGCAGGACCTTCCGTTCCGGACGGCCTGACGCTCGTCCGAGAGTGTGCAGTCCCCGCCGGTTTTGCAAGCAATTCCAATGCCTGGGGAGTCCTGCGGGCGGGAACGGAGGGCGGGTGCGCGTGGACGGGCCGGTCCGGCGCGGAGACCTCGGTGCGCGGCGAGGTCATCGGTAAACGCCGGGCGGCGTCGGGGTCCCGTCGAAGACCATCCCCGCCCACGGTTCCAGCGCGCGCATCGCGCCAGCGTAGGTCATATGATGCGCGTCGGCAAAGAGGAGCGAACCGTCGGCCTGGTACCGGCACATCCCGCCCGGACAGAGGCCGGTCGCCAGGTCGATATAGCGAACACCGCTCTTTCGCGCCGTCTCTGCGACGAGATCGTCGACCTTGGCGTCGCGGAGCGCGGGAATGGCGAGGCCCGCGCGTGCGGCGGAGCCGGGCTCCAGAATTTCCTCAAGCCAGGCTCGCAACCGGATGCTCCGGACAAACGCGCTCCGTGCGGCATCGAACGGCCAGAAGGGCACGTCCCCGGCAATGAATACCGTCTTGCCGGATCGCGAGAGCAGGTCGGCAGCGCCACCAAGCCCCTCCGCCAGGAGCGTCGCCCTCGGCGTCGCTGCTTCCGCCCCGTCGCGGCCCGCGTAGTGTTCCAGCCGCTCCGGATTGACGATCGGCCCGCTCCACTGGCCGACCAGCAACACGGTGCGGATGGCCGGGTCGGCGGCGATGCGGGCGAATACCTGATCGGTGAATCGGAGGCAGTCGGCCGCCAGACCGGGCTGGTCCGCCCGCCACACCGTCACTCCGACGAGCGGCCGGCACGACGGTTTCGCGAAGACCTGGGCAACCCAGCCCTTGCGCCGCGCCAGTTCCTGGAGGCCCGGCGCGAGCGCGGCGGCGTGGCTGTCGCCGAATACCGCGATGGCATTGCGGCTGCCCGCGGGCGGAACGCACTCGGGCGAGAGCTTGGGCGCGGCTCCGAGACTGACGCAGCGTGCTTCGTGAAGCGTGCGCACATCGTCCTCGATGGCGGCCGTCCCGGGCGCCAACCGCCACGGAAGGCCGCCCGCCGCGACGATAGCGAGCGACAGCCCGACAAGCCCGGCGCCGGCAAGCGCGTATCCGAGCAGCACCGATCCCCTCGCTGGCGCGCGCCGCCGGAACGGCGTCTCGATGAAACGCCAGGAGAGCACCGCCAGGAGAAGCGCGATCAGCGCGAGCAGAACCAGGACCGGGACCGAAGGCGGGCCGACCGTCGAAATCGTGGCGAACGCGATCAGCGGCCAATGCCAGAGGTACCACGAGTAGGAACGAGACCGATCGCCACGGGAAGCCGGTGGGCGAGCAGCCGCGTGTTGACCAGGCTTTCGCCGGCTCCGATCAGGGCAAGCGTGCCGAGGGCCGGCAGAAGCGCCGCCAACCCCGGAAAGGGCGTGTTTGCATCGAAGGCGACCATGGCGACGCCGATGGCAATGAGGCCCGCGACGCCCGCCACCTCGCGCCACCGCCGCGAAAGGCCCGGCCGGCCCTGCTCCTGCCAGACGGCAAGCAGGATTCCGGTCCCCAGTTCCCACCCCCGCGTTGGCAGAAGATAGAACGAGGCCTGCGGCGCCTGCGGCGTGAGGACGATGGAGAGCGCCAGCGAGCCGGCGGCGACGGCAAGGAGCCCGGCCAACTGCACGGCCGGCCGCAACCGCGCCGTCGCCAGAAGGAGAAGCGGAAAGAACAGGTAGAACTGCTCTTCGACCCCGAGCGACCAGGTCATCAACAGCGGGTCGAGCCGGGCGTCCTGCGAGAAATAGCTGCGCGTCAGCCAGAAGTAGATATTGCTCACCGCCGTGCCGGCGGCGGCGGCGCTTTCGCCGAGCCGGCGCAATTCGGACGCGCTGAGCAGCAGCAGGCCGAGCGCCAGCGTTGCCGCGATGACCACCCAGAGCATCGGCAGAATGCGCCTCGCCCGGCGCACGTAGAATGCCGTGAAGCTGAACTGGCCCGTCGCCAGCCCGCGATAGACGATCCCGCCGATGAGGAAGCCGGAAATGACGAAGAAGACATCGACGCCGACATAGCCCGAGCGGAAGGGCCAGACGCCGGCGTGGAAGAGGATCACGGCGATGACGGCGATCGCGCGCAGCCCGTCGATGTCGCGGCGATAGGGAAGGGAGGCCGCGGAGGCCGTCCTGCCGTGGCCCGCGCCGGCAGCAGCGTCATTCACGGCGAGGCGCTATCCGCTCTGGCGACCGCCCGTTCGATACGTGCCTGCATGCATTCCCCTATCCCCCACGATTGCCGCTGCCGGCCGATCCTATGTCATCGGCCATGGATCGCGACGGCAACGTGACGGGGACGAGCATCGAGGGACAGGCCAAGCGACCCTCGCCAATTGCCGCCGCCCGCTCGCCGCCGCCGGCGCAACCCTCTCCGATGTCTTCCCGGCGCCGTCCGGCATCCGTTGATCGGTATCAAAGCGCCAATGCGCGCGCCCGCCTAGGTGGAGTGACCGCCTTTGGAACGCGCCATCAGCCATGCACCGCGATATGACCCCGCGCATCGAGCTTGCCGGCAACCTCGGCGCCGGCCCAGTGCGCGTGCGGCGTCCGGTCTATGTCGACATGCTGCCGCCCTGCAACGTCGCCTGCCCGGCCGGCGAGAACATCCAGGCGTGGCTGGCTCATGCCCAGGGGGGCGACTACCGCGCCGCATGGGAAACCATCGTTCGCGACAATCCGATGCCGGCGGTCCACGGGCGCGTCTGCTACCATCCCTGCGAGACGGCCTGTAACCGCGCCGAGCTCGACGAGGCGGTCTCGGTCCATGCGGTCGAGCGCTTTCTCGGCGACTGCGCCGCCGCCGGCGGCTGGCAATTGCCGGTCGACCGACCCGCGACCGGCAAGCGGGTTCTCATCGTCGGCGCCGGCCCGAGCGGCCTCTCCGCCGCCTACCACCTCACCCGCCTCGGCCACTACGCGGAAATCCGCGATGCCGGGCCGCTCCCCGGCGGCATGCTCCATTTCGGCATCCCGGCCTACCGCCTCCCGCGCGACGTGCTGATGCAGGACATCGGCCGCATCGAGGCGGCGGGCGTGCGCATCGTCCTCAACCACAAGGTCGAGGACGTGCTTGCCGAGCAGGAAGCCGGCGGTTTCGATGCGGTTTTCGTCGCCATCGGCGCGCATGCCTCCAAGCACGTCGACATTCCCGCCCGCGATGCGGTGAAGGTGCTCGACGCGGTGTCGCTGCTGCGCGATGTCGAGGCGGGCAACCCGCCGCTCCTCGGACGCCGGGTGGTGGTCTATGGCGGCGGCAACACGGCGATGGATGCGGCCCGGACCAGCCGGCGGCTCGGCGCGTCCGAGACGATCATCGTCTATCGCCGCGACCGGGAGCACATGCCCGCGCACGCCTTCGAGGCCGACGAGGCGCTCTCCGAAGGCGTCAGGATCAAGTGGCTGACGACCATCAAGGGGATCGCCGGCGACACCCTCACCGTCGAGCGGATGGAGATCGGTCCGGAGGGGCGGGCGGTCGGCACCGGCGAGATCGAGACGCTGACCGCGGACGCCGTCGTCCTCGCGCTCGGCCAGGACGCGGAGAGCGCGTTCCTCGCCAAGGTCGCGGGCATCGAACGCAAGAGCGACGGTACGGTCATCGTCGGCCCGAACATGATGACCGGACATGCCGGGATCTTTGCCGGCGGCGACCTCGTCCCCAGCGAACGCTCCGTCACCATCGCCACCGGCCATGGCAAGAAGGCCGCCCGTCATATCGATGCCTGGCTGCGCGGGACGGAATATGCCGGCCAGGCCAAGCCCCCGACGGTGCATTTCGCCGGCCTCCACCTGCCGGTCTACTCGGATGCGCCGCGCTCGGCCGAGCCGGCCCTGCCACCCGCGGCCCGGCAGCGCGGTTTCGACGAGGTGGTGGCCGGGCTGACCGTGGCGGAAGCGGTCCACGAGTCCCGCCGCTGTCTCTCCTGCGGCAATTGCTACGAGTGCGACCAGTGCTTCGCCGCCTGTCCCGAGGATGCGATCGAGAAACTCGGCCCCGGCCGCCGCTACCGTTTCCGCTACGACCTCTGCACCGGCTGTGCCGTCTGCTTCGAGGCCTGTCCCTGCCATGCCATCGAGATGATCCCGGAGCCGGTCGCATGAACGGACGTCCGGGAATCCGCACCGTCATGGACGGCAATACCGCGGTGGCGCACGTCGCCTACCGCGTCAACGAGGTCTGCGCGATCTATCCGATCACCCCGTCCTCGACCATGGCGGAGCTCGCCGACCAGTGGTCGGCGGAAGGCCTGCGCAACATCTGGGGCAACATCCCGGTCGTCCAGGAAATGCAGAGCGAGGGCGGCGCCGCCGGCGCCGTCCACGGCGCGCTGCAGTCGGGCGCCATGACCACGACCTTCACGGCCTCGCAGGGCCTGATGCTGATGCTGCCCAACATGATGAAGATCGCCGGCGAACTGACGGCGACGGTCTTCCATGTCGCCGCCCGCGCCCTCGCCACCTCGGCGCTGTCGATCTTTGGCGATCATTCCGACGTGATGACCGCCCGCACCACCGGGTTTGCGCTCCTCTCCTCGGGCAACGTGCAGGAAGCGCATGACGCCGCGCTGATCGCCCAGGCGGCGACGCTGAAGGCGCGCATCCCGTTCCTGCATTTCTTCGACGGCTTCCGCACTTCGCATGAGCTGAACACGCTGTTCCTGCTCGGCGACGACGACATCCGCGCGATGATCTCCGACGACCTGGTCCGCGCCCACCGCGCGCGGGCGCTCGATCCCGAGCACCCGTTCGTTCGCGGTACCGCCCACAACCCGGATACCTTCTTCCAGGCGCGCGAGGCGGTCACGCCCTATTACAACGCGGTCCCCGGCATCGTCAGCGACGCGATGGAACGCTTCGCCGCGCTGACCGGCCGGCGCTACCGCCTGTTCGAATACGAGGGCGCGCCGGACGCCGAGCGGGTTCTCATCCTGATGGGGTCGGGCGCCGAAACCGCGCGCGAAACCGTCAAGGTCCTGGCGGCGCGGGGCGAGAAGGTGGGCGCGATCCAGCTGCGCCTCTACCGCCCGTTCTCCGCCGCCGACCTGCTCGCCGCCCTGCCGGCAACCGCCAGCGCGATTGCCGTCCTCGAACAGACCAAGGAATCCGGGGCTCCCGGCGAGCCGCTCTACCTCGACGTGGTCAGCGCCCTGGCCGCAGCGGCGGGACGGGGCGAGCGCGCGACGATGCCGTTCGTCGTCGGCGGCAGGTACGGTCTATCGTCGAAGAACTTCCCGCCGTCGCTAGTCAAGGCCGCACTCGACGAACTCGCCCGGCGCGATGCCGGCGGCCGGTGCGTCGCCCGTCACGGCTTCACGCTCGGCATCGATGACGATGTCTCCCATTCGAGCCTTGCGGCCGACGAGTCATTCTCGATCGAACCCGACAGCGTCACCCGCGCGGTATTCTTCGGGCTCGGCGCCGACGGCACGGTCGGCGCCAACAAGAACAGCGTGAAGATCATCGCCGAGGATGCCGGGCGCTTTGCCCAGGGCTATTTCGTCTACGATTCGCACAAGTCCGGCGCGCAGACCGCCTCGCATCTGCGTTTCGGGCCGGACCCCATCCGCGCGCCCTATCTCATCGCGAGCGCCGGATTTCTCGCCTGCCACCAGTTCGGCTTCCTCGAACGGCAGGATATTCTCGGTCTCGCCGCTCCCGGCGCGGTTTTCCTGCTGAACAGTCCCCACGGACCGGACACGGTCTGGGACCGCCTGCCGCGCGCCGTTCAGCGGCAGCTCATCGACAAGCGCATCCGCTTCTTCGTCATCGACGCCTCGCGGGTCGCGCGCGAGGTCGGTCTCGGCAGCCGCACCAACACGGTCCTCCAGACCTGCTTCTTCGCCATTTCCGGCGTGTTGCCGCGCGAGGAGGCCATCGCTCACATCAAGAAGTCGATCCAGAAGACCTATGGGCGAAAAGGCGAGACCGTCGTCCAGAAGAATTTTGCCGCGGTCGACGGCACGCTTGCCCGGCTCTCCGAAGTGCCGGTTCCGGCGGAGGTCACCAGCGCCTTCGACAGTCCGTCGCTGGTTCCCGCCAACGCGCCGGAATTCGTGCGCCGCGTGACGGCGCCGATGCTGGAAGGCCGCGGCGACCGTATTCCGGTCAGCCTCGTCCCGGCCGACGGCACCTTTCCCTCCGGCACCAGCGCTTATGAGAAGCGCAACATCGCCGAGGAAGTCCCGGTATGGCGCGAGGACCTCTGCATCCAGTGCGGCCAGTGCAGCTTCGTTTGCCCGCACAGCGTCATTCGCTCGCGCTACTACCACGAGGACCTGCTCGCCGGGGCTCCGCCGACCTTCAAGGCGGCGCCGGTCAACGCCCGCGGCTACCCCGAAGCGCGCTTCACGCTGGAACTCTATGTCGAGGATTGCACCGGCTGCGGCCTCTGCGTCGAGGCATGCCCGGTGACCAGTCCGCGCGAACCCGGCGTTCGCGCCATCAACATGGTCGACAAGCAGCCGGTCCTTGCCACCGCCAAGGAGAACCTCGCCTTCTTCGAGAAGCTCCCGGTCAACGATCGCGCCCGCGTCGACTTCGCCAATGTCCGCGGGGTTCAGTTCCTCGAACCCCTGTTCGAGTTCTCCGGCGCCTGCGCCGGCTGCGGCGAGACGCCATATCTCAAGCTCCTCTCCCAGCTCTTCGGCGACCGCGCCCAGATCGCCAACGCCACCGGCTGTTCGTCGATCTATGGCGGCAACCTGCCGGTGACGCCGTGGACGAAGGACCGGGAAGGCCGCGGACCGGCCTGGTCCAATTCGCTCTTCGAGGACAATGCCGAATTCGGCCTCGGCTTCCGGCTGGCCGCGGACAAGCATCTTGAAACCGCCCGCACGCTCCTCGCCGAGCTGGCGCCGGCCGTCGGCGAGGAGCTTGCCCGGGCGATTCTGGCTGCCCCGCAGATTGAGGAGTCGGAAATCCGCGAGCAGCGCGCCCGCGTCGCGGCACTGAAGTCCGCACTTGCCGGAATCGACAGCGAGGCGGCCCGCAATCTCATGTCGGTCGTCGATCACCTCGTCCGCCGCAGCATCTGGATCGTCGGCGGCGACGGCTGGGCCTACGACATCGGCTATGGTGGCCTCGATCATGTTCTGGCGAGCGGTCGCGACGTGAACGTGCTCGTCCTCGACACCGAAGTCTATTCCAACACCGGCGGCCAGGCGTCGAAGGCGACGCCTCTCGGCGCGACCGCGAAATTCGCGACCGCCGGCAAGCGGGTGCCGCGCAAGGACCTTGCGCTCCAGGCGATCGCCTACGGCAACGTCTATGTCGCCCAGGTCGCGATGGGCGCCAATCCGCAGCAGACCCTGCAGGCCTTCCGTGAGGCGGAGGCCTATCCCGGCCCGTCGCTCATCCTTGCCTACTCGCACTGCATCGCGCACGGCATAGACATGCGTTTCGGCATGAAGCAGCAGGACCTCGCGGTGGCGAGCGGCTACTGGCCGCTGCTCCGCTTCAACCCGGCGATGCGCGCGGCCGGACTCAATCCCTTCCGGCTCGACTCGCCGCGGCCGGCCATTCCCTTCAAGAAGTACGCCTACAACGAGATCCGCTATTCCGCGCTCGCCGACATCCGTCCGAACGAGGCCGCCGGGATCCTCGCCGAGGCGCAGGCGACGGTGAACGCCAAATACCGGCAGTACGAGCAGCTTGCCGGGCTCGATGCGGAAGGCTTCCAGGCCGGCGTCCAGCCGCTCGCGCCGCCCTCCGGGCCGCCGGGACGCGGCCCATGAACCTCGCCACCGACTACATGGGGCTGAAGCTCGCCAACCCGCTCGTTGCTTCGGCATCTCCGCTCAACGCCGACATCGGCAACATCGTGCGGCTGGCCGCGGCGGGCGCGGGCGCCGTGGTTCTCCCGTCGCTGTTCGAGGAGCAGATCGAGGCCGAGGACGCGCGGCGGGTGGACCTGATCGAGGGCTGGAGCAACAGCTTCGCCGAGGCGCTCACCTATTTCCCAAGGCAGAGCGAATACGCGGTCGGACCGGACGCCTATCTCAGCCTCATCCGCAAGGCGCGGAGCGAGGTGGATATCCCGGTGATTGCGAGCCTCAACGGCATCACCAACGAAGCCTGGCTCGGATATGCGCTCGATATGGAGGAAGCCGGCGCGCACGCGCTCGAACTGAACATCTACTTCATCCCCGCCGATCTGACCCTGACCGGCGTCAAGGTCGAGCAGCGCTATCGCGAGATTGTCCGCTCGGTTTCGGCCGCTCTGCACATACCTGTCGCCGTCAAGCTCAGCCCGTATTTCAGTGCGCCCGGCAATTTCGCCGTGTCGCTGGCGGAAGCGGGCGCCCGCGGCCTTGTCCTCTTCAACCGCTTCTACCAGCCGGACATCGATCTCCAGCGGCTCGAACCGGTGACCGACCTGGAGCTCAGCCGGCCGAACGAAATCCGCTTGCCGCTTCTCTGGCTGGCGCTTCTTTCCGGACGGGTGAAGGCCTCGCTTGCCGCGACCTCGGGCGTCAACTCTCCGGACGAAGTGGTGAAATACCTGCTCGCCGGGGCGGACGTGGTGATGACCACGTCGGCGCTGCTGCGGAACGGCGTTGAGTATATCGGCACACTGCGGCGCGGGCTGGAAGCCTGGCTGAGCGAGCGTCGCTTCGACTCGGTCGACCAGATGCGCGGCCTCCTCAACCAGTCTCGCGTCAGCGATCCCCAGGCGTTCGAGCGCGCCAATTATATCCGCATCCTCCAGGGCTACGGTTCGACCCGGCGGTAAGCCGAAACGCCTTGGTTCCTGCCGCGCCACGTGCCGGGCAACCCGCCCACCCTGAACGACGCCACGCAACGCCAGAAATGAAGAGCCAGCGGGAACTCCCCGGCTTTTCCTCAAGGCCATGCCGGAGGGGGTCTGGACACGTCCGACAGAAGCGGTAATCTATTACTTAATAAAATAATGGAAGCAGCGGGGATGCGGCTTCGGGGCAATCAGAGCACGGCACGGGCGCTTAACCGGCGGCTGGTCCTCGATCAGCTGCGGCGGAACGGCTCCATGAGCCGGGCCGAGATCACCGCCGCGATCGGCCTCAGCGCCGCCGCCATCAGCTTCATCACGGCGCAGCTCATCGACGAGGGCATCCTGATCGAGGGCGAGGCCGTGCAGGGCGCCGGCGGACGCCGTCCCATTCCGCTGAAGATCAACTACGCATCGCGCCATTCGATCGGCCTGAAGGTGATGGTCGATCGCGTCATCGGGGTCATTACCGACCTCGAAACCGCCGTTCTCGCCGAGACCGAGCTTCCCATCCTCGACACCGATCCGGCATCGGTCGCCCTTGTCTGCGCCCGCGTCGCGCGGCTCCTCGTCGCGGAGGCGGGCAGCGCCTGGGACCGGGTGATCGGTGTCGGCGTGGCGATCTCGGGCCAGGTCGACGCGGAGGCCGGCGTCTGCATCCAGATGCAGCGGTTCAAATGGCGCGATGTTCCGCTCGCCGCGATGCTGGTCGACTCGCTCGCGGTTCCGGTCTGGCTCGACAACGACGCCAACGCCTTCGCCGTTTCGCAGCACCTGTTCGGTCACGGGCGGGGCACGCAGGACCTCGCCGCCATCGCCGTCGGCCGCGGCATCGGCGCCGGCCTCGTCATCAGCGGTCGCCTGCACCGGGGCGCCAGCGGCGCCGCCGGCGAGTTCGGCCACAATTTCGAGGCGGCGGGGCGGATCTGCGAGTGCGGCCGGGAAGGCTGCCTCGAGACGCGCTGCGCCGATAGCGGCCTGCTCGCCTCATGGGCCGAGCGCGATCCGCTGGCGGCCGGGAAGGGCATGGACGATCTCGTGGCGGCGGCCGCCGCCGGCGACCGGATCGTCCGCGACATCGTCGCCGACGCCGGCACGCGTCTCGGTCGTCACGTCGGCGCGCTCGTCAATCTGGTCGATCCGGAGATGATCGTCTTCGGCGGCGAGGGCGTCCGTCTCGGCCGTTTCCTCTACGACCCGCTACGCCGGGTGCTCGACCAGGTCTGCTATCCGGGCACGCCGCGCGTCGCGATCGACTGGGAAGGCACCGGCTGGCCGCGCGGCGCCGCGGCGCTCGCGATCCAGCATTTCTTCAACTTCGAGGTAACGGGAGGGTATATCGCGCAGTCTCCGGAACTGCGCGCAGTCGAACGGGTAGCCTGAGCGACCTATTCAATCGCCAAGAACAAGACAACCGGCGGACGGCCCGAAAAAGGGGCGCCGAACGGTAGCCATCCACGCAACAAATGGGAGTGAAACATGAGGAAGACTGCCTGCCTTGCCGCCAGTGCGGCGATACTCAGCCTTGGCTTCGCGTCTTTGGCCTCGGCGGAGCCGAAGACCAATATGCTCCACCAGTGGGCGACCGGCTCGGATGCCGCCGCCATTGCCAAGCTCGGCGAGATGTTCACGGCTGCCGGCGGCAAGTGGGAGCAGACCGCGATCGCCGGTCACACCGCCAACACGCTCGCCAAGCTCCGCGCCGACGTGGTTGCCGGCAATGCGCCGCCCGCAGTCCAGCTGAAGGGCCCGGAAATCGCCGAATGGAACGCCACCGGCGGCACCGCCAACATGGATGACCTCGCCGCCAAGGAAGGCTGGGACAAGGTCGTCGCGCCCGAGCTGCTGCCGGTGATGAAGCCCGACGGCCATTGGGTCGCCGCGCCGATGAATATCCACCGCATCAACTGGCTGTGGGCGAACAAGAAGGTTCTCGCCGCCGCCGGGATCACCGAACTGCCCAAGACGTGGGCCGAGTTCAACGCCGACTGCGACAAGATCGTCGCGACCGGCAAGATCTGCATGGCTCACCTCAGCGCCGACTGGAGCGATGCCACCGTCTTCGAAGTGGTCGTCTACGGCCAGGATATCGACCTCTTCCGGAAGGCCTTCGTCCAGGCCGACCTCGACGCGCTGCGCAGCGACGGCATGGTCAAGGCGTTCGACGAAATGCGCCTGATGGTCTCCAAGTACATGGACCCGGCGATTGCCGGCCGTGACTACGATACCGCCTCGGCGCTGCTCACCAACGGCAACGCCGGCTTCTTCATCATGGGCGACTGGGAAATCGGCACGCTGACCGCCGCCGGCGCGAAGCCCAACGAGGACTATCTCTGCGGCCAGGCGCCCACCGACTGGGGCAAGCCCGGCTTCATCCTCAACTCCGACTCGGTCGTCTTCTTCAAGCAGAAGGACCCGGACTATATCGAGGGCCAGCAGCTGCTCGCCCACCTGATCCTTTCGCCGGAATTCCAGACCGTCTTCAACAAGGCGAAGGGCTCGATCCCGGCCCGTCTCGACGTCGATCTGTCGAACGGCTTCAACCCCTGCCAGCAGCTCTCCCAGAAGGACCTGCAGGCCTCCATCAAGGAGGGCACGCTGGTTCGCTCGATGGCCCACAACATGACCGTGCTGCAGAAATATCGCGGCGCGATGATGGAAGTGATCACCGAGTTCGTGAACTCTCCGAACATGTCCAGCAAGGACGCAGCCAAAGCGATGGCTGACGCGGTCGAAGCCCAGATGTAAACTTCTTCCGTCGGGCCGCGGGCCATCTCGCCCGCGGCCCGGCCGGACTGAGGGGAGGTGCGCGTGGCTGCGACTGCATCCATCGCAGGGTCCGATCTCGGCGCGGGGCGGGTCTGGCGCGAGCGGCTTGGCCGCTGGCTGCCGCAGATCGTGCTGACGCCGTCGCTGATTGCGACCTTCGTCTACGTCTTCATCTTCACGATCTGGACGCTATACATCTCGCTGTCCGACTCCTCGCTCCTGCCGAGCTACAAGTTCGTCGGTTTCGAGCACTACGTCGGCCTTTGGCACAATCGCCGCTGGAACATCGCCTATACCAATCTTTTCCTGTTCGGCGGCCTCTATGTCATCGGCGCCATGGCCTTCGGCCTCTTCCTCGCCGTGCTCATCGACCAGCGGGTCAAGGGCGAGTCGATCTGGCGGACGATCTACCTCTATCCGCTGGCCGTCTCTTTCGTCGTCACCGGCACCGTCTGGGGCTGGCTCTTCAACCCCACCTCCGGCATCGAACATTTCGTCCACGACCTCGGCTGGCTGGGGTTCAAGTTCGACTGGATCACCGACCGCGACATGGCGATCTACACGGTCGTCATCACCGGCATCTGGCAGGCCTCCGGCTTCGCCATGGCGCTCTTTCTCGCCGGTCTCCGCTCGGTCGACCAGGACCTGATCAAGGCGGCGCAGATCGACGGCGCCTCGGTCTGGCGCATCTATTTCCGCATCATCTTTCCGGCGATCCGCCCGATCTTCATCGCCGTCCTCGTCGTGCTTCTCCAGTTCGCGATCAAGACTTTCGACCTGGTGCAGGCCCTGACCCGCGGCGGGCCCGGCATCGCCACGACCATGCCGGCGATCTACGTCTATGACCTGATTTTCCAGCGCGGCCAGATCGCCGAGGGCGCCGCCGCGGCGATCATGATCCTCGTCGCGCTGCTCTTCGTGCTCGTCCCTTATGGCCTCTACCAGAGATGGCGCACGCGCAGGGAGACGGCCCGTGGCTAGTGTTGCCGCCTACGATCCGCTCGCCACGTCCGGCTCCTGGAGGCGGACGCAGGCCAAGCTCCTCGTCTACATTCCGCTGGCGATCTTCGCCGGCTACTACCTGCTGCCCTTCGTGATCGTCATCCTCAACTCGTTCCGCAACAACGAGGAGATATTCCAGAACGGGCTGATCTCGCTGCCGACCAGCTTCGACATCACGCCATGGTTCACGGCCTGGAACAAGTTCTGCGTCGGCGGGACGTGCGAGGGCATCGCGCCGAATTTCTACAACTCGCTGAAGATGACGATTCCGGCCACGATCATCTCGACGGCGATCGGGGCGATCAACGGGTACGTCCTTTCGAAGTGGCGCTTCCGCGGGTCCGAGTTCCTCTTCGGCGCAATGACGCTGGGCGTCTTCATGCCCGGCCAGATGGTGCTCCTCCCCTGGGCCTTCATCCTCGGCAACCTCGGACTTACCAACACCATCGCCGGCCTCGTCCTCATCCATACGGTCCAGGGAATTTCCTTCACGACGCTCTTCTGCCGGAACTACTACGTCAATATCCCCGACGACCTGATCAAGGCGGCCCGCATCGACGGTGCCGGTTTCTGGCGGATCTTCAACCGGATCATCCTGCCGCTCTCGCCGCCGATCCTGATCGTCACGGTGATCTGGCAGTTCACCGGCATCTGGAACGACTTCCTCTACGGCGTGATCTTCTCCTCCGGCCGCGGCCAGCCGATCACCGCGGCGCTGATCGCATTGTCGGCCAACGGCACGACGGTCCGCGAATACAACATCATGAGCTCGGCGGTGATCATCGGGGCCCTGCCGCCGCTCCTCATCTATTTCTTCGGGGGTCGCTACTTCATCCGCGGCCTGACCCAGGGCGCGATCAAGTAGGGCTGGGCAATCATGGCGTCGCTGACCGTCCGCAACCTTTCCAAAAGCTTCGGCAATGTCGAGGTCCTCAAGGGCATCGACCTCGAGGCCGAGACGGGCGAATTCGTCGTGCTGGTCGGCCCGTCCGGCTGCGGCAAGTCGACCCTCCTCGCCATGATCGCCGGGCTCGAGACGATCACCTCGGGCGAGATCGCGATCGGCGGCCGTGTCGTCAACCATGTCGCGCCGAAGGACCGCGACATCGCCATGGTGTTCCAGTCCTATGCCCTCTACCCGACGATGACGGTTCGCCAGAACATCACCTTCGGCATGGAGAGCCGCGGTGTGCCGCGCCCGGTCCAGGATGAGGCGGTCGCGCGGGTTTCGGCGCTCCTCAAGATCGACCAGCTTCTCCACCGCAAGCCGGCGCAATTGTCCGGCGGCCAGCGTCAGCGCGTCGCCATGGGCCGGGCCCTCGTCCGCGATCCGCTCCTCTTCCTCTTCGACGAGCCGCTTTCCAATCTCGACGCCAAGCTCCGCGTCGAGATGCGGACCGAGATCAAGAAGCTCTACAAGACGCTCGGCAAGACGACCATCTACGTCACCCACGACCAGGTCGAGGCGATGACGCTCGCCACGCGGATCGCCGTCATGCACCAGGGCCGCCTGCAGCAATTCGACGAGCCGGGCACGGTCTACGGGCGTCCGGCCAACATGTTCGTCGCGGGCTTCATGGGGTCGCCGGCGATGAACTTCCTTCCGGCCGAGGTCGTTTCCGGGGAAGGTCAGCCGATGATCGCGGTCGCGGTCGGCAGCGGGCGGGCCCTGCTGCCGCTCCCCGCCGATACCCGTCTGCAGCCGGGAGCGCGGGTCGTGCTGGGCGTGCGGCCCGAACATCTCTCGCGGCATGACGGACAACGCGCCGGGCGCGGCACGATTGGGCGTATCGATCTGCCGGTCGAGGTGGTCGAGCCGACCGGCGCCGAGACCATCGTCGTCCTCCGGGCAGGCGAGCGCGAGGTCATAGCGCGGTTCGAGCCGGACGCCGCGCCGAAGGAAGGCGAAGTTGTGCCGCTCGCCATCGACATGGGCAGGGCCTGCCTGTTCGACCCTGACACCGAGCGCCTGATCTGAACGGGAATCCCATCTTGTCTTTTGCGAAGTATCCAAGCCTCGAGGGCCGCGTCGTCCTCATAACCGGGGGCGGCTCCGGCATCGGCGGTTCGATGACCGAGGCCTTTGCCGGGCAGGGCGCCCGCGTCGCCTTCCTCGATATCGACGAGGCCGCTTCCGGCGCGCTTGTCGGGCGGCTGTCGGGGAGCCGCCACAAGCCGCTCTTCATTCCGTGCGACGTCACCGATCTGGCGGCGTTGAAGGCGGCGATCGTGCGCGTCCGTGGCGAAGTCGGGCCCGTCTCGGTGCTGGTCAACAACGCCGCCAACGACGACCGCCATTCCGTCGATGCGGTCACGCCCGAATACTGGGACGGCGCGATCAACGTCAATCTCCGCCATCATTTCTTCGCCTCGCAGGCGGTGCGCCCGCATATGCGCGAACTCGGCGGCGGCTCGATCGTGAACCTCTCGTCGACCGCCTGGCTGTTCGGTGGCGCCGACTTTCCGGTCTACGCCACCGCCAAGGCGGGCGTCGTCGGCCTGACCTATGCGCTCGCCCGCGCCTTCGGCGACGACGCCATCCGGGTCAACGCCATCGCCCCCGGCGCCGTGATGACGGAGAAGCAGCTCCGCCTCTGGTACACCGACGAGAGCGCCAAGGTCGTCGCCAGCCGCCAGCTCATCAAGGAGCGCCTTCTCCCCGAGGAGATCGCTCGCGCCGCGCTGTTCCTCGCCGCCGACGACAGCCGCATGATCACCAAGCAGTGCATCACCGTCGATGCCGGAATCCGCTGATGCTGTCGGTCGGGCTTAACCCCTAC
>Ga0070741_10005610_pt1 | contig 27688 bp, 28 predicted proteins | sample Coa_R1_4_FD_66440 | JGI IMG/M metagenome (GOLD analysis project Ga0070741, IMG submission 66440) | Surface soil microbial communities from Centralia Pennsylvania, which are recovering from an underground coalmine fire - Coalmine... | ecosystem: Environmental > Terrestrial > Soil > Unclassified ...
GGAGTTCAACGGTCGACGTGACGCTTGCGTTTCGGCGCCATGACCACGCGTCGGCAGAGTGTCGAATTGTGGTCTCATGAGACGGCGGATTGAGTCTGACGCCGCTAGCCTCGCATCGTCGAATGCTGTACGAATGCGGTCGTTTCCTCGCGATTGCTGAGAGTGATCTTCGCTCTGCTTTAGCCACTCCGAAGGCTACTGAGGCATGGAATTCAACGCGAAACATCGTTTTGTCCGCCGCAGACATCGGACATCTCTACATGCAGACCAAATGACGCCCAGGCAGATCAGAGCCATCCGTGAGCGGGAGCATGTCAGCCAAGCCGTCTTTGAAAATTACTTGAATGTGACCAGCAGTTTGGTTAGCAAATGGGAGCGCGGGGAGAAGCGGCCGGCGGGCGCCTCGCTGACGCTCTTGTCTCTGGTCGAGAAGAACGCATTGGCCGCGGTTGCGTGACGGCGAGTTCGGTGGTGGATATTCCGAGTATGTTTGCCTCCACCGGGTCTAGGGGCGCTGTGTTCCCGGCTCGCGCCACGAGAGTCTAAGAAGTACTTGAGTCAAGGCATCGAGGGCGGATTCGGGGAGGTTGGAGGATTGCCGGGGAATACTCTGGTAGGGAGCAGGCCGGGTGCCGGGTGTTGTTCACGCCGGAGTCTTGGCAAACGGCTGTAGGGATTTTTGCAGGGGCACTACTTCAAAATGGGTAGCATTGGAGGTCGATCCTCCGGAGGGGCGATTGGACTGTTGAGGGGTTGAGGCTGAGATCGAGCACCTGGTCCGCATTAACCGTTAGCTCAACATCCGTCGGTCGCTCCGCTGCGAATCGCGGCGCAGCGACAGTGATTTCATAGCGAGATGGCGGCAGATCAAACACGGTCCAGGCACCTTCCCCGTTGGAGCGCGTCTCGCGCAGCACCCGTGTGGCAGCATTCCGCAAGGTTATGGTTGCGTTGGCAATTGTCGCACCGGATGTATCGTGAACGGTGCCGCGTAAGGTCGCGAATGTGGTTTGGGCGGAAAGGCCGTCGGCGATTTGTGAGAATCCCCAAAATGCAAAGGGCTCGAAGTGTGCGGCGGTTCACTCTCGGCATAATCTGTCCTCTGGCAGTTCCACGTTGGAGGGAACGAGCCACGAACTGGAAACACCCTTGAAAAGCGACCCCTTGGAGATTCCGAGCGCTGCGGAATCGTCCGGGAACGAGTGTCCCTGAGCGAGACAGGAACTCGTCCGGGAAGTGAATAGACAATTCCGGGAAACTCCGGTCTGAAATATCACGGTCGGCAACCAACACGATGGGCAGGTCATTTGACACTGGGACTATTGAACCGTGATCCGGTGGGCAAGGAGTGGACGGTGCACTTTTGCGCTTGGCTGCCGCCCCCGACAGCCCAGAGACTCGGCCCCTGTTCTCGGTCAGTGCCGCCTCGATAATTTCCCGCTCGCTGTGCGATTCGCCCTGGAAGACCCCACGGATTGAACGCCGGCTGGTCTCCGTGCCTCTCTGTTCGACATTTGCAACACTGCCTCTTGCCGGAGGTGACTCGCCTCGGACATAACTTCACACCCGTACTTCAACTTGCTCCTGGGAACTGTTCGCACTTCTGTACGCCGTAACAACCGATGAAGAGCGCCGGTCCGATGCCCCGCGGGAGATTCCGAGCTTGCGCATCCTCGCGATCAGTGTTGTCCTCTGCAGTCCCAGTCTGGCAGCAGCGCCGTTTCGGCCACCCACAACCCAGTTCGTCTCACGAAGCGTCGCGATGATGTAGGCCTTCTCTACCTCAGCCAGCGTGCGCAAGCCGTCAGATGCAGTTTCATTTTTTAGAAGCTCTGCCAGCGGTGCTCGCAGTTCGCTACCCGTGCTCATGATGACCGACCGCTCAAGGAAGTTCTGTAATTCCCGTATATTACCGGGCCAACCATAGCGCTCAAGCGCCCTCATAATATTGGCAGGTATGTCTAGAACTGACTTATTGTGTCTCCGGGCAAATGTCTGAACAAAATGCGCTGCCAGCAACGGAATGTCCGCGGTCCGTTCGCGCAACGGCGGCAGTCTGATTGGAAACACATTTAGACGATAGTACAGATCTGTTCGAAACTGCCCTTCGCGTACCATCTGTTCGAGATTCTGGTTGGTCGCGGCGATGATCCTCACATCAACCTGCGTGGTTTGCGAACTGCCCAGCCGCTCGAATTCCTGCTCTTGAATTGCCCTCAGGAGCTTCGGCTGCAGTTCAGTCGGTAATTCGCCGATTTCGTCCAGAAAGAGTGTACCGCGGTCAGCGGTCTCAAAACGCCCCATTCTCCGGACGAGCGCTCCGGTGAACGCACCGCGCTCGTGGCCGAATAGCTCGCTTTCCAACAGTGCGGCTGGGATTGCGGCGCAATTGACTCCCACAAAGCGCTGCTGGCAGCGCGGACTGGCCTGGTGTATGGCGCGAGCGATCACTTCCTTGCCGGTGCCCGTTTCTCCCTGAATCAGGACCGTGCAGTCCGCCGGTGCCACGATATCCACGTCTGCCAGCAGAGCCCGGAACTTCGCGCTTGATCCTATTAATTCAGCGTTCCCTGTCATAGTGCTCCTTCAACCGGCCCGGCGGCCATGCCCGTCGTAGAGGCGATCTACAAAGACGTGCCGGGCCTTCGGTCATCTAAAGCCGCTAAGATTGGTACTATTCGTTGCCAGTGTTCTCCATCTCCTCGTCTGACACCCACTACCGATAGCACTGACACGGTCCATCCACGTACGTACCTGGGCACTTCTTTAATTCGATTCTATTGACTTCGTATCGGACCGACGTCACTATCAGCAAGATTTTCAGCGCTTTTATCCTGGCCTGGCCCGAATTCATCAGGCGCCCCCCCAAATCTATAGGTGGATAATTCCCCGCCGGACGGCGATCGCTACGGCCCCCGTTCGATCACTGGCGCCTAATTTTGCCATGATGTGCCTGAGGTGAACTTTGACCGTCTCTTCTGCGATGCACAGCTTCTCCGCGATGTCCCGGTTACGGTTTCCTGCCGCGACGTGGAGTAGCACTTCGATTTCCCGTTCACTGAGGGATTCGTCGGCAAAATGCTCCGCCAATCTGGCTGCAATTTGCGCCGGGACTGACTTCTTGCCCGCGTGGACCTGCCTGATCGTCTCGATCATTTGCTCGACCGGCATGCTCTTCAGCAAATAGCCCTGAGCCCCTGCCTTTAGAGCACGTCGAATCTCGAAATCGCGCTCGAACGTCGTCAATACGATGATGCGCGCTTCGGGAAACTCCGACCGGATTGTCAACAGGACCTCAATGCCATTCAGATCCGGCAGACGGAGGTCTATGAGGGTAACGTCCGGCTGCAGGGCGCGGAAGGCTTCGATCGCTTCAGTGCCTTTGCAGGCCACTCCTGCTAGAGACATGTCGGGTTGACAATTTAAGACTGCGCCGATTCCCTCCCGAAACAGCGGGTGGTCGTCGACACTCAGGATTCGGATGTGAGCAGCGTTAGTCATTTTTGCTGCCTGATGCGGATGCCGAATTTGGAACTCGGCCTGCAACGTTCGATTGGCGCTTAGACGCTCGAACGATTTCTCCTTGCGATTTCGAACGCCGCCTCAAACAAGGCTTCCCCCAGTCTGCGGGCTGGACCCAAATCTCCACTTCCGTGCCGGCCGCCAGGCGGCTCCAGATCCGGAGTGCGGCCCCGATCCCGGCGGCTCGCTCCCTCATCCCGACCAGGCCCCAATGAGCATGACGGCCCGACCGGACAGTCTCGGGATCGATCCCCCGCCCGTTGTCGCGAACTAGAATGCGTAGCCACCGCGGCTGGTATTCCACCTCCGCTTCGATGCTGGTGGCTCCCGAGTGTTGAAACGCGTTGATCAGAGCCTCCCGCCCGATGAGGTAAATTTGTTCCTGAACCGCGGGCCTTAAGGATTTCGGCTGCCCCGTGACACAGACCCGAAACTGGACACTGCCGCCGGGGGCGAACTCATCCTTCAGGGAAGAAAGCGCCTGATCGAGACTCGTCGACTCCATCGCAGGCGAACGGAGGCCCAGCAAAACATGGCGGGCTTCGTCAATGACATGCTGCATCCGGACCATAGTATGTTTGAGCGCTGCCTTGCTCTGAAGATTCGCCGGCACCTGCCCGACGGCTGCCTGCAGCTGAAGGCTCACTCCGAGGAATCCCTGTAACAACGAATCATGCAACTCCCTCGCGATGCGTTGGCGTTCGTCAAGCCTTACCCCGAGTTCCCGATGGGAGCGGGCACGATCAACGCGCCGAAAGAGCGAATCGACGACCTCGGTCGACCGGCCGTCCCACGCAAACGCAAATCCGCCATTCGCTACACTTGCGGTACCCTCAACACTGCAATCCACCATTGTTTGTCCCTCCCTATTTCTCAACCGCGATTGCGCTTCCCGGATCAGTTTGTCCGTGATCGGTGAGGCGCTGCATTTAAGAAGAAGGCACGCAGCTGCCCAAAAGAGCTTCGATGGGGCGCACGTGCTCGATCTAAGCGGAAACAGAACCTTTATCCGCGACAGCCGGGAGGAACGCACGGATGAATGCTGACGCTATTTCGTGTGTTACACGGCCCGTCGTACCGTCAGCTGCGAAATCGCGTCAATGTACGCGTATCTGTGAAACTGTCGGTCATGACTTGAGCGAAATAATCGAATCGGAATTTCGGACTTAGGATTGGAGGTGGAAGTCGAAGTGGAAGTGAACACAAAGACAGGGCTGCGGATTGGCGGATCACACGAACATAAGGCCGCAGCCTATGCGGGCTCGGACCCCGACGGACTCGTAGGCGCGCAGTTTCCCCTCAAGATCGCGGTATCTCTTAGGGTCGCATCTCCGCAGAAGTGGCTTGATGCACACGCCGGATCCCCAGCCTGTTCATTAAGCTGCGAAGTGTGTTCGGGTGAAGACGCAGGATGGCTCCGGCTCCCCTGGGTCCGCTGATCACCCAACCGGTCCTATCGAGCACTCGCAGAATATGCCTTCGTTGTACCCCTTCGAGTGAATCGCCGGCTTCTATCTCGTCGGTCGTTTCCGGAGTTATGCTCCTGTCGGATGCCTCCATCGCCAGGAGATCCTCCTTCGCCTTCAGAAAAGAGCCACGACAGGTCTGTGACGTCGAAAGGGGATTCGGAAGCACTCCGTTGTCCGACCGGATCACAGCACGCTCAACCAGGTTCTGAAGTTCCCGCACATTGCCTGGCCAATGGCAACTACAGAATGCATTCATTGTTGCTTCTGGTATGTGCTCAATCAGCTTCCCAATGCGCCTGGAGAATAACTCTACGAAGTGCAGGACCAACTCAGGTACGTCATCTCGGCGCTCCCGCAGTGGCGGTATGAGGACTGGAAATACGTTCAGCCGATAGTAAAGATCGCGGCGGAATTCGTTGCGTGCGACCATATCGGCCAGGTCGCGATGGGTGGCGGCCACAAGACGGACGTCGATGCGATGTGTACGGCCGCTTCCCAGCCGCTCAAACTCTTGCTCCTGTAAAACGCGCAAAAGTTTCGGCTGGACGGGCAGCGGCAAATCGCCGATTTCGTCCAGGAAGAGCGTACCGGTATCCGCCATTTCGAAGCGGCCCACCCTTTGTTCGATCGCCCCCGTGAAAGCGCCTTTCTCGTGTCCAAACAACTCACTCTCCAAAAGATCGAAGGGAATGGCGGCGCAGTTTAGCTTCACGAATGGGCGTCCGCACCGTGGGCTAATATTGTGAATAGCGCGGGCGATCAACTCCTTGCCGGTGCCAGTTTCTCCTAGGACCAGCGCGGTGCAATCTGTTGGTGCCACGCGCTCAACTTCGGCGAGGACAGATTCCAGACCAGTGCTATGCCCAACGATTTGGTCGAACTCGTGGGCTCTTTCGTCTTGCTCAATATAGTGAGGTCTCGCATGAGAGCTCATGACTACCTCCCCTCCCACCAAAACTCCGTCGGCGATAAGGACGAGCCCTCAACTGTTCAGCGCCACTCGAACGGCCTCAAGTAGATCTTCGCCGTCGAACGGCTTTACAAAAAACTTCACCGCACCGCCCCGCATTGCCTGGAGGCGCATCTTTCCGTCGCCATGGGCGGTTATGAAGATGGTCGGGATCCGGTAATGATCAGCACTCAACTTGTACTGGAGTTCCAGCCCTGACATTCCCGGCATCTTAATATCGGTTATCAGACACCCGGTTTCGTGCTGTTGGCCAGAGTCCAAGAAAGCCTCGGCAGAGCTGAAGGATTGCACTGAAAGCCCTGCCGACTTCAACAAACGTTGCACGGCGAATCGATACGATTCGTCGTCTTCAATAACGACAACCATCTTTTTCTTCTTCTCTCCCTTCATTAGATCCAGGATCGCGCAGCTCGCGTGCAGACCGCAATTATCGATTGTGATAAGGTCGATGATATATATTTATACGTGCAGTATTCATCGCGGAGCCGGCCGTCGAAGCTGTCGGCGTAGCTGTTTTCGACCGGCTTGCCAGGCCGTATGAAGTTCACGCGCAGGGCCTTGCCCATAGTTCAAAGGCACGGTCCGTAAACTCGTTTCCGTTGTCCACCGTGATGCTCTCCGGCGCAGCGCCGTACTCGTTCGCTGCCGCCCTCAACGCCTCGGCCGCTTTGGCGACCGTCATCGAGTCGCCCGCGGACGGGGCGATGCACTGGCGCGTGAACTGATCGACTACCGTCAGCACACGAAAGCTTTTTCCGTCGGTGAGCTTGTCGGTCACAAAGTCCATGCTCCAGCACTGAGCCGCGTTCAGCGGCGTCGGCGCGGCACTCAATCGCGCCGCGCGATCATTTCCGGGGGCGGATCCTTGCGACTGCGGTAGCGATGGCTCGGGCGGTCCAAGCCCACCAGCCTCGTGGCGCGACGCTCGCTTAATCGGTGGGCGGGCTGCACCCAGGCGGCCAGCTTGCGCCGCACCCGACGCTTCAGAGCGTTTTTGACACGATCTCCTGCAGGATCTGGAGGTCGTGCGACAGATCCGCGACCAGGCGCTTCAGCCGGCTATTTTCGTCGCGCAACTGCCGCAGTTCTCGAAGATCGTTGATCCGCAGCCCGGCATACTGCTTCTTCCAGGTGTAAAACGTCGCCTGGCTAATCGACATCTTGCGGCAGGTGTCAGCCACCGTATTCGCCGCCTTCGGCCTGCTGCAAAGCGCTGACGATCTGCTCTTCGCTGTGTCCCTTTCTTCGACATGCTCTCCTCCTCGTCGGCGTGAGATTGGGAGCTCGTTCAGCCCAAGGTTACTCCAGTTTGGCGTGGCAGAGTTCTCGTGTCTTGGCTCAAAGACTTGTTGGTCACGGCAGACTTCGCGGCGGCAAGTAAGCGTTCTGCGTCAGGCGATAGCCGGCAGCTTAAGCTTTTCTGCCATTCTTCCCAGTTCGGCGGGGGAGTTGGCCTGCATCTTGCGCATGACCTGACCTCGATGGACTGCCGCGGTGATTTCGGTGGTGCCTAGTGTCGAAGCGATCTGCTTCGTGAGCATACCAGAAACAACGAGAAGCATTACCTCGCGCTCTCGCGCACTCAGCCTCGTGTAGCGTTCCTTCAATTCTGCAATCTCGCTCTGCTGTTGCCTCGTTTCGCTGTCCCGCTTTAGCGCTTCCTGAATCGCGTCGATCAAATCCTGATCCCGAAATGGTTTGGTCAGAAACTCTACTGCCCCGGACTTCATCGCTTTGACCGTCATCGGAATGTCGCCATGACCGGTGATAAAAATAACAGGAATCCGTGCGCCCACTTCGGTCAGTTTGCGTTGCACGTCCAAACCACTCATCCCCGGAAGCCGCACATCCAGTACTAGGCAACTGGGACCATTCGGGAGCTTGTGCAGTAGAAAGTCCTCTGGCGTACCATATAACTCGGAATGCAGACCTACCGTCTTCAATAGGCGCTGCATCGCTGCACGCATGCGGGCATCGTCGTCGACAATGAAGACAGTCGGTAAATCGGCGGCGGCGGTCATTCGCGGGCCGTCTCCCTAATGGGCAACGTAAACTGAAACGTGGCGCCTGGTCCGGGGTTCGAGACGGCCCAGACACGGCCACCGTGCGACTCGATAATGGAGCGAGTTATCGCCAGTCCCAGACCGGTGCCTTGCGACTTAGTGGTAAAGAACGCGTTAAAGATCTGGTCGGCGTTTTCAGCGGGCAGCCCCACGCCGGTATCGCTGACGGAGATCAGCACTTGGCCGTCTTCACTCAGCTGCGACTTGATGCTAAGCTCACCGGTCGTGTCGCGCATTGCCTCAATCCCATTGAGCATGAGATTCATTAATACCTGTTGTAACTGTACACGATCCGCCATTACCTCGGTAAGCCCGCTGGTGAGATCCGGACTCATCCTAACAGAATGCCGGTTCGCCTCCTTCTGGAGCATCGCGAGCATCCCGCGGACGATTTCGTTAACGTCAACTATTTCCCGGGGTGAAGAATCCTTTCGGAACAAGGATCGGACATGCTCGATGATGTCGGCTGCTCGTCTGGCGTCTTTGATCATTTCGACGGCAGCTTCTCGAGCCTCCAGCAGGTCGGGCTCAGGACGATCGATTAATCGTAAACACGCTTGGGCATTCGTGACAGCCGCCCCAATCGGCTGCTTGATTTCGTGCGCCAGTGAGGCGGTCAGCTCCCCCATGGTGCTCACTCGAGTTACGTGCGCAAGGTCCGCCTGTAGCTGACGTAATCTCTCGCGTTCCTCGTCCGCACGCTTTCTTTCGCTGATATCGCGGATAAAGCCAGTGAATAGTCGGTGCCCATTCGTGGACAGTTCTCCGAACGAGACTTCCACGGGAAACTTCTGGCCACTTTTGCGCATGCCGGTAAGCTCGGCACCTTGCCAGTTCATATGCCGCTGCCCAGTAGACAAGTAGCGTCTGAACCCATCTTCGTGCAGCTTCCGCAGGTATTCCGGCATCAGTATGGTCAACGGTTTCGCAATCAACTCCTCGGGCTCATAACCAAAGATTTTCCTGGTCGCAGGGTTGGCATACTGAATTATTCCGCACTCGTCGGCGGCAACGACGGCATCATTGGCCGTTTCGGCAATGACCCGCTGCGCCTGGCGTAATCGTTCGCGTTCCTCCTCTGCCAGCTTACGCTCCGTGATGTCCATAACCGCGCCGATGTACTGAACATCGCCGGATTGACTCACCACGCATTGACCGATGCCGTGAAGGTATCTAATCAGACCTCCAGGGAGCAGGAGTCGGTACTCCGCTTCGAAATGTTGTCTCTGTCTAATGGCCGTTGCCCGAGCCTCCTCGACCTTGGACCGATCCTCCGGGTGGATGCGCTCGGTATACAACTTATACGAGGCTTTATCTCTTTCGGAATCAAAACCGAAAATCGTAAAAAACTCCTGAGACCAGGTGACTTCTCCCGTGCCGATGTTCCAATGCCAACTTCCAGTGCGGCTAAGCTTCTGCGCTTCAGCCAAATAAGCCTCGCTACGCCGCAGAGCCTCCTCGGCGCGCTTTTGTTCGCTTAGATCAAGTACGAAAGCGATCCCTTGGCTCCCGCCCTCTTCCAACAAGGCACCGCCCAGCAGTACGGGCACGCGGCTTCCGTCCTTGCGGAGATATTCCTTCTCGAAAGGCTGGAAGGTGCCGTTCGCCCTTAAATCGCTTAATGCCTGTGTGTCGCGGCCGCGCCACTCTGGCGGCGTCAAATCCGTCCAACGCACACGGCCAAGGATGAGGTCTTCACGGCCGTATTGGACCATCTCGAGAAACGCGTCGTTGGCCTCAGTAACGGCACCTTCGAGAGTCCAGATGACGATCCCAACAACATTGGCTTCGACCAAGCGCCGAATCTTGGCTTCCAAACCGCTGGCCAGTTCACGAACTTCTGCTTCGGCCTTTTCACGCTCGGTTACCTGGATTTTGAGGTCTTCTATGTGAACATGTGCTTGATACGCTGACGAAGCAAATTTCCCCAGCGAGGCCATGATACGGTTATCTTCTCCATCGAACCTGCGCCGGTCGGTATGCATGATCGCCCAGATGGTTCCGACCGCCTTTCCGTCGACGTAAAACGGGACTAGCAGGCACTCTTCGGCTGCCGGAAATACGGGGAGCAAATAGGGGTAACGCCGCTCGAAATGTTTGAACAGCAGGGTACAATTCTGATCCAGCACGTCTCCGCAGGGGCCGAAATTACGAGGGGTTCCACCTCCGACGTGGGGATTCCACATGCCTGAGATAGCCGGCCAATAAAACCTTTCGCCGCAAGTATCCGGCCTTTTGCCATCCCTGGTCAGCAGGCTAAGCCCAGCGGAGTCACACTCCGTAATATCCTGGATCGTTTCAGCTAGTGCCTGGAAGATGGTGCTTGGCGAATCGGCTAGCGCGCTCACCAGTGCCACGAGCGCACGGTTCTCCTTTTCATGATCAGGCGGACGGGATGGGCGACGCTGCAACTCCTCCGTGCAGAGGATCGACTCGAGAGGAGCTGCGGCCTCCGGAATTGAATCCTCAAGTGTAAAATCTCTCTCTGATCTGTGGGGCTGAGTCATGCTACACCTATTCTTCAGAGCTCCGGAATGTGATCCGACGGGCGCCAGTTGGCTCTCCGCTGAAAGGCAGTCTGTCGCCACGAAGCCGTCTGAGGAAGTACTCCTAAAGCTGCACGAAGATTCTCCCCGGCATCATCTGGTTTATAGACGTCGGAGTGTTCCCTACTGGGCAGGAGGACCGAAAATGATGCTCGTCGAGTAATTGTATAACCTAATTCGGACGGGAATCAACATTCCGACGGCAATCAATGTCCGGAATTGCACAATGGCGATGCGGATTCATCGGGAAGGCCCGGGGTTCCGTTGAAAGTAACGACTCCTGCGTAATCCACTCTACGACGCCTTTCTCGCCTTAACAACAGCTTTCTTAGATGGCGCCATCGCTTCCAATTCTCTGATGAGCGATGGGATCTGTTTATACCCTGTGATGCGGCGGAACTGTTTCTGCGCAACCAAGAGTCCCGACCCTACCCAGCGCTCCCGCTGGTCGCCGCCGTGCCAACGTTTCACATTACGGCAAACCCGCTCCACAATTGAGAACGCCGACTCGATCACGTTCGTGCTGGCCAATGTTTTCCGCAGTTGCATCGGGACATGAAGTCGATGCACGGTCAAGGTCTCTTCCATCCCTTCGCCCAAACTCCGAGCCGCACTCGGATTGAGATCCATCAATTCGCGATGCAACTGATTCAGCGCTTGCTTGGCAGCGGCATAGTCTTCCAGAGCGTAGGCCGCATTGAGCCGTTTCGCCACCCCTGGCTTTTGTTCGTCTGTCAGATGATCCAGCACGTTGCGACGCTTGTGGACCTGGCATCGCTGGATCGCCGCCGATTCGCCGGCGTACTTTTTCACGGCTGCGGTCAGGGCCTTGCCGCCGTCCAGAACGTAGACTCGCGGTTCGGTGAAATCGAGTCCGCGACTCACCAGATCGCCCAGCAACTCACCGACGACCGTGGCGTTTTCGGTGGCCCCTTGGCGAATGCCCAAGATCGTTTTCCGCCCGTCCTGGCCGATTCCCAACGCAGCCACCATCTGCTGTCCTTCGAACGGCGTCGCATCAATCAGCAACGCGCAGAGCCGGGTCTTGTCCAGCCGACTCTCCATCATGTTCTTCAGCTTCGCCCGGCTCGCCTCGATGAAATGTTCGCTGACCGCACTCTTCTCCAAACCGTATGCTTCGGTGAACTGGCGAACGGCCTGGCCGTATTTCCTCGTGCTGAGGCCGAGCATCAACTTCTCCCACACGGTTTCCGTCAGCGGCTCACCGCGATGGAACATTTCATAGCTGCCGAGTCGCACCTCCGTGTCTTCGGTTGTCCGCACGCGCGGCCGCTTCACCGGCACCTTCTGCCCCATCACGACGCAGTAGCCCTGCTCGCTACCCCAGCGATTGGCCGTCCTTTCCGCCTGTTGTTGGCTGCGCTCGCCAACCAATTCGCGGACTTCTTCCTGCATCAACAGCTCCATCAACTGCAAGCCGGCTTGACGAACCAGTTCGCCGACGCCCTTTCGCAGCCAGCCGACCATCTCAGCCATGGGCAGCACCATCTGCACCGCTGGATTTCCATCGTTGGCCATTGCCTCAAGCTGCATCACAGCTCGCTGCGCTTCAATTTGGTATGGTTTCTTCATAGCGACTCTCTCCTTTTCTCCGCAAAAGAAAATTGCTCTGAGCCTATCAGGCTCGGAGCGTTGAGAGTCGCTACTTTCTACGGTCTACCGGGCATCCCCCGGATTCACCGTGGGAACGGAGTTCCTTGTCGCGCTCCTCTTGTTTAGATAATTGATTGAGACGACGATTGCCGGCCGGTGGTGTCGGTGCTAAGAGGAAGACGGCCGCGGATTGCCCGAGAATGTGTTTGTAGAAGAGGCGCAGAAAAACAGGACGCACCCGTGGTCGTCGAGGTTGCGTAATTCTGGCACTATCCCGAAACGCGTTGCCGAAAGGCGGAGCTCGATGCTGGAAGTCTCGTTGGCGCGCATCGAGAACTGCCCGGCGTTGCACAAGTATCGTGATCGGGTTCGAAAAGATCTCGCCGGCGAAAGCCGTCGGCCCGGTCCCGCACTAACCCTCACTCCGGCTCTGTCTATGTGCGCAGCAAATTCGTCGGTACGACCGCGAGAAGGCCAGTAGGCAATTCGACACGCTACCAACAACACATGCGGGAGCGCGCCATCCCGTTGGACTTTCGCTCCGGCCCTCTCATCGTTACCTCGATTGGGTTAGGAACATTCACCTTTCGGCGTGTTATTACAAAACGCTTCGATCTCGTGATGCCGCGAAAGGCCACCTGGCAGTAACTTCGAAGCAGGAGGGGATTGTGGCTTGTGCGGGTGAAGCCCTGCTGGCGCTTCCCATCCTAGCGAGGTTGCGAGTGGTGCCGCGGCGCATTCGCATTTTGACCGCGGACAGTCAGGAATACTGAAAAAACGCCTGGCAACCACGATCGATCGGGACGGCCCAGTTCCTCAAAGACGTACTCATGCATCCGCAGCAGCATCCCTGATTCTGGTCCGTGGCCGCCTCCGCCGCATCTTCGGCTGTAACCCAACGTGATCGTGAACCCCCACAGTTGCTGGTCGCCGCGTTCATTCGCACAGCGAGTCGAGGTGCCCCCAATCCACTTGCATCTGTTTGCCCGGTCTTCATTTCGAACCGTCGCATCGCCACGTGTAGGCCGCCTCGCGCCGCGGTAGCAGGCAGCCAGTCAAGATCGTATAGTCGCCCGTGCAATTCCGTGACCGCAGCTCAGTCGGAAACACGCGCCCATTCCACACTCGGGTCCATAGCCGCTCCTCCAAGTACGACTACACCGGATCCGGATCCCAAAGGGAACGCCCGTGGGTCTCGATTCAGTCGGACGCTCTACGTTCAGTCCATACTCTCTTACTGAAGGGCCTCAGGCTTCTTTCCTCTCTCTGCAATTAGACGTTCCGACAGTGACTGACACGGCCAGGCCGGCGGGTATGTTGCCCCCGTTTGAACGCCGCGGCTCGAGCTTGCGATTTTCGCATCTTGTCAAATCACCGCCGGCATAGCGACAGCGAAAAGGCTTACGACAAGGTGTCGAGTGGCAGACATGCTGTACAAATGTCGTCACCGCAAGAGCGTCTTTTCGGAGTCGGAAATAATCGCGCCGCCGGGATCACGCGTTGGAGATAGGGCTCTTCCCTGACGTGTCACCTGCCCACATTGTTTGGCGATTATCGTGCCTCTCGAACCGGCGTAGACGATGACATCATCTCCTGCCGATCACACTGAGCGCGAATGGATAGATGTCGTTATCGAGTTTAAGCAAAAACCGAACAAGCAAAGGAGTGATCTCAAGATGTGCCGCAAGCTCGCTCTCATTCTCTCGCTGACTGCTCTCGGAACATTCCGTGAAGCCAACGCGCAGACCAAGAAGTCGTTCGACGGATTCAAGCTCGTTGACAAGGCGGGCAACATAAGCAAGCCTGTCGATTTTCGTGATCTGTATCAAATGATCGGTGCCTATGCGGTACTCGATCCGAAGGGCAATCAGCTGCACTACACCTGGGCCTCGCCGGGAGCTGCCGAATACTATCGGCAGAATGGTAAGTTCGCTGACGGCACTGTGTTGGTGAAGCAAGTCTTCGGAACGGACCACGCGCAGCTGAGCACTGGAAATGCTAACTGGGCTGCCGATACAAAAGTGTGGTTTGTCCTGATCAAGGACGCAAAGGGCCGCTACCCAGACAACCCGCTCTGGGGCAACGGTTGGGGTTGGGCGCTTTTTAAGTCCGACGCACCCGATAAGCAAGTCGCAACTGATTACAAGAAGGATTGCCTGGGTTGCCATGTACCCGCAAAAGCGGACGACTGGATTTACGTCAAGGGTTATCCGATTCTCCATTAAAACGTAAGAAAGGAACATTCATTCATTGACCGGCCAGCTAGGCGCGGTCCGATTGGAAGATTACGAAATGTCAAACAAACGATATTTGATTGCAACATTCACCGGAATTGCCATCGTCGCGGGCATTGCTCTGTTCCGCACGAGCCCCGCTGCCGCGCAAACGGAGGGCTCCTCAGCCCATTTCACCCGTGACGGCAAGCTGATATTGCCCACTGGATTCCGCAGGTGGGTTTTCGTTGGCGCGCCGCTCACACCGAATGGTCTGAACAATGGGATGGCTAACTTTCCGGAATACCACAACGTGTACGTCGAGGCTAAGAACCTTGATGCCTACATGAAGACAGGTGTGTTTCCGGAGGGTACGGTCTTTATTAAGGAGCTGACACGCTTAGTTAACCCGATGTTTCCGGACGGATCGCGCACTGAGCCATCCGGTCGGGGCTTCTTCAATGGGGAGTTCAACGGCATAGATGCGACGGTGAAGGACAGCAAGCGCTTCGCTAAGACCAACGGGTGGGGGTTCTTTACCTTCGGGCACCACCCGTTGCCGTATGAGGAAACGGCCGCTGAAAAACCTGTGGCTGAATGTGCCGGGTGCCACATCGCCAACGTGGCCAAAACCGACATGACATGGGTCCAGTTCTACCCGATCCTTCACAAGGGTCAAGAAGTCCGAGGTGTGGACACGAGCTCTGCTGGTCGATAGGGCGTAGACCCTCTGTCGCCATTTTATAGACAGAGGGTCACGCAGACACTTAAGACAACTTGGCATTGAGTAGGAGGATGAATATCGTGAATCTGAGGCTAATGATTTTGATTGGGGCACTGTTGACGGCGACGGTCATTGGGATCTCGCAGTCCAACGAGACGAAAAAGCCGTTGTTTAATAAAGCCGGGGAATTGGTCCTGCCCTCTGGCTTCCGGAAATGGACCTTCATCGGAGGGCCGATTACGCCCAATGCGTTGAATAATGGCGAAGCTCCATTTCCTGAGTTCCACGACGTCTATATAAGGCAGGAAAATTTTCGCTACTATCAACAGCACGGCAACTTTCCAGAGGGGACAGTCCTTGTCAAGGAACTAGTTTTGGCCCAAACCGGGGGGCATCCGGATGGATCCATCGATTCCGCATCGGGCCGGGGATATTTTCCGGGCGACCTCCATGGCCTCGATGTGATGGTCAAAGACAGCAATCGCTTTGGCAACACGCACAATTGGGGGTTCTTTACCTTCGGTCATCACGCCCCCCCCTATAGTCCGACAACGAAGGCGATGCCTGCGGCGGAGTGCGCATCATGTCATATCGCCGGTGTCGCAAAGACGGATATGGTGTGGGTGCAATACTATCCTTTACTAAAGGCTCAATTGCAGTGAACCGTTTTGCGCCCTTTGTCAATTGTCTGTATGCTGCCGCGAGCGACCGTCAGGGGTCGGCGGGCACTTGGCTCGCTGTCGCGGGCCAAGCGTCCGCCGACCTGCTCTTTGCCGTCACTGCCGTGATCCTAATTTTTGGAGTAGTGGTGATCGCGCTTTCACTCTGCAAGCGCCACGCATGAATGCTTTCAGCCGTGATGGCCATAAAGGCGGGATATCGCGGCGCGCACTTCGATGGATCGCGCCAACTGTTTGCAATCACCAATTCCCTCACCTGCGATTGCAACTAATCGCGAAACGGTTCGCCAATTTCCTGCCGTGCTGCCAGTGATCCAAGGCATGCAGAAGATCACCGCGTGAATGTTTGGCGCCGGACGAAGACCCAGTAGATCGCTCGATCGTGGTCCTCCTGCCCTCCTGCCAGCATTTTGGTACGCAACAACTGACAAGATAGCCACTCGCGGAACTCTAGTAACTAGTTCGATCATGTGAAACCGGCCCTTAATTCCACACAGTCAATTCGTCGACACCCGGAAAATCACTTTCGCCACCGTCTGACGGGACAAGTCACGCTCCCGTGCCTGGAGGCGATCTGTTTTCAATAAGCTGACTTCCCGCGATGCTTGGCCCGCAGAGTGCATTCTTACAACCGAGGGAGGGGTGGAGTTACGACTGCTAAACACTCGAAAAGACACATCATGACGAGATGAATCAATAGCCTCGCGTTCGTAGCCAGTCTGGCTTTAGCCACTGCTTTGTTTAATCCATGAACGTTGGGGAGTGGAACGAAGAAACCATTTGTTAAGTTCAGCGCAACTGCCGTGAATATCCAGGTAACGCTAAGGGCGGCCTCCTGGCCGCCTGGGCCTAAGGGAGCCCAGGTCCCGCCAGACACGGCCTGATGCCCTGTCTTTCGGACTTGCTTTCTCAGGCGCAGGATAGTTCTGAAAACTCGTCCGCACAGATAACCCTTGCTGATCGAGTGAGCGACTAACGCACCACGAGCTTTAAACGTTCTTTTGGCCTTTAATGGTGCGAATAACATCAACACTTATTAGGGAGTACAGAGACATGGTTTCGGGAGAAGAATTAAAGACAGAGCGGCTGGCGGAGAATAAACCACCGCATTCCAATCGTCGTTTGTCGGCCGCAGTGTGGATTGGGGCCGGCGTAGCGATAATCGCGCTCGTGGCTGCATCGCTCAAGTATTCGCCACATGCTAATGCAAAGCCAGCCCGTACGACACCGGATTCGCGGCCCCACGTGGTGGTGAGCAGGCCCCTAATAGAGAACCTCGATACACGTCTAAGCTTCCTCGGTCAATTCTCGGCTGTCTCACAAGTCGAAGTACGCGCTCAGGTTGGGGGCACCCTTACAGGCATATATTTCAAAGACGGCGACATCGTTCATGAAGGAGATCTTCTCTTCACTATCGATCCGAAACCGTACGAGATCGCGCTGGCGCAGGCGAAAGCCCAACTTGGCGTCGCGACGGCGCATCTTGAATTGGCAGAACGGCAACTCGCGCGCGCCAAAGATCTGCAGGAGAGTGATGCTGGAACAGTTGAGAACGTTGACCAGCGGACCGGTGATCAGCGCGCAGCACAAGCTTCGGTAGAAGAGGCCAAGGCACGGATTCGGGATGTTCAGTTTGACCTTGACCACTGCCGCATCTACTCACCGTTCACAGGACGGATTGGCAAGCACCTAGTGTCGATAGGCAATCTGATCAGCGGCAGCCGTACAGCAAACAGTCCGACGACCCTGCTCGCGACTCTGGTGTCACTCGACCCAATCTATTTCGACTTCGATATGAGCGAGGCCGATTTTCTGCTGTTTTCCAAATATCGAGCACGGACGGAGGGTTCACATGTTCGGCAAGTCGCGCTCGCCGTCGGCGATGACAAGGGCTACACGCAAAAAGGGACATTCGATTTCCTGGACAACGTGCTTGACCGATCGAGCGGCACGATTCACGCAAGGGCAACGGTTCCGAATTCCAATTTCGCGCTTGTGCCAGGCGAGTTCTCTCGTGTGCAATTGGTAGTCGCGCCTCCTTCGCCAGCGCTCTTGGTGCCAGACGCGGTTGTGCGGCCGGACCAATCCCAACATACCGTGCTAACGGTTTCCGCGGACGGGTCGGTCGTGCCGAACCAAGTGGAAGTCGGGGACCTTCGAAGCGGTTTGAGAGTGATCCGGTCGGGACTAAAGGCGAACGACCGCGTGATTATTGGCGGATTGGCCTACGCCGGAAAAGGCATCAAGGTCACGACTCAAGATGGCACGATAACGCCTGCGGGCGGGCACGACACGAGGAAGTAATAATATGCGCCTGGCACATTTCTTTATCGAGCGGCCGCATTTTGCCATCGTCCTAAGTACGTTCGTAACGCTTCTTGGGCTGGGCGCTCTGCTGGTATTGCCGGTTGCGCAGTATCCCGAGATTGTCCCCCCCACTGTACAAATTACGACTACGTATCCCGGAGCGTCCGCCGACACGGTCGCCCGCACAGTGGCGACTCCGCTCGAACAGCAAATTAACGGGGTCGAAAACATGCTCTATATGAGCAGCCAATCGACTGGTGACGGCAAGCTCACGATCACAGTCACCTTCCGCATAGGCACGGACTTGAACGTGTCGCAAAATCTCACTCAGAACCGTGTTCAAGATGCATTGCCGCGATTGCCGGAGGACGTACAACGGCTCGGCGTGCAAGTTAGGAAAGCCACGCCGAGCATCCTATTAGCGGTTCACATCTACTCACCCGACAATTCGCGAGACACGCTCTACCTTTCCAACTACACCACATTGCACATCAAGGACACTCTCGCCCGTTTACAAGGTGTAGGAGACGTACAGTTCCAGGGCGCTCGAGAATACGCGATGCGCATCTGGTTGGACCCAGACAAAGTCGCGGAAAACAATCTCGACGGCAGTGAAGTGCTAGCAGCGCTGCGCGCGCAAAACCTGCAGGTCTCCGCGGGCATTCTCAATCAGCCGCCCGTCCCCGGGAACGAGGCCTACCAGATCAACATAGAAACTCTCGGTAGGCTCTCCACACCAGAACAGTTCGGCAACATCGTAGTGAAGTCCGACCGCCAAGGAAGGGTCACGCGTATCCGTGACCTCGGCCGGGTGCAAGTTGGCGCGGCGGATTACGGCTCCACGGCCTTTAAGGACCGCAACCCTTCCACAACGCTTTTGATCTACGCGCAGCCGGGCGCCAACTCGCTTGCCGTGGAACGCGAGGTCCGTGAAACGATGAAAGATCTCGTGAAAGACTTTCCGGCGGGAGTCGATTACCAGATTATCTACGATCCGACGGTCTTCATTTCCAAATCGATCCACGAGGTGGTCATCACGATTGTCGTGGCAATCCTCCTGGTGCTTGGTGTTGTGTTCTTGTTTCTCCAGAACTGGAGAGCGGCGATGATTCCGGTCATTGCCATTCCAGTATCGCTGGTGGGAACATTCGCCATTCTCTACGCGCTCGGCATCACTCTCAACAACCTGTCGCTTTTCGGTCTGGTTCTGGCGGTGGGAATCGTTGTCGACGATGCGATCGTTGTGGTCGAAAACGTAGAGCGCAACATGCGTGGGGGAGTGTCTGCATTGGAGGCAGCTCACAAGACAATGGATGAAGTTGGTAGCGCGCTGATCTCGATCGCGCTTACCTTATGCGCCGTTTTTGTACCCTCGGCTTTTATCTCTGGCATCTCCGGACTATTCTTCAAACAATTTGCCGTTACGATCGCGGCCTCCACCGTTATCTCCTGCTTTGTTTCGATAACCCTGAGCCCAGCGCTGTGCGCGGTCCTATTCCAGAACCACAATGTAGACCAGGGTACTTCGCGCACATTGGCGCAGCGACTGTTTCATGGAGCCTTTGATGGATTTAATCGCGGATTTGAGAGTCTGTCGAACGGGTATGGAAATGTAACGCGCAGACTAGTTCGGGGGACGGCGATCGTTCTCGTGGTTTATGTCGGGCTGATTGGCCTCGCCGGATGGGAGTTCTCGCGGTCGCAGACTGGTTTCATCCCGGAGCAGGACCAGGGCTATCTCATCAGCCTGATGCAGTTGCCGCCCGGCGCGACGCTGGCGCGTACAGAAGCGGTGATGAAACAGGCCACCGATATCGCCTTGAAAACACGCGGCGTCGAGCACGCTGCGCCTTTTGTGGGCCTCGATGCCATAACTTCAACCGTGGCTTCGAACGCGGGCACTGTCTTCACAGGTCTGCCATCTCTTTATAACCACGACATTTCCGGCGTAACCGCGAAGACAGTTTTGGCCGATTTGAGCGCTCGACTGTCGGTCATCCAAGATGCTCGCGTTTTGACAATTCCTCCTCCGCCTGTGCAAGGCATCGGCAGCGCGGGTGGTTTCAAGATGATGCTCGAAGACCGTGCCGGCCTTGGTTCAGAAGCGCTTGTGCGGGCGGCAAACGATCTGGCCGCCGCCGCCAACAGAGATCCGCATTTCGCCGGCGTGTTCACGCTGTTCAACGCGGGAGCGCCTTCTGTTTACGCGGACATCGATCGCGTCAAGGCGGAGAAAGTCGGCCTGACGCCCACGGATGTGTTCTCCACGCTCCAGGTGTATCTGGGCTCTCAATACGTGAACGACTTCAATCTTCTCGGCAGAACGTATGAGGTGGTGGTTCAGGCGGACGGAGATTTTAGGAGAAGTCATGCCGACATCTCGCGACTGAAGGTTCGAAACTCCTCTGGCGAGATGGTGCCGATCGGAACAGTGGCTCGTATGCGCGACGACACGATTCCATATCGAGTACCGCGCTATAACCTGTATCCGGCCGCTGAGGTGCAGGGTGTGGCGGCCCCGGGTGTGGCCTCCGGCTCAGCGCTTCAACGCATGGAGGAGCTTGCGCGTCAGGTTCTGCCGCACGGCATCGGATTCGAATGGACCGACCTAGCCTATCAGGAGCAACAGCGCGGAACTCCGACGTTGGCTGTTTTTGGCGCAGCTGCTCTTTTCGTGTTTCTTGTGCTCGTCGCTCGATACGAGAGTTGGGCGCTGCCCCTGGCGATCATACTCATCGTTCCGATGTGCCTCCTGGCTTCGATTACCGGCCTGCTCGCGCGCGGCATGCCGATCGACATCTTGGCTCAAATCGGTTTTGTTGTCCTTGTCGGATTGGCTGCGAAAAACGCGATTTTGATTGTCGAATTTGCGCGCCAGAGGGAAGACGAGGGTGCTACTCCCCTTGAGGGAGCAGTGCACGCGGCACGTACGCGACTTCGTCCGATCTTGATGACGTCGTTAGCGTTCATCCTGGGCGTGGCACCGCTTGTAGCTGCGACCGGCGCCGGTGCGGAAATGCGGCAATCACTGGGGACAGCAGTTTTGTTCGGCATGATGGGCGTAACTTGCTTCGGCCTTCTCTTTACGCCTGCGCTTTACTCGTTTGTTCGCAATTTGGTCCGGAGGAAACACGCATGAAAAATATGCGTATGGCCTGGTCCCTAGCGCTTAGCCTGAGCCTAGCCAGTTGCATTGGCAGGCATCCTGTAGGTCCAAACTATACCAGACCGGTTACCACTTTAGCTCCTTTCCACAATCTTGATGCTGCCACGGCGGTGAAGACGAAGCTGCCACCTCCACAACTCGACGCCTGGTGGACTGGATTCAGCGATTCCATGCTTGTGACCGTGGTCCAGCGCGCACTGCAGCAAAATCTGGACCTTGCCGCTGCATTCGACCGTGTAACGCAAGCACGGGCGGCTGCGGCGGAGGCTGGTGCTCAACTTCTGCCGACCGCCGACCTGGGTGCGGCGGTAACGGCCCAACGTCAAACTGCCGCTAATGAGTTTGGTGAGATCGGAAGCAGATTCCCAGGCTACTCGAGGAATTTCCAGGAATATGCGGTTGGCCCAGCGGCGAGTTGGGAGATTGACCTCGCAGGCGGGCTGCGCCGGGGGAAAGCTGCTGCTCTGGATGAATTGCAGGCCGCGGAAGCCGACCATGTCGGGACCCGAATCACGGTCGCGGCAGAAGCTGCCGACGCCTACGTCCAAGTGCGGGAATTCCAGGCTCGGATCGCTGTGGCACAGCAACTCATCGATACGGACGCAGGCCTCCTGAGGTTGGTAGAGGCACGCCGGCGAGCCGGTGCGGCGGATGGCCGCGAGGTTGCCCAAGCGGAAGCGCTTCTAAAGCAGGCAAAAACCACCGTACCGCCGTTGCGCATGGAGCTCGAAGCCCAATTGAATCGGCTCGACGTCCTGATGGGCGCTCAGCCCGGGACGTATGCGAAAGAGCTCATGACGCCCGGCAAGATTCCCGAAGTCCCGGCGATCGGTGATCCCGGTCAGCCGCTGGATGTCCTGCGCCGTCGGCCCGATATTATTGCCGCTGAGCGCAGGCTCGCCGCCTCGAATGAGCGAGTTGGTGTGGCGATCTCGGACTACTACCCCAAGATTTCCCTTGCTGGCGCACTAGGCTTCGACAGTATAAAACCCGGCACTCTGTTGAATGGGCGGGCGTTCCAGGCTGTCGGTGGGGGCGTGTTGCGATGGCGCCTGTTTGATTTCGGCAAGGTGAAAGCAGAGATCGCGCAGGCGCGCGGTGCCTACGCGGAAGCACTGGTCGCGTACCGCCAGACCGCCCTGAAAGCCACGGAGGACATCGAGAACGCGATGATGGAGCTTGCGCAATCAGAAGCACGGCTCGATCAGTTACGAGATGAAGTCGAATCGCTTACTCGAGCGCGTGACCTTTCACAACGAGCCTACCAGGCGGGAGCGATTACCCTAACGGATGTTTTGGACGCGAATAGGCAACTGCTAATGGCTCGTAACGAGGTCGAAAGTACGCGCGCGCACTCGGCGCGCGCTGCCGTAGGCACGTTCCGAGCATTGGGGGGTGGCTGGGATGTGCAGAGTAATCAATCTCTCAGCAAAATCAAGTAAGAACCTGGCGAGAGAATACGGAATCCATCCGAATCCGTCGTGGCAGCACCGCCGAGATCCTCGGGATGCGCGCGCCGCATAACCCATCTGTGGCGGTCACAACGCGACAAGTAGAGCAGCCGCACCATTCTCACTCGCCCCGCCGCAGGCATCTTCCCGTCGTCATGACATCTCGAATGACGATACATGGACTGCAGGTGACCTCTTCGTCGTCAGATTTCGATAATCTGCGCATACCAACCAGCGAAACTATCTTCCTTTCTTGCTGTTCGCTCGGTTTGACCCGAACATTGGTGTGTGGCGATGTTCGTGCACTTACTCAGAAATGGAGCGGCCTGCCGCGACACTCACTGGACCGCGGCCAAGATGCAGGAACGAATCGCTCAATGAGGGGTCAGAGCGCCTCGGAGACCGATTCTAAATGGAAGGAGCGGATTGCTAGCAGGATGCAGGGGCGTCGGTAGGCAGCTTGGAAGGCAACTTACACTTCCAGCAAAGTGACACATTACTGAGGAGAGAAGTCCTATGAAACAGACATGGCACGGCCATACCGCATTTCGCATCGAGGCGGGCGAGGCCAAGATTTTGATCGATCCATTTCTGTCCGATAACCCGTCCAGGGACAACGGACGGAGCGGCTACCTTACAGGCGGGAACTCGACACGGGGAGGTGACCGATGAAGGCGATTGTGGTAACGGATCAGGCCGCGGGAGCGGCCGGGGTGAAACTGGTGGAGCGACCCGAGCCGCAGGCGGCGATAAACGACGTCGTTGTTCAGATTCGTGCGTCGGGATTCACCGGGGATGAGCTGACTTGGCCCTCAACCTGGACCGATCGCGGCGGCCGTGACCGGACGCCTTCGATCCCCGGACACGAACTGGCCGGAGTGGTCACCGCTCTCGGCTATGGGACGACGGGGCTGTCGATTGGACAGCGGGTGTTCGGCCTTACGGACTGGTATCGCGACGGCACGCTAGCGGAGTATGTGGCCGTCGAGGCACGTGACCTCACACCGCTGCCGGGCGACGTCGACTTCACGGTTGGCGCGGCCCTCGCGATGCCGGGCCTGACCGCGTGGCAGGGCCTGTTCGAGCACGGTCGCCTTCACGCGGGGCAAAGCGTCCTGGTGCACGGTGCGGCCGGCGTAGTCGGTTCAATGGCGAGCCAGCTCGCACGTCAGGCCGGCGCGTACGTCATCGGCACCGGGCGCGCTGCCAGCCGTCAGACGGCTCTCGACTTCGGCGCACAGGAGTTCGTTGACCTCGATAACGACGCCCTGGAAGACGTCGGCAAAGTCGATCTGGTTTTCGATGTCCTTGGGGGCGACATCGCGAAGCGGTCTGCGGCCGTGATTCGCGCCGGAGGAACGCTGGTGACCGTCACCGGTCCGACTGAGGCGCGTCCCGCTGCCGGCCTGGTAATTGACTTCGTCGTCGTACCGGATCGCGCCCAACTGAGTGATGTCGTCCAGCGGGTCCGGGATGGTCGCCTGCGGACGAACATCGGCAAAGTGGTTCCCCTCGACGATGCCGTCGCCGCCTTCAAGCGGACGGAACGGATCAAGGGAAAGACGGTCATCTGCGTTCATCCGTGAGGCTCGGGGAGTGGCTTAACCCTCACGAAAGTTCAATTCACCAAGGGAGAGTTTAGATGTCAAATACGATCACACCGACTGTTTTCTATCGCACACTTAATGTGGAGGGGCTGGAAATCTTCTATCGCGAAGCCGGTCCCTGCGATGCTCCCACCGTCCTGCTTTTGCACGGCTTTCCGTCGTCTTCTCATATGTTTCGCAATCTGATTCCCATGCTTGCGGATAACTATCATGTCGTTGCCCCAGACTTCCCTGGATATGGCGAAAGCTCAGCACCGTCGGTCAACGATTTCGACTATTCCTTCGAACGGTTAGCGACCGTGACCGCAAAGTTCACCGAAAAGCTGAATCTGTCTTCATATGCGGTATTCCTCTCGGACATAGGTGCATCGGTTGGCTTCCGGTTAGCCGTCATGCATCCCGAACGAGTGACTGCTATGATCGTCCAAAACGGGGGCGCCCATGTTGAAGCCCTAAATCAGGAGTTCGCAAAAGGACTATTTGACTATTGGGAAGATCGGAGCGAAAAGAATGCTCAACCCCTACTCGACTGGCTTCTGACGATTGAGGGAACCAAGTGGCATTATCTGCACGGTGTCTTCGATCCGTCGAAGATCAGCCCTGACAATTGGGTGATCGACCAGGCTTATCAGGACCGGCCGGGGAACAAGGAAATCCAGCTTTCAATTCTCTACAACGCGAAAAGAGATCTGGATGTCTTTGCCGACTGGCAAGAGTATTTCCGTAAACAACAGCCCCCCACGCTGATCACTTGGGGCAAAAACGATGGAATCTTTACAGTGGAGGGTGCTGAACTCCTTAAAAGAGATATCCCAAACGCAGAGCTCCATCTATTCGACACGGGCCATTTTGCGTTGGAAGAAGAAGGGGACCGGATTGGGTCGCTGATGCATGATTTTCTCGACCGAACAATCAACAAGTTGCGCCCGCAACGCATGCCCAGCAAAGTGGATACGCTCCTTACGAAACAGCTGCCGGACGCTCCGGGTAAAGAGATCGAAGTCAGTACCGTCAAATACGCGCCAGGAGCCGGTGACGCGATCCACCGGCATGATGCGCACGCGGTTGTCTATGTTCTCGACGGGGAAGTTGAGATGCAAGTTCGCGGCGGCACGCTTCGGCGGTTTGGTCCTGGCCAGGTATTTTACGAATCCCCTGGGGACGTTCATACGGTAAGCCGGAACGCTAGTAAGACGAAACCAGCGAAGTTCGTGGCGTTCTTTCTCAAGGATAAAGGGGCACCGATTCTCACGCCCATTTCACTAGCCCCCGGAGCATGACTTTCTCCGAGGACACCATCCTGCATGAGGCAATATGCCTTTTGTGGGTATCCGCTTCTTAAAGTGTTGGCACGCAACTATGCCGCAGTGATAAATAGGAGAGCAAGCATGAGGAGTCTTTTCGAATCTGTTCTGTTCGAACCACTGGTACTTAGCAATCGCGTCTTCATGGCACCAATGACGCGATGCCGGGCGAACGTCGACGGCGTGCCGAGTGAGCTCGCGGTGCAGTACTACTCGCAACGGGCGTCAGCGGGGCTGATTATCACCGAGGCGACGCAAATTTCCCCGATGGGGAAGGGCTACATCAATACTCCGGGAATTCATTCACCGGAGCAGATTGTTGCGTGGCGTCGCATTGTTGACGCAGTACATAACAATGGCGGACGGATATTTCTTCAGCTATGGCATGTTGGCAGGATTTCTCATTCGTCTCTATTGCCGAACAATGCGCGCCCGGTCGCACCCTCAGCAATTCAAGCTCAAAGCCAGACATTTATCGCGACCGGTCGGGTGCAAGTGTCGGAGCCGGTTGAATTGACACGAGTAGGCATCAAAGAAACAGTAGCTGATTACCGATCCGCTGCGCGTAACGCAAAGGAAGCCGGCTTCGATGGGGTCGAGATTCACGCAGCGAACGGCTATCTGATCGATCAATTTCTTCACACCGGATCGAATCAACGAACGGATCTTTATGGGGGTACCGCTTTGAACCGTGTTCGGTTTCTCGCCGAAGTAACGGAAGCGGTCTTGGAAGTATGGGGCGAGAAACGTGTTGGCGTGCGAGTTTCCCCGGCCGGAACCTTTGGCGACATGCATGACGGGAACCTGACAGAGACGTTTAGTGCGGCCGTCGAGGTGCTCAACAATTGCAGAACTGGCTACCTGCACGTAATCGAATCAACCAATGATGACCGCCAGAATAGTGAGCGCGATTGGGCGTTGTTGAGACATTTGAGAGGGCTATGGAGGGGGTTTTACATCGTGAATGGCGGTTATACTGCAGCGCGAGGAAAAGAGGCAGTTTTGACGGGGTACGCCGACGCGGTCGCGTACGGGCGCGCGTTCCTGGCCAATCCGGACTTGCCGAGGCGTCTAGAACTTGGAGCTCCATTGAATGAACCGGATCCGCGAACATTCTATGGAGGCGATGCCCGAGGATACACCGACTATCCTTCTCTTGCGCAGGACAGCACGGCCGCATAAAGTTAAGTCATTTTGTGGAGGCACCTATGAATTCAAAACCCGGGCAACTCACCGAGAATGGGACAGAGATCGTCCGTCTGTTCGCACGGTTTGCGCTAGGAGCTTCCTTTCTATCCGCGGTGGCTGATCGTTTTGGTTTGTGGGGGCCGTATGGAGCAAAGAACGTATCCTGGGGAACATTTGCTCATTTCGTGGAGTACACGGGCGCGGTGACGTCTCTCTTCCCCAGTTCATCGACACTGTCGTTTGCGTGGGCAGCTACGGTCGCGGAGACACTCTTTGGGATATTGCTGATCGCAGGCTTCAAAACACGAATGGCCGCCCTCCTCTCCGGTCTTCTCCTTTTGTCATTTGCTGTAGGCATGGTGACAGGTCTCGGCATCAAGAAGCCATTCGACTATTCGGTCTTCTCGGCAGCCGCTGCAGCATTCTTACTAGCGTTCTGGGAGCCTGACCGATTCACCTTGGACAGGCTCCTGAATCGATTTCGAAACTGAGCGGGAGATCCAAATGAAAACTCAAAAGCGTCGACTTATGTGGCATGGCGTGTTTCTCTTTCTTCTCGGCCTGATCACAGGGTTACTTGAGCAACGTTTCACTAACGTGCGCATGGGCCTTTCGGCACACCTGGAGGGAGTGATGAATGGCATTCTCCTCCTTGGGCTCGGTGCCGCATGGAACCAGGTACGGCTGCCTCATCCGGTAAAGGTGACGGCTTACTACACTGCACTTTGCGGCACCTATTTGAACTGGCTAGTGACCTCGATAGCTGCGGCTTTCGGCACCGCAGCGAAGTCTCCAATCACTTCAGCCGGCCACAGCGGACAGCCATGGCAAGAGAGCTTTGTCGCAATGGGATTTCTCACCGTG
>Ga0070741_10005611_pt1 | contig 27684 bp, 21 predicted proteins | sample Coa_R1_4_FD_66440 | JGI IMG/M metagenome (GOLD analysis project Ga0070741, IMG submission 66440) | Surface soil microbial communities from Centralia Pennsylvania, which are recovering from an underground coalmine fire - Coalmine... | ecosystem: Environmental > Terrestrial > Soil > Unclassified ...
GAGGTGGCTCGTCATGAAGAAGTGCCCGTACTGCGCGGAGGAGATCAAGGACGAGGCGATCAAGTGCCGGTACTGCCAGAGCTGGCTGGTGGAGGAGATCCCGGCGGCCGCGGTGACGCCGCCGGCCCGGGTCACGGCACCCTCGACGGCGCCGGCGGTGAGCGCTCCCGCGGAGGTGTCCGCGAGCGCTCCGGCGAGCGCCGAGCCCACACAGGTGATCGCCCCCGTCGGCGCCGGGGTGGCCGCGAGCCCGGCCGAGCCGGCCGCCGGCCAGCCTTCCGCGCCGGCGCCGCAGGATCAGGTGGAGTTCACGCACTCGGGCGAGCGCTACCTGCTCGGGTACGGGCGGGACTACTTCGGGATCTGGGACCGGCAGGCGCCCGCCACGCCCAAGTACCGGTACCCGCGCAACGACGACGGCTGGCGGGCGGCGTGGCAGCAGTACGTCTCGATCGAGTCGAACTGGATGGAGGTCAAGCGCTCCTGACGGCGATCACCGGACACCGCCTGTGGCAGGGCTGCGTGTCCCCGGTCGAAGGTGATTCCGCTGTCGCCGCCGGGGAGATCCTCGGAAGAACCGCCGGATTCGCAACCCTGCGCGGCTCGCCAACGTGGTCTTCGAGGAAGAAGCGGGACAACTGCGCTGGCGGCTCTTCAGGTTCCGCGCAAGCGGGCTGGCTCGGACGTACGAGTACGGCCCGAGAGACCGGGATCACGGGCTGGCAGAGTCATACTTCCGCGACCCGCTCCAAAAAGGGGATACATGCTCTCCCGGCCCATGCACGTCTGGAGCATCTCGATCAACCAGCGGCTCGCCCCTGAGACGCTCGTGGGCCTGTTCTCGGAGGCCATGGCCCTGCCCGGACCCCCTCCTCCGGGGTGAGGGATCCCAGCCCTACTCGAGCCGCATGGCGCGGATGGCGGCGTTGATGGGGTCCGTGTAGAGGACCGGCTCGAGCTTGTTCAGCAGCTCGTCGGGGATGTCCGCCAGGTCCCGCTTGTTCTCGCTGGGGACCAGGATCCGCTTCCCCCCGGCCTCCCGGGCGAGCTCCAGCCGCTCGGGGAGCGCGTCGACCCGCTGGAGCAGCCCCTTCACGCTCATCTCCCCCACGATGACCGTGGAGGGATCCACCGGCTTCTCGAGGATCGCCGAGACGAGCGAGATGAAGAAGGCGATCGCCGTCTCGGCGCCCTCCTTGGCCTGGTTCAGGTTGACCGCCTGAACGGTGAAGTCGGACTGGCGGGGGTCCCGGTCGATCCCGAGGTCGTGGATGTGGGCCTTCAGGTACGCGTCCGCAGCCCTGAGGGCCTCCTTCATGACCGGCGAGAGGTGGCCCAGGGGGATGATCCTGCCGCTCCCCGGGTTCACCTGGGTCTGGATCAGGAACAGGGCGAGCTTCCGCTCGCTGGGGTCGGTGCCGACCGTGTAGACGGAGCCGGGCGGAAGCGACTCCCCGGTGATGATGAGCCCACCACCGCTCTCGGGGAGCACGATGTATCTCTCGGCGCGGCTGTCCCGGTCGATGTAGCTGAAGCTCACGTCCCAGTACTCGAGCCCGCCCATCTTCTTGAGCTGCTCCTTCACGCGTCGGCGCATCTCCAAGGCGAACTCCACGTACTCCTGGAGCTCGTCCTTGGTGACGTTGCCGTCGGGGTGGAGCAGCTTGATCAGCCCGCTCACCGTCTTCCGGACCGCCTTCGCGTCCCGGCCCCCGACGTGGGGCCCGAACTCGAAGTGCCGCTCGGCGAGGTCCACGTAGCTCGTCTTGCGGAGCTGGTGGAAGACCTCGGCCAGGTAGTCGGAGACGAAGCCGAAGTGGGAGGTGTACAGCTCGTCCCGGGTCTTCTCGAACTCCCATCCGGGGAGGTAGGCATGGAGCCGGTCGTAGAAGGCCGTGTCCATCTCCTTGGGCATGGGGTAGAAGAGGTTCGAGGTCCGGAGGATCGTCCGCACGTCCCCGTCGAGGTTGCCGACGAGGACCACCGAGCCCTCGGCGCTGATCACCTCGCGTCCCCGGCTGAAGGTCCCGTCCTCCATGTAGTTCTTCATGATCTGGATGCCGCCCTTGTCGGCGAAGCGGACCCCGGCGGCCTCGTCGAAGGCGACCACGTCCCAGAGCGCGACCAGGCCCCGCTGGCCCGTGGCCAGGTTCACGAACATCTGCGCGACCGTGGTCTGCCCGCCGGAGACCAGGTGGGAGTAGGGGCTGATCTGCTGGTAGACGAAGCTCTTGCCCGTCCCCCTGGGCCCCAGCTCCACCAGGTTGTAGTTCTTCTCCACGAGGGGGATCAGCCGGGCCACGTGGAGCAGCTTGCGACGCCGGCTGAAGTAGGGGTGGGTCGGCTCGAGCCCGAGGGAGCGGACCAGGAGGTCGAGCCACTCCTCGGTCGTGAAGGCCGCCCGGTGCTCCTGGACCGGGGTCATGCTCCGTGTCGAGAGCTGGATGGGCTTCAGCCGCTCGATGAAGAAGGGGAAGGTCGCCCCCCGGAACCGGAAGGTGCTGTCGTAGCGGAGGGTGATCTCAGCCCAGATGCCCCCCATGAGGAGGCGGTCGTGCTCCCGGATCGTCTCCTCGTCGATGTTGACGTAGTCCAAGCTGATGTTGTGGAGGGCCGCCCAGTACTTGTTGTCGTGCTCGTGAAGGGCCGCGGAGACCTTGTCGATGACCTGGTACTCGCCGAGCTGCTGGATCCTGGCCTTCACGATCTCCCGCTCGTCGGGCTTCACGAACTTCTCCGAGAGGTTCCGCCGGACGAACTCGAGGCCCTGCTCGATCACGGTGGCGTCGGTGGAGGCGCAGTACTTGCCGAGGAGGAACTCGATCACGAAGGTCGGGACGCTGTAGGCGGAGCGTAGGCGCCGGAGGAGGTCCTTCCGGACGAGCAGGCCGGGGAAGTGCTCGTTGGCCTTCTCGTCGAGGGCGTCCAGGGCGAGGGTCTCGAGCGCCATCGCCGCCTCACTCCCACTCCACGATGAGCGTCAGGGGTACCGTACCAAGGTCCCGCCCCGTGTCGCGATCGATGGCCCGGAGCACGAGCTGCTGTCCGGCGGGCAGGCCGAGCCCCTCCAGCAGGTAGAGGGGCGGGCGGAGTTCGGTGGCATCGGAGCGGACCGGGACGTCGATGGGCTCGGTCACCGGCCGCGGCTCCTCGCCGGTGGGGGGGAGGGTCTCGGCCCACACACGGACCGTCACCGTGCGGACCTGGGTGGAGAACAGCCGACCCTCGACCCGGGGTCTCAGCACCACGGGCACGACCCCAGCCGACAGGCGGTCCGTCGCCACCCCCACGTCCACCTCGAGCCGGGGCTCCGCCACCTCGGCTCGTGAGACGAGGTGGGGCACCAGGCACTCCTGGAGGGAGATGCCGCCGTGCATGTAGCCCTCGGCCTTCTTCAGGGAGCGAACCCCCCGGGGGAACCCAAGGACGGCCGCGTCGGGGTCAAGGGGCAGGGGGAGCTTGAGCAGGCCGTCCACGGCCACCTCTGGCTTGAGGGCGGCCCAGCGGAGGTCCTTGTGGAGGACCTGGGCAGCGGGCAGTTCGGGTCTCCCCTGCCCGTCCACCGCCTCCGGCGGGAGGAGCAGGAAGCCGTGGTCGGTCACGACGTGGACCTCGGCCACGCCGGCCTCGTGGAGCAACAGGATGGCCCGCCGGAGGTCGGCCGCGAACTTGTCGACGAGCAGGGGGAACTGCTCCGTGCCCTTGTGGCCCAGCTCGTCGATCGTGTTGTCGAAGACCACGAGGAAGGGCGCTTCGGGGGTGGGTTCGCCCTTCAGCAGGGCCTCCAGATCGGCGAAGCCGATCCCCGGCCTCTTCTTCCCCGCCCCGACCGCGGCGAGGAGCAGGTCCTTCCTGCCGTCCCTGGCCTCGATCCGGGAGACCCCGCCTGCGGCGATGGAGGGCTTCCCCGAGGACAGATCGACCCGGAACCCCTCCTCGGGCGCTGGCAGGAGGGCCGCCATCCCGAAGGGGGTGTTCGTGGGGAGGGTGGCCAGGACGGCTTCCAGCTCGGTGGTCCCCTCGAGCCGGTCCCGGAGGAGGCAGGCGAGGTCGATGCGGAGGCCGTCGGTCACGATCACCGCCTTGTGGGCGCGGGGCCTTTCCCACAGACCCGCTCGCAGAGCTGTCACATCGGGCAGGCCTGCGGGTGGCCAGGCCCCCTCTCCTTCGACCATCTCCCAGAGCCGTTCGGCTGCCAGCGACACGTGCTCGACGTAGGCGGCATCCGCGAGGCGTCGTACCACCGCCGGGCCGTGGGAGCGCACGCAGGCGGCGAGGACCTCAAGGTGCAACAGGTCGATCCGCCAGCCCTCTTCCTCGTGAAGGCGGACGAGGTCCGCCGCCCGCTTCGAGCTCCGCACAGGCTCCTCCAGGCGCCACACCTCCGCCAGGAGCTCGGCCAGGTCACGGGCCACGGCCCACCCCGCCTCGCCTTCGTCGGGCAGCTCGCCAGCGGCCTCCAGTGCTCCTCGCTCCGCGTCCAGCAGGTCGGCAGCCGCTCGCCAGCCGTCGGCGGCCCGTTCCTCCAGGCGGCGGAGGAAGCGTCTCCAGCGTTCCACGCCGAGGAGCGGAAGACCCAGGGGCTGGCCGTCCCTGGCCTCGGCCCAGTCGGCGAGCGGGTAGTCCCTCTCCAGCCGGCGGACCCTGCGGCGGAAGCGGGGCCCGAGCTCCATGTGAGCGAAGACGTCCTGGCGCAGGAAACTGGCCGCTCGCTGTCGCTGCTCGGGGCTTGTCGGAAGCCGGGGCTGGTAGGGGAAGTCCTGCGGCTCGCCGAAGGCCTCGAAGGCCTCCGTGAGGGCGAGCTGGATGGCGAAGGCGTCGGCCAGCTCCTCCCCGTCCCATGCCCCCTCCGGCGGGGAGAGACCGAACTCCTCTTTGAGGCGTGCGAGGATCAGGTCGGTCTCCTGCGCCTGCTCCCAGCGGCGGAGCTCGTTCCCGGGCGCCGCGAGGAGGGCCCGGAGGCGCTGCCTGGGATCCCCACCGAGGGCTTCCAGGACGTCGGACAGCCGCAGCGGACTGGGCCAGGAGTCGGGGCTCGACTCCCGCATCCGCTCGGCGTAGCGGGTCAGGAGCGAATCGGGGCCGTCCCTCGTGAGAGCCCGCCGGGTCTTCTCGTCAGCGAAGCTCACGCCATGGGTCCGGAGCCAGGTGGCGAGGGTATGGGGCTGCGGAACGGCGCCCGGCTCAGGGGCCTTCCCTCGGCCCCAGACGGAGCCCTTGTACCGGTACTCGAAGACCGACCAGAGTCGCGGGAGACCGCCGTCTGGCCTGGGCTCGAGGTCGGTTGGGGCGAAGCCCTTGAGGTAGAGGACCGCCCGCGCCTCGGGCTCAGCTTCCAGGCGCAGCAGCTCCAGCTTCAACCGGAGGTGCCCCGTCCCTTCCTCGGGGGCGTAGCGAAGCAGGCGCACGCCTTGCTCTGCCAGGGCGGGCGCCAGGTGGGGTACGAGCCTTGCGAACGCGCCGTCGGGGTCGAGCCAGAGCAGCGCTCGGCGTGGCACGCCGTCTGGACGGACATCCATCCACGCAAGCAGGTCGCCCGCCAACGACTGAATCAAACCTGAGACGCTACGCACCCCACCGCTCGCGCTCACTCCCCGCCCTCCTCGATCAGGAGGAGTCGAGCAACGTCGGGGAGTCGCTCCGGAGGCGCTCCCTCGCGAAGAGCCAGGATGTATTGAGGGAGCTGTTCTCGCAGCGGGCTCATGCGGAACTGCAGTGTCTCGAACGCGGGCAGCAGGCTGTCATATATCTGGTGAGCGAGGGCGCCCGTAGGGAACCCAAGGCACTGACCGCAGACCAGGCACGACCAGGGCCGACAACATGACAGGATATGTGCGCCGCTTCCGCTGTGAAGCGCTGACGCCACGCACGTCGCGGGAACGATGGTACACCCGAAGGCCTGAGGTGAGGGTTGGCACGTCGGACACGTCAGCCATGGCCACCGTCTCCGCCCGTTGTACAGGCAGTAGAGCGGAAACAGGCCATCCTGCGCGCTACTCGACAATAGAAGCTGGAGCTGCTGCCCGCGTCGATAGTTGAGCCTGGCGGCTAAGTGCTTAGGGGTCGTGCCGGGCCTCCAATTCTTCGCCTGGACGCGCATCCCTACCCACCACCCAGACCCTCCGATCCACCACTCCCAATCCGCTCCCGTGGCCCGGCCTTCCTTCCACTTCGAGAACCGCCAGATTCTCACCGCGCCCGGGTGTCGGCCCTGGATCTCCAGGAGGTTGATGTCAGTGAGCGTCTCCTCCCCCGGGATGAGCCGGTTCCGAGCGCCGATGTCAACGTACCGCCACGTCTGGACGGCCCGATCGACGAACGTCCGACAGAGGCGCGTGCGTGAGCTCCCGGTCACCACTTCTTGATCACCGGCCGCGCCAGGATGCCTGCCTCCTGGAAGGGGCGGATGTTCACCTTGACCCCGTCGTCCAGATCGGGGGCGTAGGGGCCGGGGCGGCCGTCGGGGTCCTCCCCCTTCCAGCGGCAGCGGATCCGGTAGCGGGGCTCGTCACCCCGCTCGATGCGCTCCAGGGTGCGGCGGAACTCCTCGACGTCCTCGATCCCAGCGGTGAGATCCGAGACCTTCGCCTGGTCGCCCTTCGCCTTCTCCCGCTCGGCCTGGAGTTCCGAGATCAGCGAACCGGCGTAGGTTGCCCGGAGCCGCTGGACGAGGTCCCGGGAGAGCCGGTGGTAGAGGACGAGCGCCTGGAAGCGCCCTTCCCGTGAGGTGAGGTGCCAGGCGATGGGCCGCTGCTTGAACCGGCGGGTGTGCTCCTCGAAGAACCGGCGGCGGAACCAGTCGTCCCGGGTCATCCCGACCCAGCGCCGAAACTCCTCCTCGGCACGAGATGCCCCCTCCTCCCCGAAGAGACGCTCCAGGAGCGTCCGGATGCGCTGGGCCGCCGTCGGGTGGTTGCCGCACCGTACGAGGGGGATGACCCCGTCCTCGTCCACGAGGTCGGGATCGATGGCCGGGCCGTGCTCGGCGTCCTGCTGGTCCTGCTCGGGCCAGCGGTAGCCCAGCATGAGTAAGGTTGCCACCTCGACCCACTGCTCCATCGCCCGCCTCACCTCGGGCGGCGAGAACACCCCCTCCGAGCGCAGCTCCTCCAGCAGCCGGTAGACGGAAACCGGGTGCACTTCGAGCTTCTGGGACAGCTCCTCGAGGAACGTCTCGGTCGGGATCGGGATGCGAGCCCCCAGGACCGCTTCGTCCTCCTCGTCATCCCCGGTGGGCGCCTCCTCGTCTTCGTCGATCTTACCTCCCGGCCCCGCCTCGTAGAGCTTCCGCAGGCGGGTCTTCAGCGCCGTCAGCTCCTCGGGCGAGAGCTCCCGGCGCTCGAGCCCGGCGAAGTACTCGGCGAACCCGTCGGGCAACTCGACACCCTCGGGCGGGTCTGGGAGGCGGTCGTAGCCAGCGATCAGCGGGTACCAACCCGCAGGGGTTCCCGTTTCGTCGAGGACGGCCCGCACATCATCCTCGTGGAGCTCGTAGGCGTCGAAGACGAGCCTCTCGTTCCAACCCTCCAGGGTGTGGAGCAGGGCGGCAATCGCCTCGGCGCGGGCCAGGGTGGCGACAACCGTCGAAAGCCGCGTTCGCTCGCCGTCACCATTGGGTTGCAGGAAGAGCCGGGGATCGAAGGCCCGCTCGACCGCATCGAGCCGGACCAGCGACCGCTTCAACCCTATGGATAGTCGACCGATCGCCCCAAGGACAGCAGTGTTGACTGCCGGGAGGGGTAGGTTCTCGACATAACCAGCGTGGAACTCAAGGTTTTGCGTCGTCACCCTCAAGAGATAGCTGCTTGCGCGACTGGATAGCAGCGCCGCGAGTCGTGGCAGCTGAACCGGCTCTGCGAAGACGGACATGCCCTTCACGTCGAACACGCTGTCGATCATCAGCCGCGTTCCCATGCTGCCGCGGCTCATCTGCGTGTACGTGAGGCCCGGCCGGAAGTAGTAGTCGGTGTTCTGGGGCCGTGACGCTATCCGGCCGTTGGCGCCGACGAACCCCTTGATCTCTTCTCCGTCGTTCGCCCAGTTCAAGACTAGCCATTCCAGGCCGGCCCACTTCTGGTAGCGACCGCCCTTCGCGTACCAGAACCAGCGGCCGCGAACGGGCCTCCCGTCCTCGACGACGCCGATCTCCGACACCTCCCAGAAGCAGCGGACGAACCGGTCGTTGTCGGCCGTCGCCAGCCCCTGCCGGACCTCGGCGACGTCGGAGAGGCGGCGTTCGCTCCGGAGCAGCTCGAAGAAGCGCGGGCGCAGCCAGTAGACGAACGGCGTCTCGGGGATGGCGAGGAGGTCGGCCTGTCGCGGGGTGGAGACGATCGGGTGACTCATCCAACGCCCTCCGCCGCGATCTCGGCCGGCTCACCAGCGACGTGCATGGCCCAGAGTCCTGACTCTTCGATCCTCCAGCGGACCGGCTTGGGCGCCGCCGATCCGGGCTGCCAATATGGCTGAGCGCCGGGGGCGGTCCGGAGCTGCCCGTCATCCCACCATGCCAGCGCCTCCAGATCCCCGCTGAGTGTCGCCGCTTCCTCGGGGACGCTGGCGTGGGCGAGGACCCGCTCCGTGATCACGCAAGGGTCAGCTCCGTCGAGGTCCGGATCGATACCGAACACCTGGGACGCCGGCTCCCATGCCACGGGGCGTACCCGACCGAGGCCGTAGCGCGTGTCGCCGCCGAGGAAGAGCTCCTGGACTTCCTCCAGCGCCTCTTGGATCGCGGAGCCATCCCGCACGAACAGGTAGCCGACAAGGCCGACCGGTTTGGCGTCGCCCGTCGGTCTTCGCCAGCACTCGCCGATGCACTCGGTCTCGCGGAGCGTGCCCTCCGCGGCTGCGTCCGAGCCCGGGTCGACGGCGGTGCCGGGGCGCGCCACGAGCAACCGCGGTCGCATTCCTGCGTCGGGAACGAGACCATCGCCGCCGGGGTCGCCCTCCCGCTCCCAGACGAGACCCTGGCCGGGCTCGTACCGCGGGAGCCACGCGTACCAGTCGCCCCCGGCCTGCTCGGCCGGGTAGAGGTACGTGAGTCGCACATCCCGCCGAATCGCCATCCCGACGTCCTCGTAGGAGGGGAAGCCCATGCCCTTGCGTCGGGCCACCTCGGCGGTGAGAGCGCCCCAGAGGGCGCGTGCCGGCACGTAGAGGCGGCAGCGATTGAGGCTCCCCGACGGCGGCATGCCAACGTGGAGGGGCGCTTCGAGCTGCCAGACGGAGCGCTGCAGCGCCCAGCTCACGGATGCCCTCCCCCGCGCTCGCGGGCCTTGACGTGGTAGCGCCCGTAGACGAGGGCCTGTCGCAGAAGGTCGCGGGCGAAGAGGAGATGGTCGAGGTTCTGGCTCAGCCTTTGCAGGGAGGCGAACACGTCGCCGCCATCGAGGAGAGGCGATCCCTGCGGCACCCCGCGCAGGAACTCCGCGCACGTGGCGCTTACGGGATCGGCCCCTTGTCCTCCCCGGGCCTTCAGGTAGAGGAAGAACGCGTACACCCCCTGCTCCTCGAGGACGGCCAACGCGTCGTTCAGGAGCTTCTCGTCGACTCCATCCTCTTCGGCCAGTTGCTGACCGAGCTTCGCGCACTCTAGGTCCAGGTTCTCAACCATCACTCCGCCTCCGCCGGTCCGGGGGACGGGCCCTGCTGCGGGCGGAGAACCCGCAGCCTCCCCATCCCGCGCGTCCCCATCCCGCCGATCCCCAGATGCTCGAGGTACGGGTGGGCATCCGCGACCACGCCGTGGACGTCCTCGATGGTCACCTGCTGACCGGCGCCCGCGAACGCCACTTCCGACGATCCAACCCGGAAGTGGGCCGGGTTCTTGCAGGTGACCTGCCAGCAGAGCACGGTGGTGCGAGGGAGGGCTTCATAGGAGAACAGCGCGCCTTCCTCCGCTGCGCCGGTCGCCGGGTCGATCGCCACGGACGTCCGCACTTCCAGGTTGCTGTTCACCACATGGGCGAAGAGCTTGTCGGGCAGGACCCCTAGGCGCCGAGAGATCTCGTCGGGCACGCCGAGGCTCGTGAGGCCGGTCTGTACCTGCTGCCAGCCCGAAAGGGACCTGACCGGCAGGAGGAGCCAGCCCAGGTTGAGCGGGCCCCCTCCATCCTGGCCGCGGTAGACGGCGTCGTCGGTGACGCCCAGGGAAATCACCTCAGCCGTTTCAAGGGCCATCGGGCAGGTGACCCACAGCGGTCCCTCCCGCGTCGCCACGGGGAAGAGGAGGAGGTGGGCGTCGCTGAAGGCGGCGAGGCCTGCGAAGCCTCCCGAGCTGTCCTGGCCGCGAGCGAAGCCGAAGACGGTGCAAATCGGGCACGTTGGCTTCCCGCAGTGGCCACCTGAGCCATCCGGACGCGGCTGTCCGACGCCGGCGCAACGGGGGAAGCGGTTCCTGACCATCGCAGCGTAGCTGCGGTAAACGCCCGCCAGGCTCGACCCTGGAATCTTGGGGATGCCCGTGACAGGGTCGCGAGCGATCGTCAGATCGACCCTGCCCAGCCGGGCCCCGCCGGTCCCGACATGGATCGGGTCGAGCGCCATCCCCACGTGTCGAAAGGTTCGGAAGCTCTCAGCCATCGCTCACCTCACCCACCGTTTCTTTAAGCACCGAAAGGTGCCAGTCCAGGGCCCATTCCAGGGTGCCGTCCCGCGTAGCCTCGACCAAGGCTCGGAGGACTGCCCCTTCCGCCCCGAGCCGGTCGGCCAGCACCGCCTCCGCCAGGCTCGCCCAGGCCTCCTTGGCGTCTGCAGCCCACCGGCCGTCGGGGCCATGCCAGGCCTCGCGGCGGCTCATGAGTTCTTCCCGAACGGCATGCAGAGCGGCCATGCTGGGTGCCGTCCGGCGGACCAGCTGCCAGGTCGCGCGCATCTCGCCCCAGGCACCGAGCGGTCTGACGTCGACCGGTTCGAAGCGCCGTCCCGTGCTGTCCAGGAACAGCGTCGCCACCCGCGCCGGCTGTACCTGGACTGAGTCACCGGGCCGGAGATCCAGGGCGTGACGGTAGACGTGCCCGTCAGGATGGCGGAAATCGAGCGGGAAGCTAAGCGCATCGTCCGCCACGGCGAGGTACGGGTAGAAGACGTCGAGGCGGCCATCGGGCAGCGAGACCGGAATGGTCCGGAGCTCGCTACCACCGTCGCGACGAAGCAAGGCGAGAGCGACGACTCCCTCTCGCTCGTCACGGTGGCGCGCCCGCCACGTCTCGGGCTGCGCGCCATCGAGCTCGTGTTCGATGGTGCGCACGGCCTCGAGAACCGCCTGGAAGGGGAGCTTCTGTGGGAACCCGACGATGCCGGCACGCAGCGGCAGGCGATCCCAGACGCGGGCGAAATGGTCGTTCCACATCTCGATGGCACGGTCGAGGCAGGCGGACGCGGCTTCCAGGGGGACGAGGACGCGGAAGCGGAGCGGGCTCAGCTCCAGGAGGACGATGGGATGGTAGGTCCCGAGCAGGCCCGGCTCCTTCACCTCCGCGATACGCAAGGTGCGCGCGACGCGATCGTCCCCCCGCAGCGAGACCTCTCGCCCCTTGAGCTCGGCACTAGTCGCCTGGGCCGCGAGCAGCCGCGCCAGGTTGGACGTCGTCAAGAACCGCCCGTCGCTCTGCCGGTAGAGGACATCCACCAGCGCGCCGTCCACGTGCCCTTCGTAGAGCTCGCCGTCCTTCCAGCCCGCGGCGGTCGAGGCCTCCTCGGGGACGAGCACGAGGCGGCGGACCCGCCAGCGGTTGGGGCTCCTGGCGGCGAGCTGCCGGAACTCTCGGGCGAGGTCGGCGAAGAACTCCTCGGCCTGCCGCCAGAAGCGGTAGACGCGCCCCGGGGAGGGGAGCTTCGCGAAGAGCTGGTGGGCCAGCCAGCGGGCGCGGGCAGTCTCGTCTAACTGTTGCCAGCTCGGCGAGTCCGCGCGGTCCTCGACGATCTTGGCGAAGAAGCTCGGCCAGTCGCTGTCGTGGCGATAGCCTTCTTGGAGACTCGTGAGTACCGGATCTTGCCCGTCGTAGGCGCCCAGCTTGCGACGCACGTAGTCGGCGAGGCTCTCGAACGGCTGTGCGGGGTCGATGGGGTTGGCGGTGCCACCCAAAGTCGGGTTGAACCTCCGCCATTCGCTGATCGCCTGGGTCCGCAGGCTGTCCAGGCGCCGACCTTCGAGCCAGGGTTCGAGGTCGAGGCTGAGGGTGAGGAGCGCGACGCGGCCGTTGGCGTCGGCCACCTCGTTCACCCAGATCGTGTCCGTTCCCAGCTCGCCGCGCAGCCAGGCATCGAGGCGGCCCTTCCGGCGCTCTTCGCAGACGCCGCAGAGACGGCCTTTGTCATCGGGTCGGCCGTTCAGACGCACCAGGCAGACGGGACACACGTGTCCGTCGTTCCGATCAGTCTCGACACGCCAGCTCCTGTGGACCGGCACGGCGAGCGATGACCGGGCCTCCCGCGCCTCCCGGACGATGGCGATCAGGCTGCGGGTCGGCCCGCTGATCCGGCAGAGCGGTGGCGTCTCCAGCTCCAGCTCCGACGCGATCCGCTCCACCTCGACCTGCAGCCAGTCCTTCCAGTCAGACACCTTGAGGTCGCCATCTACGCTGGATCGCTCGCCGGGGAACGAGAACACGTCCACGCTCGGGTGGCCGTAGAGGAGCGAGCCGATGGCGAGGTCGACCTCGACCAGCTTGCGGACGCGGCCGAAGAACGTCCGGATCGCTGCCCACGCACCCATCCAGTCGCCGATGCGCACGGCGCGGCCTTCGTAGTGATCGGTGCCGACCCCGACCGTCAGCAGCCGCCAGCGCGTCGTCTGCTTCAGCTCGGTCGAGGTCCATGGGAATGGGCTTCCTTCGAGGACGGCCCCCGCAACTGCGCTCTTGAAGAGGGCCGCGGCGACGTAGGACTGGTCCCAGAGGGTCACCTCGTTGTTCGGGAGCCTCGTCTCGGCGATGGTGGAGGAGAAGGCAGCACGGAGAAGGCTGGCGGGACCGATGGCCGAGTCGCGCCACCTGTGCCATGCGCCGACATCCGCCGTGTCCCCCACGCCGAGCTCTTCGAGCTCGTGGAGGATGCGCCGGACCTCGTCGAGCAGGCGGCGCCAGCCGGCCGTCGTGAGCAGCTCAGGTGGATCGGCCAGGAGGTTGCGCCGTGGCTCGCCGAAGGCCGACGCGAGCCACATCTGCGTCGCATCTTGCCCGAGATACTTCGAAGTTCTCGGCGGGAGGTTCTTCTCGATGCCCGAGACGATCCCGTGGGCCGCCTGGAGGAGGCCGAGCAAGCCCGTACCGTCACGCCCCCGGTGCTCGCTGACGAAGTCCGCCAGGGTCGCGGGCCACGGTATCGGGGCGCCGTTCACGGAAGGGAAGCGCGATCGCGTCCAGCCGAGCAGCTCGTCCCACGAGAAGGGCGGACTCTCCTGTTCGTGCCAGCGAAGGTCGTCGTAGCCCGTGTCCTGTCCGCCTTGAGCCTGGAGGAACTCGGCGCGCGCCTTACCCGTCATGTGAAGCCAGCCCACCGCTTCGATGGCCAGGAGGAGCGGCCGGTGCGTGCGGAGCGTTTGGGCCGGGCCGAAGTCAGCCATTCACCGACTCCCCTGGCTCGCTCCAGGACCTCAGCGCCCTCTTGAGGGCGACCGGGGTGCTCTCTCGCAGCGGCTCGCGGCCCTTCCGGTGCGCCCTGCACTCGTCCACCCGTGCCGCGCCCCAGCCGGCGGTGCGCTTCGCGGAGATCCCGTACCGTGTGAGCAGCGCCCCGATCGCATCGAGCAGCCGATCGATCGCCTGCTCGGGCCGGACCCGGTCTCGCGCGCCCGCCCCCGGCAGGGGCGCGTAGAGCAGGTGCAATGTCCCTTGGGTACCGGCAGGCACAACCTCGTACAGGATGGGCTGCGTCCCGGCTCGGGTCTTGCGGCTGTGGGGATTGATGACCTCGAAGCCGATCTTCGAGAACCAAGTGGGAAAGAAGGCGAGCGCCCCGCGCTGGAAGTCTTCTCCCTCGCCCCTCTCGTTGCCGAACAGGTGGAGGATCCACGCCGGCTCATCCCAATGCATGCGGCACGACCAGCGGAGCAGTCCCTTCCAGCTGGCGGCGCTCATGTAGGGCACCCCGAAGACCCGGTCCTTGCGCACCGGGTTGTCCAAGACGTGGAACGGGCGGTCGTCCTTCGAGTACCACGGGCTTTCCAGAGTGAAATCGACCTCAAGGCCCAGCCAGTCATCGTGGGGGAGGCTTTCGAACGACGGCTCCAGTCGGAGCCAGTCCGGTAGGGCGAGCGACGCCGAGGCTGCCCGCCGGCGGTAGCGGTCACGAGCGTCGTTGCGCTCCTGCGACCCTCGCGCGGACCACGATGTGCACCCGTCGACGAAGCCGGAAGCGAGCCCGGCCGGAAGCCGGCCGTCGGTCGGACAGGCTGTTTGTGAGGCGAGCTCGGCGTACAGGTCGAACCTCACGTGGCGGTGTCTCCCTGTTGCAGCAAGTCCTCGAGGATCGACTCCCCCGTCATGAACTCGTCAGGCCCCGGGGTGGACCATGCGTCCTCGAGGCGCCGTTGCATCTGCGCGACGGTGATGCGGTCCGGATCGACGAACCCGAAGGTCCGTGCCGGATCCTTGAAGCTGAAGACCTTCTTGCTTGTCCCTCGCCCCCCGGCCAGCCAGCTGTTCACGGCTCGATCGGCGGCCTCCAACTGCTGCGCCCGATCCTTCGGCTCTCCTCGCCCGAGGACCCTGTTGAAGGTGCTCCGAGCTGCGTCCTGCCGTGCCAGTGACTTGCCGTTCACGCACCAGAAGTTGGTGAGGGACGCCCAAGCGAACCCACCCTCCGGGGGCCTTCGCCAGCGCTGGTCGCGAACGTAGGACGCAAGCTGGCTGCGGGAAACGGGCTCGATGACGGGGCGGCGCTCGATATCCACGAGTCCGTAGTCGCGGTGGTGCGGCAGGGTTGCCCGGCGCCCGTCGTCGGAGGGCTTGAGAACGGTCTTGCCGCCCATGGCTCCGTATCCGGCGATGAGCCGAAGCGTGAGATCGAGCAGGGCCCACTCCTCCCGTGCGATGCGGCGGAGGACCGTGAACCGCAGGACGAAGTGTCTGTCCTTGCTGATCTTCTGGCCCAAGACCTTGCCGTCGGTATCTGCCACCTCGAAGCGGAACTTGCGCGCCCAGCCGGTGCAGCCGAAGAGCTCGCAGACCGGGCAGCGCTGGACGTCCTTCGGGCATCGGCTGTCCCCGTCGGTCGGGTCGCAGGCCGCTCCGCCGAGCCCTCGCACGAGCACTTCACACCACCAGCGGATGGAGCCGAGCAGACCGGTGGGAATGACCCGTTCCCCTTTCCCGTCCACGTCGCCGGTCCAAAGATCGGTTTGCGCGATCAGGCGCCACTCCTTGACGTCCACGGGCTGGCTCATGGACGCACCTCCTCCGGCAGGCGGGCGAGGACCGCCTCGTACGCTTGCGTCGCGATGGCGAGGGCTTCCTCCGCTTCCTCCGGCGACGGTTCCTGGGGCTCTCCCGGGTACCGGAAGACCCAGGCGAACGGCGTCAGCTGCTCCGCCCGCTCGGCGATCGCCTCCAGCGATCCGTCCAGGGCCACGCAGGCCTCGCCGAGCTCGCGGAGGTCGTGGGTCTTGCGGAAGGGGATGTCGTGCCAGGCGAGGAACGCCTTCCACGCCTTCTCCACCGCTTGCTGGCAGTGGAAGACGGCGCTCTCGGGCCGGGGCTCGGAGGAGCGCAGCAGGATGGCGGCGGAGTCCAGGTCGACCCAGGCCCGCCGGAGCCAGGCCCGGCACTCGGCGACCCTCCCCGGATCATGCGGCATGGAGAAGCCTCCCTTCGCGCACGACCGTCGCCGGGAAGGAGGCGGGGAGGTGAAGCCGGGAGTCGAAGGCCTCCCGCTCCCAGACGAGCACGTCCACCGCCGCCGGGATCCCCCGGAGCACCCGGTAGGCCCGCTGGGAGAGGCGGTAGGTCGGTTCAGCCGGGTGCTCCACGAGGAGGAGCAGGTCGTAGTCGCTCTCGGCACCGGAGTCGCCGCGCGCCCGGGAGCCGAAGAGGTAGATCCGGCACGGCCGCAGCTCGGCGAGGAGCCGGTCGACGATCTCGCGGAGGAGCGGATCGGGCGGAAGCGCGGCGTCGCTCATGCTTGGCTCCCCCCTCCAGTCCGTGGCGGCCCGACCATCCCGCCGCTGGCGATGGCCGCCGCGGTCTCGCCACGGTTCCAGGCGTCTCGCTGAAGGGACTCGATCGCCTCCAGTAGCAGGCGGTGCTTCGCCGCCGGCGACTTGGGCCCGACCAGGCGGAAGGCGGTTATCCGATGCTCTGGCGCGGGGCTGCCCGTCCGGAGCGTGAACAGGGCGACGTTCACTACCTCGCCCACGATCTCTTCGAAAGCCCGCGGCCCGAGGTGCGCCAGCGTCGTCACGGCCGTCCGGGCGAGCACCCGCTGCCGGAGCTTGGCGAAGGACCGGAGGAACAGCCACGACTGTTGGGTGACCATCCCGAGATACCCGCCCTCACGGGCGAAGTCCAGGCAGCGGAGGATGAAGGCGGCGTACAGGTCGCGCTTGCCCTCCTTGTACTCGCGCTCGATGAATCCCTTGACGGGCTCGTCGAGGTTCTTGCTCCCGGCGTAGGGCGGGTTCGTCACCACCACGTCGTAGCGGCGGGCGAGGAGCTCCACGAGGGACACTCCCTTGGCGAGCTCCTCCCCGAACAGGCGCCGCCCGACGTCCTCATCCCCCGACAGGCGCTCGAACTGCTCCCGCAGGCTTTCCAGGAGCTCCCTCCGGTATGCCTCCCCGCCCGGCTCCAGGAGGCTCTCCTGGGTCCGCGTCCGCCGGTAGGCGAGGGCCTGCTCCAGTGCCCGTTCCGGGTGAAGGAGGGAGCCGAGGAGGGGCGCCTGCCGGAGCTCCTGCCAGATGCCCTTCAGGACCTCCGTAGCCTCGCGGTCGTTCCTGAAGGGGTCCAGGAGCTCAGGCGGCGGAGGCCCTTTGGGCAGGCGAACGTCGGCCGCGACGAGGTTGAGCCGCCGGGGGCGGAACTCGGGACCCGCCACGGCGCATCCCTTCAGATAGAGGGCGAGGGCCGCGATCTGGACCGCTCGGGCATCGATGTCGGTGCCGTAGAGGTTCCGCTCCAGGATGAGCGCGGGCACCTCAGCGGGGTCCTCCAGGCCCTCCTCGGCGTACATCTCCATGAACAGGTCGAAGGCCCGGAGCAGGAAGTGGCCGCTGCCGCAGGCCGGGTCGAGGATGGTGATATCCCGGACCCGCTTGGGCTCGCGCGCAGGTGTGGGGGCATCAGCTGGCCTGGGCACGAAGTACGGCCACTGCTTCGGGAGGCTGCTTTCCGGATGCATCTCGTGCCAGAGGGCCCCGAGGGTGTTCTGGACGAGGAAGTCCACCATGTACCGCTCGGTGTAGAGGCAGGTCGCGGCGGCGAGCTCTTCGGGACGGGCGAGCTTGCCCTTGTTCCTGAGCTTCGCGTAGGCGGCATCCTTCTCCTCGGCGTTCCAGTACTGGTAGACCCAGCCGAGGACCTCGTCGCTCTCCCAGATCTCCGGGGGGATCTCCGCCGGCCCCAGGGCCTCCACCAGGCGCTGGATGGTCTGCTGGAGGGGGAAGAGGGCGGCCCGCGGAGCCTCGGGGTCGAAGAGCCCCGGGATCCGCTCGGCGAGGGCCCGGGAGGCCCGGCCGAAGGCCTCCCGCCACACCTCACGGGGAGGGATGCTCCCCCCCAGGTCGTTCCTGACCCGCCAGTAGAGGGACGAGGCCTTCAGATCCTCGACGGGCGCCATCAGGGTCTCGGCGATCCCCTCGACGGTGAGCAGGCCCCGCGCCTCGAGGCAGCGGAGAGCCACGGCCCGGTCGAGGAACGTGAACGCCGCCTCCCGGACGAAGGCACGGAGGGCCTCGGGACGCCCCAGCCCGGCCTTCACACCTCCTTCGATGGCGGCGGTCACGGCCTCGCGGGTCCGGGCGCCCGCCTCGGTGCCGGGTCGACCTGCCGGCTTGCCCTCCCCCGTGATCCCGAGGGCGGTGAGCTGGAGGCGGAAGTCCTCCTCGAGGACGCTCCGCAGCTCGAGCACCGTCCGCCGGAGGGTGCCCCGCACCTGCGGGAAGATCCCCCACGTCGCGGCCACGTCCCGGGTGCCCGCCTTCGGCATCAGGGGACCTCCACCACCTTGCCCTCTCGGATCCAGCCCTTCAGCCGCTCCTTCTCGGTGTCGAGGGCCTCGTCCACCTCGGCCTCGGTCTGGAACCGGCGGTTGCCGAGGGCACGGGCGGGGTCCCACAGGACCACTCGCGGCTCCTGCCCCGCCTCCGCCGCCAGTTCGAGGACCCGGGCCCTGGCCTTGGCCGCCTCGCCGTCGAGGGCCGAGAGGAGCGAGCGGAGGTGGCTCAGGCTGTAGGCGGCGTTGGCGGCGACGAGCTGCTGGTCGTTCTTGAGCTCGGGGAGGGAGACCTCGGCGAGGGGCCTGCCCTCGGCCAGGAACTCGGCCCGGACCTTCGCCCGGTCGCTCGCGCTCAGGGCCTGGTACTCCGGCATCTCCTCGATCCGGCGGCGGGCCTCGGCGATCCGCTCGTGGGCCTTTCGCCGCAGGGGCTCGTACACGGAGCGGAAGACCTCGACGAGGGCGATCCGGTAGCGCTGGAAGGCCTGGTCCCACTCGTCCAGCACCCGCCGCTGCTCGAGGATTGCCTCGATGCCCTCGCGGATCTCGCTCACCTTGGCTCCGACCTCCGGATCCTCGGGCAGGCCGGCCGCGACGGCCGCCCCGAGCAGCTGCACGGTCCGGCGGAACTGGTCGAGGCCGTGGTGGCGCTCGAAGTCCTCCAGCCGCTCGAGGGCCGCCCGCGCCCCGCGGAGGGCATCGGCGTGCTCAAGGAAGGCCCGGATCGTCCTCGTCCTCGGCCCGGTCGTCTCCAGGGACTCGAGCAGCCCCGGGGTCGCGTCGTACGCGTCGGGGAGGGGGAGGCCGGCGCCCCGGGCTCGGTCGATGACCCCGAGGCGTGAGGCGAGGTCGGTCTTCACATGCAGGCAGGCGTCCCTCAGGGCCACCTCGCTCGGGTCCTCGGGCTTCCGCCCCAGGTCCGTGAGGAGCTTGTGCGCCGCGGTTGCCTCGTCGGGGGTCAGGGCCTCCTCCTCGACCTCGAGCCTGATGTCCTTGAAGGCCTGGGTTCCGAAGAGGGCCCGGGCCTCCTTCGCCTTGGGGTCGTCCAAGCGCCTGCCGGTGCGGTCGGCGACGGCGATCCTCCCGTCGGCGAACATCGCCGCCGCCGCGTAGCGGACGAGGTCCGCCGGCCAGCCGAAGGGCGGGCGGGAGAAGTGCTCGACCACCTCCTTGCCGGCGGTCCTCGCGGTGCTCGCCAGGTGCTTCGTGAGCTCCTCGACGATGGGGTCACTTCCCCGCACGTGGCCGTCGGGCCCGAAGAGGCCGAGCTCGGGGTCGAGGTCGGCGCGCTCAGCCGGGGGCACGGTCAGGAGCCTGTCCACGTTGCGGGCGTCGAAGGGTCGATCGGCATCGGCGAAGCGGTGGTACTTGAGGCCGATCCGGTCCCGGATGGCGTCCTCGATCCTGGTCCGGGGGCTGGCGCCGTTCGCGTCGGCTGCGACGTCCTCCTCGGCGCCCCCCACGAGGAGCTTCCCGTCATCGAGGGCCTCGGCCACAAGGCGCCCGGCGCCCCTGTGCAGCTCCGCGGCCTCCTCCTCCAGGCGCTTGGCCTCCTCCTCCAGCCGGCGGGTCGCGACCCGGCGGAACTCCTCGTCGTGACGGAGGCGGCCGATGGCAAGGGCCCGCCGGAGCTTCTCCTCCAGGGCCGCGGGCCGGCGAACCACCCACCAGACGACCGGCGCCTCCAGGTTCGCGCTGTTCGTCTCGGCCGCCAGCTTCGCGGTGGCGCTCTCCTCGAGGCAGGCGACGAGGCGGACGGGCGCCTCCTCGTGCTTGAGGGGCGTCTCGGCCCAGAAGACCCCGTAGGAGAAGGCGGTATTCGTCCGCCCCAGCGTGAGCTTCCCTGGGAACAGGTGCTGCAGCCGCTGCTGGAACAGGAGGCCGACCTCGTCGCGGACCTCCTTGGCCCGGACCTCGATCCGATCCACGATCCGCTCGACGGTCACCTGCTCTTGGGTGAGGAACCGCCACTCCTCGGTCCCCACCTCCCGGCGGACGAAGTGCCGCTGCTCCAGGGCCTCCAGGGTCTGCCGCACCCTGCCCTCCAGCTCGAGCACGTCCACGTCGAGGGCGTCCACGAGGAGCCGGGCGAGGTTGCGGGGGGTCCGGGGGATCCGGGGGCTCTGTTGGATGAGCCAGAGGGCCTTCAGGAGCCGGGACGGGGTGACGGGGGTGCCCGCCGCGTCGCGGTCGGCGCTCCCGATGTACTCAAGGCCCTGGCTGCCAAGGTAGGCCTCGTCGGCGAACTCGTTGTCCCGGTTGGCGGCGTCGAAGATGAGGTCCCAGCTCACCACCGCGCCCAGGTCGCGTTCGGCGAGGTCCCTCAGGGCGTCGAAGGCCACCCGGATCATCGAGCGGGCCCCCGAGCTCACCTTCACCCCGCGGATGCCGCTGAAGATGTCGGCGGCAGCGGGGAGCTGGTAGGGGAGGAAGGGGTAGTCGGCGACGAACCGCTCCCGGTCGGGGCGGGGGTAGCTCCCGCCCATCTCGAGCCCCGGCGGCTCCGCGATGTCGGCGAGCTGCCCCTCGTGGGCGGCCCAGAGCCGCTCGAGCTCGGGGCGGGCCTTCGGCCGCTTGCGGAGGACCCGGTCCTCGATGACCGTGCCGATCCCCGAGGACTCGAGGTGGACGTTCACCGGGAACCGGGCCTCGAGGCGCTGCTGGTACTGCTGGGCGGTCCCGGCGTCTCCGAAGGGTGCGTTCTGCACGACCGCCGAGAGTCGCTCCTGGGAGGTCACGAGGAGCCAGATCTTGCCTCGACCCCTGGTCGCCACGGTCTCCACAAGGGCCCGGAGCTGCTCGATGCGCTGCAGGTCCCTCCCCGCCCAGGCCCCCACCTCGTCGGCCACGAACACGAGGCGCTGGGGTGCCCCTTCGGCCTTCTCCCGGGCGTCGAGCCAGCGGAGCATGCGGTCGACCACCCCTTCCACGTTCGGGGCGAGGAGTTCGTTCAGGGCGAGCTCGAGGCTCTCGTGGGCGAGCTCGGGGGAGCGGTAGCGGTCGGGAAGGAGCTCGGCGAGGCACTCGGCGAAGAGGGGGCTCGAGGCTGTGAGGTCCTTGTCGTCGGCCCAGGGGACCCCGGACCGTTCCTCGTAGAGCGCGAGGAAGCGGTCGTAGGCCCCAGCGGCCTGCAGCTCGAGTTCCCGCTCGGCGAAGGCGAGCACCGTGGAGAGACCGAGGGAGGAGTAGAAGGCCCGGAGGAAGGTGACGGCCGCGCTCCCCCCATCGGGGCCCGCCACGTGTTGGGCCTGGATGTCGAAGGCCACGAGGTGGGCCTTGAGCTTGTACGTGGCGGCCTCCTGGACCAGCTCCCGGACCCGTTCGTCGTCAGGCTTGCCGGCGTGGAGGAGCTGGGCGAAGAGCCCCCGGGCGGTGTCCCCGCCCACAGGCGTGTCGGCGAGGAGGTGGCCGGCGACCTTCGCGAAGTGGGACTTGCCGGTGCCGAAGAAGCCCGAGACCCAGATGCCCACCCTCTCCGTCGGCCCGGCGGCGGGTCTCGCCGACTCCACCACCGGCTCGAGGACCTTCGCGAACTCCCGGGGGAGGGGGTCGGCCAGCACGTACTCCCGGAGGTCCGTGGCGAGCTTGCCGGTCTCGTAGACGCGGACGACCCCCTGGGGCTCGTCCCGGAGGTCCCTGTCGATGGCTTCCCGTACCTTCACCGTGGCCTTCCTTCCCGCCCCGCTCCTCAGATCCTCGCCGTACGGTAGTTGGTGTCGTTCCGAAGGCCCAGGAGGCTCAGGGAGCGGTCGTCGGCCTCCCCGGGGAAGGCCACGATGGTGGGCGCCCCCGGCCCCCCGTCCCCGCGGGCCCCGTAGAGCCCGTTCATGATGGCCGAGTACGACACGATGGTGGCAAGGCTCCCGGTGTTCACGAGGAGCCGGCACACGGCGCCCTCGGGTGAGGGACGCCTGAACAGCTCGTCGAGGTAGCGAGAGGCGAGGACGCCGAGGTCGTGGACAACCCCTCGCTCGTCCCCGGCCTCCCGCTCCAGGAGCCGCTCCACGAGGGGAGACCTGCGCTCGAGGGCCACCAGGAACCCGAGGCCCACGTCTTCCACCTCGATCAGGTGCCCCTCCTCGGCGAGGCGCCCCATAAGATGCTGGAGCCGCTGGAGCATCACAGGCTCCCACTCGGCGGGGTAGACGAAGACCCGGATCTCGGGCTCGGCCCTCCTTGTCCAACTCCGGATCTGCCGTTCCAGGGCGTCCAGGGCCTGTTCCAGGGTGCGCCTCATGCGCTCGCCACCTCCGGGAGGGACAGCTCCACGACGTCGGCCTGTATCCGGAAGTCCAGGGCTCGCTCACGGGTGGCCGCGTAGAGGAGGTCGACGACCGCGGCTTCGGCGAGCCCGAGGAGGCGGAACCAGCGGGAGCCCAGGACCTGGCGGTCCGGGAGCCCCTCGAGCCTCGCCAGGTGGGCGGCGAAGACGGCGGTGGCGGCGCCGGGAGCAGGGCAGCAGGTGCGCTTCTCCCGGGCTCCGCAGAGGACGCCGAAGTCCTTCAGGGCGGAGAGGAGGTGGCTCCGCTCACCGGCCACGGTCTGGTCGGACCACGGGGACCGCCGCCGCTGTCGGATCTCCCGGACGGCGTCCTCCACCTCCGCGGGATCGATGAGCGCGCCGGGGCTCGGGATCTTCGGGCTCACCAGCTCAAGGGTCACCTCCCGAAAGAGCCGGTCGGTCCTGGAGAGCATGAGGAAGCAGATGAGGCCCCGCTCGGTGGGGCTCTCCGTTCCCCGCATGGCCGCCTCGAAGGTTCGGAACTCCGGGAGAGCGGGATCCAGGAGGTAGCGCAGGCTGAGCCGCTTCCAGGCCCAGGCGCGCATGGAGGCGCTTCCCTTGCCCGCCGCGTTCGCCTCGAGCGTGAGGCGGCGGAAGGTTCTGCGGTCGGCGCCCGGGGGCGCCACGGCCAGGAGCGCCTCGAGCTCCCGCCGGAGAGAGCCGGCACCCGAGAGCCTCGGGGTGAAGGGCTGCTGGTCGGGGAGGGGGAGGCGGGCCATCGCGTCTCAGGGCCCGGTCGGAGGGAGGGTCGGTTGGGCTCGCCGGGTGGCTACAGGGATCATGCTGGGCTGCAATCTACCGCGCCCCCCTGACAGCCGGATGCTCTCGGCGATCGCCGACACCGTCTTGGGGCTCCTGCGCAGTCAAGGCCTCATCGGGCCTAGGCGGGCGACCCTGGTCCCTCGGCAGAGTCCTCGGACTGGCCTTGCGGTGCGGCGCTCTCGCCTCCGGCCGCGGGAGGCTCGAAGTCCTTCGCAGCGGGGGGTTCTTCCAAACGCGTGGCTGCAGCCCAGATGCGCTCGTGGGCCCGGCGGATCTCCCCGGCGGCAGGCTCCCCGATCTCGATGAGGAGCGACAGTGCTTTCCCGACCCCGCTCAGGGACGTGCCCAGCATGTCGACGGGGCCCGAGGGAGGGATCACGAAACGGTCGTGGATCTCCCCGGTGATGCGGACCTCGAAGGACCGCTCCAGGTTAAGGCGGGAAAGAGCAACGGCGAGGGCCGATACCCTCGCCTCTCCGTCCCCGCCCCTCCGGCTCGTCAGGAGGCGGGTCACCGAGCTGTGCTGGACGATGTGAAGCAGATGGTCCAAGCGGAAGTAGGGATCGACGAGCAACGCCTGCCCGCGGCGGGCGATCCGCTCGATGACGCGAGCGTAGGCCACCGGGTCGTCGGGGCTCAGGGCTACCTGGATCGGGGCCTCGGCTTCGACGTCCCGCCGATCCAGGTGCTCGAGGAGGATCCGCCCGAGGTCCGTTAGCCGAACCACGTCGTCCCTTCCGGTCAGCCACCCGGCACGAACCATCCAACTCACCAGACTCTCCGGGTTGACGGGGCGCACCGCCAACGCCGCCACGACCGCTTGCAGCCCCCGCGGCTCCGGTTGAGGGCGGAGGTCGTACGCATACAACTCCCGCAGCGTCAGCGGGTAGCCAGCACCTGTCGCCAGGGCGACATAGGCGAGCAGCCGATGCGTGCGTTCGTCGGCGATCTGCATCTCGGTGGCGAGGATAGCGCTGCGTCCTGACAGGCCTGCTCATCGGTGGGTCCGCCCACCGCGAGCCGCGGTTCCGGGCCTGTCCCCGGCCGCCCACATCCCGCATCACGCTCGGAGCCGGTCGAGATCCTCCTACCACCCCCGCCACCTCCCCGATGGCTTCGTTGGTTGAAGCGCAGGGGCTGGGTGCTCGTAGGGCTCGGAGCGCTGGGGGCCCTATTCGCCGTCGCGCCCGCGATAACCGGCTTGGTCGCTGCGTGCCTTGTCTTGGGGGTGTTCTTCGCCGACGCGCTCCTTATCCGCTTGCCCGTTTCTCCGTCCCGACGGACCGCCAGAACTCGGCGCCGCAGCCCCCGCTACGGGGAACACGTCACCAACTACCCACGGTGCTTCCGCGACGACGGCCCCTAACACGTAGGCTGCCGGCCGGTAGAGCCTTGCCTGAGGAGGGTAGAACCCCTCACCGGAGGCAGCGGCCACTCTGTGCGCGCAGGCGCCGTGCAGGCCGACAGATCCCACACCTTCCGTTCATGGCTTATGGCCACTCCTTCCGGCGAGGACGAGCCCGAGTCGATGGCAACGAGTTGCCTCAGGGCCTCGACGTACACGGGCAGGTCGTCGCGGATCTCACGCTCGATGCGATGAAGATCCAGCGCCATGTCAGACTCCATGGAGCGCGCGAGCGTTGTCGCCCAGCACACCGCGCCCGATCCGCTCTGCCTCCGCTTTGGTCAGCCAATCGCGCTCGACGAAGCTTCCAAGAACTCGCTCGAGGGACGCCCGCACCAATCGGGCCGATGCCCAGAACATCTCGGGTTCTGAGGCCTCGTCGGATCCATGGAACACCTTGGCGCCCGGGACAGCACCGAGGATGAGCTCAAGACCCCGATCGATCTGCCCCCATCCCCACGGGACGAGCTCCGAGATCTCGAGGTACACGTTGGGCAACACTGACGCGACGTACGCAGCCTCGGCCAGCCATGGATAGCCCGCGTGGATCAGCACGATCGGGAGATCCTGATGCTCGACCAGCAGGGGGAACACGTCGCGGGGCTTGGCGTGGGCCAGATTGATGTCCGGATCTCCACCACCAACGTGCACGTGGAAGACCCGCTCGTGTCGCTTGGCGAGCTCGATCGCCCGGCGGAACAAGAAGTCACGGACGGGCTTCGCATGCTCCCGCGTCTCGTTCCACCCGTCGGCTCGCCACCGTTCGTAGGCGGCCTTCGCCTCACTGCTCGGCGGATCCGTGATATCCAGCCCCGTCCGGTAGGCGATGATCGTCTTGAACGCGATGAGACTCGGGTCGGCGGCTGCCTCCTCCACCAACTGCTCGAAGCGCCCGACCGTACCGTCGAACGAGCCGGCCTCGCGGGCCTCGAGGATCCATGGCTCGATCCGACCGACCCGGTGTACCCGAACGCCTCCGAGGGCCCTCTCGAACTCCTCCCTTGGGATCGTCGGCTGTGGGTACCCTTCGTCGGCGATGACGGCCCGTACGCGCTCGTTGTCGAGCAACCGCCTGGCGTAGGCGACTGCGTCGGCGCGCAACGCCGCGTCGCGGGCTCGCACGACGGCCTCCTTCGTGGGTTCACAACCCAGGAACGCCGCGAGCCAGCGGCGGAGGGCAAGCCCAAACGCCGTCGTCTCCGTGAGCTCCTCGACGAACGCGGCGAGGTCGTGTGCCGCATGGTCGGAGGACAGGAGCGCGGTCCCGAGGAACATGCAGCGGGTCTCGAACGCCGCGGGGTCGCGCGCGAGCAGGTCCTCGACCCGGTAGGGATGGCAGTGCGCGTCCACGACGTCGGCGTCCGACAGGTCGATCTTCACGGGCTCCCTCCTCATCGCCACAGCGCTCAGTAGCGCCACCGGAACTGCCGGGTGAGCTCTTCCTCCTCCATTCCCGCGTACTGAGCCTCGTCGGCACGACGCGTGGCGAGGAAGGTCTCGAAGAGCAGATCGCCCATCGCCGCGCGAAGGGTCGAGGACGCTGCCAGCTCCTCGACCGCCTCGGCGAGCGAGCTGGGAAGTTGCCGGATCCCCCTGTGCGTGCGCTCTTCCTCCGGAAGGGACGAGGGGTCCTCAGTGGTCGGATCGGGCAGCTCGAGGCCATCGGCGACCCCCGCCGCGCCCGCCGCGAGCACGGCGCCCATCGCCAGGTAGGGGTTCGATGTGCCGTCGATCGGCTTGACCTCGATGTTGGCAGACTGACTGCGAGTGCCTGCCATCCCTTGGATGAACCGGAGGGCGGCCTCCCGGTTCTCCTGTCCCCAGCAGAGCATCGCGCCCGACCAGTGGTGCGGCTGCAGCCTGGAGTAGCTCAGCGTGTTGGGGCACGTGACCGCGACGACGGCCGGCAGGTCGCGGTGGAGCCCCGCGATGAACGCCTCCCCCTCTCGCCTCAGACCCGCCGGCCCATCGCCTCCCGAGAATTCGTTGAGTCCATCGCGCCACAGGCTCAGATGCAGGTGCATTCCGTTCCCCACCGGGCCGAACGTTCGAGGAGAGAACGAGGCCCGCCACCCGTACTTGCGCCCCACCGCACGGACGGTTTGCTTGAGCACGAGGACCGTGTCGGCCATCGCGATCGGATCCCGTGGTGCGATCGAGACCTCGAACTGGCCGTCCGTGTACTCGGGGTGGAATTGCTGGACCTCGAGCCCCTCGCGCTCGAACGCCCGAATCAGATCGAGCGCCAGATCGTGGTGCTGGACCAGGGCGATGTCACTGTAGCCGGGGCCCCGGTGGGCCGGCTCGACGCTTCCGTCGGGCATGTCGCGCCCGAAGGAGAACTCGAACTCGAACGCCGCCCGAACCGTGAGGCCCCGCGCCGCAAGGTCGTCGACCACGCGCCGGAGGAAGCTGCGCGGGCATCCAGCCCAGCGCTCGCCCTCCTGGGTGAACTGGTCCACCGGCGCCCAGGCCCAGCCGGGCATGGGCTCGACGGGCACGATTCCCCCTGGATCCGGAACCAGGCGAAGGTCGCCCGACGGACCCTCAACGTAACCCGGTGCCGAGGTGAACTCGTCGTTCGAGAGAGCCAGGGCGAACACCGTCGAGAGCCCGATGCCGCTCCTCGTCGCCTCCACCAGTCGGCGCAACGGGATGCACTTGGTCCGGACGATGCCGGCGGGGTCGACGAACCCGCAGGCGACCGCCTCCACCCCGGCGTCGGCCAGTTCCCCCATCCGCTCCCGCGCGCTCGCGGCGCGGGCCTCAAGCTCCGCGTTCACGTGCTCTCCTTCTCCCGTCCCTGCCGTCGATTCCTCCGGAAGCTGCCCGGTCGTCTGCCGCCTTCTCCCGCGCCGCCTCGAGCTCCGCGACCCGACGACGCCCCCGCTCGCCGAGCGCGCTCACCACGCCGGCCAGTACCGCCTCGGTCAGGGCGAACGCCCCGAGCATCGAGTCGAACGGCGACGGCGCGTCCGGGTAGGCCGTCAGGACGTGGTGGGCGACCTGGGCGACCGGCGAGAGCCAGGGGTCGGTGAAGGCGACGATTGTGGCCCCCCGCGCCGCCGCCGCCCGCCCGAAC
>Ga0070741_10005612_pt1 | contig 27684 bp, 24 predicted proteins | sample Coa_R1_4_FD_66440 | JGI IMG/M metagenome (GOLD analysis project Ga0070741, IMG submission 66440) | Surface soil microbial communities from Centralia Pennsylvania, which are recovering from an underground coalmine fire - Coalmine... | ecosystem: Environmental > Terrestrial > Soil > Unclassified ...
TCCTACGATCTGCTCCACAGAAAAGCGCTTCCTCTTCACGGCAAATCCCCCTTCCTTCGTTGGTTGATTTTGCCGGAAACTAACCTTCAATGTGTCTCAGAAAATGGGGAGCCGATCAAATGCGACCCCTTTGGTACCATCAACCTCGACCCGCGAAGGGCCGGAGCGAGCCAGGCCGACCGCACAGGATCCTGTGATGAAAGTCACTGAGGGAGCGGGGGCGCGCCTGCCATGATGAAAATGAAATTGAATTTCATTTTCATGATGGGAGGCCGCGATGAGAGCTGCCGCGACTGTCATCTTCCTCTGTATCACGCTGAACTTGTCCTTGAATGCCAGCGATTCGACCATACCCACCGGTTCGACATCGGCTGAGAGTGGCTCGGTCGATGCCGGTCGCGCGCTTCCGGCCTCGCCAATCCAGGACAACAGCTTCCTCATCGAAGAGGCGTATAACCAGGAGGATGGCGTCGTTCAACACATCAGTTTCATCCAGCGATCGCTGGTCTCCGGCGACTGGGTATACACACTCACCGATGAATGGCCTGCGCGCAGTCTCAAGCACCAGTTGAGTGTGACGATGTCGGCCGTGCATTCGAGCGCCGAGACCAGTTCCGGATTCGGCTACGGCGACACCGCCCTGAACTACCGCTATCAGCTAGTGGGCAACGGAGAAACAAAGCTGGCCATCGCACCGCGATTCACGGTTCTTCTGCCGACCGGAGATTTCAGACGGGGTCGTGGAACCGGAGGCGCTGGCATTCAAACTAACCTTCCCTTCAGCCTGCAGCACAGCCGGTGGCTTGTCACACATTGGAACGCGGGGCTCACCTGGGTGCCAAATGCCCGGAATGGTTCAGGGGAACAGGCCGGCCTATTGAACCTAAACCTAGGGGGATCGATTGTATGGCTCTCATCGCAGCGGTTCAACGCGCTACTTGAGTCGCTTTGGACCTCGACCGAAAACGTGTCCGGCCCCAGCCGGACCGACCGGCGACAAGACCTTTATCTCAGTCCTGGAATACGATGGGCGCACAACTTTCGAAGCGGGTTGCAGATCGTGCCTGGGATCGCCGTTCCGATTGGCGTCGGGCCGAGTTCCGGACAACGAGGAGTGATTTTTTACTTAAGTTTTGAGCATCCTTGGAGGATTGCCCATTCGCGCTAACGCCATCGCGGCTTCGAAGGCTGGGCGCCAGAATTCATCTCCCGATGAGCAGGCCCGGCGCGATGACAGCGTCGAGCCGCATGCTTTCTCGTGCAGGGCGTAGGCGCTCGATCCCCGCAATTCGGCACTAGGTATTTTTATTCAGGCAACTGCGCATAAAGGCAAACGAAGCCCGCATCCTGGTCGCGGCGGGGCCCTCGGTACTCTGCGGCGTCTCCGGTTCTTCCTCGTCACATGCGGCCGCTTGCCGCAACAGACGCCAAGCCTCGCGATACTGTTCATATTTTCCGTGGGGACTGGACAAACAAATGGTCTGCTGGCCGCGAATCAGTTTGGCGGGCACGATATACCACGCGTCGTCCGGGATGACATAGGCCGCAAGGAAATCGAACGCGCCCGCGCGGTAGCTCTTGTTGTTGCTCCTGACCGAGCAGGCATATCCTGGGCCGTCCTTCATCCTTGCCATGGTGCACTTCACCTGCACGCCGACAAACTTTCCCGGACGCCCCACGACGCAATCAAAGGAATCGGACTCGCCGAGCGGCTTGCTCACCGGAAGGCCGTTCTCCGCCGCGCGCGCCATAAACACCGACTCCGCCCACTCTCCGCGGCGCTTGCTGTCTTTGATGATCTTTGCTGGGCGCTTCGTTCGCTTCATGGATAACCCGGACCGCCGTGTGGCGACGGGCGCGCTCGCCCGTCCAGTCGAGCGCAGCTCGACAATCCTGACTCCAACTCTATCTTGCCGCCTCACCATAAGCTGTGATCTGTGAACATGAAGGCTGGAGGGGCGCACTGGCCGAGATACTCCCTATCGTGCGAACCAGGTACCAGCCACTGAAACGCAGGTCCCACGCCGTCCAGAGGCGATGCGAAAGCGTCGAAAGGGATCTCGCGGCCCACGCGAGCTATCCTGGATCTAATTGGACGAGCGTACCCCAGCGGCTGAAGCCCAAGCTTGGCGATCGTTGTACGGCACGAGTAGAACTTGTGCCCGTCCCGAAAACCTTCGCTGCCGGGCGTTAAACTTCGAACGGCGCGCGTAGAACTCTCGCCCTTCCCGAAAACTGGTACTCGCATGCAGGGGAAGGGCACGACTTCAGTCGTGCCACTAAGGCGCAGTGGATGATCGGCTTTAGCCGCTGAGGAATGCTGTTGCCCCGACCAGGACCTGCATCGCCACCTGGTCAGCTATACTCTCCCGATCACTCTTGCGGAGGTTGCCGTGAATCGAATCCTGTTTCTCACCCTGTTACTCGCGCTCACGACTCCAAGCTTTGCAGCCAAGAAATACTCTTACTTCCGTGTGGGTAACGCGAACGATGTCACGACTGCGACCACTCCCGGCACCGTGCTCATGGGCGGCGGGACCGACGTGGATGCGGCCTTCCAGTGGATGTGCCAGCTTAGCGGCAACGGAGATTTCCTGGTCATTCGCGCCACCGGCACCGACGCCTACAATCCATATATTCAGCAGCTGTGTCCGGGAGAGAACTCGGTTGCAACCCTGATTGTGCCGAACGCGTCGGCGGCAGCGGACCCGTTCGTGGTCTCAACCATTCAGAACGCGGAGGCGCTGTGGATTGCCGGCGGCGACCAGTCCGACTACATCAAATTCTGGAAAGGGTCTCCTCTGAACAATGCGGTGAGTGCGCTGATTGCGCGCGGAGCTCCGATTGGAGGTACCAGCGCCGGCATGAATGTGCTGACCCAGTTCATCTACTCGGCGCTGGGGAGCCAGGGAGTTACTTCGAGCCAGGCGCTGGCCGATCCGTTCAACAGATACATCACGCTCGACCGGGATTTTGTGAGCATTGCCAGCGTGCAGGGCTTGATTGGCGATCCGCATTTTGTTACGCGCGACCGCATGGGGCGGGATCTCGCTTTCATGTGCCGGATTTATTTGAACGGGTGGTCGGGCGCGCCGCGCGCCATCTCGATCGACGAGAAGACTGCACTGCTGATCGACAAGTCCGGCATCGGAACCGTCGTGGGATCGAGCACGGTGTACTTTATGCAGGCGGCGGGGGCCCCGCAGGTGTGCCAGAGTGGAGTGCCGCTGACCTATCAGAATATTTCCGTGTACCGGATCAATTCGAGCGGGACCTTTGACCTGACGCACTGGACTGGTAAATCGGGAACTGCATACTCAGTCTCGGCGAATGTGGGCGTGCTGAGTTCGACGCAGGCGGGAGGGGGGATTTACTGAGATCGGCGGCAGAGCGGAGCTTTCGCGCAATCACCTGCCGAGATCCGGTTTCACACCAGGTGCTCGAAGTCGCGTTGTGCCCGCCCTGCCGGGATGAAGTCGTAGGTCCATGGGGGTAACCTTGGTGAGACTTCGTGTCCTTTGTGGTTGAACAAAGAATAAGGGCGCGATCGTTCGCGCCCCGATTCTGCATGTAACTTCTCACTTCTGACCTACAACACCAGCATCGCAACCATCGCCGCGAGCGTGAGCAATTCGATAGCGACGGCGCAGGACGTCATGCGCTTGGCGCGGGGGAAGCGTGCCAGCGCCCGGCTGATGGCCATCCCGACCAGCACCACCGGCGCGCACATCAGGCGATACTGGCAGACATAACCCAGCGGGTTACTGGACTGGCCCACCGCCGGAATGGCCAGCACTCCCAGGCAGAGCGGCGCGGTCACTCCGATGCCGAAGACCACCATGGAGTAAGTCGTATACAGTTCTTCCGACTTGCGCAGCACCATCGCCAGCCAGAAGGTCGGCACGAGCAGAAGGCAGGCGATGAAAAGCGCGAGCATGGCGTCGCCCGCCGCGTACATGCCGCCCGCTGCCGCGGCGTCATCCGGATGATAGAGATATTGCAGGTAGCGCTGAACGACCAGAATCGAAGCGAACGCCAGCACGAGGAAATACGCGGCCGCCACCAGCGTGAGTCCTCCGCGCAGCGAATCGGGCTTCATGCACGGATTGTAATCCCGAGCCCAACCCTGCAGAATCTGGCTGCATGGTTGCAGGTTACCGTCGTCACTAACTCACGCCGCCGGTTCGGGCCTACCATATCCAGAACCGAATTTCCTGCTTTTTCCAGATCACCTGCACAGGAGGCGTGATGGCTACTCCGGCAATGGCGTATGGCGAGCGTCGCTTCGAAGCGGCGTACACAATGAGACTCCTGGCTGCGCTGGCCGTCCTGGGCGCGTTGGCGGGATTCTGGGCGGCCGCGTCCGAGGACCCGGCGGGCACGCCGCATGACACATTGAAGTGGGCCAGCATCCTGGCCATTGCTGCCCTGGCGGGGTTTTGGTTCGTCGCAGGGAAGTCGGCGCTGACCTTGAGCGATGCGGGGGTGCGTCGGGAGTCCATGTTCGGGCGCCAGGAGATGGCGTGGTCGCAGATTGCGGAGACGCGCTACCGCGTGGTGCCGATCAATGTTTACGCACATTTCGGGCTGATCGGCATGCTACTCGCCATGTCGAGCAAGTCCGGCAAGTCCGGGCGGGCGCAACTCACGCTGGAGCTGATGAGCGCCGACGGAAAGAAGCTCAAAGTGACCTCGGCGTTTCGCAATGCCGACGAAGCGATCGGGATGATCCTGGAGCGAATTCTGCCTGCCAAGGTGCAGAGCGTGAAGGCGCGAGTACAACGCGGGGAGACGGTGAGTTTTGGTCCGGTAGGGCTGTCGGCGACGGCGGTAAATTACAAAGGCAATTCCATTCCGGTTTCGCAGATCACGAGCGCCGAACTGAAAGCCAGCAACCTGCAGATCAAGCGGCAAGGGAAATGGATGAGCGCGGTGAGCGTGCGGTCTGACAAAGTGCCGGACGTGCTGGTATTTCTCGAAGTGCTGGAGTCGCTGGCGCCGCAAGTAAAAGCCAGTGGAGTGGATCCGCTGGCGCGCGTGCGCATGTAAAAAGGGCGCGATCGCTCGCGCCCTGTTCTGCATTCTGACTTGTTAATTCTGACTTAGTCCCGAACCCCGTCGAGAAACGCTCTCAACTTACGAGACCGGCTTGGATGGCGCAGCTTGCGCAGCGCCTTGGCTTCGATCTGCCGGATGCGTTCGCGCGTGACCGCAAACGACTGGCCGACTTCTTCCAGGGTGTGCTCGCTGCCGTCTTCGAGACCGAACCGCATCTTGATGACCTTTTCTTCGCGAGGCGTGAGGGTGCGCAGCACCTGCGAAGTCTGGTCTTTCAGGTTGACGTTGATCACGGCCTCGGCCGGCGAGACCACGCCGCGGTCTTCGATGAAGTCGCCAAGGTGCGAATCTTCCTCTTCGCCGATCGGAGTTTCGAGGGAGATGGGTTCCTGCGCGATCTTCAGAACTTTTCTGACCTTCGCGACAGGAATATCCATGCGCTTGGCGATTTCTTCTGAAGTTGGTTCGCGTCCCAGTTCCTGGACAAGCTGCCGCGAGGTGCGGATCAGCTTGTTGATGGTTTCGATCATGTGCACCGGGATACGAATCGTACGCGCCTGGTCCGCAATGGCACGAGTGATCGCCTGCCGAATCCACCACGTGGCATAAGTCGAAAACTTATACCCGCGGCGGTACTCGAATTTGTCGACCGCCTTCATCAAGCCGATGTTGCCCTCCTGGATCAGGTCCAGGAACTGCAAACCGCGGTTGGTGTATTTCTTGGCGATCGAAACGACGAGTCGCAGGTTGGCTTCGATCAGCTCGCGCTTCGCCTGCTCGGCGTCCATGTCGCCCTGGATGATCTCGCGCTGCGTGCGCTTGAGTTCCAGGAACAGGACACCGGCTTCCTGCTCGAGTTTTTCGAGTTCGTTGCGGACGGCACGCGACTGGCGGCGATATTCCTTGCGGACATCTTCGCTACGGGTGGCGTCAGCTTTCTTCTCGAGATTGTTCGCCTGCCGGTCGAGCGAGCGCATGCCGTCGACCGTCTTGTTGACGCGATCGATCAGGCGCTTGCGTTCGACGTTGGTGAATCCCAGGTTGCGGACGCACAGCGAAACTTTCACGATGCCCCGGGCGAGGGCAAGACGATAGCGCCGGTGGTCCTTGGGGCGTTTCTTCTGGGAAACAGAAACGAATTTCTCGTTCAGCTGGCCGGCTTTCTTGTAGGCCTTGGCGAGTTCGTCGATCTTACCGGTGAATTCCTTCAGGCGGTTCTGAAGGATTTCGTCGGTGATCTCTTCCTCGTCAAAGGTGACTACTTCTTTGATGGAGCGGACGCCTTTTTTCAGGTCCTCGCCCATCGCCAGCAATTCATGGATGACAATCGGCGAACGGGACAGAGCTTTCAAAACACGAAGCTGTCCACGTTCGATTCGTTTTGCGATTTCGACTTCGCCCTCGCGAGTAAGCAGGGGCACAGTCCCCATCTCCCGCAAATACATGCGGACCGGGTCGTTGGTTTTTTCCAGGGCGCCGGGGGTGAGATCGAGTTCTACGTCTTCCCCAGCTTCTTCTTCGTCGAATTTTTTGTCGAGTGCGGAAGAAGGCAGTTTGGGGCCTTCGAGCACATCGATACCTTGCGTACCAATGGTGGTCAGCAGATCGTCGAGGTCTTCGGGAGAGTGCACATCGTGCGGGATGAGGTCATTGACCTGATCATAGGTCAGATATCCCTTCTCCTTCCCTGCGTCGATCAGCTTTTTAATGTCGTCGTACTTGTCGTCAAGAGCCAAGACGGATTATCCTCAATCGTCCTTTCTGAGTGGACCTTCAAACCTGGTTGAACGGTGGGAACGGGAGTGGCGAAGCAACAACCGGCACAAACCCACAGATTTTAGCACGAAAGTTCAGGTGCCGATATCGGTAATTTTGCCGATTTACACGACGGCCGCTCTATGTTCCTGCCCGCTAATGATTTAGATGGCAAACCACTCTGTTTAGTTTCAGGGTTCGTCAGCTAATCTTCTGCGCTCCCAGACCTCCTAAGCCATTGTCATCATTGCCGCTTCCACACACACCGGGATCCATCAGGGCGCGTTTCAGGCGGACCTTCTCCTGCAAAAGCTCCTGCATGTGCTCGGTTTGTTGAACTTTGCCGCTCTGAAGCTCTTTCTGAACGGTATCCAGACGTCGCCGCAGTTGGATGCGGCGGAGCGCTTTGACGGCACCCTCGAGGCGGATCGCCGAGAGTTCCTCGTCTTCGTTCATGAGAATGGAGGCCATCAGATTGCGATCGGACTGGGAGAGGGGAAGGTCCATGACATCGCCGCTGATTTCATCGGCGTGCAGGAGAAGATCGATCAAGCCTTCGGTGGCCAAGCCGTGATGAAGGTGCTCGCTGGAGAGTGCGTAGCGCGCCTGGCGGGCGGGATCAAACTCGTCCTCGGCACCGTCCCGGGCGGAAAGATGTTCCTCGGAGCTCATTTGGGTGGAGGAGGCAAGGGCGCGAATCAGCAGCTTCTCCGCGGCGGTGACCTGGATCTCGGTCGGAACTTTCAACTGGGCAGCGGAACGGCTGCTGACCACATGTTTCAGTTCCTGGCGGAGAACGGAGGAGTCGATTCCGATTTTTTGCGCGATCTCTCCAGCGAGCTCGTCACGAACGATGCGGCTGGGGACGCGCTGGATATGGGGAAGCAAGTAGTTGACGGCTTTGACCTTGCCTTCCGGGGTTCGGATTGGGAACTGAGAGCGAGCGCGTTCGATGAGGTAGTCGAAGTAGCGTTGCGAGCCGCGAAGCGCGGCGGCGTAGGCATCCTTACCCTGGCGGCGAATAAATAGATCGGGGTCGAACCCAGATTCAAGGGTAAGGACCTTGATGTTGAACTCCTCTTCAACCAGCAAGCCCAGAGTCCGCTCAGTGGCCTTGGCGCCGGCGGTGTCAGGGTCAAAGTTGACGATGACATTTTTGGTGAAACGGGCCAGCAGCTTGGCCTGGAGCTCAGTGAAAGCGGTGCCGGAGCTGGCCAGGACATTCTGAAATCCAGAGGAGAAGACGGAAATGCAATCCATCTGGCCTTCGACCAGGATCACGTAGTCGAATTTACGGATCCACTCCTTGGCCTGGTCCAGGTTGAACAGGACCCGGGATTTGGAATAGATGGCGGTTTCGGGGGAGTTGAGGTACTTGGGGCCGGCTTTTTCGTCGGTGGAGAGAGTGCGTCCGGTGAAGGCGATGATTCTCCCGCTCTCATTGGAGATGGGGAAAGTGATGCGGTTGCGGAACTTGGAGTAGATGGTCGCTGGGTTTTGGTCGTTGGCCGTTGGTCGTTGGTCGTTGGCTGTCGATCCCTTCGCTTCGCTCAGGGCAGCCTTAGCACGGTCATTGGGCGTTGGCTGGATCTCGTCTTGCTTCCAAGAGAACAGGCCGCTTTCGCGCATCAGGTCTTCGGGGAATTCGCCTTTGAGGCGGTCCCGGAGCAGGAAGCCCGAATCAGGCGCATACCCGATTCTGAAGGTACGGATAGTTTCCTGGCTGAGGCCGCGCTCGGTGAGGTATTGGCGGGCGTGGGCGGCTTCAGGGCGGCGCAGGCATTCCTGGAAGAAATCGCAAGCGCGCTCATGCATTTCGAGCAGGGCGGTGCGGAGCTTGGCTTCTTCAGCTTCGGCTGGGCTGTTGAAGCTGACTTTGGGTAAAGCAATTCCCATTTTCTGGGCGACGGCGCGCACAGCTTCGGGAAAGGTCAGGTTCTCGATTTTTTGAATGAAGGAGAAGACATCCCCGGAGACACCGCACCCGAAACAATGAAAGAACTGGCGGGTGGCGTGGACCGAGAACGAAGGGGTCTTTTCATTATGGAAAGGACAAAGCCCAGCGAAGTTCTGCGCACCGGCCTTCCTGAGCTTGACGTAGTCCCCGATAATGCGAACGATGTCCGCCTGTTGCTTGACAGTTTCCTTGAAGTCGGTGGCAGAGGTGGACATGGGTACCAGGATTGTGAGGGAAAGAGTCGCCTTATTGTAATGGCATTGCGGGGAATGCTGTGGAGAAGCTGTGGATTAATCGAGTATTCGGTTGAGAGGGAAGGAAAAGTGAGCACTGCGGTAGCAGGTGGTCAGAACTCGGAGTGAACGTAAAGTTTCAGGTTTTAAAGTCCACCACTAAGGGCACGAAGTATCACGAAGGGAAGCAGAGGCAGATCTGTCGCCGCTACCTCATCGGCATGGCAAGAGGATTGGATCTCTGACGTGTCCGTACGAGTCTCATCTTCCCGCGAGGGCCTTGCGGAGCTTGACTACATTGCGGTTATGTTCTTCGAGGCTATTGGCGAAGCGGTGGTGGCCATTGCCGTCGCTGACGAAATAATAGTAGTCCGTCTGGGCGGGATGCATGGCAGCTTCCAGGGAGGTCCTACCGGGGTTGCCGATGGGCCCGGGCGGCAGGCCGGGATGGCGATAGGTGTTGTAGGGGGAATCGTACTGCATGTCTTCATGATGCAGCGCGCCACTATAGGCGCCCGCGAGGAGTTCGGCGTAGATCACGCTGGGGTCTGCTTGCAAGGCGATGTTCTTGGCGAGCCGGTTGTAATAGACACTCGCGACCAGGGGCCGTTCTTCCGGAACCGCCGTTTCTTTTTCGATGATCGAGGCCATGGTCACGGTCCTGGTGAGATCACTGGTGAGACCGATTTCGCGTGCCACCTGGCGGAATTGCTTGACCATGGCGGAAATCATTTCGGGTACGCTCTGGGTCTTGGTGAATTCGTACGTGTTGGGAAACAGGTACCCTTCAAGCGACGTAGCGGCAGGATCGAGGTCCGAAATCAGAGGCGTCTGCGATTTGGCGGCCTGGAGGAAGTCGTCACGGGAGCCAAGGCCCGCGTCCTGCATGGCCTGGGCGATGTCGAAGATGTTGAAACCTTCCGGGATCACGACGGTGTGAACATAGATGTCTCCGCGGGCCAGGCGATCGTGAATTTCGAGCACACTGGAGGGGCGTTCGAAGAGATATTCGCCGGCCTTAAGAGAGCGGCGTCCGTGCAGGTAATGCCAGAGCAGGAAGGCGTGGGCATTATGAATCACGCCCGCAGCTTTGAGTTCGTGGGCGATGCGCCGGGTGGAGTACCCGGGATGAAGCAGGACAAATTTCTGGCCTGCGGGCGTAACCGGAGTATAGAGCGCCCAGGCCAGCCATCCGGCCATTGCGAGAATAATGAGAAGAAAGAATGTGAACAGTCTGCGCACGAGCTTTTGGGTAGTTTAGATGATGGTGAAACGAAATGCGTGCGGGGGAGAGTTACGGGAGTAATGGAGGTAACGGAAAACGCGAGAGATGGGAGGCGCTCCACTGCCGCGCCTCGTCGCTAACTGGCGTCTTCGCCTACTTTCAGGACTGCCAGGAAGGCTTCCTGCGGGATGTCTACCCGGCCGATACGCTTCATGCGCTTCTTGCCTTCTTTTTGTTTCTCGAGGAGTTTGCGTTTGCGGGTAATGTCTCCGCCATAACACTTGGCGAGAACATTCTTTCTTATCGCAGCGACGGTTTCGCGAGCGATGATCTTGGCCCCAATGGAGGCTTGAATGGCTACTTCGAACATCTGGCGGGGAATGAGTTGACGCATCTTCGTCACCAGGGCTTTGCCACGTTCGTAGGCGAAGTCGCGGTGCACGATGATGGAAAGCGCGTCAACCGGATCCCCTGCGACCAGGATGTCGAGCTTCACCATCGGGGAATCCCAATATCCGGCGAAGTGGTAATCGAGAGAGGCGTATCCGCGGGAGACGGATTTCAGGCGATCATAGAAATCGAGAACCACTTCATTGAGTGGCAGTTCATAGTGCAGCATGACGCGCGAAGAGCTGACGTACTCGAAAGTTTTCTGCTTGCCGCGCTTGTCTTCCACAAGCTTGAGGATTCCGCCGACATATTCTTCGTTGGTCAGAATGGTGGCAAGGATCACCGGTTCCTCGACTTTGGCGATTTCACTTGGTTCCAGCCATTTCGAGGGATTGTCGACCTCGATGACTTCTCCGTCGGTCTTAGTGATTTTGTATCGCACGCCGGGAGCGGTGGTGATGAGTTCGAGGCCGAACTCGCGTTCGAGGCGTTCCTGGATGATCTCCATGTGCAGGAGGCCGAGGAAGCCGCAACGGAATCCGAAGCCAAGGGCGGCGGAGCTTTCCGGCTCGAAGAAGAACGAGGCGTCGTTGAGGCGAAGCTTCTCGAGGGCTTCACGGAGGGCGGTATGCTCGTGGGCGTCCACGGTGTAAAGGCCGGCGAAGACCATGGGCTTGATTTCTTCAAAGCCGGCGAGCGCTTCGATGGCGGGATTGGCGTCGTCGGTGATGGTATCGCCGATCTTGGTATCGGCGACATTCTTCATGTTCGCCATGAAAAAACCGACTTCGCCGGCCTTCAATTCATCAATTTCGACGGGCTTGGGCGTGAGGACGCCGACCGTCTCGACATCGAAAGTGCGATTGTTCGACCAGAGTCGGATCCTCTGGCCCTTGCGCAGCGTGCCTTCGAAGACGCGGGTGAGCACGATCACCCCGCGGTAGGGATCGAACCAGGAATCAAAAATCAGGGCCTGAAGCTGGTGGTCGGGATTTCCTTTGGGCGGAGGAACGCGCTTGACGATGGCTTCCAGAACTTCAGGAACGCCCTGACCGGTTTTGGCGCTTATGAGCACGGCGTCGGAGGCGTCAAGTCCGACTGCACCTTCGATCATTTCTTTGGTGCGAGCGACATCGGCACTGGGAAGATCGATCTTGTTGATGACCGGAATAATTTCGAGACCATTGTTGATGGCGAGATAGGAGTTGGCAAGGGTCTGGGCTTCGACGCCCTGCGAGGCGTCGACGACGAGGAGCGCGCCTTCGCAGGAAGCAAGGGAGCGGGAAACTTCATAAGAAAAATCCACGTGGCCGGGGGTGTCGATAAGGTTGAGTTGGTACATTTCGCCGTTTTGGGCCTGGTACGCCATGCGCACGGCATGGGCCTTGATGGTGATGCCGCGTTCGCGCTCCAGGTCCATGGAGTCAAGGACCTGGGCCTGCATCTCGCGCGCGGAAAGGGATCCGGTAAGTTCGAGCAACCGGTCGGCCAGGGTGGACTTGCCGTGGTCGATATGCGCGATGATGGCGAAATTACGGATGTTAGAGGCGTCCATGGGGTAACTCTTGATTCTAGCAGGGTGGTCGTTGGCGCTTGCTCGGTTGGTCTGAAGTCGTGCACGCCAGATCCTTCCATTCAGGTCAGGATGACGTCAGGCGATGGGGCAGGAAAGCGATAAATCGTGGGCCACACTTTTGAGTTGATTCGGTTTAAGATTTCGGCTCAGCATGGCAGAAGGTCCATTTCGGTCGATTGCGCATGTACAACTCGCCATGCCCGCAGGGGCTGAGGATGCGGCGCGGATGTTTTATCGCGACCTGCTGGGTATGGTGGAAGTTCCGAAACCGCCTGAACTCGCCGGACGCGGCGGAGTATGGTTTCAGAGCGGCAAGGTGCAGATCCATCTCGGGGTCGAAGAGGATTTCCGTCCTGCCAGAAAGGCTCACCCTGCATTGCTTTGTCATGATTACCAGGCGCTGACCATCAAACTGGGCGAGGCCGGGGTGGCGATGCATGATGACCGCAGTATTCCCGGGGTGACCCGCTGCCATATCAACGATTGTTTCGGAAACCGTATTGAACTGATTGCAAGCTGAAAGGAACCAATGCGCAATTCGCTTCGGCTGCTCTGCCTGTTAATCGGTTGCAACCTATGCTGTGGCCAAACCCCTTCTCCTTCGGTACGGCCTTTCATAAAAATTGACGCGCCGACGGTTGCCCTGACCCACGCGCGGGTGATTGATGGAACCGGCGCTCCTGCGCGAGAGGATCAGACGATCGTCATTTCGCACGGGAAAATCGTGTCCGTGTCCGAGGCCAGCGTTGCTCCCCCAAAGGAAGCACAAATCCTGGACCTGAAAGATTACAGCGTGATTCCGGGGCTGGTAGGAATGCACGATCACATGTTTTATCCGGCGGGCGGGGCGGTCTTTCACGAGATGGCGGTCAGCTTTCCAAGGCTTTATCTCGCCGGGGGAGTGACCACAATTCGCACCACGGGCAGCATTGAGCCGTACACGGACTTACTCATCAAGAAAGGGATCGATAGCGGCCAGACGGTGGGCCCGCACATGCATGTCACAGGGCCTTATCTTGAAGGTCCTGGAAGCTTCACTCCGCAGATGACTGAGTTAAAGACGCCGGAAGAGGCGGTGGCCACGGTGAATTTCTGGATTGACCGCGGGGTGGATAACTTCAAAGCGTACAACTTCGTCTCCCGCGCCGTACTGGGTGCCGCCATCCAGGCAGCGCACAAGCGGGGAGTGAAGGTTACGGGCCATCTGTGCTCGATCGGGTTTCGGGAAGCGGCCGCGCTTGGAATTGACAACCTGGAGCACGGCCTGGACGTCGACACCGAGTTCTATTCGGGCAAGAAGCCGGATGAGTGCCCGGACAACGATGCTGTTTCGGAAGAGCTCATCAAGATGAAGGTGAGCGATGCGCCGATCCAGGAGACGATTCGCGACCTGGTGGCGCACCATGTCGCGCTGACGTCCACACTGCCGGTGTTTGAGCTGTTTGTGCCGGACCGGACTCCGCTGCAGAAGCGGGTGCTCGAGGCGATGTCGGATTACGCGAAGATCCAGTTCCTGGGCAATCGCGTGGCCCTGGATTTACCAAGACGAGATCCCAAGACGGGTGAGGTGCAGCCGCGGGCATGGGGCCAGGCTTTCAAGATGGACATGGAATTCGAGCGCGACTTCGTGAAGGCGGGAGGCCTGCTGCTGGCGGGACTGGATCCGACGGGAATTGGGGGAGTGATTCCTGGATTCGGCGACCAGCGCGAAGTGGAATTGCTGGTGGAGGAGGGTTTCACACCTGTGGAGGCGATTCATATCGCGAGCTCGAACGGCGCTCAGTATCTCGGAGAACTGGATCGGATTGGAACGATTGCAGCAGGGAAGAATGCGGACCTGGTGGTGATAAAGGGGAACCCGGCAGAAAAGATTTCCGATATCGAAAACGTGGAAACCGTATTCAAAGACGGCGTGGGGTACGATTCGGCGAAGCTGATCGAATCAGTGCGCGGCCTGGTAGGGATCCGCTAGTGCTGGTGCTGGCGTCGGCTTCTCCAAGAAGGCAGGACCTGTTGCGCGCGGCGGGAATTGCGTTCACCGCGCAGGCTACCAACATTGCGGAGGATGCCCAGCCGGGAGAGTCGGCGCGGGCGTGTGCGGAACGCCTGGCCCAAGAAAAGGCCGCCGTGCTGGCGCGCCCGGAGTTGGTGGTATTGGGCGCGGACACCATCGTTGTCGTGGATGGCGAGATGCTGGGCAAGCCTGCCGACGCGAACGACGTGAAACGTATGTTAAGGATGTTGTCGGGGCGCAGTCACGAGGTGATTACGGGCGTCAGCCTGATCGGCCCTGGGTTTGTGGACACCAGGTCGGAGGAGACGCGGGTATTCATGAACCCCCTGAGCGATGATGACATCTCGTTTTATGTGGCAAGCGGAGAGCCGATGGATAAGGCGGGTGCATATGCGATCCAGGGAATCGCGTCGCGATGGATACGACGGATCGAGGGAGATTACGCGAACGTGGTGGGGCTGCCGGTCTCTCTGGTCTATCGCATGATGCGGGAGCATGGGGTGACGTCAGGGCAAGAGTGAGCGGAACGCAGTGGCCGGAATGGAAACTTACAATTCAGGCGGCAAAACGCCTGCAATACGGGGGACCTAAGACTTTTTTTCGGTGCCTTCTTCGCCGTCTTTCATGGACGACTTGAAATTCTTGATGCCTTCGCCGAGGCCCTTGCCGAGGTCCGCCAATTTGCTGGGCCCGAAGATGAGCAGGGCGATTGCGAGGATGATCAGGATCTCGGGCAAACCCAGTTTTCCAGGCATATTGAAACCTCCCATGGGGGTCGCCGGGCGGTCCTAAACAGCGGGATTCTCGCGCAATCCCCCTTGTGGAATTCTAGGCTACTCGCGTGGGAGAGTCAAAGACTCGTTGGCTGTTGTGACGGCCGTTCTTCTCTCTATACCGCCTTGATCATCTGCGCCAGCAGGGCGGTACGGCGGGGGAGTTCGTCGGTGAGAATGAACTCGTGGGTGGCGTGAGCGCCGTCGCCTACCCCGCCCATACCATCCAAGGTGGGAATACCGAGGCCGGCAGTGAAGTTGCCATCCGAGCCGCCCCCCACGGCGGCTTCGTCGAGTTTCCAGCCGAGTTGTCTGGCGATCGTGGCGGCCTGATCAAAGAGCGCGCTGACACCCTGATTGCGCTCCATCGGAGGGCGATTGACTCCACCTTTGATGGTGAGTTTGCACTTCTTGTTGAATGGCTTCAGGGCGCGCAACCTTTTTTCGATCGAGGACGCGTCCTTCATCGAAGTCACCCGAACATCCAGGATTGCCGACGCGAAGTCGGGGATGACGTTGACGCGGGTTCCGCCCTTGATCAGGCCTACGTTGAGAGTGAGGCCACGCTTCTTGTCAATGAGCTTGGGAATTTCCAGGACCTGGCGCGCGAGTTCAAGAATTGCACTCTCACCTTTTTCAAAATCGAGGCCGGAGTGAGCGGCGATACCGGAGACCTCGATCATGTATTCGCCTACCCCTTTGCGGGCGGTCTTGACGGCACCCTTCATTCCGAACGAGGGCTCGAGGACCAGCACGGCGGAAGAGTTGCGGGCCAGGCTTTCGGTGATGCGGCGCGAGGAATCGCTTCCCACTTCTTCGTCGGTGACCAGGAGGACCGTGACGGGGCGGGGCAGCGCATCGCTATGCCAGTCGCGCAGCGCGCCAATCGCGTGCAGCATCATCGCGATGCCGGACTTCATGTCGAGAGCACCGGGGCCGGTAAGCCTGCCGTCGGCAGTTCTGCACGGCATCTTGGCCAGGGTTCCGAGGGGATAGACGGTGTCGAAATGGCCGAGCAGCAGCACGGGCTTGCCTCCGCGACGTCCTGGAAAGTCAACCTGGAGATGGTTGCCGAAATCCTGCGCCTTATGAAATTTGGAGTGGCCGCCGAGTTTCTCGAAGCGACCGGCAAGCAGCGAGCCCAGGCGGTCCACGGCGCTCTTGTTGTCGCTGGGAGACTCGATCTCGACGAGCTGGCGCGTGGTTTCAAGAATGGCTTCGCGGCGCTCTTCGAAGTAGCGCAGGCGGTCCAAGAGCTCGGGTTTCACGGACGAGGCCTTCACCACCGAAGGAGCAGGCTTCGCCTTCTGCTTGGAAATCTTCTTCTTCTTCATAGATTGTGCGGACGGCAGGCGAATCCTCTGGATCGAGAACAGCCGGTGCAGGCCTTTCAGAGTCCCGTGTACAGTATAATCGTCGCGCATCAAAAACGGCATGAGCGAAACCAATCAGATTGCGGCGGAGAGTCCGCCAGCGGAGAAGACGACGCTGGATATCCAGGACATTCTCAAGATTCTGCCGCATCGCTACCCGCTGCTGATGATCGACCGCGTGGTCGACTTGACGCGAAAGCAGCGGATAGTCGCCATCAAGAACGTCACTATCAACGAGCCTTTTTTTGTCGGCCACTTTCCCAACCTTCCGATCATGCCGGGGGTGCTGATCGTCGAGGCGATCGCACAGGCCGGCGGCGCGCTGCTGCTGACCGAGGTCGAGGACCGCGATCACAAGCTGATGGTGTTTACCGGGATTGAAAGGGCGCGGTTTCGCCGCCCGGTAGTGCCGGGAGACCAGCTGCGGATTGAAGTGGAAGTGAAGGCATGGAGAGTCCGTGCGGTGCGCATGGAGGGCATTGCCTACGTCGGAGACAAGAAAGTGGCGGAGGCAACTGTCACCTGCCAACTGGTAGACCGGTCGCGAGGAAGGCGATCGGGAGAAGAGTCCGAAGCCGGTTCGTAGTATTTTCTTGCGCGCTGAATGAGCGTACATCCTACAGCCATCATCGATGCCCGGGCGAAGATCCATCCCAGCTGCCAGGTTGGGCCTTATTGCGTGATTGGCGCCGAGGTAGAGTTGGGCGAGGGATGCCACCTGGTGTCTCACGTGGCCATCGAAGGCCCTACCAAAATCGGCCGCGATAACGGCTTCTTTCCTTTTTCGTCCATCGGGATGGCCCCGCAGGATTTGAGTTATCGAGGCGAGCCGACGCGACTTGAAATCGGCGATCACAATGAAATCCGGGAATTTGTGACCATCAGCCGCGGGACTGCAAAGGGCGGCGGACTGACCAGGATTGGCAGCCATGTGTTCATCATGGCTTACGTGCACATTGCGCATGATTGCGTGATTGGGGACCACGCGATGCTGGCGAACGCGGCGACTCTCGGCGGGCACGTAACCGTGGAAGATTGGGCGGTGGTAGGAGCGCTATGCCCGGTGCATCAGTTCGTGAGGGTCGGGACCCACGCCTACGTGGGTGGTGGGACCACGATTACGCGTGACGTGCTGCCATTTTCGAAGACGGCCGCGGCCCGCGACACGCATGCCTACGGTCTCAATGCGCTGGGCCTGGAGCGGCGCGGGTTTTCCAAGGAACGGATTCGGAAGATCCATCATGCCTACAAGGTGCTGCTGGCTTCAAAGCTGAATACCTCGCAGGCCCTGGAGAAGCTCAAGGCCGAGCCGGATTGCGGTGAAGATGTGGAGTTGCTGATCCGGTTTATTGAGGGTTCCGAGCGCGGGGTGATTAAGTAGGGAGCGAAGAGGCTGCTTACTCCTGCGTCTTTCCAAGAACCTGCCTGAACCGCATTCAGCAATCCTGTTTGCTTCCTGGGAAGATTGCATGTTGCGACACGTCTGGGTAGGACTTCGCGGCTTCCATGCGATCTCGAGTGCCACGGCGGCGCCTTGCGACGCGGATGCTAGACTGTCGCCGTGGCGGACGCCAGGGAAAAATTAGGGTTGATTGCGGGAAATGGGAAATTCCCGCTGCTGGTGCTGGACGCGGCCCGGGCGCAGGGGCTTGAGGTGGTTGTCGCCGCTATTAAGGAAGAAGCGTCACCGGAAGTCGAGTCGCGCGGTGCGCCGGTGCACTGGCTCTCGCTCGGTGAGTTGTCGAAGCTGATCGAGACTTTCAAGCGTGAAGGCGTGCACCGCGCAGTGATGGCAGGGCAGGTCAAGCACAAGCAGATTTTTTCGAGTATTCGTCCCGATTGGCGGTTGGCAAAGCTGTTGCTCTCCTTGCGAACGCGAAATACCGATGCTCTGCTGGGAGCGGTAGCGAAGGTGCTGGGGGATGAAGGGATTTCATTGGAGAATTCCACGGCGTTGCTCGAGCCTCTGCTGGCCAAGCCCGGTGTGCTGACCAGGAGAGCGCCGACCGAGCAGGAGTCGAAAAACGTTGAGTACGGGAGAATGGTGGCCCGAAATCTGGGAAACTACGATATCGGTCAGACCGTGGTGGTCGCGGAAGCGGCGTGTGTCGCGGTAGAAGCGATGGAGGGAACAGACGCCACCATCGAACGGGCAGGGCAGATCATGGGATCTCTCGACGATCACGCTTCTACCCTGAGCCGTTCGCTGACGGTGGTGAAGACCGCAAAGCCGAACCAGGATATGCGTTTCGATGTTCCGGTGATTGGCTTGAAAACGATCGACGTCATGCGCGTAGCCGGCGCAACCTGCCTCGCCGTGGACGCCGGCGGATGTTTGTTTTTGGACGGGAGCGAAATCGTCGCGGCGGCAGATGCGGCGGGCATTAGCGTGGTGGCGGGTTGAGTAATCCTGAAGAGGCCGCTTGCTGAGGGCCGCGCCGACATTCAGAGAATGGCGAAATACAAGACGTGAGGATCGCATGGCGGAAACTGCGCGGTTAGCCGATCAGATCCGGCGGGCCTTTGAAGGCGAGGCTTGGCACGGGGATTCGTTGCTGGAATTGCTGAGGGACGTTGATGCCGCAAAAGCGGCGGCAAAGCCAATCCCAGGTGCGCATAGCATTTGGGAACTGGTGCTGCATGTTGCCGCCTGGGATGGGGCGGTGCTGCGACGGACAGCCGGGCAGGCGGTCACCTTGTCGGACGAGGAGAATTTTCCTGCAGTCAAGGACAGCAGCGAAGCGGCCTGGCGCAAGACGGTGGAGTTGGCGCACCAGATTCATCGCGACCTGGTCAAAGCCGTGGCCGCGTTTCCCGATTCGCGTCTGGAAGAGCAGGTTCCGGGAAAGACTCAGAGCTATTACAACTATTTCTATATGTTCGCGGGCATCGCGCAGCATGAGATTTATCATGCGGGACAGATTGCGATGCTGAAGAAATAGCTCTTTTGTACGCAGAACTTCTTCGTACTGAGGTCATCATGAAGGGGACGAAGCTCCACTCAGGGGTCCTGCGTGCACAACTACGAACCTATGCAGCCGGAAGTCAAAGCTCGTCATTGCATTACTTATTTCCTTGAAATCTGAAATTATTCAGGTGGCGGTGATCGGGGCAGGGGCGTTTGGGAAGAACCACGCGCGCGTGTACCACAAACTCGCGAACGCGGGAGAAGCGGTCAAACTCGCGGCAGTGGTGGATTCCGATGTTGCTCGGGCTGATGCTCTTGCGCGTGAGTACGGGGCGCGGGCGTTCGGATCGATCGAGCAGATGATTCAGGTGCGGGGAGATCTTCGCGCCGCCTCAGTGGCGGTTCCGACCGTGGCCCACCTTCAGGTTGCGCGCATCCTGATGCAGGCTGGCATTGAGGTTCTCATCGAGAAGCCCCTGGCGGCTTCGCTGGCGGAAGCCGATGAGTTGATCACGCTAGCGCGGCAACAGGGGCGGGTAGCGCAGGCGGGTCACCTGGAGCGCTTCAATCCGGCGGTCCGCGCGACCTTGCCCCTGGTGACTCAGCCCATGTTCTTCGAGGTGCATCGCCTCAGTGTTTTCACGCCGAGATCGCTGGATGTTGATGTGGTCCTGGATTTGATGATCCACGATCTGGATATCGTGTTGTCATTCGTGAATTCCGAGGTGAAAGAAATCCGGGCCGTGGGATTGCCTATCTTGTCGGGCCGAGTGGACATCGCGAATGTACGAATGGAATTTCAGAACGGCTGCGTGGCAAACTTCACCGCAAGCCGGGTTTCGACCGAGCGGGTCAGGAAGCTAAGGTTCTTCCAGCCCCAACAATATATTTCCGTGGACTACGGGCGGCAGGATGTGATCGCCTTTGCCGTCGGAGACGAAGCGGGCACGCCCTCGGTAAATCCGCAAATCAAGATGACGAGACCCGCGGTGATCTCGCAGGAACCCCTCGAGGCAGAACTCAAGTCGTTCCTGGACGCGGTTCGATCGCGACAGACCCCCGAGGTCAGCCTGCAGGACGGACGACGGGCGCTGGCAGTGGCACTGCAGATTACGGAAGCGATCCGGGAACACAGCCACAAAGCGAAGTTGTCGGAATTGAAAGGATAATCAATCCCGCAGGCTGCGCGGCTGAGATGTTGTGCTTCCACCGCTAAAAATTGGCGACCCGGTCTGTCGGTTTTTGCCGAGAATCTGACCTGTAAAGATTTGTAATCAGCAAGTTGGCATATTTACCACTCGCATCCAATGACAGGTGTCAATGTGCCCTTGGTAATTCCCTGTTTGGCTCCAAAGGTGCGACAATAGAGGTAATCGACCCAGGAAACCAGCATCCGCAAGTTCGTCCTGGAAGGATACGGAGCGGGCGTATATGGGCCTGCCGTCGTGTCCGACTCAGTAGCGTTTGATGTCAACGACCCAAATTCCGCCGGGAAGATCGGTGCCCCCGCCTCCTGCCACGCGCCCGGAAGCCAGCGAGCTGTACGACGCGGCGCGGTGGGAAACTGCCTACCGCGAGATGCATGACGTTCCGGCGCTGTTGATTCAGCTGCAGGATGACCTGGCGCGGGCGCGCAAGCGCGAGGCGTTTTGGATCTCGGTGATCGTGCACCTGGCGATGGTGATTGTCATCGTGAATTCCGACCGCCTGCTGCGATTATTTCCGCGGCGATCGGTGATCATGGTGAGTCCGAGCGATCAGATCAGGCAGAAGGACTTGACGTATCTCGAACTGCCTCCGGACGAGCAGAAGCTGACCAGGAAGCCCGATACCAATGTGATCTCCGACAAGAACCGGATTGCGACTTCCAAGAGTCCGCATGTAGACCCGAAGGAGCTGAAGAAAATTCTGGACAGCGCGCGGGCGGGAAGGCCAGGCCAAGGTGGACAGCCGGCGCCGCCTCCGCAGCCGCAGCAGCAAGCGCAGAATGCTCCTCCACAGCCGCCGCAGGAACAACCGGAACAAGCTCCGCCGGCGCCTCCGCCCCCGACGAATACCAATCAGATGGCCAAGCTGACGACGCCTCCGATTACGCCGCCAAAGCCCAGCTTCAATACCGCTCCCATGTCGGCGGGATCGGCCATTGAGCAGGCGGCGCGGGCCGCGCTGGCGAATCGCGGCGCAGGATATGGCAGCGAGGGCGAAGGCGGCGATTATGGGCTAGGGCAAGGGCGGCAAGCTACCAAGGCAGTCGGAGAGTTGGATGTTCTCAGCGACACCATGGGCGTGGACTTCGGTCCCTACCTGTCGCGTGTGCTTCAGAATGTGCGGCAGAACTGGTACAACCTGATTCCCGAGGTGGCTCGCGCCCCGATCATGAAGAAGGGCAAAGTCTCGATCGAGTTCGCCATCATGAAAGACGGATCGGTGCAGGGGTTGCGTTATGTCGGCAGCTCGGGCGATGTGGCGCTCGACCGCGCGGCTTATGGTGGGATTACGGCGTCGAATCCGTTTCCGCCGCTTCCGGGAGAGTTCAAAGGCCAGTACCTGGCGTTACGCTTCCACTTCTTCTACAACCCGGACCGGACGGACCTGCAGTAGCTCCCTCAGAAATTTCCATCCTCACCCAGAGTACGATCAGAGCAATTTTGTGCCGTTCGGATAGACCAGAATCTTGCTGGCTTCCCCGGTCTTCAGGCGTTCCATTCCTTGTGAAAAATCCTTCATCGCGATGCGGTCCGTGATCACCGGGTGAAGATCAAGTTTGCCTGCCTTCAGCAGCGCCGTCATCTGGTACCAGGTCTGGTACATGCGCCGGCCGTTGATGCCCTGGATGGTGATGCCTTTGAAAATGATGTCTTCGGAGAAGTTCAGGGAGATGGGCTTGGAGGTGAGGCCGAGGAGGGAAATGCGTCCGCCGCGTCGCACGACATCGAATGCTGTTCGAATCGCGTCCGGATGTCCCGCCATCTCCAGCACGACATCCACGCCGACGCCGCCCGTTTGCTCCATGATGATGGAGTGGACCTTATCTTTGGAGGGATCGAGAGTGAAGTCGGCCTTCATTTCCTTGGCGAGCTTCCGACGATGCTCGTTGACCTCGATCGCAAACACGGTGGTGGCGCCCACGGCCCGTGCTACCGCGATTGAAAACAACCCGATGGGGCCACACCCGGTCACCGCGACGGTCTTGGCCGCAATTTCCCCGGCAAGCACAGTGTGAACGGCGTTTCCCAGCGGGTCGAGGATGGACGCGTATTCGAGTGGAATCGCGGGGTCGAGTTTCCAGATATTGGATTCGGGGATCACGACATATTCAGCAAAAGCCCCGTCGGCGTCTACGCCGATGATCTTCACGTTCTGGCAGATATGGGCTTCGCCAGTGCGGCACTGGAAACACTTTCCGCACGCTACATGCATTTCAGCGGAAACGAAATCCCCCTCCTTCACGCTGGTGACCTCGTCTCCGAACGCGACCACTTCGCCGCAGAATTCGTGGCCGGGAATGAGCGGAGGATGGATGCGGTTCTGGGCCCAACGATCCCATTCGTAGATATGCAGGTCCGTACCGCAGATGGACGCGACTTTGACCTTGACGAGAACATCGGTGCGCCCGACTGCGGGGATCTTGACCTCGCGGATTTCTGTTCCTGGCGCAGCGCTGGGTTTCATGACAGCCATCATCGTGTTGGGCATAGAAGTCCTTAACGGGAGCGGCGCAAACCAATGATTTTAGCATTGGCTCATCAAGCGCTCTGGATTCAATTCGATAACCAGGGCTGAGAGACAATCAGGCGGGTGCGGAAACGGCAGCAGAAGCCGGGAAGCGCAGCACGAACACGGCGCCGCCTTCCGGACGGTTGAAGCAGGTGATTTGACCTCCGTGGTCCTGAACCAGCCCATAGGTCACGCTGAGCCCAAGGCCCGTACCCTTGCCGATGGGCTTGGTGGTGTAGAAAGGATCGAAGACGCGGCGCGGTTCGCGAATGCCGGGCCCGGAGTCCGCGAATTCGAGGACGATCTCTCCGGACTCTCTCCAGGCCGAGATGTTGAGCAGGCCGCCTCCGACGCCCTCCAGCGCGTCGCTGGCATTGCCGATGATCTCCACGAAGCACTGCAGCAGCTGATTGCTGTCGCCGAGAATCTTTGGCAGTTCGGGGTCAATTTGGGTTTCCACCCGGATGCGCTTGCTCTCGAGCGGAAGCAACTGCAGCTGTACGGCACGTTGCAGCAGCGCGCCCGCATTCACCAGAACTTTGGCGGAAGGAGATTGCTGCGCGAAGCTGAGCAGGCCCGAGACCAGGTCGCGCGTGCGCCGGGCCTGCTGCCCGATCTTGCGCGCCATGGAAACCTGCTCGGTGCCGAGATTGGAGTTCTCCATCAGGAGTTCGGAATATCCGAGGATCGCCGTCAGGGGGTTGTTGATTTCATGCGCTGCGCCGGCAACCAGCTGTCCCAGGGAAGCCAGCTTCTCTTTCTGTACGACCTGGCTCTGCAATCGTTGCAGATTTTCCAGACTGCGGTGCGACTCCGAGAGGAGACGAACCAGTTCGCGATCCAGGAAGAACTGGCGCACGAAGACGAACAGCCCGAGCACCAGCATGGCGGCGAGAGTCACGAGCAGCCGGAAATGCCGCAGCCGCGGCTCGTATTGTCCACCGTACATCGCCCACAGGCCCATGATCGGCAACGACAGAATGGCGAGCATCGCCAGGCGCGGAGCCATCGAAAGCCAGCGGTTCGACTTCAATTCCGTTGCGTCCGGCTCCGGCGATTGTTCACGCGCCAGCAGCGCGGTGCGAATGTAGAGGCACAAGGACGTGATGAACAGGAGATCGTAAGCGCTGCCGGAGTAGTATTGGCCGCTCAGGATGGCGGCATTCATCAGCTCCGAGCCCAGGGTATACACGCTGGTTGCGATCAGGAGATTCAGGTAAATTTTCTTCCAGGATCCATGAGTGTAGGCGGCAAGGGCCGCCAGGCTGCCAATCAGAACCAAAGCCTCAAGCAAATAGAGGATGTCGTAATTCTTGCTATAGACCGGCACCCGCAGCACCACGTATTCATCGGGGAAGACCACGAAGGCGTACAGGAAAACCCACCACACCAGCAGCATCACAAGGTTCAGGGTGAGGAAGTGCAGGTTCCGTTCCTCGGGAGCGCGGTGCGGCCGCAACGCGACCGCTGCCATCATGGGCACGATATGCAGAAACAGGATGATGTCGCCGAAGTAGGGGTCGGGCAATTCCCGTCGCAGAATCACCTCGTAGTAGGCCCAGCCTCCTTGACTCACGGCCCACATGAAGCAGCCGGTAGCCATCAGGGCCCAAAAGGCGCGAGCGTGGCCGCGATTGCGGAAGGCGTTGGCAAGCATCAGGCCGGCGGCGAGCAGCAGTAATCCCAGGCCGACAAAATCGCTGGCCGTGGTCAGGAGCAAACGCCCGCGCGGCACCAGCAGGGACACAGCGCCATACACCACCAGCAGCGTGGCGGTCCCAGCAGCCCACCATTTTTCGATAAGCTTCATCCCGGTCATTCGATTGTAAAGCGTTCTGGAATTTGGGCTGCGGAAGGGGATTGACACTAACGTTACCTTGGTACCTGCACCTGGGTCAAAGGCAGAATTTGCTCACTATTCGGTGGCCAGGAGCTCCTTGTCAGTGATCAGGATCACCTCGCTGGGTGACGATTTGCCCGGATTTTCCCGGCATTCCCGCCAAGAATCGCGCTGGAGGCTTTGTTAGAATCGCGACTATGGCATTTCCAGTCACCCGCCTGCGACGGTTGCGCCGTACTGAAGCCCTGCGCTCGATGGTGCGTGAAACCCGGCTCACCCCGGACGCATTCATCTATCCGTTGTTTGTCTGCCCGGGGGAAGGCGTGCGGAAGGAAGTCCGCTCCATGCCCGGAGTGTTCAACCTGTCGGTGGACGAGGCGGTGAAGGAGGCGCGCTCGACGAAGGCGGCGGGAGTGCCGTCGGTCATTCTGTTTGGACTGCCGGAGAAGAAAGACGAAGTAGCGACGGGCGCGTGGGCGGACGACGGAATCGTGCAGCAGGCGGCGCGGGCGATCAAGAGGGAAGTGCCGGACCTGGTCATCATGGGCGACGTTTGCCTGTGTGAGTACATGTCGCACGGCCATTGCGGGATTGTGAAGTCAGCGCCCGCTCCGCAGTCGTTAGGGGCAGCGGCGGTGGCGAATCCTCCGGCTACTGCTGAGTTTGAGATTGTGAACGATGCCAGCCTCGAGTTGCTGGCGCGGACGTCGGTTTCACTGGCGAAAGCGGGCGTGGAAGTGATCGCGCCTTCGGACATGATGGATGGACGGGTGGCGGCGATCCGAAAAGCCCTGGATGGCGCGGGGCTGATCAACACGCCGATCCTTTCTTATGCGGCGAAGTTCGCCTCGGGATTTTATGGGCCGTTTCGCGAGGCTGCGGATTCGGCGCCGCAGTTTGGCGACCGCCGCTCTTACCAGATGGACGGAGCGAATATTCGCGAAGCCATGCGCGAGATCGCTGCGGACGTGGAAGAAGGCGCGGACATGATTATGGTGAAGCCGGCGATGCCCTACCTCGACGTGATTGCAGCGGCGCGCGAAGGCTTCGATCTGCCGCTGGCCGCGTACCAGGTATCGGGCGAGTACGCGATGATCGAAGCGGCGGCACGGAACAACTGGATCGATCGCGAGCGCGTGATGATGGAGTCGCTAGTCTCAATTCGGCGCGCGGGGGCGAGCCTGATTCTTACCTATTACGCAAAAGAGGCGGCGCGGCTGCTGTAGAACTCAGTTTGCGAGTTTGTTCTGTACATCCGTCACTTCCACAACTCCACCGGAAATCCGCATTCACGCCAAAAGCCGAGCTTGCATGGGGCCAGGCGCGAAGAGCATCACGAGAACCGGATTGTGAGTGTAATCGCGATTTTGGGATAATCGGGAAACCGTGATAGTTACGAGTCCGTGAAACTTAACCGCTCGTTTGGAACCATCAAAAATACAGAGTGAGACAATCAAAAGAGACTCTGCCAGATCAAAATCGCCCCCCTGAACAGCAAGCGCCCATGGCACGTTAGTAACGGCTCCAAGATAACCAGGAGGAGATGACCGGCGTTATTTGCGCAAACGTATTTGTCAACATAAGCTGTCCAAAGCCGAAATAAGGCCTTTCGTCAGGCGGTACGACTCCCCCGAGAGAGGATTACTTCATGGGGAGAGCATCCGTGCAGCCTCGCAATCGTCAGAAGACAGTTACGGCTCTATTCCTATTTGCGCTCCTTCTTTCAACCCAGTACACGCTCGCGCAAGGACCTTGCGAGGGGGAGACCGCAGAAATTCCACCCGCAGCCCAATGTCCGCCCAACATACCATTGCCGCAGGGCAGCTTTCAGGCGGTTCCGTTAATGGACGGCGATGTGAGTATGACTTGGCCGCATAATCCGCCCGGAATAGCGCCGAAAGGAATTGAAACTGTAACTTTGTACGGCCAATACGGCAACGACGAGCAACAGCCCGGCCCGGCGAAAAATCACTTTGATCGTGGAAAGCAGCTTGGGCAACAGGTAGTTCCGTTAGATTTGACGGGCCAACCCGACCCGAACTACGGCGCAATCGTTTTTCTTTTCATCGGGTTTTCAAACTGCGACATTGAGATCTGCGGAGGAAACGTAAACATCTGGCCGGCAGATGGCGGGGGTCTGACCCGCCAACCGTGCGCGACGAACTGTCCCAATCCCTTCAACCACAACGTTGGCGTGCCATATAACCAAATCGCCGGAGAGATGCCACAGAGATCATTCCTCTATCAGGTCTACAACCCCACACCGCACTTAGTAGGCTCTCACGTTTATGTCTTCAACGGCGCCATGGGCGCCCAAACTCTAGCCACATGGGATCCCAACGGATTTTACACCGGCAATGATTGCATGTTTCCGGGACTGCCGCAGACAGATCCGGAATGCAATTACGATCGGGTGAAAAACGACTTGCAGTCGCGAGGCTTTTCCGAATCGCAAGTGCAAGTGATCTTCATGAAAACATCCACTGCGTTGCCGCAGTGTGATCTCAGTGGGCTTCACTGTAGCGCAGGCAGCACAACCCCGGATGCTTACATCTCTGAGCAGTTCATGGGAAACATCATGCGTTATCTCAAGCAGGGGCTGCCGAATAACAATCCGCCCGTTCCGCCGCGCTATCCAAACCTGAAGCAAGTCTTTATCACGAGCCGAATTTATGGAGGTTATGCGAGAAACGCAAGTGGAATAAATGGTGGTACTACGGCAGGTTGTCTCAATCCCGAACCATTCGCATACCAGACTGTTACGAAACTCTAACAAGTAAATATCGGAATCAAAGCCAAAGGTGAGAGAATGCCCGGCAAAGGAGCGCGAGGCGATGGGATTCATTCGTGGAGAAGGCCGTCAAC
>Ga0070741_10005614_pt1 | contig 27664 bp, 32 predicted proteins | sample Coa_R1_4_FD_66440 | JGI IMG/M metagenome (GOLD analysis project Ga0070741, IMG submission 66440) | Surface soil microbial communities from Centralia Pennsylvania, which are recovering from an underground coalmine fire - Coalmine... | ecosystem: Environmental > Terrestrial > Soil > Unclassified ...
GCTTCCGGAATCGACCGCCTTATAGCGATTCCTGGACCACATAGGTAAATGTTGACGATCAAGACAGGGATTTTCGGGACCATAATTACCATCTGATCCTTCCCAACATCGACTGCGTTCCAGCTCAGAACGAGAACCCATGGCCGGTCGCTTTCGGGCCCTCCTTGTCGACGATGATCCCGACCTGCTCGCCTTGATGCGGCTCACCCTGGAGTACACCGCGGGCTGGGAGGTTTTTGAGGCATCCTCGGCTTTGGTGGGACTGGAAATGGCCCACGCCTTGGTCCCGGACGTGGTCCTGGTGGACCTGATGATGCCGGAGATGGACGGGTACGAGTTCTGCCGCCGGTTCAAGGCGGATCCGGCCATGGCGGGTGTGCCTCTCGTGCTGCTCACGGCGCGCGTCGAGCTCGACGATGCGCGGCTTGCCGAAGCGGGAGCGGCCGGCGTGCTGTTCAAGCCGTTCGAGCCGGAGAAGCTTGCCCAGCAGATCCGGGAGCTGTGCCGGTGACGCAGTCCGATTCTCTGGCAGCGATTCGGGCCCAGTTTGCCGCCGGGTTGGAGGGGCGCATCGAGACCATGCGGTCGTCATTGTCCCGGCTCGAGCATGGCTTCCATGCGGAGGACGCGGATGCACTTTCCCGAACAGCCCACAACCTCTCCGGCACAGCGGCCAGCTTCGGGGCCGAGGCGCTGGCGGAAGCGGCGCGCGAGCTGGAGAAGCTGGCGCTCGGATGTGGCGCCAGGAAGATCTGCGGCGCGGAAGAACGGGCGGCGATCACCGCGGCGCTTGCCAAGGTAGAAAAGGCCGCGCGCGAATATCAATCGGCCGCGCTCTCCCCCGAGACGGATTCCCTCGCCGTGCGCATGGCCGTGGTGGGCGAGCTAACCTCGCTCATCAACGCAACTTTCGATCTTCGGGAGATCTTTCGGAGCGCGATCCTGAAGGTTCGCCGCGTTCTCGATTTCCGGAGAGCGAGCGTCGTGCTCACCGACGAAGCCTCGCAGCACTACTACCTCCATACCGTTTACGACAGCCTGCGCGGCGGATTCCTGTCGAGCCGGGCTGTCTTTCCCATCGAGCGGGGCTTGACGGGCGAGGTGATTCGCAGCGGTCGGCCGATGCGCGTGGACTCTCTGCCGGGCACGGAAGGAATTCTCCTGCGGGCAGGCAGACGCGTATCCGCGATGATCGTTCCTCTGCGCGTGAGCGGCCGGGTCATCGGCGCCCTGAATTTCGGCCACGAGGATGCGGGGCATTACACGCCGGAAGACCTCGAATGGGCGGTCGTGATCGGGCGGCAGATCGAGACTGCTCTCTACTATTCGAAGCTGTTGAGCACGATCGCGCAACAGCGCGAAGAACTGGCGCGGGAGCACGCCGCCGTCCAGAGGCAGGAGCATCAACTCGAGGCGCTCATCGACGCGAGCGACGCCGCGATCATGCTGGTGGCGCGCGACCGGACGATCGCCTATGCGAACGCCATGATGGCCCTGCTGGTGGGAATCCCGCAGGAGGCCGTCGTGGGCGCGACGCTGGACCGGATCCACCATCTCCTCGGCGGGTCGTTCGCGGATCGAGCCGCCCTCGCGCCTCAGGAAAAGGCCATCTCCTCGGACGAAGCCCTGGATGACCAGGTGGAGATTGCCTTTCCGAGACGAGCCGTCTGCAAGCGGGTGGTCGCTCCCGTGCGGGACCGGGACGATTCCCTGATCGGCCATATCGTGCTGTACCGCGACGTGACGCGGGAGGTGGAAGCAGACCGGATGAAATCCGAATTCGTATCCATCGTGAGTCACGAGCTGCGAGCTCCGATGACCTCCATGAAGACGGCGCTCTCCTTGCTGTTGGCGGGTGCCGCAGGGCCCCTGGAGGCCCGCGCCCGGGATCTGCTCGAGGTGAGCGTGCGCAATGTCGACCGTCTCACTCGCCTCGTCGGCGATCTCCTCGACCTTTCCCGCATACGGGCAGGGAAGATGGAACTCCATCCCGAACCGGTCCCGCTCGAGCAAGCGGTAGAGTTCGGGGTGGATACAGTGCGCGCCTTCGCTGCCGAGCAGGACGTGAAGATCGAGCTGCAGCCGCCGCTGCAGCCGATTTCGGTCTTGGGCGTGCAGGATCGCCTCGTGCAGGTGATCGTCAATCTGGTTTCCAATGCGATCAAGTTCTCTTCCAAAGGCTCGCGGGTGCTGATCCGGTGGTGGCGGGAAGACAACTGGGCGATTACCGAAGTAGCGGACGAGGGACCGGGAATCCCGGCCGACAAGCTACGGACGATTTTTGAGCCTTTTCGACAGCTCGACAGCGCCAACGCGCGCGGACACGGCGGCGCCGGGCTGGGCCTGACCATCAGCCAGGATATCGTCCAGGCACTCGGGGGTCAGTTGTGGGCCGAGAGCGAGGTGGGAAAGGGTTCACGCTTTTTTGTCCGGCTCCCTGCCGTCACGAAGCCGCAAGCGGAGAGTCCCTGACCGGTTCGCTACACGACGGCTTCCACCCGGTCGCGCAGCACCACCGCCTTGACGGCGGCGACGATGTCGTCGGCGGAAGGGATCACCAGCCGCTCGAGCTTGTCGTTGTAAGGCATCGGCGTATCGCGCGCAGCCACCCGCACGATCGGCGCATCCAGCCAGTCGATCGCTTTTTCGGCCACCATCGCTGAGACCTCGGCGCCGAAGCCCCAGCTCTTCCAGCCTTCGTGCGCGATCACCAGCCGCGTGGTCTTCTTCACGGACTTGATGATCGTCTCCTCGTCCAGGGGCTTGAGCGTGCGCGGGTCGATCACTTCGACGTCGATGTCCTCGGCCTCCAGGCGCGCGGCCGCCTGCAGCGCGGACTCCACCATCGCCAGTGTGGCGACCACGGTGACGTCTCGCCCTTTGCGCTTCATCGCGGCCTTGCCGATGGGGATCGCGTACGCTTCCTCCGGCACGGGCGCTTTCTTGCCGACGTAGAGCAGCTTGTGCTCGAGGAAGATGACCGGGTTGTTCTCGCGAATGGCGCTGATCAGCAGCCCCTTCGCCTCATAAGGCGAGGACGGCGCGACCACCACCAGCCCCGGCACGTGCGTGAACCATGCCTCGAGGCTCTGCGAATGCTGGGCCGCCAGGCGGATGCCGCCGCCCTGCGGGCCGCGGATCACCAGCGGCACGCTCGGCTTGCCGCCCAGCATGAAGCGGAATTTGGCGGACTGATTGACGATCATGTCCATCATGTGGGTGATGAAGTCGAAGATCTGCACCTCCGCGACCGGGCGCATTCCGGTGACCGCCGCGCCGACCGAGCAGGCGGCGATCGCCGCTTCCGAGATCGGAGTGTCGCGCACGCGGTCGGTGCCGTATTTCTCGATTAGTCCGCGCGTGGCGGCGAAGATGCCTCCGATCTTGCCGACGTCCTCGCCCAGCACGAACACGCTCGGGTCGCGCTCCATCTCCTGCGCCAGCGCTTCCTTGACTGCCTCCGCGAAGGAGAGCTCGCGTACTGTCGATGACGGCGTGGGCTCGGGCGGCTGGTAATGCGGCGCGTATACCGCGTCTTGCAAATCTTCCAGGGTCGGCTCGGGGCTTGCCACCGCGAACTCCTTGGCTGCGGCCAGCTCGGCCTCGACCTCGGCGCGGATGCGGTCCAGCTCGTCGCGTTTGAATCCGTGCTCTTTCTCGAGCAGGTGCTCGAAGCGGGCAATTGCGTCGCGGCTGCGCCACTGCGCCACTTCGTCCTCGGTGCGGTAGCGCGGCAGGTTGGCGCGCATCGAATGGTCGCCCCAGCGGTAGGTAACGGCTTCGATGAGGCTCGGGCCCTCGCCGCGGCGCGCCCTCGCCACCGCCTTTTCCACGGCGGCGAACACGGCCAGCACGTCGTTGCCGTCCACCGTTTCGCCCGGCAGCGAGTAGGCGGCGGCGCGCTTGGAGACGCAGTCGATCGAAGTGGAATCCTTGATCGAGGTGGACAGGCCGTACTGGTTGTTTTCGCACAAGTACACGACCGGCAGCCTCCACAGCGAACCGATGTTCAGGCATTCGTGGAAGATGCCTTCGTTGACGGCGCCGTCGCCGAAGAACGCAACACCGACCGCGCCGGTGCCGCGCAGCTTGTTCGACAGCGCCGCGCCCGAGCCGATGCCGATGCCGGCGCCGACGATGCCGTTGGCGCCGAGGATATTGAGGTCGAGATCGGCGATGTGCATCGAGCCGCCCAGACCCTTGCAGTAGCCGGTCGCGCGACCCATCAGCTCCGCCATCATCCTGGCGAGCGAGGCGCCTTTGGCGATGCAGTGGCCGTGCCCGCGGTGGTGGCTGACGACGAAATCGTCCTTGGTGAGCGCCGCGCAAGCACCCGCGGCGACCGCTTCCTGCCCGACGTAGCTGTGCGCGGTGCCTTTGACCAGCCCTTCCTTGAACAGATCCGCCACGCCTTCGTCGAAGCGGCGGATGCGCAGCATCGTCCGGTAGATGTCCTCGAGGCGCTTCTTCTCCATCACGGTCTCTCCCCCTTGATGACGCTCGCGTGCACTTCAGTCGATGCCGGGCCGGTCGGGTACCGGGCTGGCGTCGTGAACGACAATATACGCCGAGGATGTGAAATCGTGTCCGCTTCGAAACCATCCCGGATTTAACGCTTAGAATGGGCTAGGGGATGGCGGAAGGCTTGGTCGGGGCATGGTGACAGGTCAATGCGCAGGAGATCTGGGGATAGAGCTATGGATGTGCGACCTGCGCCGCCTCGGCCGGAGCAAAAAGAAGCGGCACGGTCGCATCCGGCGGCAGCACCGCCCGGATCGCCGCGATCATCCGATACACCGGGGAGTAACTCCCCCGGTAGCCGCGCTCGGCGGCAAGGCTTCTCAGCTCCCCGGCCTTGCGCCGACCCATGAGCCGGGCGCGCGCGATGTCCCGGTCGGTATCACCTTGGCGCATGCGCGCCAGGATCTGTCGGTACTGAAACATCTCGAATCTCCTTCCCGGAAGCCCGGTTGCGAAAGTGACGTAGACGTAAAGCCTTTAACGCCGCGTCCGCTTTTGCGGGCCTTGTGATCAAGTAGACAGGCAAAGGGGGCAAAACATTACATGCCCCCTCTGTCGAAGGATCATGAAGGTCTGGAATGGGCGTACGGGATTTCGCTGCTGATTTTCCCTATTTGACCGGCGGCGCCGAGCCGTTACGCCATCATCCAAGCTCGCGAATATTCGTAAAGATGATAAAAGAGCAAAGGCTGACCGAAACCATTTCCTCGGGTGGCGACTTTCTACTGGAGCGGTCTGTCCCTCGGGAGAATGAGCGACGGCCCTTTCAGGTCCACCGGCAGTATCTCGAAGAGCAGATGCGTGTTTGGTTTACCCGTCTTGTTGTTGACCCGATGGCTGATGTCGCCCGTCTCAAAGAAGAAATCTCCCGCATGGTAAATGACGGTTTTGTCGGGAAGTACGTATTCCATTTCCCCCACCGTCACCTGCCGTATGCCGGGACCCAAATGATTGTGATCGCCGACGTGGCCGCCCGGAGCGATGGTGATCTCGGTAATCCTCATTTTGTACTTGCCCTTCAGGTCCGGCAGATGACCGCCGCTGATGGGTGCTTCATACAGAATTTTGGCTGTGACCCCACTCGTATCCACCCTGAGCTGTTCGGCTGCCTGTACGTTCAGCAGGAAACCCGCGACAGAGAATAACGCTACGATGACGCGCAATATGATAGCCATGACGTCTCCTCCACTTGATTGCCTTGATCAGGCCACCTGAGTCTAGCCCAGAGAGGTTGCGCATCAAGTACGAAATTCGTAGTTGATATAGTCAGCGACGTGGGGCTAACCTTGAAGTGCCAAGAACCGACTGATTCGTGGAAACCGGGAGAACATTGTGATTCGCTACGGCCAGTACTGCCCTATCGCAAAGGCTTTGGAGTTACTCGCGGATCGCTGGACTTTGCTCATAATTCGAGAACTGTTGATGGGAAGTCGGCGCTTCAATGATCTGCGGCGTGGGATGCCTTTGATTTCCCCATCAGTCTTGTCGCAGCGGCTGAAGACGCTGGGCGAGCACCATATCGTTGTTCGCGAGTCCAAACCGCCCTCGTTTTCGTACCAGCTCACTACAGCCGGCCAGGAGTTGCGGCCCCTGATCATGCAGCTCGGGACTTGGGGACAACGTTGGTCGCGAAGCCGCATGACTGCGCAGGACTTGGACGCGAGTTTCCTAATGTGGGACATTCGCCGTAATTTGAGATTCGACAAGCTGCCCAAGGAGGTTGTGATCTTCGTCGAACTTACTGATGCGAAAAGGGGAATGAAGAACTGGTGGTTGGTCGTCGATGCTGGCGAGGCGGATTTGTGCCTTGAGGACCCGGGCCGTGAGGTCGATATCAGTCTTAGCTCGAGTCTTCGCACGATGACGCAGATATGGATGGGGGATATCTCCCTCAGTCGTGCGCGGGACGACGATCTGCTGAAGGTGTACGGCAAAGGGAGCCTGGTGCGCAGCATCGGAAGCTGGTTAGGCTTCAGCCCGTTCGCCCATGTGGCGCCGGCAGAGTCGAGGGCGCCGCGAGCAGCTGATTTGTCTGCAACCAGGCCCGGCTCAGGACAGGCAAGGCCATCGCGAGGAATTGCTCTCCAATAAATTTCCGTCCCCAGTCGGTTCCACCATTGCTGCCGCGACGTCACCACTGGATCCATTTCGGATTCTCTCCCGTATAACTCAAAAAGGAGCCATGAGAGATCGGTGCTCGAAACGATGGGGCGCGCCCTCGCGTACTACCTTTCCAAGCCGCGCCCCAAGGCAAGACGGACGACATTCGGCCCGCCGGCAAGGCTGGCAGCGACCCTGCGGCCGCGCGATGTACTGCTGGTGAAAGGCGATAGTCGAGTCAGCACGGCGATCAAGTACCTGACCCAGTCCACTTGGTTGCACGCGGCACTCTATATCGGCGGGATACTCGGGCGCGGTCCGGGAAGCGAGGAACCCAGAGTTCTCGTGGAAGCCGACATCGTCGCGGGCGTGTGTGCCGTGCCGCCAAGCGTCTATGCCGGTGCCCACACCCGCATCTGTCGGCCGGTGAGTCTTTCCGACGAGGATCACGGAAACGCATCGGCGGTGCGCTAATGTGCCGCCGACGGCCCGTTCGCGGCGGGCGGAATCAGGGGCCGCGCGTTTCCGTCAGCGGAACGAAGTCGTATTCGCCTATACCTTGAAGGACGAGAAACGTGGCCGAAGTGTTGCCGCCGTTCGTGACCAGGTGCGGCCGGCGGGGAGGAACGGAATACGTTTCGCCCGGCTGCAGCGCGATCTCCTCCTTCGGATCGCGGAGGAAGATGCGGATCCGTCCGTCGAGCACGTAGAACGTGTCCTGTACGTTCGAGTGGTAGTGCCAGGGCACCTTCTGCGTCGGGGAAATCTGCAGCTCGCTGATACGGAACCCGGGCCGTTGCGCGTAGTACTGCCTGCGCTCGACCTCGTAGAGATGACTCGCATCCGTCACCGGTTTCATCGCTTCCTCCATCCGCCAAGCCTTTGCCTGACGTGAATTCGACTTCCTGGATGCAGTCTATTACAGCACCGGCGCCCGGTCTCGCCTGAGCATTGCCTGCTTCTCGTCCTCTGGGACATCTTCGCGATGGAAATCAGGCGGCTCTGGCGGATGCAGCTTCAGAGGGCGGCACGGCGAGTCGCTCAGCCCCGCGGCTTTTCGGTGCGCGCCGGCCGCGGCGCAAGCCGGATGATCCGGGAGAACAGGTCGCGGAACTCGTTCGCGGTGTCCGTGCCGAACATCGGATCCTGGTTCGACTCGAAGGCGGAATAGATTTCGTGCCAGTCTTCGCTGGAGAGCGCGCGTTCGGCGGCGGGCAGCACGAGAGTTTCTTCCTTCTCCATGTGGGCATGGTGAAAGCGCGTATAGCCCGAGAGTACTTCGCTGAACTGGCGGGCGCCGTCCCGCGCACCTTCGCGCCAGCGGTCCAGGGCCATTTCCAGTACGCGCAGCATTTCGTCTCCGCGCTCGTGCTCTTGCCGCAGCTCGGCGATGATCCCGTCGGCTTCGCGTGTTCTGGCCTTGATCTGCGCGAACAGCACGCGGTCCTCGTTCGGATGGTGCCGCCGCTCGGGAAACTCGCGCAGGTAATACAGCATCGCGCGCAGCAGCTCGAAGTCCGGTGTGTCGCCGGAGGAGTGGGCCTTGTCCACGACGAAATTGGCGGCACGAAGCACCGCGGAAATCGAACGGTGTTCGTCCCGGATCAGCCGGATCGCGGCGTGCATCATGGCGCGGCTCCGCAGCGCTTCGCGCAAGCGCGCGGCATTCCCGAACCGGCAGTTCGACGCAGTTGTCCGCTCATGACGAAAGCCCTGCAAGATACGCGCCTATTGTCTCGGGGCCGTTTCCCGGCGCCTTGATCGAAATCAAAGCAAGGCGATCTGCCAGCCGGCCCGGGGTGCGCCCGCTCAGCTCTTGAGCCGGTAGCCGGTGCGGAAAATCCACGCCACCAGCCCCAGGCCGAGCGCGAAGAACCCCAAGGTCATCGCCAGGCTCACGGCGACGCCGACGTCGGAGGCGCCGTAGAAGCTCCAGCGAAAACCGCTGATCAGGTACACGACCGGATTGAACAGGTTGAAAGTGCGCCACGGGGACGGCAGCATGTCGATCGAGTAGAAGGCGCCGCCGAGGAAGGTGAGGGGCGTCATGATAAGCATCGGGATGAACTGGAGCTGCTCGAAGCTCTTCGCCCAGATGCCGATGATGAAGCCGAACAGGCTGAAGGTCGCCGCGGTCAGCACCAGGAAGGCGATCATCGACACCGGGTGCAGGATCCTGACCGGGACGAACAGCGTCGAGGTCACCAGGATGACCAGCCCCAGGAGGATCGACTTGGTCGCCGCCGCCCCGACGTACGCGAGCACGGTCTCCAGGGCCGACACCGGCGCGGACAGCAGCTCGTAGATCGTGCCGGTGAACCGGGGAAGGTAGATGCCGAACGAGGCGTTGGAGAGGCTCTCGGTGAACAGAGTCAGCATGATCAGCCCCGGCACGATGAAGGCGCCGTACGGCACGCCGCTCACCTCGCTCATGCGCGAGCCGATCGCCGCGCCGAAGACGATGAAATACAGCGAGGTGGTGATCACCGGCGTCACCAGGCTTTGCCACAGCGTGCGCCGGAAGCGCGCCATCTCGAAGCGGTAGATCGCCAGCACGCCGTGACGGTTGAAACCGGACGTCGTGGCGCTCGTGCTCATGCGCGTTCTCCCGCGGGGCTCTCGCTCACCAGGCTGACGAAGATTTCCTCCAGCGAGCTCTGGCGCGTCTGCAGATCGGTGAATTCGATGCCGAGCTCGCCCAAGCGGCGCAGGAGCAGCGGGATCCCGGTGCGCTCCTCGTCGGCGTCGAAGGTGAACTCCAGCTCGCTGCCGCCGTTCTTGAGCGCCAGCCTCCAGTCGCCCAGCCCGGCGGGAATCGACGTCATCGGATCGAGGAGGTGCAAGGTCAACTGCTTCTTGCCCAGCTTCTTCATGAGCGTGTGCTTGTCCTCGACCACGATCAACTCGCCCTTGTGGATGACGCCGATGCGATCGGCCATCTCCTCCGCCTCGTCGATGTAGTGCGTGGTGAGGATGATGGTCACGCCGCCGGCGCGCAGCCGCCGCACCAGCGCCCACATGTCGCGGCGCAGCTCCACGTCCACTCCCGCGGTGGGCTCGTCGAGAAACAGGATTTCCGGCTCGTGCGCCAGCGCTTTGGCGATCAGCACGCGCCGCTTCATGCCGCCCGAGAGGGTCATGATCTTGTCGTGGCGCTTGTCCCACAGCGACAGGTCGCGCAGCACCCGTTCGAGATGCGCCGGGCTGGGCGGACGGCCGAAGAGCCCGCGGCTGAAGCGCGCCGTTCCCCACACCGATTCGAACATGTCCGTGCTCAGCTCCTGCGGCACGAGACCGATCTTAGCGCGGGCGGGGCGGTAATCGCGCACGATGTCGTGACCGTCGACCCGCACCGTACCGGCGGTCGGAGTGACGATTCCGCAGACGATGCTGATCAGCGTGGTCTTGCCGGCGCCGTTCGGGCCGAGCAGGGCGAAGATCTCGCCCTTCTGGATCTCGAGGTCGACGTTTTTCAGCGCCCGCAGACCCGAAGCGTAGGTCTTGGTCAGGCCGGAGAGGGAGAGGATCGGCGGCATGGGGAGCGCAGTTTACCGGTGTTCCGCGGACGGCGGTTCTGCGCGCCGGCTGGGGCAGGCGCGGACGCGATCCGTCGGCTCGGCGAAGGCCAGGCCGGGAAACGACTCCGGGCAGCGGCGCGCCTAGGTTTGGCGCCGCTGCGCTGCGCCTCCCGCGTCCGTCACGCGCTGCGCCGCGTGGACCCGGAGGCAGCGGGCTTTGCGCCGACCGCGGCGGCGAGCGCGTCCAGCGTCCTCACCCAGCCGCGCGCGGTCTGGGTCGAGCGGTCCGGCCGCACTTCGACATGCGCCAGGCTCAGCTCGCACCCGCTTCGCCGCGGCGCGATCTCGATGATCACGCGTGACTCGTGCGCGGGATCCTTTCCCTCGGAGAGAGTGAACACGAGCAGCCGGGGGCGGTCGACTTCAAGATATTCGCCCCGGTGCTCGATCGCTTCGCCGTCGCGGCGCTCGACCAGGGAAAACGAGCCGCCGACACGCGCATCGATGTTCACGCGGACGACCTCTCCCGTTGCGCCCGTGGCGTCGATCGCCGCCAACCAGCTCTTCGTCCTGTCCGGGTCGAGCCAGGCGTCGAAGACCTGTTCCGGCGATGCGTCGAGGCGGCGGGTAATGCTGATGTGGGCGGGAAATCTGGCGTTCATGTTTCTGTGCTCCATGTTTGCCAACGGACGGGCACTATGCTAAGACCTCGACTTAACTTGAGGTCAAGATCGAATCGACCTTGTCGGGGTAGAAGGCGAGCAGTCCCGAGATCGCCCGCATCTCGTCGTACGGCTGCTCATAGCTCCAGACCGCGTTCTGCGGCCCGTCCTTGAGTGAGTAGTACGATGCCGTTCCCTTGAACGGACAGTAGGTCTGATGAGTCGATCGGACCAGCCGCTCCATCTTTACATCCTTGCGCGGCACGTAATAGGCCGGCGGATGGCCGTCCTCGTCCAGCCGAATCGCCTCGCGGCTGTCGGCGAGGATCTCGCCCTGGAACCGGACCTGCACGCGGACGCCCGCTGGCGCCGTCGTGAGGCGATGTTCCGGGTGCTTGCTGTATCCGGGTCCGCTGTTGTCGCTCATGATCGTCCTTTCCACAGTCCCATCGCGCGTTCCTCGGGATCCGCGAAGGAATAGAACGCACGCATTCCGGGTAGTTCCTGTTCCTCGTCGTGGATCTTGCCTCCCCGCGGGCGGCGGTGTCGGTGATGATTCGGGCATGGAATGCAAACCCATGCGCAGTCAGCCGCCGCTCAGCGCCTGCACGATGATCACTTCGTCGGCCGCCTCGAGAGGCTGCGACAGGTCCCGCACCTGCGCGCCGTTGACGAAGATGCGGATGTGCGGCCGAATCCGGTCCTGTTCGTCGATCATGCGGAAGCGTATCCCGGCATAGCGGCGGTCCAGGTCGGCCAGCACGGCGGCGAGCGTCGCGCCGCTCGCCTCGGTCTCGGCTGCCTCGGTGTACGAGCGCAGCGCGCTGGGTATCAGCACCTTCATCGAGGCGAATGCGCCTACGCGAGTTCGGCCGCTTCCACGGCGTAGATCTCCGGCAGGTGCCGCGCGATGCAGGTCCAGCGGCGGCCTTCGTCGCGGCTCGCCCACAACTCGCCGCTGGTCGTGCCGAAGTACAGGCCCACCGGGTCCGACGCGTCGGCGGTCATGGCCTGTCGCTTCACGGTCCACCACGCCTGTTCGCCGGGCAGCCCGGTGTCGAGGCGCTCCCACGACGTTCCGCCGTTGCGCGTTGCGTAGACCGCGGGCATGCCTTCCGGACTCGTGCGCGGCCAGACGCTGGTGCCGTCCATCGGAAACACCCACGCGGTGTCCGCGTCGCGCGGGTGCAGCACCATCGGAAAGCCGATGTCTCCGACCTGCCTGGGCATGCTCTTGCCGATGCGCACCCAGGTGTCCGACGGGCGGTCGAGCCGGTAGATGCCGCAGTGATTCTGCTGGTACAAGCGGTCCGGATTGCTCGGGCACAGCCGGATGCAATGCGGATCGTGAAACGTGGGTTCCGTGCGGTCGAAGCCTTCGACTACCTCGAGTCCCTTCAGCAGCGGTGTCCAGGTCCGGCCGCCGTCGACCGACTCGTGCACCCCGCCGCCCGACATCCCGAAATACAGGTGCGCGGGATCGCGCGGGTCGACGATGATCGAATGCAGCTTCGGCCCGTCCGGCGTGCCGTCCTGCACCGTGCCCATCCATTTCCGGTACTGCGGATCGTCGTTGATCGTGGAGAAGGGTTTCCACGTGGCGCCGCCGTCCTCGGAGCGGAACAGCCCCTGCGGCGAGGTTCCCGCATACCAGACGTCCGGCTCCGACGCGTGCGCCGGCGCGAGCCAGAACGTGTGATCGACCGCTCGGCCTTCTTTGCTGTCTGCGGCCTTGACGAACGCGGGCGGCTGCGCGGCTTCCTTCCACGTCCCGCCGAGGTCGGTGGAGCGGAACACGGTGGGGCCGAGGTGGCCGGTCTTCGCCGCCGCGAGCAGCGTTCGCCCGTCGCGCGGGTCGAGCACGAGGTGCGTGATGACGTGACCGAGAAAATGCGGCCCGTCGGCGCGCCAGGTCTTGCGCGCCGCATCGCCGTGAAACAGCCAAGCGCCCTTGCGCGTGGCGACCAGCGCCACGACGCGGCGCGCGTGCCGCGCGCGAGCCGACTGCCGCTTCCGAACCGCCGCTTCCGCGAACTCTCTCGTCATTGTCCGCTCCTCTGAAAATTGCCGGTTTTCTCCCGCGATTCGGCCCGCGCGACCGTTTCCCGGATCGGCCGGATCGGCCTCACCTCGACGCAGCCCACGCGCGCCGGCGGAATTTCCGAAGCGAGCCGGATGGCCTCGTTCAGGTCCTGCGCTTCGATCATGTAGAAGCCGGCGAGCTGCTCCTTGGTCTCGGCGAACGGCCCGTCGGTGACGGACACTTTGCCGTTGCGAACCCGCACGGTGGTCGCGGTCTGCACGGACTCCAGCGCCTCGGAGGCGATGCAGTGGCCGCTTTTCCGGATCGCGCTGTCGTAGGCCACGCACTCTTCGTCGGGCAGCTCGTCGAGTCGTTTCTCGTCGAGGTACACCAGGCACAGATACTTCATCGTTTGCTCCCGATCGTGAGGAAAAAATGTCCCGGCCTCAATCCCTCGCGGCCAGTCCGAGCGCGCGCAGCGTCTGCGTCCTGCTGTGTCTCGCAATGCACTTGAAACGAAACGGCTTCGTTGAATTTGAACACCGGCCCGCCGTTCAGTGCGGTAAACGTCTGACCGTCGATCTCGAATTCAACGGTCATGACCGAACCTTCGGTCCTGCCGTGGATCTCCTGGCCTTCCTTTCCGTAGCGGCTGATTCTTCCGATCCTGGAATTCCTGAAGATCGACGTGTAGAACCGGGCGGCCTCTTCGGCCTGATTGTCGAACCACAGGCACGGGGTGATTTTTTGCATGGGTATCGCTCCGATGCGGTCAGGCTACTCCGTCCTGGAAGAACTCCACCGCGATCGCGGTGCCGTCCCTGGAAAGAACTTTCTTCATGGCATGCGCTCGCTTCACTTATCCGTTCCGATGCCCATCTCGCGGAAGCGCTCGACCGCATCGCTGGGGCCGAAATCTTCCAGCTCGAACAACTGGCGGACCTCGATCTCGCCTTCCTTGCCGTCGCCCGCGGGATTGGGGAAGCGTTTCGTCCACTCGACCGCCTCCTGCCTCGACTTCGCCTGGATGATCGTGTAGCCGGCGATGAGTTCCTTGGTCTCGGCGAAGGGCCCGTCGACGAACGTGCGCTTCTGTCCGGAATATTTTATGCGCCAGCCTTTCGAGCTTGCCTGCAGCCCGGAGGCGTCGAGCAGCGCGCCGGCCTGTGCCAGCTCCTCGTGGTAATTGGCCATCTCGGCGATGAGCTTTTCTTCCGGCATGACGCCGGCCTCCGAGTCCTTGGTGGCCTTGACGATGATCATGAATCGCATGGTCTGACTCCTTTCCGGTTTCGGGATTGCGACTTGGCGCTCGCGCGGTCCGTTCCGGCTCGGCCCGGGCTCCACGTCCTGTAGTCGAACGAGGCGGGGCGATATCGACACGGTTTCCGGTTTTTTCCGGCGGTGTGGGAGGGAAATCCGCGCCTCATTGCGCCACGTAGACCATCCATCCCACGCCGAACCGGTCGGTGAGCATGCCGAAGCGAGGCGAAAAGAAGGTCTTGGCGAGCGGCATCTGCACCTGCCCGCCGTCGGCAAGCGCCGCGAACAACCGATCGGCCGCGGCGACGTCGGGCACCGTGAGGGAAAGCGAAAAGCCGTGGAAGCCCGGCTGCCCGGAGCACATTCCATCGGAGGCAAGCAAGGTCGTGTCGCCGATGCGCAGGTTCGCGTGCATCACCTTGTTTTCGGATCCCGGCGGCAGCCTGCCGGGCGGCGGCGGTTCCGGGCTGTCCCGGTAGCGCAGCAGCATGTTCACCTCGGCGCCGAGCGCCCGCTTGTAGAACTCGAGCGCCTCCTCGCAGCGTCCTTCGAAAAACAGATAGGGTTCGGTTTTCATGGCGTCTCCTCGAATCGTACTTGGGTTGGAGTGATCGTTTCGGCATCGGCGTGTCAATTTCCGGACCGGCTGCGCCGCGCTTCCCGGACCGGCCGCACCTCGACGCAGCCGAGGCGCGCCGAAGGAATTCTCGAGGCGAGCTGGATGGCCTCGTTCAGGTCCCTCGCATCGATGAGGTAGAACCCGCCCAATTGCTCCTTGGTCTCGGCGAACGGCCCGTCGGTGGTGGACAGTCTGCCGTTTCGGATTCGCACGGTCGTGGCGCTCTGCACCGATTGCAGGGCCTCGCCCGCGAGATAATGGCCGCTGTTGCGGATTGCCTCGGTAAAGGCGAAGTACTCGCCCATCAAGGCTTCCCGGTCGCCGCCGGAAAGCGCGGCCAGATTCTTTTCCTCGTCGTAGATCAGGCACAGGTATTTCAACGCTTCCTCCGTCGTGATGGAACGGGTGGGGACGCATATAGTCGTTCGGCACGGCCCGAAATCGACAGCCGCCTTGCCGGCGCGAAGGGATCGCCGGTCGGGGATGCGGGAAAACGAATTGTCCTTCGGTGCCAGACCCTTACCGGACCTGTCCGGATGCGCGCCAGCCGCGAGGCGGCGCCGCTCCCGAAGTCCGAGGAGAGCCGGGGCCAGCGCCGCGCCGCGAGGCTCAACCGCTGCGCGAAGAGGAGGGCACCGTGTCGCTGTCCTCCGCGCGCAGATCGAACGGGATCCTCGTGCCGTCCCGTCCTATGCGAGTGCCGTCGTGTAACGTTCCAGCAAGGCATTCCAGCCGCCGGTGACCCTGGCCCGCAACTCGACGGCCGCGTCGCCCAGGCATCGAGGTTGGCGAGATGCCGGCCGGTTCCCGAGCATCGTCCTTCGGCCTTCCGTGTGCACCGGGCACAAGTACACGAGCGGGCATCCTTAAGAGGCAATGGGGCCGTGACGTGGATCGAATCGAATGTCCGATTACGTCTGGCTTACGGAGAAATCATGCGCGCAGCTCCGCGAGCCTGCGGGCGAGAAAGCGCCGCTCCGGCTCCTGCTGGGTGAGCGCGAGCGCGCGCTCGTAGGACGCCCGGGCCTCCGCCGTTCTGCCCAGGCGGCGACACATGTCCGCCCGCGCCGCGTGCGCAAGGCGGTAGTCCGCGAGATCGCCGCGCGCCAGCAGGGCGTCGATGAGCGCGAGTCCCGCCTCGGGGCCGTCGCGCATCGCCACTGCGACGGCGCGATTCAGCTCGACCACCGGCGAGGGTTCGACGCGCAGCAGTACGTCGTACAGTCCGACGATCTGCGGCCAGTCGGTCGCGGCGGCATCGGGCGCCTCGGCATGCACCGCGGCGATCGCCGCCTGCAGCGCGTACGGGCCGAAGCGCCGCGACGACAGCGCCCGTTCCACCAGCGCCGTTCCTTCCGCGATCTGCTCCCGGTTCCACAGCGAGCGGTCCTGCTCTTCGAGCAGCACCAGGTCGCCATCGGCCGTAGTGCGCGCCGCGCGCCGCGATTCGTGCAGCAGCATCAATGCAAGCAGGCCCATCGCCTCGGGCTCGGGCAGCAACAGCAGGAGCAGCCGCCCGAGGCGGATCGCCTCGCCGGAAAGGTCGGGCCGCATCAGCGACGATCCCGAAGACGCGGCGTAACCTTCGTTGAAGACCAGGTAGATCACGCGCAGCACCGCGTCGAGCCGCTCCGGCAGCTCGGCCTGCGCCGGCACCTGGTAGGGGATGCGCGCGTCGCGGATCTTCGCCTTCGCGCGCACGATCCGCTGCGCCAGCGTGGGCGCCGGCGTGAGAAACGCGTGCGCGATCTCTTCCGTCGTAAGACCGCACACCTCGCGCAGCGTGAGCGCGACCTGCGCGTCCGGCGACAGCGCCGGGTGGCAGCAGGTGAAGACGAGCCGCAGCCGGTCGTCCTCGACGGAGTCTTCTTCCCACGCCGGCGCGTCGCCGGCCAGCGCCTCGACCTGTTCCGCGACGTCGTCGAGCGCGTCGAAACGGGCGCGCCTGCGAATCCCGTCGATCGCCTTGAAACGTCCCGCCGACACCAGCCACGCCCTCGGATTGGCGGGCACGCCCTCGCGCGGCCACTGCTCGAGCGCCGCCCGGAAGGCATCGTGCAGCGCTTCCTCGGCGAGGTCGAAGTCGCCCAGCAGGCGGATCAGGGTGGCCAGCACGCGGCGCGACTCGGTGCGGTAGACGGTGTCCACCAGCTCGCGTGCGCGTTCGGCCGCATCTGCGCTCATCGGACTTGTGTTCCAGGGTCAGGAGTTCGAATTATCCGCTCCCGACCTCGAGGGCATCTTTCGGGACTATATTGCGGGCGAAGGCATCGGGCTCCGAGACGCGGCGCATGGGCCGACGCGGCGGCGGGGATGACAGGTATTCCATCGGGAGACAAGATCATGCGGAAGGCGGCACTCATCGTCGGCGCGGGCTCGGGCATCAGCGCCTCGTTCGCGCGCGTGCTCACCGAGGCCGGTTACGGCGTTGCGCTGGCGTCGCGCAGCGCCGGCGGGCGGGCCGATGGAATCGGCGCCGCCCTGAAGCTGGAATGCGACGCCACCGACCCGGAAAGCGTGACGCGCATGTTCTCGCGCCTGGATGCCGAATTCCCGCCGCTCGACGTGGCGCTCTACAACCCCAGCTATCGGACGAGCGGGGCGCTCACCGAACTCGAGCCGGAGCAGGTGCGCCGCAGCCTGGACGTGACCGCGTTCGGCGCCTTTCTGGTCGCGCAGCAGGCGGCGAGGCGCATGCTCGCGCGCGGCGGCGGATGCATCCTGTTCACCGGCGCTTCGGCCAGCGTCAAGGGCTACGCTCGTTCCGCGCCGTTCGCCATGGGAAAGTTCGCACTGCGCGGTCTCGCCCAGAGCATGGCGCGCGAGCTGGCGCCGCAGAACATTCACGTCGCGCACTTCGTCATCGACGGCGCCGTGCGCGGGGCCGGACAGCCCGAGCCGGCCGGGCAGCCGGAGTCGCTGCTCGATCCGGACGCGATCGCCCGGACGTATCTGCACGTCGTCCAGCAGCCGCGCAGCGCCTGGACCTGGGAAGTCGAATTGCGGCCCTGGGTGGAAAAGTTCTAGGGGTTCATCCGTCATGAACGTGATTGCCGAGGTCGGCCTGCCGTTCGTCATCATCCTGGCGATGACGATCGTCGGGCTGGAATTGACGCCGGCGGATGTGAGGCGCGTCCTGCATTACCCGCTGCTTCAGGCCCAGCAGCCGCAGCAGCGCCAGCTCGGAAACATCCGCGGCCGGCGTGACCGGCGCGGCGCCGTTCGCAGGTTTTGCCGGCGCATCCGTCGCAGTGGGTTGCAGGCAGGCGAGCAGCGCGGGTAGCCGATAACGCACGCCGGCCGCGCGCACGCCCGCCGCCGTCGCCGCCCGGATGCCCGCATTCGTATCGAGCACCCGACCGCGCACCGTGCTGCCGGGCTGGAGCGCGGCTCGCCAACCGTCGCCGAATGCGTCGAGATCGACCGCATCCGCGGGGGCGTCGCCGATCTTCAACAGCCGGATCGGAATCAGCGGCAGCCCCCACTCCACGAGCTTGCGCAGCTCGCCGAGCGAAGCCTCGTCGGTCTGCTCGACGGCGAGGTTGCCGGCCCAGATGCATGCTGCGAGACGACCTGCTTGCCAAGGTCTCGAAGCTCGCCCGCGAAGGCCGCTTCGATTACTTGCTCGTGGAGTCGACGGGGCTCTCGGAGCCGCTGCCCGGCGCGGAGGCTCGCCTGGGCCGGCGGACGGTCCTCACCTTCCCGCTGCTGCCTCCTCCGCAGAAGAACTGATCGCCGCCATCGGACTCGAGCCCCGAAACGTTCACTCCGGGCGGCATCTCGAGCCTCTCCAGGACTTCTCCCGTTCGAGGATCGACCCGCCTCAACTCGCTCTCGTCACCTTCCCAGGTGCCGTGCCAAAGCTCTCCGTCGATCCAAGTGACCCCGGTGACGAAGCGGTTGGACTCGATCGTGCGAAGAATCGCCCCTGTCTGGGGATCCACTTGATGGATCTTCCGATCCCGGTATTGCCCCACCCAGAGCGTCCCTTCGGCCCACGCAAGTCCCGAGTCGCCGCCACCACCGGGCGCCGGAATCGTGGCAAGCACACGGCCGGTCTTTGGATCGATCTTCTGGATGCGATCTTCGACGATTTGAAACAGGTGCTGGCCGTCGAAGGCCGTTCCGGCATGCGCGGCGACATCGATCGAGCGCAGCATCTTCCCGCTCGCGGGATCGAAGGCGTTCAGCTTGTCTCCGGACGCAAACCAGACTTGCCGACCGTCATAAGTGACCCCATGCACGCTGTCGGCACCCGGAAAAGGCCCATACTCGCGGACGATTTTGGCCGCTGATCGATTCATGCTTCCATCCTAGTCGATAGGTAGTGGAGCCGGGAGTAACAAATTCGTCGGGAATCCCGGCACGGGCGGGGTCATCCAGCGACGAGCTCGCCCGCGACCGAACGACTGCACCTTGCCTGCCGCCGCAAGCGTGTCGAGCGCCCGCTGCACGGTGCGCTGGCTGGCTCGAAGCGCAAGCGCCAAGGCCGAGCTCGACCACGATTCACCATCGGCGAGGAAGGCGAGCACCGCCCCGTGCTCCCCTTCGACGGGCGGCGCCAGCACGACGACCTCGCTTGCGCGGCGCGGCGTCAGCACAAAACCTCGCTTCGTCGCGCTCACGTCGGCCAGCGTCCGAAGTACCGTGCGAAGCCGCCCTACCTCGACGCGCAACCGCGCGCGGTGCGTTTCATCGGCGAGCCTCAATCTGAATGCGCGCGCGACGAGCGCGTCCCTCGGTACGTCCTCCGGCCACGATTCGCCCAGCGCGCGTGCGAGCGCGAACAACACCGGGCGCTTCGCGAGCGGGATCGCCGTGCCCGCGTGACGCACGGCATGACGGCAGGCGTCGACTACGAATGCCTTCGACGCCAGCAACGCTTCGACCTCGTCGAGCAGAAGAAGCCGCTCCCCGCCACGCGCGATCAGGCGCGCGGCGGGCGTGTTCAGGACGAGGAGCGCGCTTTCGACCTCCGCCGTCAGCGCAGGGATGCGTGCGTGGCGCGCGGCGCGTTCGGCCCGGGCGAGGGCCGCGCGCGCCGCATTCGTCCGCAGACGCCGCATGCAGATCCCCGCGCCCACCAGTTCGTGTACGGTCCTCGACACCGGAGGCAAAGGCATGAGGTCCAGCTCGGCGAGCGCACGCTCGGCCTCGTCGAGGCGCCCGACAAGGAGCAGGCGCCGGGCCTCCAGATACCGTGCATGCGCGGCGTTCACCCGGTCGCCGTGCTCCTCGAGTGTCTCCCGCGCCGCGTCGAGCGCCTTCGCGGGCCAGCCCAGGTCGCGCGAGACGAGCGCGATCTCGGCCTCGGCGACGACGCATCTCGCGCGGGCCACGGCCTCTTTCGGACCGAAGGCGCGCGCCGCGCGTCGCACGAGAGCTTTCGCCCGAACCAGATCGCCGAGCTGGGCCATCGCAATGCCCCGAAGCGCGAGCGCAGGCGCATCGTCGCGCAGGGCGACCCGGTTCAGTGCGCCGATCGGATCACCCGCCGCGAGCGCACGCGCCGCGGCCGTGATCAGCGAGTCCATCCGAATCCCGCCACACTTGTCACTCCCACCTTTCGATGCACGGACCTATTCTACTTTACGACCACCAACCAGCGCGTCGTATCGGGAACGGTACGAGCGACGTAGACACCAGACGAAAGGAGAGAAGGGCGATGACGACACACAAGACCGGAACACGAAAGGAATGGCTGGCAGCACGCGTCGAGCTGCTAAAGGCCGAGAAGGATCTCACGCGGCGCAGCGACGAGCTGGCGCGGCGGCGCCAGGAGCTGCCCTGGGTTCGGATCGACAAGGAGTATCGATTCGAGACCGACGCCGGGCGCGCCTCGCTGGCAGACCTCTTCCAAGGGCGCTCGCAGCTCCTCGTCTACCACTTCATGTTCGGCCCCGATTACACGGCCGGGTGTCCGGCCTGCTCGACGATCGCGGACGGCTTCAACGGCTTCGCCGTGCACCTCGCCAACCACGACGTCACGCTCTGCGCGGTGTCGCGGGCGCCGCTCGCGAAGCTGCAGGCGTACAAACGGCGGATGGGGTGGACATTCCCCTGGGCATCGTCGTTCGGCAGCGACTTCAACGCCGACTTCAACGTTTTCTTCACCGAGGAGCAGCAGCGCGAGGGCGGCATCGAATACAACTACCGCCGCGAGGCGCCGCTGCAGACACCCGGACGGGAAGCCGCCGAAATCTCGCGCTCGACGCCCGATGGGCCCGCGACGTTCGCTGCCATGTCCGGAACCGACGCGGCCACGTACATCCGCGAGCGGCCAGGCATGAGCGCCTTCGCGGTCGAGGACGGCATTGTCTACCACACCTATTCCGCCTATGCGCGCGGGCTCGACGGCCTCTGGGGCATGTACCAGTGGCTCGACCGCGCCCCGAAAGGGCGCAACGAGACGGGCCTTTGGTTCCGCCGCCGCGACGAGTACGACAAGCGCTGAGCCAGGTCGTGGGTATGGTCGACGCAACCGGGGGACGGAAGATCTCACGACGAATGGTCTCCGAGAGAGCTTCCCGGCAAGCCTTCTTCTGCGTCTCGGCGCTGCTCTTCGCCGGAGCCGCGGCGCTGACGATCGTCCGGTGCGCGTCCATGTCGGCGATGGGCGAGATGCCGATGCCCGGCGGCTGGACGATGTCGATGGCGTGGATGCGGATGCCCGGTCAGACCTGGCCCGGCGCCACGGCGTCGTTCCTCGGCATGTGGGTCGTGATGATGGTGGCGATGATGCTGCCGTCCCTGGTCCCGATGCTGTGGCGCTACCGCCACGCCGTTGGCCGGACAGGCGAGAGGCGCCTCGGTCGGCTGACCGCGCTGGTGGGCGCGGGGTACTTCTTCGTGTGGACGGCGTTCGGAATGGCCGCCTTTCCGCTGGGCGTCGCGCTGGCGGAGATCGAGATGCGGCAGCCGGCGCTGGCGCACGGCGTTCCGATCGCGGCCGGCGTGATCGTCCTGATCGCCGGCGCGCTCCAGTTCACCGCGTGGAAGGCGCGTCACCTTGCCTGCTGCCGGGAGGCGCCCGGACGCGGCCGCACGCTGCCGGCCGACGCCGGCACGGCCTGGCGACACGGCCTGCGCCTCGGCCTCCATTGCAGCTACTGCTGTGCCGGTCTGATGGCGATTCTCCTGGTCATCGGGGTCATGGACCTGCGTGCGATGGCTGTCGCGGCGGCGGCCATCGCCGTCGAACGTCTCGCACCGGCCGGCGAGCGCGTCGCGCGGGCCATCGGGGCCGTCGCCGTCGCGGCAGGATTGTTTCTCGTCGCGCGAGCAGCCGGGCTCGGATGACGCATCCGCATCGTGCACCCTCCGGGCGCCGTCGCCTCCGTGTGCGCGGCGGGCTGACGTTGTTCAAGCGTTGCGAACAGTTTCAGCAATGGCATCAGAAGGAGGCGAGATGACAACCGGATCAAAGACCCGATCGGATTTTAGGGCAGCTACTGAATCGAAAAAGGCGCCCAAGGCGGCTGTCGATGGTGTCGCAGGTATGATCCTCGCCTTTGCCGAGGTATCCGGAACCCCGGACATGCGTTCCGAGCGCTCACCACTAACGAGGTGGAAACATGGTGGACGATCCCTCGTCGCTAGCGCGCGAGGATGCGCGCAATCCCCACGCGCTGCTGCTGCCCGCCGGAAAGCCGGTCGGCGCGGCTCCACAGGCGCGGTCTTCCAGCTCGACGCGCCGCAGGCAGTCGAGCGCGATGCGCAGGTCCTCGTCGCGGAATACTTGCAGCAGCGACATCCACTCGGCATGCGCGACAGCCGCCCGGCGAGCGCGTTCTTGAGCACGGACAGCCGCGGCACCAGGTTGTGATCCTGGAAGATCATGCCGACTTGCGACCGCAGGCAGCGCAGGCCGGCTTGCCGTGATCCTTGCGCGTGATGATGACCGAGCGATAGGTCGCACCCTGCCTTTTCGTTTCGAGCAGCGCAAAGGCCTCGACGTCGGCCGCCGTGGTCGCCAGCGCGTAGGAGAAAGGCCCGAGCAGCGCGAAGTCCAGTTTCTTCGCTCGCAGCGCCTCGATGACGCCGTTGTAGTCGGTCGCTACGAACGGTTTGATCTCCTTGCGGGGACGCCAGACGGCAGACGCGAGACATGCTCGACGCCGGAAGGCAAACCGGGTTTGGCGGGAAGGGCTGCTGCGTGTCGGCGGGACCCGATTTGCCGATCCCGGATATCCCGACGACGGCGAAGAAATCGAGTCCTATCCTGACCGAATCGGCGCGCGACTATTTCCGCGTAACGGTCGAAGCCTAAGATCCGCCGCGCCGTTTGTGCGCGATGAGGAGAAGGCCCGCCGCGATTGTCCCGAGGCCGACTCCCGGCCACAAATAACCGAACCGCGCGAGGACCAGAACGGGAACCGAGAACGCGGCCCAGAGCGCGAACCAGCCGAACGCCGGATACCGGCCGACGAAGCGCAGGTAGCTCATGCGGCGCACCGTACGCTGGGCAAGCGCCGTGGGCAAGCGCGTGTTGGCGCGCGGCAATCGGTCCGGCGCTCGGTTGCGTCGAGAGTCGACGTCTGTATTTTCTCGAATGCGTGGCAGCCGCGATCGCTACGGTTCACCATGTGTGCGGGAAGCGATGGAGTCGACGGACGACTCCGGTCCGTGACGCGAGGACAGGGCTTGGCTGAAAAACTCAAGGACAAAGACGGCGGAACAAACAAATCGCGAGGACCGTCACTTGCGACTTGCCGACCGGACTGTCGTCACGCGCCCGCCGTCGTTGGTCGGGCTGTAAAAGAAAATCCCGCCCCACAGCGCTTGCCAGGAGATGGGCCGACCGGCGTAACCGTGCCGCTTCGCGTTGGCCACGCAATCGTCCAGGCGTGGAAAGTCTTCGCGCGACAAAGTCACAACTGCCGGCGTGAACACATTGTCGAAAAAGCGCCAGCGCCACGAGGCGTTATCGCCCTGAATGAATTCCCATCGGTTTTCCGGCCGGCGCCTGGATGAAGTCATGGATGAAATTTCCGGGTGGGGACAGCAGACTGCGCGCTTTGCCGTGGAAATGCAAGGACAACCAAGCGGTCCTGAGTGCGAACGCGCGTAGACGAAACACGGGATACGTGGGCGAAGAATCACCGGCTCGGCCGCTATCGAGCGGATGCCCGGTTCCGAAGACTCGGACGATCCGCACCACGTCATGCGCGAGGAATTCGAAATTCACCTCGCGAGCGGATCGGGTCGGAGCTGGAACTTGATGACGCGCGGCAGGTTCTTGATCCCGTCTTCGGAATGGAACGGCGCCCGGGTGGAATTCGTGGCCCACAACGCGCGGCCTTTCCAACCGGCATTGGGGTCGTCGATGCGCCCTTCGCCCCACTTCGCGAAAAAACCCATCGGGTAGGGAACGCGCAGGGTGACGAACTTGCCGCCGACCAGCGCGAAGTAGGCATCGCTGGTGTTGCCGGTGGCGATGGGCACGTTTTCGCCGAGCCCCAGCGTGTTGAACCAGTCCACCCAGACGTAGTAGCTCGACTCGGCGCTGCCGTCCTCGCGTACGTCCCGGAACTGCGGCCCCGGCAGGCGATACAGCGTCCAGCCTTCGGGACAGTGCCGGCCGGTCGCCGCGCTCGGCCCGTTCAACGGGCCCTTGCATTTGCGCCGGTCGAAGCTGCCGAGATGACCGCTCGCGAACGACGCCCAGAAGACGCCGTTGCGGTCGATGTCGCCGCCGCGCGCGCCGTAGGCGGGCAGCGGCGGCTGGTAGATTTCAGTGAGCGCGGTGTGCGTCGGATCGGGACCCGGCGCGACTCGTACCACGTAGCTCGGGAACGGCGCAAGCGAGGTGCCCCAGACCGAACCGTCGACCGGGTTCACGGCGACGCTGTAGAGGTTCACCGCGACGCGCTTGTCCTTGCGAGGATCCAGCGGCTGGTCGGGCTCGACCCATTCGTCGCGCTTGCCGTTGCCGTTGGCGTCGAGAATGAACGGCGTCCAGCCCTGCGATTTCATCTCGTCGCCGGTTTCCTCGAACATCCTGCGGTTCAGCCAGCCGATCACGCCCGGCCCGCCGACCCCGCTCGACGTCCACAGCGTGCTGTTCGCGTCCTCGGCGAAGATCAAGTGGTGCGTCGGGAAGCAGGTCGAGATCAGCGTCCACTTGTTCGCGGCGGGATCGTACATCGACAGATGCCGCATTGCGCTCTCGAGCGGAAACACCTTCGCCGAGGGATGGTTCGAGCCCTTCCTGCACTCGGCGGGGTTGTCCGGCGGCCGGATGCGCGCCGCGGCCCACACCCGGCCTTTCTCGTCCATCATCTGGTTGTGCGTGCTGCTCTGGCTGTCCCAGATCGGATCGGGGCCCCAGTACGGAGAAGGCGCCATCGGATCGCTGCGGTAGGACGGCGTGTCCGGATCGCGCACCGGATGCTTCACTTCCGCCACGCTGTTCGAGACGGGATCGAGAATCGGCCAGTAGTCGGTGCTGTTCTCGGGTGCGCCGTAGAGTTTGCCGTTGGCGTTCACGGTGGGCTTGCGCCGGTCGGTCGAGATCAGATCGTGCAGGTACGCCTTGGGCCGGCTCCAGTCCCATAGCGTCAGCACCAGGTTGCGCTCGACGCCTTGCGGGCGCGCGGGTTGATCGAAAGGCAGCGTGCCGGCGGCGATGCGGTCGGTCCAGTCGGCCCACTGCGCAAGCGCCCGCCCGGTGCCGAGCCGGCCGGCGGCAGTGACCATGTTGTTCATCGCCTGTCCCGAGGTGATGCGCCGCGCCCACGCCTCGATGGAATTCATGTGCGCAAAATCCTTCGGCAGCGTGCGCGTACCGCGCGTGCCTAGCGCGTGACACGCCATGCAGCCGTTGGTCTTGACGACGTTGAGCCATTCGCGCTGGGTGCGGATGTTGGGATTGATGCCGTTGCCCTCCGGCCCCGTGCCGGGGAATTCGCCTGGCGCGGGAATCCTCAACAGGCTGTACCAATAGATCGCCGGGTAATACTCCGCGGCCGCCGCGGCGCTCGGCGCGGGCGTTGTGCTCAAGTCGAGGAGCCTGCCGGGGACGGCTTGGACCTTGGGCGAATCGACCAGCCCATAGCCGCGCACCCATACGTCGTACGTCGCCTTGGGCAGATCGGGTATGAGGTAGCGGCCGCGCTCGTCGGTGACCACGATCTTCGCGAAGCGGGTCGGAAGCTCGCTCGTCTCCGCGATGACCCAGACGCCGGCTTCCGGACCGTTCGCGCTCTTCACCGCGCCGGCGAGCTCGTTGGCGCCGACCCTGACTTCCGGCTCGGTCGTCTGCTGGGCGTTCAGCCGCGACGCTCCGGCGCCGAGCAGCATGGCGATGCCCAGCGCAGCCGTCGTTGCGTACAAGAGACCCGGTTTCCTCATCTGCTCGCTCCTCGCGCCGGGAAGTGTCCGTGAGCAGCAATTCGCGGCGGAAGCACCCACGCGGCGAATGCACGGACACCCGTATCGGTTCACGCGACCGCTTGCCGCAATCATGCCGAAACCGCCGGCCGCCGGCAAAGCGCCGGCGGGAACGCACTCCTCCGCGAAGACAGTCTGCGCTCCGGCGTAAGATGGTCTCCTGATCGGGAGGGCGCAACATGAAAGTGTTCATCACCGGAGGCGGCGGGTTCCTCGGCTACCGGCTGGCGCTGAAGCTGCTCGAGCGCAAGGCCCTGGCCGGGCCGGACGGCAAGCCGGCATCGATCTCGCAGATCAAGCTCTTCGATGCCGCGTTTCCACCCAACCCCGACTCCCGGCTGAAATGCGTGACGGGGGATATCGCGGATGCCGACGCCCTCGCCGCGGCGCTGGATCCCGATACGGTTTCGGTTTTCCATCTCGCGGCGGTCGTCAGCGCGGGAGCCGAAGCCGATTTCGATCTCGGCTATCGCGTCAACCTCGACGGCACGCGCACTCTGCTCGAAGCGTGCCGCAAACTGAAGGCGCCGCCGCGGCTGGTATACGCCAGCTCGCTCGCGGTGTTCGGCGGAAAGCTGCCGGCAGTGGTGGACGACTCGGTCACGCCCACGCCGCAGACCTCATACGGTACGCAGAAATTGATCGGCGAGTACCTGATCGGCGACTATTCGCGCAAGGGTTTTATCGACGGCCGCAGCCTGCGGCTGCCGACCATCGTCGTGCGCCCAGGGAAACCCAATCTCGCCTCGACTTCGTTTGCGAGCGGCATGTTCCGGGAGCCGCTCAACGGCCTCGTATGCGAGTGCCCGGTCGATGATTCGACCGAGCTGTGGATCCTGTCGCCGGCACAGGTGATCGAATCCTTCGTGCACGCCCACGATCTGCCGGCGGGCGCGTGGGGTACCAACCGCGCGCTCAATCTTCCCGGGATCACGATCTCGGTCCGGCAGGGCGTCGAGGCGCTGCGCCGCATCGCCGGCGACACGGTCGCCGCTCGCGTGGTGTTCAAGCCGGTCGAGCGCATCCAGAACATGGTGAAGTCTTTCCCGGCGCACTTCCGGACCGATCGGGCGGCCGCGATGGGATTCAGGGCCGATTCCGACATCGACGGCATCATCAAGGGCTACATTGCAAGCGAAGGCATCCGGCTCTGAAGCCTGGAAATGCACAGTGCGCGAATCGTGCCGGACCATGAATCCTTACGCGCCATCGGAAGTCGGATAAATGGGGTCAGACTCGATTTATCTGCTAGACTTTCCTGCCACTGCGCCTCCGAGGCTGTTCGCTCTCGCCCATGGCCCGCCTGCCCCGTTTCTTCGCCAAAGGCTACCCCCTGCACATCATCCAGCGCGGCAACCGCGACCCGGTCTTTGGCTCCGAGCCCGACTACCTCTTCTACCTGGACTGCCTGGAACGCGCTGCCGGCGAGCACGGGCTTTCCATCCACGCCTATGTGCTGATGACCAACCACGTGCACCTGCTGGCCACCCCCTCGGATGAGCAAAGCGTGCCCAAGACGCTGCAGTCGGTAGGCCGGCGCTATGTGCAGTACTTCAACTACACCTGG